>Ga0308158_10002936_pt1 | contig 15475 bp, 9 predicted proteins | sample PhyBR2_FD_201038 | JGI IMG/M metagenome (GOLD analysis project Ga0308158, IMG submission 201038) | Phyllosphere microbial communities from UC Gill Tract Community Farm, Albany, California, United States - DLSLB.R2 | ecosystem: Host-associated > Plants > Phyllosphere > Unclassified | place: USA... | reverse complement strand
TCGCTGTAGATAATGCAGGATTAGCCGTCCTCAGCATAGCTCTAAATGATAAGTGCGCAAAGAAGCTTAATATGCCAAGACAAACTAAAGACCCGCCCAGCCCAAAGTCTTGCATCATACCACGATACATCGAGTAGATATTGGTAGTTATATAAGGAGGTATTGACAGGTATTCTCCATAGGTTCCTAGCGGAACAGGCCGGTCATCACCAAACATTCTAAACAACGGCATGAATGTATAGAAGCCCTTCGTCAGCCCGGGGTCGTCGTAAGGTTGTGCGGCGGGCAGGCCAACGTAATTGGCAAACCAGTCTGAAAAAGCAAACAAATGGCCAGATGTATATGACGCCCAATACGGCGCAAGTACGTCTACAAGATCTCCCCCGACCGACCCGGACAGGCCGCGAGATATGAACGAAGCTGTAACAAGCAATATTGTAACCGTGAGTCCAATCACAATTGCTGGAATTGCTCGTTTAGACAATATATCCGTTCTATTACGCTGGATTCTCTCAGCAAGAATGCCACCAAAGAATATTGCGCCGCATAGAAAAAGCATTCCCTTTGCACTTTGCGTCAGCATAACGAACAAAGAAGGGAACAAAGACCCAATTGTAATTGCCCATCTGGTATAACGACCCCTTTGCGAAGTCATTATCAGCCCGCCCAACCCTGCACAAAAGTACGCTAGAACAGTGGCGATCTGCTGATACGGGTTAGGTGCAATGTCATATGCATATCTGCGACCTGCATATTCGGCAGCGCTGTCGTTTACGTTGTTAACTAGTTGACTCAGCGAAATGCCCTGCGCCACAGAGTTTAGCAGCATACAAACAATAGAGAGAACAGCCCCTACGGCAAAAATACTGAGAAGAAGCGGGCCTCCGTAATAGTCCTTATACGCAGCCTTTAATTGGGCGCTTTCTGCAAAATGAGCCCTCCAGTTTGATAAGCTGGCGGCTGACACAACGATTGTTCCACCAAAGAGGTACATCATCGCGGCCGGGTAAACGTGCGCGGCCGGAAAGCAGACCAGCGGGACGATCGTATAGATAAACCAGGCTAGCGAAAACAATACGGCAGGAAATGCCCATGCCTGCACCATCCGACGAACTACCAGTGCATTCCCGAGGATGCCGAAGCTAATCAGGATGCAAAGGAAGCGTTCTGGCCAATCGATCATGCGCTTGGCTCCTGCTGGCTAGTTAAACGTTGCTGCCCGGTCCTGTACCGGGCAATGACCAGGACAAGAAGCAACATCTCCGCGCCGCAGAAGCAGATCGCAGCACCGACGGCACCGTAAAGATGCGACAGAACCAAGCAGCCGATCATGCTGGCTGCGCCGGTGGCAAGGATCGCACGCAGATAATAGCGCTGGTCGCCGAGGAAATTAAGCCCTGCCGAGCCGAACATGAAATTGGCCACCCCAAAAATTGGTGCCGGTGCGACGATAGCAAATATGACGGCGATCCCCGGAAGCTCTTGGAAGCGGCGCAGCACGGTGATGCGCGGCGATAATCGACCAAACCCCAAGAACAGTACAGCGACGATGATCGTGACGACCGCGATCTGCGGCAGGGTATAGCGCAGGATGATCGACGAGGTCTCGCGATCGGGCCTGTCATGTCCCCGCAACGCCCGCAGAACCTTGGGAAAGGCGATCTGGTTGAGCGGCCGGGTTACCGCCTGGATCATCTTGATGCTCTTTTCGGCCAGCGAATAACTGCTGATTGCGCCTGCCGGAACGCCGGTCATCCCCATCAGCAGCACGTTCACCTCGCGGTACAGCATAACCGATGCGGTCCCCATGAAGATCCGGCGACCATGCGTTAGATAGTCGAACACGGCGTGCAGCCCGGGCCAGCGGACCTTAACGTCGAGCGCATAGGCCTTGTAGAACATCGAGACGATGCCCGCGATCGCGAAGGGACCGCCGATCACAAGCGGGACCAGGATGCTGTCCTGAGCCGAGTGGACGAACAGCACGACGAGTACGAGGCTGAGCAAGCGCGCGGTCAGCGTCAGTATCGCCGGCGGGATATTGAACTCGATCCCCTGATAAAACCAGTAGGAGTGGAAGACCTGGCCCAGCGGCACGAGCAGCCAGCACGCGACCAGAATCACAGGCAGCGTCGTGAACAGGAACGTCACCGCCAGCAATATCGTCGCGATGCAGACGAACAGAAACATCCGTGCCGCCAGGATCGTACTGAGGACCGTGGACAGGCCCTGGCGATGGGTTTTCGGGCGGAAACCGCTTATCCGAGAAACACCGTCGACCTCAAAGCTATAGAGCACGATTGCCACCGCGATCATCGATATCGCTTCGGCAATCGCCACGCTAGCATAGGACGTCGCGCCAAGACGCGCGATCGAGAACGGTACGATCAACAGCGGGATGACGGCGTTCGATGCCTGAAGGCATGTTAGTGCCGTCAGATTGAGCGCGTCGGCACGCCACTTCTTAAGCATGGTAACCATTCGTCGATCGCCGGGAGATCGATCGCCACAGCATCTTACACGTAATCATGGGCGCGGATGCCGTCCCAACCATTCGACAGCTTGGCGGTTCCAATGATCAGCTTGGCGACGCGCTCGCTGGTGTTGGCGATCTGGTAATCGGCCGGGACGAGCGGCGCGATGCCCGATGCCACGCGTTCTTCATGGAACGCGATGGCGGCTTCGGCTCCCGACAGGATCGCATCGGGGCTCATGCCCGTCACGATGATGTTGCCGGTATCCATCGCCTCAGGACGCTCGATCGCGTCGCGCGGCGTGATCGCGGGGAAGTCGAGCAGCGAGCTCTCTTCCGCGATCGTCCCGCTGTCAGAGATCGCGCAGCGCGCATGCATCTGCAGATGATTATAGTCGTGGAAGCCGAAAGGTTTGAGAAACTGGACGCGCGGATCCGGGGTCACGTTCTCCAGCGCATCCAGACGCTTCTTCGTGCGCGGATGGGTCGACACGATCACCGGCATGTCGTGCTGTTCGGCCAGTCGATTAAGTGTCTCGATGAGAGCGGACAAACGCGGTTTGCTGTCGACGTTTTCCTCGCGGTGCATGGATACGATGAAATAGCCGTTTTTAGTAAGTTCGAGGCGGCTCAGGATATCGGACGCATCGATCCGGCTGCGGTAATGCTCGAGCACCTCGCGCATCGGCGAGCCGGTCAAGTAGACGCGACGATGCTGTATTCCTTCCGACAGCAGATGTCGACGGGCATGCTCGGTATAGACCAGATTGAAATCACTGATGTGGTCGACCAGCCGGCGGTTGGTCTCCTCGGGCACGTTGCGGTCGAAGCTGCGGTTGCCTGCCTCCATGTGGTAAATCGGCACCTTCATGCGGCGCGCCATGATCGCACTGATCGCACTGTTGGTGTCGCCCAGCACCAGCAGCGCGTCGGGCCGCTCCGCCTTCAGGACCTGCTCGGTGCCGACCAGAATGCCGCCCAGCACAGCGCCAAGGCTTGAGGTGTCGACGCCCAGAAAATGATCGGGTTTGCGGACGCCCAGATCGCTGAAGAACAGCTCATTCAGCTCATAGTCCCAGTTCTGCCCGGTATGGACGATCGTGTGATCGGTATAGGCATCCAGCCGCGTCATCACCCGGGACAAGCGGATGATTTCCGGCCGGGTTCCCAGGACGGTCATGACCTTGAGACGTGCCATGTTTAAACCTTTGCAGCGATTGTGTCGGGAAGGGCGCGATCAAAGATCTCATTCGCCCAGAGGAGCGAAATTAGATCGGTATCGCCAATGTTGGTGACGTCATGCGCCCAGCCCGGGACCGTCTCGACGATTTCGGGGCGATCGCCGTCGACGATGATCTCGTGCGTTTCGCCGGTAACGACGTGGCGGAAGCCGAACCGTGCGGTCCCCTTAACGATCAGAAACTTCTCGGTCTTGCTGTGGTGATAATGGCCGCCCCGCGTGACACCGGGAAAGGCGGTAAAAAAGGAGAACTGCCCCGACGTCCGGGTCTTCAGCATTTCCGAGAACGATCCGCGCGGATCGGTATGCGCGGCGATGGGATAGCTGAACTTGTCGAGCGGCAACGCGGCGACATAGGTCGAATACAGCGCGCGGGTCAGGCCCGTGCCGACGCAATCGATCAGATTGTCGTCGCGGTCCTGCCGGAACCCGGTGATCGTCTCGGCGACCGCGCCGACCGTGGTGTGATATACCGGCTCGACGGTGACCATGCCCTCGGCGACGTCGCCGTTAACGATCGCGACCAGCGTGGCAAGTACGTCGTCGATATAGACGAGGCTAAGCGGGGAGGCAGAATCGTTGACCTGGATCGGCAGGTCGCGCGCGATGTTGTAGCAGAACGTCGCGACCGCCGAATTATAGTTTGGTCGCGCCCATTTCCCAAAGACATTCGGCAGCCGCAACACATGGACGGGCGATCCGGTCTCCGCGGACAGCGCCTTAAGGCGCTCCTCGCCTGCGAGCTTGCTACGGCCATAGTCCGTCGGTTCGTCGGCACGGCTGGACGAGGTATAGGCAATGCGCACGGGGCGGCCGGCTGCCCGGACGGCCTCGGCGATCACATCGGCGGTACCGTGGTTCACCGCCATGAAATCGGCCGGATCCGCCGGCCGGTTGGCACCGGCGAGATGCACCACAACGTCGGCGTTCGCGATCGTTGTGAACCAGGCCTCGCGCGGGCTGTCCCGGTACAGCGGGGCAGCCTTAATGCCGAGTTCGCTCAGCCGGACCATGAGATTGCGGCCGATAAAGCCATTGGCGCCCGTTACGGCGACCCTATGCCCAGTCATCAGTCGACCTGCCGTTCTTGACCACTCAGAACGCTCTGCATGTAGTCGAGCTTGTGCAGGATCGCCGCCATGCCGGTCTGATCCAGCTGGGCAGTGTTGTGCGAGTTGAAATCCGCAGCTTCGGAAATACGGCGCTCGCCCTCGTCGACGAAAACCGCGTAGTTGAGGTCGCGATTGTCGGGGGGAATGCGGTAATAGTCGCCACGGTCCTCGGCGACCGCCATTTCCTCGCGGCTGAGCAGGGTCTCGAACAGCTTCTCACCGTGACGCGTGCCAATGATCTTCATCGGATAATCCGGCTTGCCCAGCACATTCAGGACGGATTGTGCCAGAATTTCGATCGTCGCAGCCGGCGCCTTCTGGACGAACATGTCGCCGTTGCGGCCGTGCTCGAAGGCGTACAGCACCAGATCGACCGCCTCCGCCAACGTCATGACGAAACGCGTCATGGTCGGATCGGTAAGCGTCAGCGGCAGACCCTTACGAATCTGATCCACGAAGAGCGGAATGACCGACCCCCTCGATGCCAGCACGTTGCCGTACCGGGTCCCGGTGATCGTGGTCTTCGACCCCAGCGCTAGTCGCGACTTAGCGACGACGACCTTCTCCATCATCGCCTTGGAGATCCCCATGGCGTTGATCGGATACACGGCCTTGTCGGTAGACAGACACACCACCCGCTCGACGCCTGCGGCGATCGCTGCTTCTAGCACGTTGTCCGTTCCGATCACATTGGTCTTAACGGCTTCCATCGGGTGGAATTCGCACGACGGCACCTGCTTCAACGCGGCAGCGTGGAAGATATAGTCGACGCCACGCACTACATTCGACACCGCGCGCATGTCGCGGACATCACCAATATAATAGCGAAGTCGCGGGTCGCGGTAATGCAGTCGCTGATCTTCCTGCTTCTTCTCGTCGCGGCTGAAAATCCGGATTTCTGAAAATGGCTCGCTGATGAAGCGCCGAAGGACGGTCGAGCCAAACGACCCGGTACCGCCGGTGATCAGAAGGATCTTGTTTTCGAACATCGTGTTTCCTGAAGCTGGATGCACTCGTGCAGCGCCGGGCACGCTGGTGAGCTTCGTCAGGGTTCACCTAGCAAACCCCCTATCTAGATCAATAGCAAAGCCCGTTTGATGAAGATGGTTGCCACATCCACGGCAACAGACCGGGTTAGAGCGCAGCCTGCACGCGCCTCGCCACCGTCAACGCCCCTTCCGCATAGGCCGCTGCTGTCATCCCAGACGCGGAATTGCCGGCGGTTTGCAGGCTGACGATCTCACCCTGGACGCGAATTCCGAAGGCGCACTCCGCAGACCTACCGCGATCGTCGGTGCAGATATTGTTCAACAACGACAGCTTCTGGATCGGCGACGCCCCGCCGTTGAAATCCACGCCGATGCCTTGCGGCGTAGAAAAGGCTCCGCCACGCGACAGGTTCCTGCAGCGATTTGACCGGATCGCAATCATACCAAGACCGCAAACGGGATTAGTGATCACCTGAACCCCAAAGGTAGTATTTTCGAACACATTGTTGGCGATTTCGAACGCATCGTGGCTATGCCCCTTCTGCGTCGCGGATTGAATAGTAACGCCCGACGTCGCCGTTCTAGCGATCTTCGAGGTCACTGAGTTGCTTTTTACGACCACGTCTCTTTGAGAAAGCGGCGAAAGGCAGCCAATGCCGATCTTGAGATCCACGCCGGGATACACACTATCATCGAAAGATATATCGTTCCCGACTATCTCAACCTTGGATACCTGGGCATGAACCCCGTAGAACATAATTCCGAATCCGGATATCTTGTTCAGGACATTGTTTGACACTATTATGTCGTTTGAAACTATTTCCGTCTCGTTCCCGTCGATCCAGACGCCTTGGTAATAGTTCGTCACGTTGTTGTTAATGAACCTCTGCCGAGATCCATGCACCTCGAACGCGACATTCCCGCCGGTTTGCGTCTTGGCGATCGTATTTGTGAAGGTGCACCTCTGGCAGACGACATCCTGCGCCCATGCAAAGATCGCGCTGTGGTCCGGTGTATCGAGGCCGCCGTTGACAAAGGCGCAATCGGAAATCCGCCAGTTGCGTCCAAGTTTCACACCGCGACTATTGGATTGCGCCAGCACGACGCACGAGACGCCGGGCGTATTCAGGAACCGGCAGTGATCAATTGTGACGATATTAGCGAGCGCGGCGTGCCCAGCCGGCGTTCCGCTGATAAAGATATGAGCTTGGTTAAGCAGGCTGTAGTTACCCGATGCGCGTGATGGACTGATCGGGTTGCTTCGCCCGTTCATATCCATTTCGAGACCACGCCACGACAGGTTCGCTAGCTGTTCGTTGGTCCCGAACATGCACATGAACACAACCGCTTTGTCTGTGCTGACCCCGTCGATAATCCGAAATGTCGCCCCCGCCCTGGCGTCAACATGCATGTCGCTGCGGATAGCGAAGCACCGATGGCAAAGCCCGGCTTCAGCCTCGAACGATCCGGTCGGCGCGACGTTGTAGAGGCCCGCCGGAACGATCAGGCGGCAGCGTTTACTTGCGGCGATGTCGATCGCACGTTGGATATGGCCAGCGAGCGCCCGTGCATTGGACGGTGAGTTGTCGACGACCCGCGAGAGGATATTGCTGTGAAACGACTGCGGCACGACGTCGAGTATGCTGAGCGTGTCGGCGCTGGCATGGTCTTCGGTAAGTTTCAGCGCCGCGAACGCAGCCGCTGCGGCAGGTGTCGCCATCGCTGCGCCGATCACGGTGCGGCGAGAGAGTTTGCGTGAACCGTTTGACATAGTAATATTTTTCTCTTGTGCAGGCATCCGAACGCCTGACTGCGGGCGCCTGACAGATCTTTATCGAAAATGTCGTGCTTCGTCGCCACGAACCTGACGAAAGGCCTCGTGCACCCTGTTGGACGGCAGTAGGTGCGCATGCTACGGGGCAAAATATGACCGTTCGCTTAGCGAACGCAGTGCCATGCCCGCTTTTTTGGTCGTGATTCGAAATGGAGTTCTCATGCCCTTTGGTAAGGTTGCGCGCCCGTTGCTGGCGTTACCCAGGGGATCGAAGCGTTTGATGGCGGCGACGGTCGATAGCGCGTTGTGCGCTTTGACCGTGTGGTTTGCCTATTATCTGCGCTTAGGATATTTCGTCACGCTTGCCGGCCGGCCGAGCGTTGCGGTTGCGCTATCCATCGCCCTCGCGCTGCCCGCATTCTATTTCCTCGGCCTGTACAGGATGGCGTTCCGTCGTGCAGGCGCGGACGTCCTACCGACGATTACGTTGGCATGTGGCGCCTACGGCTTGTGCTACGCGACGATCATCGCCGCCTATGGCTTTAATGCAATTCCGAGAACAGTTGGGATCATCCAGCCTATCCTGCTGCTGCTCGCAGTGGGAATGCTTCGGCTGTCCGTCGGTTACGTGTTGGGCGGACAGATGCAACGACGGATCGATATGACGCCCCAGCGCGGCGTGCTGATCTACGGCGCCGGCTCATCGGGCCGGCAATTGGCTGCCGCGATGAGCGCCAACCGGGAGTTGCGCGTCGTTGGATTTCTCGATGACGATCAATCGTTATACGGCACGCGGGTGAATGGCCTCCGGGTTTACCCGATCGAGCGGCTGTCGAGCCTCATCGATCGCAAGAACGTGACCGATGTCATGCTGGCGCTGCCGTCTGCGCCGCGGCAGCGCCGCAACGAGATCATTCAGAGCCTGCGAGGGCTGCCACTGACCGTGCAGACATTGCCCGGCCTGATGGATCTGGCGCATGGACGCGTCCAGGCCAGCGATCTCCGCGAGCTATCGATCGAAGACCTGCTCAGCCGCGAGCCGGTTGCGCCTGAAATGGACGCCGTTTGCGGCAAGATCGCCGGCAAGACCGTGTTGGTCACCGGCGCGGGCGGGTCAATCGGAAGCGAATTGTGCCGCCAGATCATGACTGCTCAGCCCGCGCGCGTATTGCTGCTGGAGACAAGCGAATTCGCGCTTTACGGGATTCACCGCAACCTGACCGAAGCGACCAATATCGAGGTCGTGCCGTTGCTGGGATCGGTGACTGACGGATTTCGCGTCGCGGAAATCATGCGGGCATGGACACCCGATATCGTGTTTCACGCTGCCGCCTACAAACATGTCCCGCTCGTCGAGCACAATCCTCTCGAAGGGTTGCGCAACAATGTCATGGGCACGTTGCAGGTCGCCGAATTGGCCACGCAGCTGGGCGTGAAGGATTTCGTCCTGGTCAGCACTGATAAGGCTGTTCGCCCAACAAACACGATGGGGGCGACGAAGCGCCTTGCCGAACTTATCCTCCAGGGGTTGGCAGCGGAGAAAACCGGGACTCGCTTCTCGATGGTACGGTTCGGCAATGTACTCGGCTCGAGCGGATCAGTCGTTCCACTCTTCCGCGAGCAGATCCGGCAGGGCGGCCCCATTACAATCACGCACCCTGACATCACCCGGTACTTCATGACCATTCCTGAAGCCGCCCAGCTGGTGGTACAGGCAAGCGCAATGGCTGCCGGCGGGGAGGTATTCGTACTCGACATGGGCCAGCCCGTGCGGATTGTCGATCTGGCGTGCAACATGGTCGAACTGTGCGGCCTCAGCGTCGTATCGGAAGCCAATCCGGACGGCGATATTGAGATCGTGACGGTTGGCATGCGTCCCGGCGAGAAGCTTTACGAGGAGCTCCTGATCGGTGACAACCCGCGACCTACGGCACATCCTCGGATCATGATGGCGTCCGAACATCATATACCCTGGGCGGAGTTGCGGCCCAAGCTCGACGATCTGAAGCGTTTTATCGACACCGGGGCCGTTAACCAAGCGCGCAGGTTGCTGCGCGAACTAGTCCGTGAGTTTGCCCCGGCGAGCGAGATCGTAGACTGGGTGACGATGCAGCGTGCGTTGATCGCGGTACCGGGAAGTATGGTGCCGTACATCCGGGCATCTAGGTGAAGAAAGCTGGTTCAATCAGATTGCCCTGTCGTGAAGGTCCCGTCCGTGACGGCTTTTTGGGTGACGGGCTTTTCCGTGAATGTTAAATCTGACATCGGAATTTCTATGACGTCGCGCTCAAAAGTTTCGTTCCAGGCCAAGGTTTCGTTCCGGCCCAGCCTCGCCTTCGTTATGCTAGTTCTGTTCATGGGGGTTCTGTGGCTTGCCGGAGGCGCCTCGCGCGGTGAAGTCCTTGGGCAGATCGTCGTTCGGACAGCGGCATGGCTGGTCTTGATCGTCATGGCAGTGTTCGGACGGCGCGTGGACGGATCGTTCGCGAGACCAGCCTGGATATTCTTGGCCGTCGCGATCACGATCACGGTCCTTCAACTCCTTCCACTCCCACCGACACTTTGGCACATGTTGCCAGGTCGCGAGATCGTGGCCAAAGCCGGGGGTGACGACGCTGCGCAGCTGTGGCAGAGCTGGTCGCTCGTCCCGTCGGAAACGCTCAACGCACTCGCCTCGCTCGTCGTCCCGTTCGTTGTCCTGCTCCTGGCGGCCGGACTGACACAGAAGGAGCGCGCGTGGCTGCCGGGCATGCTGTTGCTATTCGTGATAGCGTCGATGCTGCTGGGGATTTTTCAGTTTTCCGGAGCCTTGGCCGATAATCCCTTGATCAACGATACGCCAGGCGCGGTCAGCGCCACGTTTGCGAACCGCAACCATTTCGCGCTGTTTCTGGCACTCGGGTGCCTTCTCGTGCCGGTCTGGACGTTTCGCGAGGGACGTCAATTGCGGTGGCGTGGCCCGGCTGGACTGGGAATGATGGGGCTGTTCACGTTGACGATCTTGGCCTGCGGATCGCGCGCCGGCATGGCGCTCGGCGCGTTGGCCATCATGATCGCCGGTCTGATGGCCCGCCATGGATTGCGGCGTGAGTTTCGCCGTGCGCCACGCTGGGTGCCTCCGGTCGTCGGCGGCGGGATCATCGCGCTGTTTGCGTCGCTAGTGCTGATCAGCGTCGTCGCCGACCGTGCGGTTTCGGTGCAGCGCAGTTTCTCGCTCGACTTCGGGCAGGACATGCGAAGCCGTGCCCTACCGACCGTCCTGGACATGACCCGCGGCGTGTTTCCAGCGGGAGCCGGGCTGGGAAGCTTCGATGCAATGTTTAGGATCCACGAACCCCTTGGTCTCCTGAAACCGACCTATTTTAACCATGCCCATAACGACTTCATCGAGATCGTGCTCGATGCCGGCCTTCCTGGTCTGCTGATCCTCCTCGCTGCTTTGATATGGTGGGGATGGGCGAGCATGAAAGCATGGCGCAGCACTGCGAAAAACGGGACCGGCAAAAGCAGCGTGATGCTGCCGATGCTCGGCTCGGCGACGCTGCTGCTCGTCCTGATCGCCAGTATATTCGACTATCCGGCCCGCACGCCGATGATCATGGCGATGGTCGTGCTGGCAGCGGCATGGTTATCAGGCCCTTCCGACGGCGATATGGAGCCGGCTTTACCTAAAGCAGACCGCCATCTATAGCCCCCCTGCCCTAGTTCCCTGGAAAAATTTCAAACGCATGCGAAAGATTTGCACAGCCCTCCTTGTCGTCCTTGCGTTACCGGCGTGCGTGCACCGGGAGCCACTGCTATCGACCGACCGGCTTACTGTTGTCCAGGACAGTACGACCCTGCCTGCTCCGAACCGCCGGGATCTTACCGCACCGGATCGGCCTGCGCTGATCGGACCGCTCGACACCATCCAGGTCGATGTGTTCAACGTTCCCGACCTCAGCCGCGAGATGCAAGTCGACGCAAGCGGACGGATCGCCATGCCGCTGGTCGGTACAGTGGACGCGCGTGGCAAGACTGCGCAGGAATTGGCGGCGACACTCGAAGCGGGATTGCGGGGCCGCTACGTGCGTGCGCCCGAAGTTACCGTAAACATTAAGAGCTCCGTGAGCCAGGTGGTGACGATCGACGGGCAGGTCGTCGAGCCGGGCCTGTATCCGGTCACTAATCAGATGACGCTGTTGCGGACGATTGCATCAGCCAAGGGGCTTAGCGAATTCGCACGGCAGGAGGATGTCGTCATCCTTCGCACTGTCGATGGTCGCAAGATGGCCGGGCTGTATAATATCGAGGCAATTCGTCGTGGGACCTATGAGGACCCACCGATCTTTGCCAACGATGTCATTGTCGTCGGTGATTCACCACAGCGCCGAATGTTCCGAGATTTCGTGTCGCTGGCACCACTTCTCGCCGCGCCGCTCATCGCGGTCTTGCAGTAAGGTTTCGAACGTCCATGACTACGATTTCGCCAAATCTGGGCGGCGCAACAGCTTTCGGGCAGACCCAAACCGACGCAACTCAGCCAGTTGACGCTGATCGCATACCTATCATCCGGCAGTATCTCCGCATCGCGCTGCGCTGGAAGTACGTCATTCTCGGTGTAACCGCCGCTTGCCTCGTCCTAGGGCTGGTTGCGACGTTGCTCATGACGCCCAGCTACACCGCTGTGGCAACAGTCGAGATCGCGCGCGAAGCCAACCAGGTCACCAACTTCCAAGGCGTCGAGCGTGAAACGACGTCGATGGATCAGGAATTCTACCAAACACAATATGGCCTGCTCCGTTCGCGTGCACTGGCCGAACGCGTCGCGATCCAGCTGCGTTTTGTCGACAACCCCAAATTCTACGAACTGTTCGGGGAATCGAGCAAGAAGCCTGCATTCGACCTGGTCAACGGTCAATACAAGGCAGCGGGCCGTGCAGAGCGTCAGCAGCTTGCCGGCAAGATTCTGTTAGACAACATCTCAATCAATCCAACGCGCCTTTCGAGCCTAGTCGATATCTCCTTCGACAGCCCTGATCCGATATTGTCGACACAGATCGTTAATGCTTGGTCCGATAGCTTCATCCAGACCAATCTTGAGCGCAAGGTGCAGGCAACCTCCTATGGTCGTAACATGCTACAGCGTCAGCTTGCTCTGCAGAAAAGTCGGCTAGACGACAGCCAGCGCCAGCTAGTGGCGTATGCATCCGCACAGCAGATCATCAATTTGCCAGCACAAGGTGCCGGGAGCGGTGGGTCGACCACGGTTGAGCGATCGATCGTCGCGGACGATCTTGCCGCCCTCAATGCCACGCTTTCGCAGGCGACGGCAGAGCGGATTCAAGCCCAGGCGCGAGCCCAGCAAAGCGGCCGTGCGGGTGCGTCAACCGAAGCACTTCGCAATCAAGCGATCAACACGCTGCGTCAACGCCGAGCCGAGCTTGCAGCTGATTATCAGCGACTGATGGTCCAGTTCGAGCCAGGCTATCCCGCCGCTAGGGCAATCCAGACCCAGATCGACCAGCTCGATCGTTCAATCTCACGCGAAGAAAGCCGCGTGACTGGTTCGATCCAAGCTGAGTATCGAGAAGCGCTCCAGAGGGAAGGCGCGCTGCAAGCCCGTGTGAACCAGCTCAAATCGAGCTATTTGGACAACCGCCGCCGCAGCATTCAGTATAATATCTACCAGCAAGAGGTCGATACTAACCGCGCGCTCTACGACGGCCTTCTTCAGCGCTATAAGGAGATCGGTGTCGCGGGTAATATCGGTGTGAACAATATCTCGGTGGTCGATGCCGCCAATGTGCCACAGCGCCCGTCCAGCCCTCGCTTGCTGCTCAATCTTCTCGTCTCGCTTCTTGCTGGACTTGCCATCGGCTCGCTTGCGGCCTTCGCACTTGAACAGATGGACGAGGCAATCGCCGACCCTGCCGAGGTAGAGCGGCAACTCGGCCTTCCGCTACTAGGTTCGGTGCCGAAGGTTGCAGGTGAGTCGTCGCCACGCGATCAACTGCTCGATCGCAAGTCGGATCTGGTCGACGCCTATATCGCGATTAACACCAACCTCGGCTTTACCACCGAGCACGGCGTGCCGCGAACGTTCTCTGTCACGTCGACGCGCCCAGCTGAAGGCAAGTCCACGACCGCGCTGGCCTTGGCGACGATGCTTACCCGCGCCGGCAAGCGGGTCATCCTTATCGATGGCGACATGCGTTCGCCATCGGTTCATGAACTGGGCGGGGTCGACCATGACCGCGGCCTGAGCAACTTCCTTGCTGGCGACGATGCCATTGAGACACTGACGTTTCCGATGCACGACCTAGGCTTCGTTGCCATGTCGGCAGGGCCCATCCCGCCAAATGCCGCAGAGCTTCTGACGGGCAATCGCCTCAGCGTGTTGATCGAGCGTCTGCTCGAGCGGTTTGATCACATCGTGATTGATTCCCCTCCGGTCATGGGTCTCGCAGACGCGCCGTTGATCGCGAGCCGCGTGGAAGGCGTCGTCTATGCAGTCGAGTCCCATGGTATCCGCACTACCTTGGTGAAGACCGCGCTGCATCGCCTTGCTGCGGGTAACGTCCGTATCTTTGGTGGTGTACTGACCAAGTTCGAGTCTCGTAAAGCGCACTACGGCTATGGCTATGAATATGGCTACGGCTACGGTCGCCACGAAGCTAAATCATAAGGTCGGGCATGTCTCTAAGCCGCCATCTCAAACGTCGTTCTCCGAACGAATGGGCGGTTCGCTTCGCTCTTGGTGCGAGCGCTGCCCTACTTGGTTATTACAGCGTCACGTTTTCCGTTTCGCAGCTTGTCGTTAAACGCGATCCTGCGTTAGCACACAGGCTGGCCCCCTATGACGGAAGCGTGACCGGAGCTTATGCAGCATCGTTCGTTGGGAATGATGCCACACAAGAGGATCGCCGGCAGGCCGACAGCGTCGCGCGGCAGGCGCTGCACCAGAATCCACTCTCGGTCACGGCTCTGGTAACGCTTGCGGTCAACGCCGATATCCGCGGTGACAAGATTAATGCGCGGCGCTTGTTCACGTCGGTTCAGAGATTGTCGCGACGAAACCTCATCACTCAGCTGTGGATGATAGAAGACGCAGTGGGTCGTGGAAGTGTCTTGCAGGCACTACACCAATATGATGTGACGTTACGCGTGTTTCCCAACATGAACACATTGCTCTATCCTGTGCTTGCCTCGGCGATTAACGATCCGGTTGTCCGCACGGGCCTCATAAAGATACTGGTTGGCAAGCCGCTGTGGAGCGAAAGCTTCATAACTTTCATAGCCGCTAGTGGTCCTGATCCACGCGTGACAGCGGCATTGTTCGTTGAACTTCGTCGTGCCGGCGTTACAGTGCCAGAGACCGCGTGGGCAAATGCGGTCAACGCCTTGGTCGCCGCAAAGCAGTTTGACGCGGCTTGGGCCTATTATTCCGATCTTCGCTCCGGGGCCGACCGGCGCCGCTCGCGTGATCCGCGGTTTGCGGTGAACGCCGATACGGCGTCGCAACTCGACTGGGTTATAGCGAACACCGGGGGACTGACGACAAGCATACAAGGCGGGATTTTCGATTTCTCGGTCCCTGCGAGCGTCGGTGGACCGTTGCTTCAGCAGTATCAGCTGCTTCCCCCAGGCACCTACCGCCTGGTCGGACATAGTACGGGCATCGACGTCGCCGTTGGCGAACGCCCCTATTGGGCGCTCAGCTGCAGCAGCGGGCGCGAACTTGGTCGGGTCGAGATGCCAAACTCGGCGGTGGCCAATGGCGTCTTTACAGGCATGTTCACGGTGCCGGCAGATTGCCCGATGCAGGTATTGCTTCTGAATGCGCGTCCGTTGGATTCGGTTTCCGGTCTGGCGGGTCAGATCGATCGCGCCGAACTGGTTCCCCTT
>Ga0308158_10002935_pt1 | contig 15479 bp, 11 predicted proteins | sample PhyBR2_FD_201038 | JGI IMG/M metagenome (GOLD analysis project Ga0308158, IMG submission 201038) | Phyllosphere microbial communities from UC Gill Tract Community Farm, Albany, California, United States - DLSLB.R2 | ecosystem: Host-associated > Plants > Phyllosphere > Unclassified | place: USA... | reverse complement strand
TCCTCGCCGGACGTGTCGACCTCAACGAGTTCAAGGGCCTGGTCGCCTGCGGCGGCTTCTCCTACGGTGACGTGCTGGGTGCAGGCGAGGGCTGGGCCAAGTCGGCTCTGTTCAACGCTCGCGCCCGGGATGCGTTCCAGCAGTACTTCGAGCGCAGCGACAGCTTCACCCTTGGCGTCTGCAACGGTTGCCAGATGATGTCCAACCTGCACGAGCTAATTCCCGGCAGCGAGTTCTGGCCGCATTTCGTGCGCAACCGTTCCGAGCAGTTCGAGGCACGGGTTGCCATGGTCCAGGTGCAGGAATCCAACTCGATCTTCCTGCAGGGCATGGCCGGTTCGCGCATGCCGATCGCCATCGCCCACGGTGAAGGTCATGCTGAGTTCGCTAGCGCCGATGCGCTGGTCGAAGCCGATGTGTCGGGCTGCGTGGCCCTGCGCTTCGTCGACAACCATGGCAAGGTCACCGAGCAGTATCCGGCCAACCCGAACGGCTCGCCGCGCGGGATCACCGGATTGACCAGCCGCGATGGCCGCGTGACGATCATGATGCCGCACCCGGAGCGGGTGTTCCGCGCCGTGCAGAACTCCTGGAAGCCCGAGGAATGGAATGAGGACGGCGCCTGGATGCGCATGTTCCGCAACGCCCGCGTCTGGGTGAACTAAACGGTGTTCAAACTGGCCTTCTTCGTGCCTGACAGCCACGTCGAAGTCGTCAAGGGCGCTGTATTCGCCGCCGGTGGCGGTCGCATCGGCGCCTATGACAACTGCTCGTGGCAGGTAAAGGGGCAGGGTCAGTTCCGGCCCAGGGAGGGCAGCCAGCCATTCCTGGGTCAAACCGATGTTTTGGAAAAGGTCGAGGAGTGGAAGGTCGAGCTGGTAGTGGCCGATTCACTCATCGCAGAGGTGGTGCAGGCACTCAAGCTTGCCCACCCCTACGAAATACCGGCCTATGAAGTGTGGCGGCTCCACGAGCTATAGGCCGCCACTGCCTTTCAGCGCAAACGCATCTGGCCGTACACCCGCTTGGCGATGTCGAGGTTGCCGTCGCGCACCTTCACCAGGCTGTGGGTCTGCAGTTCGTTCACGCCCTGGGCTTCCTGCGCCTGATCGACCACGCCCGATACCTTCAGATTCACGCCTTCGACAGCCGACATACTGGAAAGCTGGGCAATGCCTTGGCGGTCGGTACGTTTGAAGTCGAAACTGCCTTGTTCGATCAAGCTGCCAGTACCTGCCGAACCGTAGGCTTTTAAGGCGTCGGTTGCCGGTGTGTTCCATTTGCCCGCCAACAGTGCAGCCTCACCGGGCAGGGCGTTGGGTGAGACTTTTCCACCCAGCTGGGCTTGTCCGTCCACGTTCAGCACTTTCACGTCGTCACTGCGGCTGGCTATCACCAGGTTGGCGCCGACGTTGCCGGTGATCGCCCGTGCCTCGATCTCGGCACCGTTGAGTCGCAGCTGGCCTCGGGTATCGATCTTGATGGCATCGGCGACCAGCTTGGCGTTGTTGTAGGTTTTGCTGTCTTCCTTGTAATGAGTGATCTTGAACGACGAGTCGGCTGCCGGCGCGCCGATGTCGAACGTCTTGACGTCGGCCTGGGTGCGCTGGGTTGCCGCTTCGAGTTGAACGCCACCGTTGGTCGTTTCCAGTTGAATCCGAGTGGCATCGAGCTGGGTGCCTTGTAAGGTGATCGCCTGATTGTGCCGCGCCAGTGCACTGAGGTTGGCATCGTTGGCTACGTGCCACTGCGAATGCACCTGCCGGTAGCTGTCCTGCTCTGTCTGGCTCATCTGCAAGCCTCGCTCGCCGGTGGAAAGCTGATGCCCGGTGGCGGTTACCTTGTCGATTGCCGCCAGGTTGAGCAACGTGCCGCCGGCTGAAATGTTCAGGGTGTCTACCTTTTGCTCCTGCGAACCGATCTGCACGCCTGTCAGCAGCGTGTCACGTCCCGAGGCAAGCGTGACCACGCCTGGCGTGTCCAGGCGAGCCACGATGGCCTGGCGCTTGTTGACGGTGCCTCGGTCATCCACGGACTGCTTGTGGTCGCTGGCCTGGTTCAACGACAGTGCGCCACCGGCGTTGAGGGTAATAGGCCCCTGAGTGCTGCTGAAGGACGTGCCTTCGTAGTGGCCATCGTTCTTGAGCTGGATGTCGATACCGCCAGCACCGGCAATGGCCCCGACCGTCGCCAGGCTCGTACCTTCGACGGACTTGTCTGCAGCGGCCTTGAGGTCGTGGTTCTGCGCGCGAATGCGCGTCATGCCGGTGGTGCTGACATAGGCCGTTCCGACATCGTTGATGTTGCCATCGACCGATACAGTCACTTCCTGGCCTCGGTAGCGGCTGACCGCCCCTTGGTCCGCGCCGTTTTTCACCGAGCTTGCGTTGATGCGCAGGGCGCCTTCGGCAACCGCATTCACGCCTTCGGTGCGCAGGGTTTGAGCCCTCAGGGCGATATCACCCTGGCTGCGCAGATGCGTGTCGGCCAGGTTGAGCAGTTGGGTGCTGTCGATCTTCAGTTCGCCACTGCCGGCGTCGATCCTTGCCTGCACAGTGGGAGCATCGGCGGTGGATTTGCCTTGCAGATTGATGTCACCGGCTGCCGAAAGGCTGATGCCTTTGTTTGCGGTCAGTTGGATACCCGGCATCTTGATACCCGCCCCCTCATGGGTGCTGAGGATGCGAATGCGACCGGCGCTGTCCATGGCGCCGAGCAGGTTGGCATCGATGCGCTTGGGCATGCGGGTGTTGCTGGCCACGCTGTGGTCGGCATAGTCGACGACATTGCTGCCCAGCACCAGGTCGATATCACCGCCCGCACGGATAGATCCGTTGCTGCCGATGCTCGGTGCTATCAGCGCAAGGCTGCCGCCCGGATTGCTCACGCCGTTGTTCTCTACGCGCAGCACGCCTTTGGCGGCTTGCGTGTCCAGCTGGCTCAGCTGTCCATCGAGCAGGCTGGGCGAACCGACCACGAATGTGGCACGCGGTACATTGGCCAGGCTGGCGCCGTTGAGCATGATGCCGTTGGGGTTGGCCAGGACATAGTCGGCCGCTGCGCCGAAGACCACTTGCGGGCCGTTGATGTTGGAACGGTTGTGGCCGACCACCTCGTTGAGGATGGTGCTGGCGGCCGTACCGTCCAGGTGTGGGTTGGCCTGCAGAGCTCCAGCCAGCTCGCTGTGTCCGTCCGCCAGGCTGTTGTTGAGCACCACGCCCTGAGCGCCGACGTTGTATTCGCTGTAGAAGTTGTGCGAGAGCCCGGATGCATTGGGCGCCACGATGTCGATCACCGGAACGTTCTGCTCGGTGTGAATGTTCGGCTTCACCGCGATTGCATCCAGCACTTGCAGGCCATCGGCCCAGGCGGACGAGCAGGGCGCCAGCAGCGCGGCGGCGATGGCCAGAGGCAGCGCGCGAGGGGTCAAGTGACGGAGTTGTTCCAGGGTATGGGGCATCGAGATCTTTCCTTAGGTCCATGATTGGGCTGTGCATCGACCAATGGCCGATGCACAGCGACCTACCTTAGAAAGGACACGCTCGATACGATAGCGGCACTGGGCGCGCCGCTTCGTAGGATGCGGCCCAGAGAACTGTCGGGCCGCGGAGGGATGTATCGCCCCGGATGAACCGGGTCGTGGCTGAGGCTCAGAGCGAGAGTTTTTCCACCCCGCCGGTCAGGTGTTGGGTCCGGTTGTGGCCGCCTGCGCGGAACAGCCCGGTGTCGATCACGGCTTCTTCAGGCTTGTCCTTCTGCAACTGGCCGTACAGATCCTTGATAGCACCCAGCGAAGGTGTCAGCGCCAGCGACGAGATCGTCATCAGTCGGTCGCGCGAGGAGAGGTCGCTGGTCGACAGATCCGGGTTCGGCGCCGGGAGGGTACCGCTGGTCTGCAACTGTGCGCCGGTCAGTTGGGTTGTCCCCAGTACCTCGAGGCCCAGGCTGTCGCGGCCATTGAGCACGGTGCTCTGCGCCACGGTGTCGCGTACTTCGCGACGCATGTCGAAACCGAACTTGGCTCCGATATCGGTCGAGTAGGTGCTGTTCAACTGCTCCAGACGTTGCTTGTTCTTGGTGCCCCATTCGCCCGCCAGGTTTGCCAGGCTACCGATCGCTCCCCAAGGGTCGCCGCCCTTGCCGACGTTGACTTCGACATTGACCTGGGTTGCATCCACATCGTCCTGGAGGCTGATCGCCTGCAGGCTTCCCACCGATCCACCGACCTGGTCGGCATGCACCTGGGCTCCGGCCAATTTCAGTTCGCCCAGGCTGTTGAAGTCGACCGTGCCTGCTGCAAGGTTCGCATTGACATAGGTCGTGCTCTGGAGCTTGTCGTAGGCCAGCTTGAACTGTGTGTCGAACTCATTGAGCGAATAGGACTGCTGGGCACGACCTGATTGGCCACCCAAGCTGAAGGAAGCTGAAATCAACTTGTTGTCATGCTCCCTGTCCGACTGCGCCGCGTTCACCCGGATACCACCGTTGCGGGCGTCCAGTTGAATCCGGTCGGCGGTCGCATTGAGTCCTTCCAGCAATATTGCTGCTCTGTGGTCGCTGCCTGCGGTGAGTGCCACATCTTCTTTCACGTGCCACTGTGCACCGCGGCGCAGTATCGAATCTTCCTGGGTCTGGCCAAATTCGAAACCTGCGCCCGCCCCCAGTGGCCGACCTCCGGTCTGAGGCCGCGCGCCGACCTTGAGCGAGCCGTGGCCCCCGTAGACATTGCCTCGGGCCTTGTTGGTGTCGACGCCGGCCAGTACCACTACGCTCTCGCCCGCGTCGATCGCCAGGCTGCCCACGGGCGCGGCCTGCGTACCGATATCGGTGCCGAGCATGATCACGTTGCCTTTCGCACTCAGCGATACGGCACCGGGGGTGTCGAGCCGGGCGCCGACGGCGATGGTCTGGGTGCTGGTCAATTCGGTGTATTGGCCGCTGCCGCTGATGGCTCCACCCTGCACCACGGGTGCCGGGGCAAGGGTGCCATTGATCTGCGCGGATCCTCGTCCACGTGTCCCGTCGTCATGTTTGACGATACTGTTCATGGCCTGAAGCAGTTGCAGGTCGCCGCCACTGTCGACACGGATCGGTCCCTTGGCGCTGCTGAACCGGGTGCCTTCGTACACCCCATTGGTGCCCAGCTGGATGCCGATACCCTTTTTGGCCATCAAGCTGCCGACCACGGCGGTTTCGACGGTCTTGTGTTGCGCACTGCTGTAGCCACGAGCGGCAGCGCCCAGCGCCCAGTCGGTGGCGGTGGAGGTTTCCAGCCGGGCAATGGCGTCCACGCCAAGTGAGTCGATCGAGGTGCGCACGCTGTTCCGGGCGGCGTCCATGGCATGGCTGTCCGCAGTCAGGCCGATCGTGCCCAGCGTGCTTTCGTACTGGGTACCGATGTCGTGCACCTTGCCGGTCACCGCAATGTCGATATCGCCGCCCGTGAACTGCGACACACGAGCGATATGGGTCAGCGACTGGGTATTGCGATCCACATAGTCAGCCTTGAGATTGACGCCTACGCTCCACGGCAGCAGGCCATCTTCCAGTCCGGTGGCATACAGGCTGGTCTGGTCGACGCCGGTCCACAGCTTCTGTACTTGACGGGTAATGGCGCCGTAATCCAGCGAGCTGCCCGCACTCAGCTTGATCTTGTTGTAGTCCAGGGCGGTCTTGGTGGTGTCGATGACAGCCTGGTTGTGGACGTCGTCGGCCCGTACTTTCAGCAACTGGCCCGCTTCTACCAGTGCGGCTTGGGTGGTGAGTTTTTCCGTTGTCAGGTGTACGTCGTTGCCGCCCTTGACGGTGCTGCGGGTGTGCACGTTTTCACTGCGTCCGTCGGTGTCGGTCTGCAAGGCGAAAGCGTATCCGGTGCCCACGCGATCGATGCCGGCGGTGATCTCGTAACCTACCGTTCTGCCGGTCTCCTTGTTGCGGAAGCTGCGCTGCGCTTCGGTCGCCAGGATCTGCATGTCTTTGGCATCGAGTGTCACGTCCTGCTCGGCTTCCACCGATGAGCCAACGATGGCCAAGGTCTGCCCTGCGTCCAAGGCGACATTCCCGCCCTTGAGCGTGCTACCTCGATGGGTGTTCAACTGGGCAGTGTCCAGTTTCCATTGCTGGGAAAGCCCGGCGCCTGCGTTCCATTGTCCGGAGGAACCCTGTGCCTGGTCCGGCACGCCCGAGCCGGGCCCTGCGGCTTCGACGAACACGGTCAGCTTCCAGTCATCGCCCTTGAGCGTGGACTCACTGCTCTGCTCGCCGGCACCGACTGTCAGGTTCTGGCCAGCTTTGACCTTGAGGTCGCCTGCTGCCCCCACGCCCGAACCGATGATGCGGACATCCTTGCCGCCTTCCAGAAGCACGGAGCCACTGGCATTGAGCGAGCTGCCTTGATACGTGGTTTGCTTGCGGTCGTACTGACGATCGGATGAGCTGAACAATGCGGTGTTCAGGCGCCCGTTTTCGATGCGCTTGTGTGCTTGTACACCTTCCACCACAAGGTTTTCGGACAGGCTTTGCAGCGCGATATCCCGGGCCTCCAGTTGCGCGGCGACAAGATCCATGCGATTGGCCTGGGCGGCTATCTTGCCGTTACTGGCGGTCAGTCGACTGCCGCGATGATCCAGCGTCTGCTCACGGTCGTGCAGTTCGGTTGCAGAGCGGCGCACGATCACGTGCCCTTCACGGCTGTCCTGCTCAACGGAACCTTGGAGGGCGACGGTGCCGATTTCCAGGGCATCGGTGGCCGACAGGTTCAGGTCTGTACGGCTTTTCAAATCGCTGCCGATGACTTTTATCGCGCGCCCTGCCAGGTTGATCGACTCGCCTTCAAGAACGGTGGACACGGCACTCTGGGTTGTCTGGGTAGCCTTGCTGTCCAGCCGTTGGGCGCCCTGGCGTCGGTTGCTGACGGTGACACCGTCCAGCCTACGGTCGACGTTGGCGGTCAATTCCAGCGTATTGCCCGCGGTGATCGCTATGTCTCCCGCGCTCGTGACATGAGTGGCGGCCAGCCTGGCATCGTTGCCTGCGCTCAGGGTCACGCTCCCAGTGGCGCTCAGGGTGTTCGCCAAATGCTCGGTATACGTCTTGTCGACGGTGGTCGTCGTCGCGCCCGCCGGCAGGAAGAACCAGTCGTTCTCGACACCATTTCTGCGGCTGGACTGGACGGTACGCGTCAGGGTATCCAGGTTCAGGTTCGCACCGGCATCGGCAGCGATCGATGCGCCACTGATGGCCACTGACTTGATGTTCAGGTCAGCCGCCGAACTCAGGCGGACATCGCCATTGCCGGCGTTCAGCACGCCTTGGGTCGCCAGGCCATCCTGCTTGGCAGTGGCAGTGCTCGCCAGGGTCAGGTCGCCTTGGGACGCGATATCGATCCCCTGGCGAGCTTTGATCTGACTGACGCCCATGTTGATTCCCGCACCTTCGCGAGTGCTCAGAATGTTGATTCGGTTGGCGTGCATCGCACCGACCAGTCGGGCATCGGTCTTGAACGCATTCTGTTGGACGTCGCTGATCGCCAAGGTGCTGGCGTCGACCTTTTGTGAACCCAGCAAAATGTCGAGTTTGTTCGCAACGCTGATTGATCCGCGCTGGTCGATCGTGGGCGTTATCAAGGCCAGTGAGCCGCCGTTGACCGTTACGCCGTCAGCATCGATCCTGATGCCGGCACGTGGATCGGTATCACCACCGGTGTTGAGCCCGACGATTCTACCGTCCTCGATCTCTGGGCGACCGACCAGGAAGGTAGCCTGCTTGTTCAAGCCCAGATTGAGCCGCGCGCCATTGAGCGAAATGCCGTTGGGGTTGCTCAGGACATAGTCGGCCGGCTGGCCGAAAATCAGTTGTTCGCCGTTGATATCGGAGCGGCCGCGACCGATGACTTCGTTGAGGATGGTGCTGGCCGCCTGTCCCTTGAACTGGGCGTTGGCCTGGACATCCTGGAACTCGCCGCCCACATGGGCACGACCGGCCTGCAAGCTGTTGTTCAACACCACACCGGGCACACCGACATTGTATTGCTCGTAGCGGTTGTGCGAGAGCCCGGCGGCATTGGGCGCCACGATGTCGATGACCGGGGCTCGGTCCGGATTTTTCATGATGATGGGTTTGTCACCCGGTTCGAAGGCCGGCTGGATAACGTCGGCGCTGGCCACGTAGGGGGCGAGCACGATTGTGGCGATGGCCAGGCGCAAAGCGTCGCGCTGAACACAACGTAGTGGTTTTTTCATGGGGGTTTACCTGTTTTTCAGAAGAATTGCGAGAGCCCGAAGGTCCAGAAACCGGGTTCCGGGGCAGTGCTGCCGCGCCGATGCAGGCCGCGTTGATAGTCCAGAGTGAGCTGGCCATCGGTCCAACTCAGGATTGCACCGGCGCTCAGGCCGATGGCGTGCTGGGTGTCGACCTTGTTGTAGGTGCGCTGACCCCAGCCCGAGTCCAGCCCGACCCGGGGGGTGAGGTAAAGGCCATGGCCGAGCACTTGTGAGGTGCTCAAGGTGTTGCGCAGCGTGGCGCCGACGGAAACCGGTTGGCTGTCCAGACGGTAGCCGCGCACGCTGCCGCTGCTGGTCAGGCGCAACTGCTCCAGGCTGGGCAGAGGGTCCGGGCTGTATTGCATGTCCAGTTCGGTCTGCCACGCCCATCGCCGTTCCAGCGAGTCGAACAGCGAGCGGCGGCTGACGGTGCCCCGGTACTTTTCGAAGCGCGGCTGGGGCGCTTCATGGCGCAGAGGCGTGCTGTCTCCTCCCAGCCAGCCCTGCCCGCGGGAGTAGCCCAGGTAGCCCGTCCACACCGAGTCGCCCAGGTGAGTCAGGTTCAGCCCGGCGCTGGCAACGCTGAGCGTCGTGCGGCCGTTGCGCACGGTGGTACCGTCCAACAGCAGGTCGGCACGTGTTTGATCCAGGCGCAGGTGCGCATTGAGCAGTGTCGTCTGGTTGCGCCATAGGCTGCGGTCCAGCTTGAGGCCGTAGCTGTCCAGGCTCTGCATCACGTCATGGCGATTGGACAGCGGCGCCCGGGAGTCGAAACGGCTCGCCGAAGCGTTCAGCGTCCAGCGCCCGTACGGTATCTCGTAGAACAACCCACCTTGGCGGCTGTAGCCCGATCCGCCGTCCAGGCTGTGGGCATAGCTGGCAGCCAGCGAATCATTGAGGCGAAACGGGTTGTCCAGGCTCAGGCTCAATTGTCCCTGGTGACGCCCGGAAGCATCGCTGCCCCGGTTGTTCAGCCCGGTACCAAGCGTCCAGGATTTGCGCGTGCCTTGGGGGCGCAGAATGATCCGCGTACCACCCACCTGCTCGCCGGGTGCGATGTCCAGCGTCAGGTCGATCGAGCGCAGGCGGTTGAGTTGGTCCAGACCGCTTTCCACGTCGGTGAGTTTGAGCGGGCGGCCGATCATCCCGGGGAAGGCGCTGCCCAGTGACAGATCGGTACTGCCGTCGGCCATTTCGATCGATTCGATGAAGCCTTCGAGCATGGCGATGACCAGCTCTTCGCCAGCGTCGGGCAATCGCAGAACATAGGGCCGCGCCGCGACGTAGCCGGCCTGCACGTAGGCGCCGGTCAGCGCGAGCAGCATCTGGTTGATATCGTTGACACCAATGCACGGCGATACCCAAGGCTGCACCACACCTTGCAGCGTATCGGTGTCGAGCAGGTGGTTGTCCTGCACACGCACGGCAGACACCGCGCGACACTCGGCATCCGGCTGCTCGACCTGCTGTGGAGCGGGCGTTGCCTGCGCCGCTGTGTCCTCGCGCAAGGTTTCCAGGCGCTGCGCCTGTTCGGCCGCTGCGCGTTCATGGCGCTGGGTGTCGAACTGACGCAGGATCTGGTCATCCAGCGGCTGACCGCTTGTTTCGGCCAGCGCGATGGCCGGTCCCAATAGCAGTATGGATAACAGACGGTCTTTGCGGAATATCGTCATTGCAGCCCAGCCCCGGTGGTCGACCAATCAATAGGCGGCCACTTTAAGAGGTAGGACTTCCCAGGATATGGGCAGGGGAGAGAGGGGTGTGGTAGGAAGACTCTGACAGACAGCAGGAAAGCGTCGAGCGGGAAAAGGAACTACGTGTAGGACGGCGTCTAACGTGCACGAAGGATTATTACGGTCCCATCAATACAGAAAGCGCTCGGCTCAAGGCCGGATCTCGATCATCGTTCCGTCCTTGACCAGGCTCCACACCTCGCGCATGTCGTCGTTCTTCATGGCGATACAGCCATCGGTCCAATCCAGGGTAGCGAAGTACCATTCCGGGTACTCCTCGTTGATCGGAGTACCGTGGATCATGATCATGCTGCCCGGCGCAACGCCTTCGCGGCGGGCGCGGGCCGAGTCGCTGATGTTGGGATAGGACACGTGCATGCCGAGGTTGAAGCGATCGCTGACCTTGCGCCAATCGAGCCAATAGAAGCCTTCGGGCGTGCGCTTGTCGCCCTCGCGCTCCTTGGGCCCGTTGGGTTGCTTGCCCAGTGAGATGCGATAACTCTTGAGTGGCTCGCCGCCGCTGATCAATTGCAGTTGGCGCTGGGACTTGAGCACCAGCACCTTGTCGATCGGGTCCACGCCCAAGCGCTTGTTCGGTGGCGCCGCAACGCCGATCTGGTCAACCGGCTTGCGTTCCACGGTAACGGTGAAGGCTGCCTGGGCGCTCATGGCGAAACACAGGCAGAACAAAGCGATCAGGCCACGCATCGATGGGTATTCCTGCAATGAAAACGCACCGCTTGTGCCGGTGCGATGGGTCAGGTCCGAGGTGACCGCGCAAGCAGCGGCCCCACACACTCGTTGCGGACCGGGTAGCGGTGCTCCAGCCGGTCGGCGAAAAAGTATTCTAGGGTACGCCCGACGGTGGGGAAAGCCAGCTCCGCCCAAGGGATCTGATTTTGCGCGAACAATCCCACTTCCAGGCTTTCCTCGCCCACGGCGAACACCGGCGCTGCCATTTCGGCGCGGTAGAACACCTGCACCTGGCTGATGTGCGGCAGGTCGAACACCGTATACAGATGCAGGTCGGTCACCTGGGCGCAGGCTTCCTCGAGGGTTTCGCGACTGGCGGCCTGGGGCAGGGTTTCACCGTTTTCCATGAAGCCGGCCGGCAGGGTCCAGAAACCGCTGCGCGGCTCGATGGCCCTTCGGCAAAGCAACACCTGGTCCTGCCACACGGCGATGCAGCCCGCGACCACTTTGGGGTTCTGGTAATGCACCCTGTGGCAATGCCCGCAGACGAATCGGGGGCGTGTGTCACCGGCGGGAATGCTCAGGGTCACCGGGTTGCCGCAATGGCTGCAGAAATTCATGCTGAGATCCTTGATGGCTGCCGCTATCTTGGCCGTCCTGCCCAAGGGCCGCAAGCCCGGGGCGAGGCAAATCGAGCTTGGGCTGCCGGCGGCTTTTGGTGCATCATGCCAGCAGGCCACGGATCGAGAAACGCCATGCTGGACGAGCTACTGCGCCGAGTGAGTAACCATACGCCACGCACATTGGAAACCGACAGTCGTTTTCCCGAAGCGGCGGTGTTGCTGCCCATTACCCGCAGCGACGAGCCTGAGCTGGTGCTCACGCTGCGTGCCTCGGGGCTCTCGACCCATGGCGGCGAAGTGGCCTTTCCCGGCGGCCGGCGCGATCCACAAGACCCGGACCTGGTGTTCACCGCCCTGCGCGAAGCCGAGGAAGAAATCGGCCTGCCGCCGGGGTTGGTGGAAATAGTCGGTCCGCTCAGCCCGCTGGTGTCCAAGCACGGGCTCAAGGTCACGCCCTTTGTCGGGATCATTCCCGACTATGTCGAATACCGGCCCAACGATGCCGAAATCGCCGCGGTGTTTTCCGTGCCGCTGGAGTTCTTTCGGCAGGATCCGCGCGAGCACACCCACCGCATCGACTACCAGGGTCGCAGTTGGTATGTGCCCAGCTATCGCTTCGGTGAATACAAGATCTGGGGCTTGTCGGCGATCATGATCGTCGAGCTGGTCAACCTGATGTATGACGCCCGGATCAGCCTGCGCCGGCCCCCCGAGCATTACACTGCCATCTGAGCATCGTTGGGCCGCGCCCTGTCGGCCGCTGCCGCATCGAGGAGATCACATGAAATACCGTCTGGGCGACTCCCGTGTGGAAACCCATCCCGACAGCTGGATCGCACCCAATGCCACCCTGATCGGCAAAGTGCGCCTGCAGGCCGGGGCCAGCGTGTGGTTCGGCGCCGTGCTGCGTGGCGACAATGAACTGATCGACATCGGCGAGCACAGCAACGTCCAGGACGGTACCGTGATGCATACCGACGCCGGCGTGCCGTTGACCATTGGCCGCGGTGTCACCATTGGCCACAATGCCATGCTGCATGGTTGCACTGTCGACGATTTCAGCCTGATCGGCATCAACGCGGTGATTCTCAACGGCGCCAAAATCGGCAAGCACTGCATCATCGGCGCCAACTCGCTGATCGCAGAGGGCAAGGAAATTCCCGATGGGTCGCTGGTCATGGGGTCGCCGGGCAAAGTCGTGCGCGAGCTCAGCGAAGCCCAGAAACGCATGCTCGAAGCCAGCGCCGCGCACTACGTGCACAATGCCCAGCGCTACGCCCGCGAACTGGTCGAGCAGGATTCATGAATCCGTTACTCAAGCCGGTCAAGTCCCCCTGCATCAGCGTTTGCGCACTCGATGATCAGGACGTGTGCACGGGCTGCCAGCGTACTGCGGTGGAAATCACCCAATGGGGCCGCATGAGCGATGATGAGCGCCGTGCCGTGCTGCGCCTTACCCATCAGCGCGCGCTGGCCCAAGGCCTGGTATTTCCCGGCAGTTGACCCAGCCCCAGTGCCCCGGGCGAGACTGGCGCACTTGGCGTCAGGTTGAGGTAAAATGCCCGCCCCTGTCGGGTCGGCCTGCGTGCTGCCCCTCGATCCAGACGCTTCCCTGAGGACCTGAAATGACCCGTATCGGAACCCCCCTGTCGCCGACCGCGACCCGCGTACTGCTGTGTGGCTGTGGCGAGCTGGGTAAGGAAGTGGTGATCGAGCTGCAGCGCCTGGGTGTCGAAGTGATTGCCGTCGACCGCTACGCCGATGCGCCCGCCATGCAGGTTGCCCATCGCAGCCACGTCATCAACATGCTCGACGGCGCTGCCTTGCGCTCGGTCATCGAAGCGGAAAAACCGCATTACATCGTGCCCGAGATCGAGGCCATCGCTACGGCCACCCTGGTGGAGCTGGAATCCGAAGGTTTCACCGTGGTCCCGACCGCGCGGGCGGCGCAGTTGACCATGAACCGCGAGGGTATCCGTCGTCTGGCCGCCGAAGAGCTGGACCTGCCGACCTCGCCGTACCATTTTGCCGACACCTTCGAGGACTACGACCGGGCCGTGCAGGACCTGGGCTTCCCCTGCGTGGTCAAGCCGGTCATGAGTTCCTCGGGCAAGGGCCAGAGCCTGTTGCGCACCCAGGCCGACGTGCAGGCGGCTTGGGACTATGCCCAGGAAGGCGGACGCGCCGGCAAGGGCAGGGTGATCATCGAAGGCTTCATCGACTTCGACTACGAGATCACTCTGCTGACCGTCCGCCATGTGGGCGGAACGACGTTCTGTGCACCGGTCGGGCACCGTCAGGAGAAAGGCGATTACCAGGAGTCTTGGCAGCCCCAGGCGATGAGCCCGGTTGCCCTGGCCGAATCCGAGCGGGTCGCTCGCGCAGTGACCGAAGCCTTGGGTGGGCGTGGCCTGTTCGGTGTCGAACTGTTCATCAAGGGCGACCAGGTATGGTTCAGCGAAGTCTCGCCACGTCCGCACGATACCGGTCTGGTCACGCTGATTTCCCAGGACCTTTCCCAGTTCGCCCTGCACGCGCGTGCCATTCTCGGCCTGCCAATCCCGCTGGTTCGTCAGTTCGGGCCGGCGGCCTCGGCCGTGATTCTGGTCGAGGGCAGTTCTCGCCAGACCGCGTTCGACAACCTCGGTGCGGCACTGGCTGAGCCGGACACCGCCTTGCGCCTGTTCGGCAAACCAGAGGTCAACGGCCAGCGGCGCATGGGCGTGGCCCTGGCTCGTGACGAATCGATCGAGGCGGCCCGGGCCAAGGCCACGCGTGCCTCGCAGGCGGTCAAGATCGAGCTGTAGGGCGTAGATCGACCGGCGTCAGCCCGATGGCGGCGCCGGTCAGGACCAGGTGCGATGCCTGTGTCATGCCGCTGGCAGGCTGCTTGCGTGCCAGATCAGCACCCGCGACGCGCGGTTTTCCTCGGTTTCGAGAATCTCCATCCGATAACGCCCGATCTTCAGGCACACCGCGCTGGCCGGAATGCTCTCCAGCGCCTCGGTCACCAACCCGTTCAGGGTCTTGGGGCCGTCGCTGGGCAGGTGCCAGCCCAGGCTCTTGTTGATGTCGCGGATGGAAGCCTGGCCCTCGACCACGAAGCGGCCGTCCAGCTGCGGGTGGATGTGCGGATTGGCCAGGGCGTCGTCATCTTCGAACTCGCCGACGATCTCCTCCAGAATGTCTTCCAGGGTGACGATGCCTTGCACCTCGCCGTATTCGTCGACCACGATGCCCAGCCGGCGCTGCTGTTTGTGGAAGTTCAGCAGCTGCATTTGCAGGGGTGTGCTTTCCGGGACGAAGTAGGCTTCGTAGCAGGCCGCCAGCAGGGCCTCGATGGTGAGCTCGCGCTGCGGCAGCAAATGGCTGATCTGGCGCGTGTTGAGCACGCGTTCGACGTGATTGATGTCGTTGTGGAAGACCGGCAGGCGGGTGTGGCGGCTGATCATCAGCTGATCGATGATCTCGTCCAGGGAATCTTCCAGGTTGATGCCGTCGATCTCGTTGCGCGGGACCAGGATGTCGTTGACCGTGATCTTGTCCAAAGCATGAATGCTGTTGGCCAGGTGCGGCTTGTTGCTGCGCGCCTCGGCAGCCAATTCATCGAGCACGCTACGGGGCTGGGCAGGTTCCTGCTGGGGGCCCTGACTCGGGTCCTTGCGGGCGAAGGGTACGACCAGCAGGCGCGCAGCGCCGTCCAGCAACCACGCCAGTGGCCAGACCAGTTTCAAGGGCGCAGCCAGCAGCGCATTGGCCATGCCGATGAATGGCCGTGGGTAGCGCTGGGCCAGGCGGTGCGGCAAGTAGTCGGACAGCACCAGCAGGACAATCGCCGTGCCCAGGCCGCCGAGCCACGCGCCATGGGCACCGTGCAGATAGATGCCCAGGGTGACTCCCAGCGTGACGGCCAGGGCCCGGGCCAGGGTGTTGAGCAATACCAGGCTGGGCAGTGGCGCCTGCAGCGCCGGTCGATCGCCGTTGCGCCCGGTGGGGCGCTGGGCGGCCAGCGTGTGCAGCGCAGCTTGCACTGCACTCAGCAACGCGGCGAGGAGAATGGCCAGCGCCAGCGCGCCGAGCATCGGCCCTAGGGGCAGAGTGTCCATGGGTGACCTGTCAGATGTGCAGAATGTATTCGCGAACCAGCTTGCTGCCGAAATAGGCCAGCA
>Ga0308158_10002933_pt1 | contig 15485 bp, 28 predicted proteins | sample PhyBR2_FD_201038 | JGI IMG/M metagenome (GOLD analysis project Ga0308158, IMG submission 201038) | Phyllosphere microbial communities from UC Gill Tract Community Farm, Albany, California, United States - DLSLB.R2 | ecosystem: Host-associated > Plants > Phyllosphere > Unclassified | place: USA... | reverse complement strand
TGACAGACGGCTTCTATCGGCTGGTTGATCTCTACGGCTTGTACACTGACGCGACGCTGGTGGAGGCATGCATCACCCACGGGCTCAAGGCGCAACTCGACAAGTTACGGAACTACGAAGCAACGGGCGCACAAACTGCGGCACATGCGGTGAAGGCCGCAGACGACGCATCTGCAGCGATCTTGACTGTATCGTAGGTTTTGCCGAAAGGGAGGCATGCCTGCTTGTTCAATCAATATTCAGGCAACCACATAGATAACGCATTTAACATAATATAGATTATGCGCTGTTCAGACGTGGGGACGACAATAACAAAAACACTCAAGTATCACCATGCCGGGCCGTACAGACCCGCATTCGCCAGCCAGGGACAATGTGACCTGGCTTTTTTTCGACTGGACACAATGCGCTATCCGAATCTCAGATACGGCAACCCTACCGAAATGGCGCACTACGCGATGGGCGTCCCCCTGGCGGTCCTGGCCAAGCGCCTGCGCCGCGATGAACGCACCGTGCGCGACTGGCTCACGGGCCGCAGGCCGGTCCCGTGGTGGGTCCCCGAGATACTCAGGCTCAAGCACATGGAAGCGGATCTACGCCACCGGCAGATGGGCATGGGCGCGCTTCCCACGCGCCTCGGCGTGGTCAGCGCCGATGTGATCGCCCTGGCGCAGCCTACGGACGAAAAAAAGCCCCAGGAGGTCCCAGGGCTTTTTGTCGATCCGGTCGACCGGATTATTTCTTGCGCTTGAAGCGGCCATTCTTGCCGCGTGGCGGCGTGCGTTTCTTGCTCATGCCTCGACTCCCAGTTTCAGTTCGACTTTCAGCAGGCGTCGCTCGACGGCCAGCCCCCATTTGAGCAGCCCGAGGCCACCCGCCAGCACGCCAGTGCTGATTGCCATCTGGATGGCCTCGATGGCGCTCATTACTTCGTGGTTTCCGGCAGCATCACCGCACCAGCAGCCAGCACGGCGGCGAGTGCTTCGGCCACCATGTTCGCTTTCAGCGGGTCAGCGCCGAACAGGACAGCCAGGACGGCCACACCGGCCAGGCTCGACGGCTCGCGGAGCCGGTTGAAGAAGGTTTTCAGACTGATCATGCTTTCTCTCTCTCAGGTTAATGGCCGCATCCGCAGCCGGTTTGTTTTTTGTTTTGGTACAGGTACAGCGCAATTGCTATGCCAATGACGATGTATGCGTCTTTCATGGCGTCCCTTCAATTGAAAAGGCTTTCGATCCACGTGCCAGCCGGGCACACAAACGACGCATCCCAGGTGCGGCCCTCGCGGATCGCGGCGGCGCACGCCGTTTCATCGGTGCGCGGGATGCCCAAGATATCGCCGGTCCCGATGATCAGGCCAGCGCCGGTATCCGCGATGACACCCGGCAGCGCCTCGGCCATTTCCGGTAGACGGCTGCTCATGTACCAAGCGCCCAGGATCAGGACCCCTGCCCCCATCGCCATCAGTTTCAGTTCAGCCGTCAGCATCAGAACAACCAGTTGTCCACGCGCTCTTGCACGATGTTGCCGCGCACAGCGTCCACCGGATCGGCGTAGTTCGGGAAATTGGTCTGACTCGTGTTGTTCGCCGGGCCGTAGGCCAGCGACGACAGGAAGCCAGCCACCGCGCCTTGCGCAAGCTGTTGCCAGCCGTTGCCGACGTTGCCCGGCATTGACGCGGGCGAGCCGTAGGCAGGCTGTTGCGGGTAGTACGCTGGCGTCGCCTGGCGGCGGTTCAGCAGGAAGAAGCCGCCGACAAGCGCAGCCGCCAGCAGGACGTTATTGTTATCGCTCATGCGTATTGCGCTCCGGTTTTGTTGGCTTTCGCCAGGATGGTCGAGTAGTAGTCGCGGGTTTCTGCAGGCGCGGCGGCGATGCCCTTACGCTGCACGTTGCCAATGCCCCAGTTGTATCCGGCCAGTGCGGCCGTCCACGATCCGAGGCGGTTGTACAGCCAGGCCAGGTAGCGCGCCGCGCCAGGAATGGCCCGCGCCGGGTCTAGCGCCGCCGCCTCGCTTCCAAGCTGTTCGCGGGCGGTCGCTGGCATGAACTGCGCGATGCCAAGCGCGCCGACGCTACTGCGCTTCGTGCCGTTGATGACCGCTGGCAGGTAGCGCGATTCCTTCCACAGCAGCCAGGCCAGCAGCAAGGGCGGCACGCCGTACGTGGCCCCGGCTTGTTCGATGGTGGCGCGGTACGGCGTGGAGCCGCTCGGCCAACCTGTGATGAGACTTCCCATTTCGTCTATTCCGTCAGTGATGATGTTCGATTCGTCGTCGCCCGCGGTTCCCGCTTTGTCGTACTGGACGGCGGCGTAGAACATCGCGCCGCCCACGGCCAGTAGAGCCAGGAGCGTGGAGCGTTCCATTACAGGATGGTCAGCAACACGGAAATATCCGTAGTTGCATTGGATGCGCTACGCGCCCACAAGCCTTTACCGGCTGCGACCTTGATACGGCGCACCACTGGGGCCGTGTCGCCAAAGTTAGTGAGGTACGGAACGACAATATCGCCGTCAGTCAGACTGGTTGGAGCCGTGTCTTTTGCAAGAATCCGCGCCCCGCCGCCGTTGCTGCCAAGCTGTACGATCTGGCTTGCTTCGATGATGACGCCGCGCACGTTTTCAGCAGCCGTCACCAGTGCGATGTTGCCGGTGTAAGTCGTCGTCACGCTTTTTGCATGGGTGTAGCTCATGAGCGGGTGTTCCTTGAGTGCAGTTTCGGTAGCCGGGTCGAGCGCGACAGGCACGCGCTCATCCGTGGTGTTTACGACCTTAAAGCCGCCTTCGGGTCGCACAGCAATCGTGCCGGTGGACGCATCCACTTTGAACGTGCCGTCGTTGAATTCGCCAGAACCGATGATCGCGATGCCGCTAATGCGTGCAGTCGGGTTGTAGGGGCGCACGTACCAGTTGGCCGCGTTCTCGCCCGGCGCGAGCCCGAATGCTTGACCAGGGCGCAGCACGATCTCGTTGCCGGTATCCGGCTTGACGATGATCCGGGCGTCGCCGCCGATTGGGTCGGTTGCGCCGGACTCGTAGACGAAGCGCCGCGCGGCGGTGCTGAATGTCTGGCTCCCGCCTGCGAATAGATTGATTGGATAGCTCTGCATTTTTGTTATTCCTTATCGGCGCAAGGCCAGGGCCACGCCCACAGCGGCAACAGCCAGGATCGCGTACACGGCGATTGTTTTCTGGCCGTTGTCGTCAGCCTCTTGGAAGGCGGCGCGCGCCTCCCCGATGGTGTCGGATGCGAAGCCCAGGACGGCGGCACTACTGGCCATCGAATTTGCGCCCGAGGATTTCGCCAGGTCAAACGCGGCCATCGTCGCTTTCAGCCCGCTTTCGGTTTGCAGCGTGGCCGAATTGAAGGCGTCCGATACGGCTTTGCCCGCCATGTCGAGCGCCTTCGTTCCCAGGCCCAGGCCCGCCGCTACCGCGCCGTGATCCGTCGTCGTGATGCGGACGCTCCGGTCGCTGTTGTCGGTGAACGTGGTCGTGCTCTTGCTCTGGTTTCGGTTGTCGGTCGTGCTGCTATCGCTGAAATTGGTGCTGCGATTGCTGGTGTCGCTGAAATTGGTGCTGCGATTGCTCGTGTCGATGAACGACGTCAGGTTCGACGTCGTGCGATTGACGGTGCTACCGTTGCCCGACAGGCCGATAGCCTCATCCTGGCCGACGACGCGCTGGTCGTTGTAGTCGGTCCAGTTCGTCGTCTGGCTCGTGGTCTTCGTGCTGGAATCGCTCTTGGACGAGCCGCCGAAGTTGTATGCGCTCGCCCCGCCCCCGGCCATCTTGCGTTGTTCGTTGATTCGGTGAATCAGCATGTGATGCTCTTTCTCAGAAAGTATTCGTTGCCGTCCTGGCTCGTGATCGCATAGCCGATGCGCATTGCCTTGCGCACCAGGCCGCGCCGCTCAGTGCGAAAGCCCACAGCCGACAAGCCACGCTCATACGCTTGATGCTCTGCGAAGCGCGAGACGATTGCGACGAGGTTGTCCGGCGCCCTGCCCGCCGCCGCCGTGATCCACAGCGCGTCGTTCGATCGCTCGACCAGAAAGGCGGCGGCGGTGTCGCCGTCCGAGTTGTAGACTTCGTACGGCACGCCGCGCGCCACCAGATTAGCCAGGCAGAATTGCCCCGCCGCGTCGGTCTTTGGCGACTGCGCCGCCGACAGCAGGCGGTGCGCTTCGGCCCGGCCAATCTGGATCGCGCTGTATCTCATCGCTTCATCAGCAGGTATGCAGCGCCGATCAACAGCAGCCATTTCGCGTCAAAGCCCATGCCCGACAGCAGCCCGCCAGCGGTCTGGCCGCTTGGCGTCTGTGTCGTGCTATTGGCGTCCTTGTTGCCGCTTGCCGTCGTGCTGTTGCCATTGCCGAAGTTGATGACCCAGCCGGACCCGTCGAAATTGAACGGGTTCGAGATAGGCGTACCGACGCCTGCATTCGACGTAGCATTGGCGGGACCGCCGCCGCCCGCCGACAGTTGCAGCGGCATCGGCAAACCCGGCATAGGCGCGACCATCAGTCGCCGCCCATGACCAGGAAGGCCAGACCGGCCAGCAGGATCAGGCCGTTAAGCCCACTCGCACTGGTTTGCTGGTAGCCCACTGGCGCGACCAGTTGACCCGACGCATAAGCGCCGTTCACCTGCGCGCCGATAGCGCCCTGCGCCGCGCCACGGATGCCGTTTGCCAGGATCGCGCCCCAGTCGGTTTCGCCGTTCGCTTTCACTGGATTGACCATGTTCGCGCCCAACTGGTTGTAGGCGGCGACGGGCGAACCGTAGAGTGCGTTTTGTTGAAGGTCCATGCGGCCCCCGGCTTACAGGTTGGTCGGCGTGTCGAGCACTTCGGCCACGGCGACGACGGTTGCGCCTGCTGCGTCCTTGAGCCACACGTTGAACTCGAACGAGTCGTACATCTGGCTCGTGCCGACGTTGCGCACGGTGGTCACGTAGGCGTCGTGGTTGTCATCGACAACGAAGTCGATACAGAAGGTGTTCGCTTGCGGCACTTTCTTGTGATGCTGCTGGTCGAAACGCGCCGACATACACTGCTGGTCGAACATCGTGATGCCGTTCTTTTTCACTTCGGCGCGCTCGACGTTGCCGTTGGCGGTCGGCGTGTAGTTGGTGCCGTTGTAGAACAGCCAGATGCGCTTAATCAGCGCGCCGCGCATGTTCAGCGGCAGGGTGAAGCGACCCGACGCCGACTGCGTGAAGTTGAACGACACCAGCTTCATGACGATTGGGTTGCGCTGGCTCTGCTCGTAGTAGCCGATTGCGTTGATGGCCGGTGCCACCGCAGCCGCATTGATGCTGATTTCCACGAACACTTCACCGATTGGGACCAGGCTCATCAGGTCCAAACCGCCGATTTCTTTGACCGGGAAAATGGCTTGTGTGCGCTCGGTGAAGTCGATGTACAGGAACTTCGCGTTGTCGGCGGCATTCTTGTAGTTGTTGATCTTGTTGAGCTGGTCGCCGGTCACGTCCCAGATGACGCGCGGGCCGACTTTGATGCGCACGCGGTCGATGTGGCCCTTGTTGAACGTGGTGCCGTTCAGTTCCAGTTTGAGGCCGACGAGGGTAAATTGCTCCGGCGCGATGCGCAGAGTGGCGACTTGGCCCGGCGCGACGCCGGTAGCTTGTTGCATCGGTTTGTTGAACATGTTTTTGTTATCCGTTCAGTGCAGATTGAATCAGGCGGCGCGTTGGGGTCCACTGGTTGCCCAGGTAGATCAGCGCGAGCGTTGCGATGGCGGTCTTGACCGCGTCTTGGAGCTTCATGGCTGGTTAGCCCGGCAGGAACTTGTCGAGCGGGTGTTCTGGCAGCGCGTTGTTGACGTACTTGGCGACGCCGACGACGGCCAGGATGAACAGGGCTTGCGTGATGTACTGTTTCATTTTTCTCTTTCGGGTTAAGGGACGATTTCGGTGTTGTCTTTCACCAGGCTCCGCAGGGCGGGAATGTGCTTGATGATGAGCGCCGAAATGATGATCGCGCCCAACGTCGCCAAGATTTCTTGACTCAGCTTCGCCGGTGTAGGGATAAAAGATTTCAGGCTCATAGGAACCGAAGACTAGCGGGCCGATAGACGAAAATCTATGGGTCGGCCCGCCTCTACGGGTACGCATATCCCTAGGTAGAAACTTTCGCCGCCGCGCCCCGTTTTTGTTTCCCGTTCACCGGGTTTTCGTTGCGTTCTGGCGTCGCTTTTTTGTCGTCACGGTCGATTACTTTTTCCGTGATGCGCCCGGTGATGGTGATTTCACCGGCCCGAATGAGACGGTCGGAGCGGTGCCATTCGAGGTAATGCAGGTCCGGCAGCTTCCCGATCATGGCCGGGTCAACGTCCATCTTTCCGGCGATTGCCTTGCGGTGCGCCGCCTCGGCCAGCCACCCGCAATGGATCAGCGTTGCATTGGACAGGAACGCTTTGTCGACCTGTGCCGGGAACTGGCTACACCCGATGACCCACACGCCCTCGTGACGGCCCGAGTTGCACATACGCTTCCACAGCGGCGGTCCCCATGAAGGCGTGGTGAAGTTCGACAGTTCCTCGATCAAAAGCGCGCAGTTGGCCGATGCATAGGCCAGCTTGCACACGAGGTCGAAGATTTTCCGGAAGTGATCCGCTGTGCAGGACTTCGGGAACACGTAGCGGACGGCATACGGCTTTGCCGCGCCAGCCGCGACGACGGTGCGGGCGAGGTCGGCAGCAGTCACGGCCTTCGCAAACTGGCCATATTCGTCTTGCGGGTCAAGGATGATGATCCGGCGCGGTTTCAGGCGGCGCAGTTCGCGCTTGAGCCATAGCCCCTTGCCGGTGCCGGACTGGCCCATGACGGCCCAAATTTGCGCCTTATTCTCGACTGCCATCGCCCTGCACTTTCAGCACGGGTTCGCCAACGGCGCGTTGGTCTTCCAGCTTCGCTTGCCGTGCCTTCTCGGCCTGGCGCGCGCGGTGCGCACCGTAGGCGGGCATACAGAAGAAGGCCGTACCCATCGCCAGGGCCAGTTCGGGCGAATTGCCGACGCCTGACCAGCCATACTTGTCGGCCACCGGAACAATCGCGGTAGCCAGTTCCATGCACTTCGCGTCGCTGTAGTGCTCTGCCAGTTCGGGGAATGCGGCCGTGATCGCCCAGGCCAGCGTTTTCGGCACGATGAACCATTCCGCGGCCTTCGCGGCGGTATCGTCCACCGGGTCAGGTGGCGCAATGATCTTGCCTTTGTCGTCCAGATTGCCCGATGCCGCCGCCTCGGCGTAGGCCGTGGCCCCCGCGTCGATGGCGTCGCCTTCGCGTACCAGCGCTTCCATTTCTTGTTCGGTCATGGCTTATGCCCCCGCGAACATGGGAAACAGGCCGCTACGCGCTTTTTTAAGCGGTGCTGGCGTGTTGGTATCAATCGGGGCCGGTTCGTCGCTTGGCGGGGCCGCTGGCGCGTCCGGCGTGGCATCCGCGCCCTTCTCTTTGCGCGTGATCGCCAGCAGGTGGCGCGCTTGTTCTTCGTTTCGGGTATGCGCCTGCATCCCGCAGCCCGCGCAATGCATATACGGGTAGGCCGTGCCGGTCGCCTTGTCGGTTTTGATTTTTACTTGCGCAGCTTGGTGGCCGCAGCCAATCGGGCAGATGACGCGGCCCAGGGTTTTCGATGCCATTTTCTCTCTCTCGGTTGGCCGCGCGCCGCCTCCCTTCGGCGCGCGGTTTTGTTACGCTGGTTCTTCGGTCGGTGCTGGCTTCGGGATCGCGGCGAGCACGTCGGCGCGCGTGGCCGCGATGGCGTCGATGATCGCCAGGTCGCTCGACTGCATGTCGTCGGTGATACCGGCGACGACGCGGCCAACCTGTTCAGGCGTCATCACGGTCAGGACCGTGGCGGGCGGATTGGTCACAGGCTCGATTGCGCCCACGTTGATATCGGCCAGTTCCTGGCGCGCATAGCTGAAGATGTGTTCGCCTTCGGAGCGAATCCAGTTGTTGTCGTGGAGCGTGTCGAGTTGCGTTGCGAGCCACAGCAGGCGTGCGCGGGTCGCTTCGTTGATGAGGGTAGTCATTTGATGCCTTTCATAAGGTCCTGCCAGTTGAGATGTGCCGCCAGATCGCGAAAGAATTCTTTCACCGGGCGCGGCAGAAAAAGCCCGTACTGTTTGAACAGGGCGACGGCGCGCCGCTCCAGTTCCGTGTTTTTGTCGCTCATTTGTTCCTCTGTTGTTGCGGGCCGTGCATGTAGGACGGCAGGGTCCAGACGGTGGCCGCGTGGGTTTCCGCTGCCGCGTACTCAGCGGCAAGCATTTCGTGTGCTGCGTCAATTGGGGATTGCAGGAAGGCCCGATATTCGTCAGTGTCAAACCAGGCTGTATCGAATTCGGCCACTGGCTCAGACGCTGGCGCGTTGTTGAACCAGACATCAGCGCCCGTCGGGCGCTTAGGCCACGGCTTCGCCTCCGTACAGTTATTTACAGGGCTCCAAGAACGGCAACGGCGGTCGCTGGCCTGCACGCGGGTCCAGCTGTAACGCGTCGAGCTATAGACCGCCTTCGGGTCCACGCGGGCGAAGATGCCCACTGGTGCCATGCCGTTGTATGCGCCGTATCGGCCCTCGATGCGCGCCGCCTCATGCGCCACGCCGATGGCGTAGTCACGGCCAATGCACACGCCGCCCTGTGCGCGGATATAGGCGGCGTAGTCGGCGGGCCGCTCCACGGTCACCACGCCGTCATCGTCGGTGCGCTCGATGCGCTGTGCCGCGTCCCAGGCAGCGCGCACGTGCGCAGGCGCGCCGGCTATGGCCTGCTCGCTTACGCGCCGAATCTCGCGCCACACGCTGACAGGCGGTTGGCCGATTGGCTGAAACTGACGGATGCCCCACACGCCCGCCCAGGCGTCCACGCGTTGGCTCGCACGGTTCGCGGCGTTCGCTGGCATGGCAATTTTGACGACTTCGCCGTCAGGGCCGACCACTTCGTCGTGCGCGTCCTCGGTGTCGTCGTCAATGTTTTTGCTGATGTACTTGGCGATGTAGGCGGCGGCGCTTCCCTTGCTGGCGTCGATGCGCTCGAATTTGACGCGGTTCTCTTTCGCGCCTGGCTCGTCGCCATCCTCGGCCAGTGCATAGCGGGCGACGATCCGCTGAAACCGGCGCACCTTATGCGCTGGCATGAACAGGAGCGCGTGCCAGTGGACACAGCCGTCGTGATGCGGTTCAGCGATACGGAAGCCGTAGGGCCGAATTTCGTGGCGTCCGTATGCGGTGCGGATGCGCGCCCAGGTCTTTTGCAGATACGCCTGCACCTGGCGCGGCGTGGCGTTGGTGTAGCGCGGGTTGATCGCCCCGGATTTTTGCAGGACGGCGTGATATTTCGATGGCGCGGTCAGCGTGACAAAAACGCCTACGTGGCCCATGTCTTTGGCGATCGCCTCGCAGCCCGCCAGGCGCAGCATCAGTTCGCCGCGCCGGATGCGCTTATTGCTCGTTCCCTTGTCGGCCAGCGCTGCAAGCGTGTATTCCGCGCCGTTCTCGTTCGTCATCTGGACCGACTCCAACGCGGCGCGGTTGCGTGCCACCTGTGCCAGGCGGCGCGCCACGGTTTCATCGCTGGCATACGCACCAGCGCGCACCGACACGAAGCCCAGGCGCAAGGCCGCAGCCTCAAACGTGCGGCCATGCACGCGGCGCAGGTTGCGGCGCCACCAGGCCGGATCGGTGCAGCGCATGATGGCCTGTTCGTCGCTACCGACCGCAGGCGGCACGATCCCGCGCAGGCGGCAGATGAAGGCCATACGTTCGCGTAGTGCGTGCTTGTCGTGAATGGTGGCGGCATTACTGGCGCAGTCGGCGGCGTAACGCTCGGCCATGACGCACAGATGCGCGTCGGTCGCGTCGAGTGGGAACGGCGCGGCAGTCACTTCGTCAATGAGGTCGGCCAGCGTCGTATAACGCGGCGACGTTGGGCCGTCCTGGCGAAGTGCCGACGACAGTTCGCGGTAGGCGCGACGGCCCCACCGGAGCGGCAAGCCTTTAACGGTCTTGACGCCGTGCTCTTGCTGGATCGTCGGCATCAGTGCAGCCAGTTCCCGAGGGTTGCCCAGGTAGGAGCCATGCACTTTTCGATGGCCTGCATCTGCATCACGTGGCGGGCGACGGCGAAGCGCACGCGCTCGCGCTCGGCGTCGGTGAACTTTGCAATCGGCCAGTGGGCGTGTTCGCGGGTCAGGCCCGCCACGCCCATGGCGCGTTCGCGCTCTTGCAGCGGCAACATGTGCCACCACTGTTCGCGGTTCGTCTCGGCCTGGCCGATGTCGTCAAGATTCGCCAGGTTGGCGGCTTCGCGGCGGGTCAACGGTTTCATGGTCAGCGCTTCCGCAGGAATTGTTGACGGATCAGCTTTTCAATTGCCTCGTTGACGGTCTGGCTGCGTTCCTTGCGCTTGGCGTGGAATTCGTCCAGCAGATCGCCCGGCAGATTGACCGTCATGGCGCGCAGTTGTTTTTTGTTACGCCAAGCGATGGCGCGCTCACTGGCGGTCGGCTTGCGTGGACGCTCCCCGGCCAAGTCGTGATCCGGCAGCAGTTCGCCGGTCTTGTTGTCGGCGGCGATTTTCATTGTGGATAGCCCAGGAGCCAGGCGGCGAACGGCGCGGCGATGATTACTGCACTCGCCACGGCGGCGATTGCATTTTCGGCAAACGAAGTTGCTACTTTGTAAGATTGTGTAAACATTACGCGCCCTCCCAGGCTTGTTTTTTCCTCGTAGGCGATGAAGTCGGGCGGCGGCGGTCAGCCGATTTGCCTAGGAGGGAGGTGGATTTCCGCCCGACAACAGCAATGTACATTCAGACCTATAACTAGGTCAAGGGTTGAATGCATGTAGGACTGTACCTATAGACTAGTTCAAGGCCTTGCAGTATGTTCAGCACAACATCCCGCCTAGACGTACGCGGGCCTAGCCCTAGGAGAGCAAAATGAACACATTGGAGTACCTGGCCGCCTGCAAGGCGCGCCTAGGCATAGAAAGCGACTACGCTTTAGCAAAGCAATTGGGAGTGCGACAGCCGACTATTTCGAGTTACCGTATGGGCCGCAGTCGTATGGACGATGACGTTGCATTGAAGGTTGCGGAGATTTTGAACCTGCACCCGCTACAGGTGATTGCCGCCGCCAACGCGGAGCGGGCGAAGACGCCAGAGCAACGCGCTCGCTGGACAGGCATGATGGAAAAATTTTCCGGGTCTTTTCGTAGCCTCCTATCTCAGTGGGACGGGCAGGAACGCCGTGCTGTTCCTAGGGAACAGCGCGTGATGTTCATGCAGTGATAGGCAGTATCGTCCCCACGTCGGGGAAAAGCGAAATATAGATTATGCGGTGTTTGGTTTTTTGTTTGGATGCCTGCAAGCTGATTCAAATCTGCGCCACTTCAGTCATGCAGTCAGTCTTTCCCAGCCAGGTTCCCAGATACCGGCAAAACAAACCCATGACCCGATTGCGCCATGTGCAGCGCCTGTTCCAAAGACTCGATACGACGCAGCAGCGTCAACGCAAGCGTAAGGCCGTTTCGATCGAGCTCAAAGTCGTCCCGCAGCCGGCGCGCCTGCCTGACGGTCAGGACGTGCACCGAATGAAAGCCGGCACCCGGATTCGATGCATCGGCTGGCGCCATCACGCCGTCCTCGACCAGATCTCTGATGTCATCGGGCGACAGTCCAGATACTTCGACCAGATGCTCGATCGAGCACACCGCCGTATCGTTGAGCCAGACCGCATGAGTCACTTGCATGGACATGGACATGGGTAAATCTCCTTAACCGAAATGGGCACGGGCCTGAAAGGCGGACGCCTCTGCCAGTTGCTGATACAGCGCGCGCTCAGCATCGCTGACCTGGGATGGGACCTTGATGACAATGACCGCGTAAAGCGCACCGGCAACACCATCTGGCCCGCGCAAGCCACGCTTGGCCAGGCGCAGTTGCTGGCCCGCTGTGGATCCTGCCTTCACAGTCAGTTCTACATGGCCGTCCAGTGTCGGAATCCGGACGACTGCGCCCAGCACGGCTTCCCAGGGAGCAAGTGGCAGATCCATGTACAGATCGCGCCCGCTGAGGCGATATAACGGGTGCGGCGTCAATGCCAGCGCGACGTACAGGTCGCCGGGCTGACCACCATGGTGGCCGGGACCACCCTTGCCTGCCAGGCGCAGCCGCAGACCGTTGGCCGCGCCGGCTGGGATCGTGATGCGAAACGTCCGGCTGACCAAGTGCGGCGCGCCGCGTGCATCGGCCTCGGGCAGATTCGCACGCACTTCAATTTCACCGCCGCTGTGGATCTGCTCGAGCGTGACGGGTGCGGAAATATCCACGTCCTGGCCCCGGACGGGCGCTGGCCGGCGTGCTTGACCACCCCTTCCGCCACGTCCGAACGCGGCGAACAGATCGGCAAGGTCGGCGTCGTCGAAGCCTGCCCCAGTCGTGCTGAAGTTGTTCTGCCATCCGGGCGGCGGCGCAACGTCGGCGCCTTCCGGCGCCTTGCCAAGCGCATCGTAAGCAAGGCGCTTTTCAGGATCTTTCAAGACCGCATAAGCCTCGCCGATTGCCTGGAATTTCTCTTTGGCCGATGCATCCTTCGAGACATCAGGGTGAAATTTGCGTGCCAGCTTGCGATACGCCTGCTTGATCTCGTCAGCACTGGCGGTGCGCGGAACGCCCATGGTCTGGTAGTAGTCTTTATATTTCACAGAGATCCCGGGAAAGTAACTGCGATGTCAGCTGTTGCGATGTGATGCAGTTCGAGCACCCTGCTCCGCCCGCTATCGTGCACTGCTGCTCAGGATGCCGTGTTCGACGGCGAAGACAGCCGCCTGCACGCGGCTCGTCAGTTTTAGCTTCTTGAGAACATTCTGGACATGGATCTTGACCGTGCTTTCGGCCAGGTCGAGTGTGCGGGCAATTGCCTTGTTGCTTTCTCCCCGTGCGAGGCAGCCGATGATCTCGCGTTCGCGCGGGGTCAGTTTGTCGAGCTCCGAGGCCACGGGCAGCGCGCCACCGTGCAACTGGGCGACCAGCTTGGCCGTCATGGCTTCGGCGACGACGGTTTCACCTGCGGCGGCGCGGCGGATCGCGCGGGTCAAAAAATCAGTATCGATATTCTTGAGCAGATACCCGGCGGCGCCGGCAATCAGCGCGGCCGACAGGTCGAGTGCATCTTCGGACACGGTCAGCATCACGACGGCGCTGTCCGGGCAATCCTGGAGCAGCAGGTGGAGCGTTTCGAGCCCGGACATGCCGGGCATGTGCAGGTCGAGCAGAATGACCTGCGGTTGCAGCTGCAGCGCGCGCTTGATGCCGTCGACACCGTCGGCGGCTTCGCCGACCACCGTGAATTCCGGATGACGCTGCAGCAGCGAGCGTATGCCGCTACGGAATAACGTGTGATCGTCGATCAGCAGCACGCTGATCGTTTCGGCGCCCGGGGCGGTAGGTTGTTCCATGTTTTTCTTGTTCCGTGATGGCTAGGCAGCGCGCCGTTGCGCGCTTGCCAGGCTCAGTTGCACCTGCGTTCCGTTGCCGGGTGCCGATTTGATCGCCAGCGCCGCGTGCATCCGGCGGGCGCGCTCGCCCATGATGTGGATGCCGATATGGCCGTCGTCCTCGGCGCCGACCAGCGCCGGATCGAACCCTGCGCCGTCGTCATCGATGCTGAGCGAGAAGTCGTGCCGGTCATGCAGGCGGACCTGCACGTGCCGGGCGCCCGCGTGCTTGCGGATATTCGACAGCGCCTCCTGGACGATGAACAGCATCTGCAATTGCTGTTCGCGCGGGAAAGGCGCCCCGTCGGTATCGGCCTGCAACGCGATCTCGATCCCCGTCTGCCGGCGAAACTTATCTACGGTGACTTCCAGCGACTGCACAAAGTTACCTTCTTGCAGCCGGGTTCGATAGTTCTGCAGCAACTCGCGCACGTCCTGATAACTCTCTTCGACGCCTGCGCGCAGCGCCGGCACGATCGTGCCCACGTCCTCGTACTGGTTCTGCGCGAGCGACTGCTCCAGCATCTGCACCTGCAGATTCAGAAAATTCAGGCTTTGCGCGATGCTGTCATGCAGCCCCTGCGCCACCAGGTTGCGCTCCTCGGAAATGGCCATCTCGCGCTCGCGTTCGGCCAGGCGCTGGTTTTCAATGGCCGTGCCCAGCAGCTGCCCCAGCGTTTCGAGCAGGGCCAGCTGGCGCGGGTTGAAGGTGGTCGCTTCCCGAAAATGCAGGTTGAAGAAACCCAGATGCTGGCTCTGCGCAAAAATATGAAACACCGACACGGTCGCAAAGCCCTGGCGATGACATGCAAGGCGCACGGATTCGGGCATGCGGCGCATATCGTGCACGACCGAGATTTTTTTCCGGGCCGCGTCGCCGCACAGGCAATCGCCCACTTTCAGGCAGTGATCGGCCTCCATCAGTTCGTCAGAAATACCTTGATGACACATCATGTGCAGGATGCCGCGCGTGGGATCGAGCACGCGCACCGAGCCGCCATCGGCGTTGAAGAAGGTGCGGATCCGGGTGAGGAATCCGGCGCACAGCGTTTCTGCCGATTGAGGGTGCTGCAGGAACGACGCGCTCTCGAACAGCAGCGACAGCTCCAGATTCCTGCTTTCCAGCGCGACGGTCTTGGTCTCGACCAGCTGTTCCAGATTGCCATACAGCGCGTGCAGGCGATCGGCCATCAGATTGAAGTCTTGCGCCAACCGGCCGAATTCGTCGTTGCTGTCGACCGGCAGCCGCACGCTGAAATCCTGCTTGCGCATGCGCTCGATGCCCCCTTGCAGGCGCTCGACCGGCGCAATGATCATGTTGAACAGCAGATAAATCACGGCAATCGTGCCGATCAGTGCCAGCGCGAGCAGGGCCAATTGCGACGCGCGTAGCCAGAATGCACGGGCCTCGCTGTCGCGCTCGATCAGGCGCACCAGCGTGTCGGCCCGACTGACGAACCGGGCGATGCCGGCTTCCAGGTCGTCCTGCCCCGTCGGCGACGCGGTCAAGCGGTCCAGGTCCGCCAGAATCTGCGGGCGCAGCGCGTCGTGCCACTGTGTGTTGACATGCCCAAAGCCGGCCTGGATCTCGGCCCCAGGTGGCAGCAACAACGGCCGCTGCGGATCACCCCTGCGGATCAGGGAAAGGGTGTCGTCCATCTGCGCGACTTGTGCAAGCACCCTCGCCCGGTGCACCGGCCTGTCGCCAGGCGCCGGCGCGGCCGCCAGCAGCATTCCGATGCGGTAGCTGTTCATGCGCAGGCTGCCGGTGACGTTGATGGCCCCGCCGCTGCCTTCGAGCTGCCAGGTCAGCAGCAAGGTCGAGCCGATGACCGTCAAGCCCAGGCACAAAAAACTCACGAGCATGACGACAATGCGCGTGGACAGCTTCTGCCACGTCGAGATGACGAGCGGGGTCAGCACGGCGCAACTGCGCGCGGGCCTGAAGGTGCAAGA
>Ga0308158_10002931_pt1 | contig 15490 bp, 13 predicted proteins | sample PhyBR2_FD_201038 | JGI IMG/M metagenome (GOLD analysis project Ga0308158, IMG submission 201038) | Phyllosphere microbial communities from UC Gill Tract Community Farm, Albany, California, United States - DLSLB.R2 | ecosystem: Host-associated > Plants > Phyllosphere > Unclassified | place: USA... | reverse complement strand
AAGCCTTTCGATGCTCCTATGTTGTGTTAAGTGTTGGCAGATATCCGGACCCTCAGCGGTTCGGACCTTGAGCCCCAGACTTCCCCCTCCCCATACGAAGTCCGGGGTTTTTTTTGCCTGGCTTTTCAGCTCAGGCCTCGGCGCTGTCCTTGTCCGGCAGCTCCATCCAGCGCGCGAGCACCGTGTAGGCGTCTTCCAGGCCCAGGCGCTTGGGCGCGGAGAACAACTGGATGCTGACGGCGTCACCCCAACCCTTGCGGATCTCGGCCTGAACCTTGAGCAGGGTATTCTTGGCCGCACCGTAGGTCAGCTTGTCAGCCTTGGTCAGCAGGATGTGCATGGGCATGTGGCTGGCCACCGACCAGTCCAGCATCAGCAGGTCGAAGTCGGTCATCGGATGGCGGATGTCCATCATCAGAATCAGCCCCTTGAGGCTTTCCCGGCTGCCCAGATACGCTTCCAGGTGGCGCTGCCAGTGCTGCTTGAGCGGGATCGGCACCTTGGCGTAGCCATAGCCGGGCAAGTCGACCAGGCGGCGTTCTTCGTCCAGGTTGAAGAAGTTGAGCAGTTGTGTGCGCCCTGGGGTTTTCGACGTGCGCGCCAGGCTGGCGTGGGTCAGGGTGTTCAAGGCGCTGGACTTGCCGGCGTTGGAACGGCCGGCGAACGCGACTTCGAACCCTTCGTCGTCGGGGCACTGGTCGACCTTGGCGGCACTGAGCGAAAAGGTAGCCTGTTGGCACAGGCCCAGGATCGGGTTTTTGAGTTGCATGTGATTTCCGGTAGAGGCAGGGCCCGATGCAGGGGCCGCAAGAACGATGCAGCGAAGTATATAGGGCTGGGCAATATGTGGGTGATTTTGCCGGCAATGGCGTGCGTACAGGCATAATGCGCCCGGGCCTGCCGTACGCTGCGTCGGGCTGCGAACCTAACCCTGATGGGATCCGTCGATGAGCGCGATACGTGTGATGGGCCTGCTCTGCGCCCTGCTGGCCAGCGGTGCGGCGAGCGCTGCCGACTTGGTTGGCGATGGCGCCCGAGGTCAGCCGCTGACGACCCTCTGCGCGGCGTGCCACGGTCCGAATGGCAACAGCCTGGTGCCGATCTTTCCGACGCTGGCCGGCCAGGGCGAGCGCTACCTGAACCAGCAGTTGCTGGACATCCGAGAGGACCGCCGCGTAGTCCCGGAGATGGCCGGCATGCTGACCGCGCTCGGCGATCAGGATCTGCTCGATATCGCCAGCTGGTACGCCAGCCAGAAGCCAACCACTGGCGAAGCCCAGGCCGCCGCGCCGCAGCGTGGTCAAGACCTCTATCGTGGAGGCGATCTTGCTCTGGGGCTGCCCGCCTGCAGCGGTTGCCACAGCCCGGACGGCGCCGGCGCTGGGCTGGCCGGCTTTCCCCGGCTGGGCGGGCAGCACGCACCCTACCTGATCAAGCGCTTGACCGATTTCCGTCAGGGTGACGACGCTGCGGCGCCGATCATGCATCGGATTGCGGCCAAACTGAACGACGACGACATCGCGGCCCTGGCCGCCTATATCCAGGCACTGCGTTGATATCCAGGCACTGCGCCAATGCCGACCCTGGCCGGGTCGAGCGTGAGCCACGCGCCCGCCATCCGCAGGCTGCTTACGCCTGGTTACATCTATTGCGCGATGAAATTAGCGTCAAGGCCCTCGCCGCCTACCCTTTTTTGACATCACTGCCGTTACACTAGCCACCTCGATCAGGCAGGTCTGGTGCCGTCACCGATCCGTCCCCTGTATGAAAATGTACGAACTGCTCAGGAGTCACGCATGCGTAATCTGATTTTCGGCGCCTTCCTCGTTGTCGCCAGTGCCATGGGCGTCACCGCTCAGGCGGCGGATGTGCCGCTGGAAGCCGGCAAGACCTACGTTCAACTGAACAGCCCCGTTGCCGTGGCCGAGCCCGGCAAGATCGAAGTCGTCGAAATGTTCTGGTACGGCTGCCCACACTGCTACGCGTTCGAACCGACCATCAACCCTTGGGTCGAGAAGCTGCCGGCCGACGTCAATTTCGTCCGCATTCCCGCCATGTTCGGCGGCCCATGGGATGCCCACGGCCAGCTGTTCCTGACCCTGGAAGCCATGGGCGTGGAGCACGAGGTCCACAACGCGGTGTTCAACGCCATCCAGAAGGAACACAAGCCCCTGGTGAAGCCTGAAGACATGGCTGATTTCCTCGTCACCCAGGGTGTGGACAAGGAAAAATTCCTGCAGACCTTCAACTCGTTCGCCATCAAGGGTCAGATTGCCAAAGCCAAGGAATTGGCCAAGAAGTATGAAATCTCCGGCGTCCCAACCATGATCGTCAACGGCAAGTACCGCTTCGATCTGGGTACCGCCGGTGGTCCTGAGCAGACGCTGAACGTGGCCGATCAGCTGATCGCCAAGGAACGCGCTGCCAAGTAGGCGGCGCCCCCCGCGATACGACGTTTTCGCAGCGCGCCCATCGCGGGTAGGTGTGAGCTGCAGGTCAACGAGCAGCCCTTGCCATGAGCGACGACACCCAGCGCTGGAAAGAGAAATACCTGCACAGCATCGACCAGCAGGAAAAACTCGAGCGGCGCTGGAACGCTCGTCTCGACCTGCTGCGCCGTGGCCTGGTGCGCAGCAGCCTGGCGGCTGAAGGCAGCGATCGAGCCGTGGACGAGTGCATGAAGGAAATGCGCGAAGTGCTGCGTGGCGACGACATGGATGCCCGTCTGGCGGCGCTGATCCCGCGGCTGGAAATCGCCGTGCTCGAATCCGAAAAGCGTCGGCAGTCCCGTGTCCAGCAAGTGGGCAGTGCCCTGGGGGCGCTGGTGACCCAGTTGCAGTCGCTGCCGCTGCCGCGCGACATCAGCAAGCCGTTGAAAAAGCTCGCCCATGGCCTGGAGGAACGCGCAGGTCAAGCGCGCGAGATGCCCTTGCTGCTCAGCGAACTGAGCGGTTTGCAGGAACAGGCGCTCAATACCCTGGACCGTCCGCTGCGAGCGCAGCGCGCAGGTTTGTTGCAGCGTTTGTTTGGCAGTCCCGAGCCTGGCGACCCTAGCCCCATTCAGCCTGAGCAGTCCGCGCAGCCTGTGGAGCCACAAGATGTGCCGCCGGTGCCGAGCGTGGCTGCGCAACCTGCCGCTGCAGAGTCGGACGTACATCCGGTTTCGCTGCCATTCGTCGCCGAGCCTGTTCCTGTTCCCGTTCCTGTGCCACACATTGAATCCGCCCCGATGCCGCCAGCGAGTAGCTCTGTCGCCGTCGAACCCGAGCCCAAACCTGAGCCTGCGGCCAGCGACGTCGATGCCTTGGCGTTGCCCCTCGTCGTCAAGACGTCCGAAGCGCCCACCGAAGCAGTGCAGGTGCTCGACAGCATCCCAACCGACGAGCACGCGTTCTACGCCTTGCCCGCCAGCCTGGAGCCGCCCTACAGCAGCGTCGCCAGCCATATCGAAACCACCCTGCTCGAGCTGCTCAGCGAGCTGACCCTGCCCGAGCGCTACATGGCCCAGGCCCAGGCCATGCATGCGCGCATCCAGCGCGGGCTGAACTGGTACGAGCTGTTGCCGGTGCTGGATGAACTCGCCGTGTTGATGCTGGCCGTCAACGACGGCAGCCAGCAGGAGTTCGAACGCTACCTGCAGCAGCTCAACCAGCGTCTGGAAAACTTCCAGCGCCAGTTGCAGCTCACCCACGGCGACCATGCCGATTCGCGCAGCGCCGCCCTGGCCTTGGACGACGTGCTGCGCGAGCACGTCGACGGCCTGCAGACCAGCATGCGCGGCGCCGTCGATATCGATGGCCTCAAGCAGGTGCTGGAAGGCCGCCTGGAAAGGCTGCTGGCCAGCATGGAGCAGCACCGCGTGCAGCGCGAAGCACGCGAAGCGGAAATCGCCGCACGTCTGCAAGGCCTGGGCGAGCGCGTGACGAGCATGGAGCGCGAAGCGCTCGATTACCGCGACAAGCTCGAACAGCAGCGCAACAAGGCGCTGCTCGACCCACTCACTGGCTTGCCCAATAGGGCCGCCTGGAGCGAGCGGCTGGCCCTTGAGCATGGGCGCCTGCAACAAACCGGTGCTAGCCTGCTGCTGGCCATCCTGGATCTGGACCACTTCAAGTCGATCAACGACACCTATGGCCATCAGGCCGGCGACAAGGTCCTGAAAATCATCGCCAACGTCCTGCGCAAGGGGCTGCGTGGCGACGATTTCATCGCCCGCTTCGGTGGCGAGGAGTTCGCCCTGCTGATGCCAGGCAGCGACCTGAGCGGTGGCAGCCGCCTGCTCGAACGTCTGCGCGCTGCGGTGGAGCAATGTCCTTTCCATTTCAAGGGCGAGCGCGTCACCGTGACCCTGTCAGCCGGCGTGGCGGTGTTCAAGCCTGGAGAGAATGCCAGTCAGGTACTCAAGCGTGCGGATCAGGCGCTGTATCGCGCCAAGGAAGCCGGACGCAACCAGATCGAACAGGCTCCCTGAAGCGTCCTCGACCGTAACAGGCAACATTTGGCAACGTGGCGTCTCGCATGCCAGCTGAATCGGGGCAACCCGCTAGGCTATGCTCACGCTCTTTTCCTACAACCTGCATATGGCATTCCTATGAAGTTGTTCCTCGTCGCCCTTTCCTTGCTGGTGCTGGCCGGTTGCTCCAATGGCTTGAGCATCGACCGCAGTCACCCCTCCGCGAACCAAGACAACCGCGTGCAGTTCGTGGTGCTGCACTACACCTCGGCGGATCTGCCGCGTTCGTTGCAGTTGCTGACCCACGGTGAAGTCAGCAGCCACTACCTGATCGGCGACCAGCCGGCCACCGTCTACCAGCTGGTGGACGAGAGCCGCCGCGCCTGGCATGCCGGCCAGAGCCAGTGGGACGGCCGCACCTGGCTCAACTCCAGCTCCATCGGCATCGAAATCGTCAACCCCGGTTACAAGGACACCCCCAGCGGTCGTGTCTGGTACCCCTACAGCGAGGCGCAGATCCAGGCCGTGATCGCGCTGCTCAAGGACATCGTTCAGCGCAACGGCATCGCCCCGCGCAACATCATCGGCCACAGCGACATTGCCCCACTGCGCAAGACCGATCCGGGGCCGATGTTTCCCTGGCAGCGCCTGGCCGAGCACGGCTTGGGCATCTGGCCCAATGCGCAGGCGGTAGCACGCAATCAGGCGCGGTTCCAGGTCAGCCCACCCAGCATCGCGTGGTATCAACAGCAACTGGCCCGATTGGGTTACGAAGTGGTCCAGAGCGGCGAGTTGGACGTCGCCACGCGGCATGTGATCGCAGCCTTCCAGATGCATTTCCGGCCGCAACGCTTCGACGGCGAGCCCGATGCGCAAAGCGCCGCGATCCTGCAGGCGCTCAACAGTCAGTAACCACGGATTTCACGTCGATAGGGCCGAAAGCGCGGGCCAATCGCCATCTTGTTGCTATACATTGATGCCCCCGACTGGATGATTCTCGATGGCCGCCGTTTTCCCCCAGCTCCGCAGTCTGCTGTACCGCCCCTGGGCGCTGGCCATGCTTGCCGCGCTGGCCAGCGCATTGTTGCTGTTCGCGGCCAGTTTCGCGCTGATCATGCATCAAGTTCAGCTCAGCGAACGGCAGCAGATGAATGCCAGCGGCGAACGCTTTCTGGTCCGCCTGGAGCAGGTCTTCGGTCAGTTGCGCGAGGGGGTCGATGCCTTGCAGGCGCAACCGGTGCGCCATTGCGGCCCGCAGATGATGGATGCCCTGGAGAAGATCGGTTTCGACAACCGCTTCGTTTTCGAAGCGGCGTTCATCGACGGCGCCCAACGCTGCTCCAATCGCCGCGGCAAGGACGTCGCCAGCTTGGGCCGACCACCGGACATCCAAGGCTCCACCTACAGCTATTGGCTCAATACCACCACCCAGCGCAACGACAACTGGGCTGCATTGATGTTGGGGCGCGGGCCGTTCCGGGTATCGACGTCCCGGGGGCATCTAAGCGATGTGGTCGATCTGCCTGCCGGCGGCAGCCTGCTGGTAGTGCTCGACCAGGGACGTCGGGCGATCCCGGTGCTTGGTTCCGAGCAGCCATGGCCGCCAGCGTCGGGCTGGCGGGCCGACGCGGTCGATGCCCTGCAGGTAACGTCGGACCGGCTGATCTACCGCATGTCGACCAAGTCCCCTGATTTCCAGCTGGTGCTGATCGCTCCGCGCAGCAAGGAACTGCCCCTGTTCAACACCCCGCTGTGGCTATTGTTCCCCGTCAGCCTGGTAGTGGCCCTGTGCATTGGCTGGCTGGTATTGCAACTGATCACCCAGCGCCGCTCGATGGGCGGCGAGTTGCATGGCGCGCTGCGTCGCGGCGAACTGCAAGTGCTCTACCAGCCGATCTTCGATCTGAGCAATCGTCGCTGCGTGGGTGCCGAGGCGTTGGTGCGCTGGCGCCGCCCCGACGGCACGCTCACCAGTCCGGAGCTGTTCATTCCGTTGGCCGAGCACAGCGGGCAGATCCGCCAGATCACCGACTTCGTCCTGCAACAGTCGCTGGAGCAGCTCAGTCATCTGTTGCGGGCCAACCCGCACCTGTACATTTCGGTGAACCTGGCGGCGTGTGATGTCACCGTGCCGCGCATCGGTGAGGTGGTGGCCCGGCTGCTGTCCATCTATCGAGTGGCGCCAGAGCAGATCGCGTTCGAGGTCACCGAGCGGTCCCTGATCGACGTCGACGTGGCCCGTGAAAACCTCCAGGCTCTTCGCGACGTGGGCCACACGGTATTGATCGATGACTTCGGTACCGGTTACTGCAGCCTAGCCTACCTGCAGAGCTTGCCCGTGGACTGCCTGAAGATCGACAAGGCGTTCATCGACGCTTTGGGCGATGACGTCGAAAGCAGTGGCGTGGCGCCCCATATCATTCGCATGGCCCATGCCCTGGATCTGCGGGTGATCGCCGAAGGCATCGAGCACGAAGCCCAGGCGCTGCTGCTCGAGAGCGAGGGCGTCGACTATGGTCAGGGCTGGTTGTTCGCCCAGGCGTTGAATGCCCGCCAGTTCAAAGAACTGATCACCAAGGGCCGACGCCGCACCGGTCGACGCGCCGGTGACGAAGCCTGAGTGCACGCAGCACCCAGGTCGCCCAGCGGGATCGACAGCGTTTAAACCGACAGGGTCATGTAGAACTGCGTGCCCTGCCCCGGTCTTGAATAGACCCCCATGCGCCCACCGTGCAGCTGCACGATTTCCTTGCACAAGGCCAGGCCCAAACCGGCGCCGCCCTTCTTGCGTCCCACCTGGACGAAAGGCTCGAAGATACGCCCTTGCTGGCCGTAGGCGATGCCCTCGCCGTTGTCTTCGACGCTGATGATTACCCGGTCGGCATGCCGACGGGCCTGCAGGCGGATATGACCGTTTTCCGACGTGTGTCGCAGCGCATTCTCCAGCAGGTTGTCCAGGACTCGGTCCAACTGCCCGGCGTCCACATGCAGGCGTGGCAGCCCTTCGACCAGCTCGATGGTCAGCTCGATGCCCAGCTCATGGGCGCGGCTGGCGAAGCGCTCGTAGGCGCGCTGCAACAGATCATCCAGCGCACAAGGTGCCAGGACCAATTTCTGCAGACCATTCTGATAGCGCGAGAAGTTGAGCAGGTCGTTGATCAACTGCATCAAGCGCTGCATCTCTTCGTTCACCGTCATCAGCAGATCGGCCTCGCGGCTCTGCTCGGGGAAATGCACACGCTCCTGAAACAACCCGAAGGCCATGTGCATGCCTGTTACCGGCGTACGCAGCTCATGGGAGGCACGCAGGACGAACTCGCTGCGCACGCGGGCGAAAGCACGCTGTTCGGTCACATCGTGCAGCACCATGACTGCCCCAAGAATATTGCCTTGGGTATGGGTCACTGGAGTCAGGCTGTACGACAGCAGCCGAGTTTCGCCGTCAACCTCGAAGCTCAGGTCGTCCAGTGCGCGCTCCATGCTGCCGCCACGCAGGATCAGGTTCAGCTGCTCGTCCAGGTCCGGCCTGCCCAGTGCCTCGCCCAGACCCAAGCCCAGGCGATGGTCTTCCCAACCCAACTGGCGTTGTGCAACTGGATTCAAGTGCTCCAGATGGCCCTGCCGGTCGATCATCAGCAGGCCGTCGTCGATGCTGTCCAACACTGCCTGCAGACGCTGCTGGCCGGCGCGAAGCTCATCGACATTGGTCGCCTGGTGCTGGCGCAGTGCGTGGGCCATGGTACCGAAACGACTGGCCAGCCGGTTCAGTTCGGCCGCCGGAGAAACCGGCAGCTGCACATCGAAGTTGCCTTGACTGATGTCGTCCGCCGCCTTGGCCAGCGCTTCGATGGGCTCACCAAAGCGCCGTGCGATACCGTGCGCGGTGAAGAAACCGACGATCAGCACCGCCAGACCCACTAGGCCGAGCAAGCCCGACACCCACATCGCCCGTTGGTGGGACTCGTGCTCCAGCGCACTGATGCTTTCCAAGGTGCCCTTGTAGGAGTCGATCAGCCCCGTGCGCAGGGTATTGAATGCCTGGCTCAATGGTGGGTTGTGGCTCAACGGCAGGTGTTGCGAGGCCGTGGCGCGGTATTGCTCGACGAAAGCCTGGAAGTGTTCGGCTGACTGCAGAAACCCATAGTGGGCACTGTGGCTTTGTTCGTGCGCGATGCCCTCGTCGAGCAACGCCTTGAGCTGCCCCTGTGCCTGCTCGATGCCAGCAGCATCGGGCTGTGGGTCGAGCATCATGATCAGTTGATCACCCAGGTTCTGGCGCATCTTGAGCCCCAAATCCAGTGTGGTGAAATGGCTGCGCAGCATGCTTTCCTGCGAGGCAGCCATTTGCATCACGGTCACCAGACCCAGGACCAAACCCAGCAACGCGACGGTAATCAGCGCCGATATGCTGAGAAACAGCCGGGTATGCAGCTTCATGGCCAGCTTCATAGGTTGTACTGTTTGCGTTTGCGGTAAAGCGTCGACGCATCGATCCCCAGGGTCTTGGCGGCTTGATCCAGGGTGTCGCTGGTGGCCAGAACGGCGCCGATGTGAGCCTTTTCCAATTCGTCCAGGCTCAGCGCGGCGCCGATGCGCGGTGCGTTGTTGGCAGGCTGCTCAGCCATGCCCAGATGGCTGACCTCGACCCGCTCCTGGGGACAGATGATGCTGGCCCGTTCGATCACGTTGCGCAGTTCGCGGATGTTACCCGGCCAACGGTAGTTGAGCAGCGCCGCGCGGGCTTCCTCGCTGAAGCCACGCGCGGGCCGCGCGTATTCCTTGACGAAGCGCGCCAGAAAGCGGTCGGCCAGGGTAAGAATGTCTTCACTGCGCTCGCGCAGCGGTGGCAGGTGAAGGGTAATCACGTTCAGGCGATACAGCAGGTCCTCACGAAAACGGCCTTCGCGGACCATGTCTTCGAGGTTGAGGTTGGTCGCCGCCAGGATGCGCACGTCGGCGCGCCGCGTTACCGGGTCACCGACCCGCTCGTATTCCTTGTCTTGGATGAAACGCAGCAACTTGGGTTGCAGAGTCAGGGGAAAGTCGCCGATCTCGTCAAGAAACAAGGTGCCGCCATCGGCTTGGTTGACTCGCCCAAGGGTGCTTTCACTGGCGCCGGTGAACGCGCCGCGGCTGTGGCCGAACAGCTCGCTTTCCATCAACTCGGCCGTCAGGGACGGACAGTTGATGGTCACGCAGCTTTTCTTGGCGCGCTTGCTCCAGCCATGGATGGCCCGTGCCAGTTCGCCCTTGCCGGTACCTGATTCGCCCAGAATCAGGATGTTGGCGTCGGTGACCGCTACTTGGCGCGCGGTTTCCAATACGACCATCATCGCCGGGCTGTGCGAGTCCAGACCATCCTTGGGCTTGCGGACCTCGCCCTCGAGGGCTTCGAGCCGTGCCGACAACTGGCGTACTTCCAACTGCTTGGCGGTTGCCAGACGCAGTTGATCGGGGCTGCAGGGCTTGACCAGATAGTCAGCGGCCCCGGCCTGGATCGCATCGACCGCGGTGTCCACCGCCGAATGTGCGGTGACGATCACTACGCGCATCCACGGCGCCTGCACGCGCATCTGGGCCAACACGTCCAGGCCGTTGTCTTCGCCAAGGCGCAAGTCGAGGAAGCACAGGTCGAATACCTGGCGCTGCATCAGGGTATCTGCCTGATGGGCGCTATTGGCCGTCGCCACGCTGTAGCCCTCGTCTTCCAGGCAATAGCGGAAGGTACGCAGGATGGCGGACTCATCGTCGACCAGCAGAATGCGGCCCTTATGCTCCGTGCCAGATTCCATGTTCCTACGCTCCTCAGAGAAATTTCTTGGTTAGTCCCGGAAAAATCGGGCAGCTTGCATGGTCGATTCTGATTGATTCGGCAGGCTGCATGGTAGCTATTAGCTCATTACATTTCTAAGTGTATGAAATGTCTGAGCTTTTAGCAGGAAAAAAGTTTGGCATGTGCCTTGCGCTACCGATGGTTTGTCTTGAATCGGAGGAGCACACGAATGCACGGTATAAAACGACTCACCCTGGCGAGCGTTATCGCGGGTCTGGTAGGCCTGTCTTCACTGGCCACGGCGGCCACTCCTGGCAATCTCGAGCAGCAACTGCAAGCGGCGCGTCAGGAGGGCTCGATCTGGACAGCATTGGCCTTGAATCGCCAACTCAACGGCTTCGAGTTCGGCGTGGAGGTCAATGACGGCACAGCCACCCTGACCGGCGCCGTGGAGGATGAGGTCGATCGCGAGCTCGCCGAGCAAGTGGCGCTCAACACTCAAGGCATCGGCAAGGTCGATAACCGTCTGACCGTGAATCCGGAGCTGGTCGAGCACGTTAATCAGCGACAGCAGTTCGCCCAGCACCTCGAAGATGCCACCCTCACGGCAATCATCAAGTCCAAGTTGCTGTGGAACACCAGTACGCAAGCACTGGACATCGTGGTCACCACTGCCGACGGTGTCGTTACGCTCAAGGGCCAAGCACAGACCGCGGATGCCAAGCAGCTCGCTGGCACACTCGCCACCAATACTGATGGCGTTTATCAGGTGAACAACCTCATCAGCCTGGGTGCAGCGGATACGGCAACCACCCGCGCTGAAACCCAGGCCAAGAAAACCGAGGAGGCCTTGAGCGATACGTGGGTCACCAGCAAGATCAAGGCGAGCCTGCTGCTGAATCGTGATCTGGACGGCCTGAGCATCGACGTCGAGACGCGCACCGGCATGGTGACGCTCAAAGGCGATGTCTCCAGTTCCGAGCAAAAAACCCTTGCGGTAGAAGTGGCGCGCAACATTCGCGGCGTTCGTGGTGTGGACGCCGATCTGCTGAAAGTATCCAAGCCGATAATCTGATCGTGCAAATAGCCCGACCCATTGGATGTCCATCGTGCAGGTTGCTACCCAAAGCGTGATCGACTCTTAAATAAGCTTTTGATTCATAAGGAATTTATCAGATCAGAAGATTGGCATGCAGGCTGCAATATCTGTCTTGAGAACACATCTACAGTCGCTACTCAAGTGCAAGGAGCTTCCCCATGAACCGTCCCCAAGCTGCTCAAGCGTTCGCCCTGTCCCAATCGATGCGCCAAGCATTGTTTGTGGTGCTGGCTGCGCTCGTGACAATGCTGGCGGTTCAGCAGTATGCGAACTGGGCTTCCTCCCAGCAGCAGGAGCTTCTTCTGCCACCTCAGGAGCGTCTGGTGGACACCGCTCACCTCAATCCTGCCAGCGCTCATTGGGTGGGTCATCGCCAATCCGGAAACATCGAACGCGTACAAGCAAGTGAACCGGTTGAACACATTCGCAGTTGGGTGTTCTGAGGTACTGGTAACGCATTCGATCGACCGATCAAACACGACAAATCGTAAAGGAGATACACCATGCTGAGTTGGGCAGTCACATTCCTGATCATCGCCATCATCGCCGCCGTTCTGGGCTTCGGTGGTATCGCCGGCACCGCGGCAGGCATCGCCAAGATCCTGTTCGTAGTCTTCCTGGTATTGTTCGTGGTTTCGTTCATTTTCGGCCGTCGCGGTCGAGGCTGACCATGACCTGCATGACCTTCAAGGGTATGGCCATGGCGCTGTCGCTGTTTGGCAGCACCATGGCGGTGGCCGCCAACGACGGTCAGGCTCGAGTCAGCGGCCTTTTAGGCTCGAGCACCGAATACCGCGACACTTGGCAGTCAGTGGTCCAATCCGAGGAGCGTTTACCGGACTGGATCATCAACTTGTCAGGTCACTCGCCAGAACACATGACTGCCGTCTCCGAAGACGGTGATAACTATCTGGCCGGTCCTTTGTGTGAAACCGCTGAGAGCTGCAAGAGCGGACGCTTGTTGGTAGCCGTGAGTCTGGACAAGGAAGATGCCTACGCATTGTATGTCCAGGTACCCGCTGGCCTGCCTACGGACAAGTCACCTTCGCGTCACGCAACCTTTCGCTTTCTCGGAAAGCCTGATGAAGGCATGCAACAGATGCTCATGGAACAGTTGAAGAAAGATCCCAACTGGTACTGACCCCTCGTGGCGTTTTGCGTGGGTGCAGTCATGCATCATCGATCTACAGATTGGGCCAGGTTAACCCGGCCCGAATGCTCGGCACTCAGAAGGTGCTGATCATGACCAAGGGGTCGGGTTGTTCTGAATGCAGCTGGTTCGGAGTGACCTAGGGGTACAGGGAGGACCTCCGAACCGGGCCGGGTCAGGCAACAGCTGCTGCGCAAGCGGTGTACGATCATTACGTACCCCGGCTTGCGCAGAGCCTATCGATCGCGAAGCCTATCTATACAGCTTCTACGCGCAGCATCGAGCTGCCTTCCATCTTGTTTCATCTTTTCTGCGCATTCCCCTCCCCTGTTCGGTTTCTCGAACACTTGTAGTCATTCCCCCCGTGTTGCCTGAGTAGAACCCCAGAATCGCTCGCCATGAGAGGTCGCCTATCCGAACGAAGACTTTCGGCTGGAAAACCCACTCAATTACATTATGCAGATCTTGCATAGGGTAGTCGTTTCCGGCATTAGACGCTGCCGCAACGCATCGGAATAGTTGCGCCTTTTTTCGTTCGCCAAAGCGCTTCGCTATGGGCGGCGAAGCCTCTACGGAGGGCTGCCCGGTTTTTGGGCGGCTCTCACGAGTTGACTTGGAAAAAGGGTAACGACATGAAGAAGGCAAAACTGAGCCTCGCTTGGCAGATACTCATCGGCCTGGTACTGGGCATCGCCTTGGGTGCATTGCTCAATCACTTCAGTGCCGAGAAGGCCTGGTGGATCAGCAACATCCTGCAGCCTGCAGGCGATATCTTCATCCGCCTGATCAAAATGATCGTGATCCCCATTGTGATCTCTTCGCTGATCGTAGGGATAGCCGGCGTGGGCGATGCGAAAAAGCTGGGTCGCATCGGCGTGAAGACCATCCTTTATTTCGAAGTGGTAACGACGATTGCCATCCTGGTCGGCCTGGGCCTGGCCAATCTGTTCCAGCCCGGGCTGGGTATCGACATGAGTACCCTGGGTACCGTGGACATTTCGCAGTACCAGAAAACCACGGCCGAGGTGCAGCATGACCATGCGTTCGTGGCCACCCTGCTCAACCTGATTCCCTCCAATGTGTTCGCCTCGATCGTGCGCGGCGACATGCTGCCGATCATCTTTTTCTCGGTGCTGTTCGGCCTGGGCCTGTCGAGCCTGCCGAGCGAGACCCGCGAGCCCTTGGTGAAAGTCTTCCAGGGTGTGTCGGAAACCATGTTCAAGGTCACCCACATGATCATGAACTACGCCCCTATCGGCGTCTTCGCTCTGATTGCCGTGACGGTCGCCAACTTCGGCTTCGCGTCGCTGCTGCCCCTGGCCAAGCTGGTGGTACTGGTCTACGTGGCGATCCTGTTCTTCGCCATCGTCGTGCTGGGCCTGATCGCACGCCTGTTCGGCTTCTCGGTCTTCAAGCTGTTCCGGATCTTCAAGGATGAGCTGGTGCTGGCGTATTCCACCGCCAGTTCGGAAACCGTCCTGCCGCGGGTGATCGAGAAGATGGAAGCCTATGGCGCGCCGAAGGCCATCAGCAGCTTCGTGGTACCGACCGGGTACTCGTTCAACCTCGATGGCTCGACCCTTTATCAAAGCATTGCTGCGCTGTTCATTGCCCAGCTGTACGGCATCGACCTGTCGATCGGGCAACAATTGATGCTGGTGCTGACCTTGATGGTCACCTCCAAAGGGATTGCCGGGGTGCCAGGCGTTTCGTTCGTGGTGTTGCTGGCCACCTTGGGCAGCGTCGGCATTCCCCTCGAAGGCCTGGCCTTCATCGCCGGCGTCGACCGCATCATGGACATGGCTCGCACCGCGCTCAACGTGATCGGCAACGCCTTGGCCGTGCTGGTGATCTCGCGCTGGGAAGGCATGTACGACGACGCCAAGGGCGAGCGCTACTGGAACTCCCTGCCGCACTGGCGCAACAAGGACCGCGTCGCCCCCTGACGCGGCTTGCGCCGCTGCTACATGACACTGTGGGAGCGGGCTCTGCCCGCGAAGGGCCCACAACCGCTATAGGTGCCTTCCTGTAGCGGTGCAAGCCGCGTCCGGCCTCACGCGAAAACCCTGACACACCACGCTGCCCTGCGGGGCAGAATCCAACCTCGCTTTGGGCTATCATCCGCGCATCTTCGAATGAGGGAATACCCATGCTGAACGGCCTGTGGCTCAGCTTCTTTCTGATCGCCGCGATCTCGGCCTTTGGCCAATGGCTGGTGGGGGGCAACGCCGGCATTTTCGCAGCCATGGTCGAAAGCCTGTTCGCCATGGCCAAGCTGTCGGTGGAAGTCATGGTCCTGTTGTTCGGTACCCTCACCCTCTGGCTGGGCTTCCTGAAGATCGCCGAAAAGGCCGGCATCGTCGATTGGCTGGCCAAGATCCTCGGGCCGTTGTTCAGCCGGCTGATGCCCGAGGTCCCGCGCGGGCATCCGGCCCTGGGTCTGATCACCATGAACTTCGCCGCCAACGGCCTGGGCCTGGACAACGCTGCGACCCCCATCGGCCTCAAGGCCATGCGCTCGCTGCAGGAACTCAACCCCAGCGCCACCACCGCGAGCAACGCGCAGATCCTCTTCCTGGTGCTCAACGCCTCGTCGCTGACCCTGCTGCCGGTGTCGATCTTCATGTACCGCGCCCAGCAAGGTGCCGTCGACCCGACCCTTGTGTTCCTGCCGATCCTGCTGGCCACCTCTGCCGGCACACTCGTCGGCCTGCTGGCAGTGGCGGTGATGCAGCGCCTGCGGCTCTGGGATCCAGTCGTGCTGGCCTACCTGATTCCCGGTGCGCTGCTGCTGGGCCTGTTCATGGCATTCCTGGGCACCCTGTCGGCTACCGCCCTGGCAGGGCTGTCGTCGATTCTGGGCAACCTCACCCTGTTCGGCCTGATCATCCTCTTTCTGGCCATCGGGGCGCTGCGCAAGGTGCAGGTCTACGAAGCATTCGTCGAGGGCGCCAAGGAAGGTTTCGATGTCGCCAAGAGCCTGCTGCCCTACCTGGTCGCCATGCTCTGTGCGGT
>Ga0308158_10002930_pt1 | contig 15493 bp, 11 predicted proteins | sample PhyBR2_FD_201038 | JGI IMG/M metagenome (GOLD analysis project Ga0308158, IMG submission 201038) | Phyllosphere microbial communities from UC Gill Tract Community Farm, Albany, California, United States - DLSLB.R2 | ecosystem: Host-associated > Plants > Phyllosphere > Unclassified | place: USA... | reverse complement strand
AATGGGCGTGGCGCGGTCGCGCCCCCGCGAATACAGCCAGATCGAGCCGATGATGGCGCCGACCAGCGAGGACAGCAGGATGATCGGCAGAATGCCCTTGAGTCCGCACCAGGCGCCCAGTGCCGCCAGCAACTTGAAGTCGCCGTGGCCCATGCCTTCCTTGCCGGTGATCTGCTTGAACAGCCACCAGACCGTCCACAGCGACAAATAGCCGACTGCGGCGCCAATCAATGCAGGCTTGGCCGGCATGTAGAGATTGTCCATGCTGCCGATCAGGCCCAGCCACATCAAGGGCAGGGTGAGCTGATCAGGTAACAATTGGGTGCGCAGGTCGATACCCGACAGGGCGACCAGGAAGCAGCTCAGCACGATGGCGCCAAAGCCCTGCCAACCAAACCCGAACTGCCAGACGCTGGCCAGCACCATCAAGGCGGTAACCAGTTCCACGATCGGGTATTGGATGGAAATCGGTGCCTGGCAATGCCGGCACTTGCCGCGCTGGATCAGCCAGCTGAACAGCGGGATGTTCTCGTACCAGCTCAGCTTGTGCTTGCAGTGCGGGCAGTGCGACGGCTCCACCACGATGCCCGGCGGCGGCGGCTCATAGATATCCGGCTGCTCGAGGATCTCGCGCGCATCGCGTTTCCACTGCCACTCCATACGCTTGGGCAAGCGCAGGATCACCACGTTGAGGAAGCTGCCGATCAGCAGTCCCAGTCCGGCCGCGGCGGGGTAGCCGAGACCGGGATGCTGGTCGAGAAATGCCATGCTTTTAGTTATCCAACAACCGATGCAAGTTTGAAGATCGGTAGGTACATGCCGATGACCATGCCGCCTACGATGGTGCCGATGAAGACCATGATCATAGGTTCAAGCAGGCTGCTCAGCGCGTCGACCGCGTTGTTGACTTCCTGCTCGTAGTACTCCGCCACCTTGAACAGCATGGCGTCAAGCGCGCCGGCTTCTTCACCGATGGCCGTCATCTGAATGACCATGTGCGGAAACAGGTTGACCTGTTTCATTGCCATGTTGACCGGGTAGCCAACGGCTACGTCGTCGCGCATGCGCAGAACCGCTTTCTCATAGACGCTGTTGCCGGTAGCGCCAGCAACAATGCCGAGTGCCTCCACCAGTGGCACGCCGGCCTTGAACGTGACGCCGGTGGTGCGGGCGAAGCGTGCAATGGAGCTGTTGTGCATGATCTGGCCGATCACGGGCACTTTCAGGATCAGCTTGTCCATCGTGTGCTGCATAGCGGGGGAGCGCTTGTAGGCAAACAGGAAACCAAGGACTGAGCCAATTATCACGATCAAGATGAGCCACCACCATGCGACCATGAATCGTGAGAGGGCGACGATCATCTGGGTGAATGCGGGAAGTTCAGCGCCGAAGCCCTTGAAGACGTCCTCGAATTGTGGAACCACCCATACCAGCAAGATGGAACTCACGAGCAGTGCTACCGCAACAACTGTTGCAGGGTAAAAGAGCGCCTTCTTGATCTTGCCCTTCAGCGCTTCGATGTTCTCTTTATAGTTGGCCACTGTATCAAGTACGGTCTCCAGCACGCCCGCGCCTTCGCCGGCCTTTACCAGGTTTCGGTACAGCTCATCGAATTGCACTGGATGCTTGCTGATGGCCTCGTAAAGCGAGGAACCGCCTTCGATGTCGGCCCGGATCTGGCCGACCATCTTCTTCATGCGCGGATTCTTCTGCCCGTCGCCGATGATCTCCAGCGAGCTCACAATCGGAACACCGGACTTCATCATTGTCGCCATCTGACGACTGAAGAAGGCGATTTCCTTCGGGGTGATTCTGGAGCCGGCAGCGCCAAACAGAGGCTTCTGCTTCGGCTTTACAACGGTCGCGGTGATCCCCTGCCTGCGCAGCTCGGCGCGAACCATGTTGAGATTCTTTGCCTGTTGTTCACCCTTCATCTTCACGCCGCGTTTGTCCGTTCCCTCCCAGACAAAAGACAGCAACTGATTGGTGTTGCGTGCTATGGGGTCATTCTTGACAGCATTACGAGTGGCGGACATCGATTTGGGCTCCCCGCCCAGGCCTTCCCCGGGCTGGGCATCTGTCTGCATGGTATCTGTTTGCTTGCGGGCTGGCACGTATCGGTTAGATGTCAGCTCGCGGTTCTAGATGCGCAATGCAAGCTGCGTCACAAAGTGACGCATTTGGTCACAAAGGGGTGTGGCAGGCAAAACGAGTTGCGGGGGCTTCCATTCCTCAGCGTTGCTGCCATCATTATGGCGGGGGAGCTGGGGAGCCGTCTTTAACTTGGCACGCATCCTGCTTTGCACTACCCCGCATGGGAGGGAGTCTGCCTATGCGGCTTTCACCCTCGTCAACTATCAAAACCTCTAGGGGATGTACCTAATGAAGAAGCAGCAGGGTTTTACGCTGATCGAACTGATGATCGTCGTTGCGATCATCGCCATCCTGGCCGCCATCGCGCTGCCGGCTTACCAGAACTACGTCGCCAAGTCGCAGGTCACTGCTGGCCTGGCTGATATCCGTGGTGGCGTGACCGCTTATGAAGAAGGCGTTCAGTCCGGCAAGACCGGTGCTGCCACGCTTGACGACCTTGGGCTGAAGCAGAGCACTGCTCGTTGCGCAATTGCCCCGAGCGGTAGCTACAACGGTTCGGGCACGCGTTCCATTGCTTGTACCCTGAAGGGCAACCCGAGCGTTGCAACCAAGACTGTAACGCTGACCCGTGATGGTTCGGGCGCTTGGAACTGCACTTCGACCGTGGACGCCAAGTTCAAGCCGACCGGCTGCAATTAATCACGGGCGTGTTGGTGGATGAGAAAGGGGCGGAAACGCCCCTTTCTTTGATTTCGGACTCGGCTTTTTCTGCAAGGGGGGGAGTATGAACGGGCAGAGGGGCTTTACGTTGATTGAGCTGATGATCGTGATCGCGATCATCGCGATATTGGCTGCGATTGCGCTACCGGCTTATCAGAATTACGTGGCGAAATCGCAGCTGGTCGCAGGGCTGGCGGATGTGCGTGGCGGACTGACAGGCTTCGAGGCGCATGTGCTGGTGGAGAATGTCACAACGTTCGATTTAACTGACATCGGACTGCCGGCCACTACGCCGCGATGCAACATGAGCATGGCTTCGGGTGACACGGGATTCATCCGCTGTACGCTCAAGGGGAGCCCGTTGGTCGCTGGCAAGACTATCGAGTTGGCCCGTAACGCCTCTGCTGCGTGGCAGTGCAAGGTCGATGCAGGTATCAGTTCCAAGTTGTGGCCTGCTGGTTGTCAGTAAGAATTGATTGTCCGTGAAGTGGATAGGGGTGGGGATTTGAGCGTTTCTCCGCGGTGGCTGCATGGCGCTGGAGTTTTCGGTTTGCTCGTGCTGGTGGCTCTGGTTTATTGGCCTGGGCTTGGCGGTACTTTCCTGTTTGATGATTTCCCGGTGTTGGTGGATAACCCGCAAGTTCATGTGTCGGAATTGAACTTGCGTGCAATATGGAACGCTGCCACTAGCTTCGCAGCAGGGGACGGCGGCAGGCAGCTCGCAATGGCTAGCTTTGCCTTGAACTATTCCCTTGGCGGCCTTGACCCATGGGGATGGAAGCTGGGTGGGCTTCTGGTGCACCTGTTGAACACATTGTTGATCTATTTTCTCTGTCGTCGCTTGATGGGCCTGGCTGGCTGGGGAGGATATCGAAATGTGGCTGCCTTGGTTGTGGCGCTACTTTGGGCGGTGCATCCCCTGCAAGTCTCCAGTGTTCTGTATGTTGTTCAGCGGATGGAGACGCTGTGTTTGAGTTTCGTGCTGCTGGCACTGCTGGCGTATCTGAAAGGCAGGATGGCGCAACAAGCGGGCGAGCAGGGCTGGTTCTGGCTGGTGATGTGTTTGCCGCTGTTCCTGTTGGCTTTGGGGTGCAAAGAAAGCGCGTTATTACTTCCGTTATTTACTTTGTGTCTGGAGTTGACCTTCTTGCATTTCGGTGGCGCGTCGCTCAAACAGCGCCGCTTCTGGCGATGGGGGTATTCCAGCGGCTGCGTGTTCGCTTTGGTGATTTTCATAGTTATAGTCATTCCGAGCTACGGGGCTCAGGAAAACTATGCAGTACGTGATTTCAATGCGTTGGAGCGCGTGCTTACACAGCTGCGCGTGCTGCCAATGTATCTGGGGCAGATCCTGTTGCCGTTGCCGGGCTCGATGCCTTTCTACTATGACGACTACGTAGCTTCCCGTTCACTTTTGCAGCCTTGGAGTACGTTGCTCGGCGGAGTGCTGTTGGTAGGGATTTTTGTGCTGGCTTGGACACTTCGACGTCGTTTGCCGCTATTTTCGCTTGGGATCTATTGGTTCTTTGCGGCGCATGCAATTACCAGTAACGTGATTGCTCTGGAGTTGGTGTTTGAGCATCGCAATTATTTCGCGATGCTGGGCGTGCTGTTGGCGCTGGCTGAGCTGTTGCGGCAGATCCCGGTGCGGGATGGGCCCGCTATCAAGGTTGCCGCAGTTATAGCCGTTGTGTTGGGGTTTGGAGCTCTTGGGGTGATTCGTGCCGCGACCTGGGGGGATCGTCTTTTGTTGGCGACAGAGTTAACTGCGTTGAGTCCGCAGTCGGCTCGAGCGGCAAGTGACCTCGGACTCATCTATTATCAGATGGCAGGTGACTCGGTTGACTCACCTTTCTTCGCGTTGGCCAAGCGGGAGTTCGAGCGCGAGTCCACGCTGCCTTCGGCGACGATACTGGCTGAACAGTCTCTTATCCTGATGCATGCCGGTCACGGTTTGCCCGTGGATGATGCTTGGTGGGAGCGATTGAAGCAGCGTTTGCGAGAGCAGCCGATAACGCCAGGGACCAGTTCTGCGTTGTTTGGACTGTTGGGGAATAGGGTCGACAAGGGGGTTGAACTCGATGATCTTGAAATCGATGAATCTTTTGTTTTGATGTTCAACAAAGTGTCGCTGCCGCCGATCAGTTACGTGCAGGTGGCCGAACATGCTGTGAAGTACCGAGGTGATTATGCTTTGGCAGATCAACTATTGGACATCGCCGTGAAGCAGGGGGAGGACAAGCCGGAACAGTTGCACATGTTGGTTCAGATGCTGCGGGAGGAGCAATATCCTGAACTTGCTGACAGGTTATATGCGCGCATTTCGTCTTCCGGTGTTGGGGGAAGGTAAGGCGCTTGGATCTTTGGCTGTGCGATGCCTAGCAAGAAGGCGTGGCTTTCTTGCTGGAACGAAGGCCCCGCGGTGCAAAGGGGGGGGCATTCATTCACTCGTCGTTTTATGCGAGGTTATGGGAGCGACGTAGCCATATAGGCCGCGATCAGGAGCCGTATCTTTAACTTATTGGTACGGAGGTTGCTCGTTTTGGATTGTGATCAATTCAATAGCTATTCGCGTGGAATGCCGTCGCTTATCTAAACGATGCCGGTGCAAAGGCGACTCCTTCAGTTTCTGGATCGCGCGTTCCATCGTCCCGTTCTGTGCGGACGGTGCGGTACGATGACTCGTTGCTTCAGGCGATAGCCGAGAGGGCGGTAGCGACTTGTGGGTAAAACTGCAGCGTGGAAACGTTTCTAGCCTTATTGTACGTTGCGCTTGGATTTTCAGATTGGTTTCTTGAAGTTACTACTTTCTGGCAACAAGCCACAGGCGTGCCGCGAGATGCTTTCCTATGAAGGGAAACCTGGATAGTGGATGCAGGTATCGCAGTACGTTGTAGTGGGGAAGCTTGCTGACCTCAATGCTGGTGTAGCCAGCGCGATGGAAGAAGTGGCAATTGTCTGCTTGGTTTCGTACTGCAATGTGTTCGGGGAACTGGCGAATCCAGCCATGATGCTTGAGCAGCTCCACAAAAAAATCCAGATTTGGGGTGTGAAGGTAGACCTTTCCATCGGCTTTCAACGCTGGATGCGCTGCCTCGACGATGGCCGACCATTGTCGGTCGGCGACGTGTTCCGAGATGTCCAATAAGAATATCGCGTCGAACTGCTCTACCTTTCCGTCGAGAAATTCAATGGCATTTGCACAATGGAAATGGCAATTGGCCAATTCTTTGGTCAGGTCGCGGGCGGTACTGATCATATCCTCGGAAAAGTCGATTCCGGAATATTGGGTATATCGGCCTTCCAGCAGGCGAGAAAGAATACCTGTTCCACAGCCGATATCCAGAATGCTCGCGTCAGGCGGAAGCGAAACGCGTTGCACAAGTTGTTTGACACGCTGCTCCTGGCTCGCATTGTTGAAATGCTCGACATAGGCGCTGCCGTGCAAATCCTTTTGGGAGTTGTAGTTGTCGTTATACATTCAGGGACATCCGGATTTGATGGCGGACGCGGCAGTTCCTGCCAGAACATCCACGGCACTGCTCAGTATGCGCAGGAGCGCCGCGAGGTGTATTGCTTGATTGGTTTCAATCCAGTAGCTTGCTATTGCGACCAGAATGGCTTCCCGCGCACCGATACCGCTTGGTAGGAAGATGACCAGCATCCCCCCGGAAACGGCCAGCAGGTAAGCACCCGATACGCCGAGTGCAGCATGGATGTTCAGTCCATATAGTTGAGTCGCCAGAAACGTGGCCAAGATAGCCCAGCCGATGATCTGAATCAGTTGCAGGGTAGTTGCGAGGAGAAGATCGCGCCTTGGCGGTGGCGAGTTGTCGAGTTGAGCAGAAATCTTGGGTATATGCTCTGCCAGAGTGCGTATGGTCATGATTGCGGTGACAGTCGCCGCGGGCAGGATGGGGAGCAGCAGGGCGGCAGTCCATGCTTCGTGAAATGCCATGGTGATCAGCAGTAGACCGAGCAAGATGGGAAGAAGCAGGCCGCTGCCCTGATCCACGAGGCTCGCTTGGAACAGCTTTCTGCGTTGCTCCTGCGGTTGGTCGTAGATGCGCATGAGGAATCCGAATATTCCGCCCGGGAGATACTTCCCGATCAGCAATAGGCCGAGCTGGCGCGCTGCCGTCGCCCATCGGGTGTCTTGCAATGCAAAGGCGCGCAAATAGGTTCGCCACGACGCCGTTGCAAGTAGCCATATGGCGCCTAGAAGAACGAATATGAATAACCATCCAGATACTGGCATCTGCGCTATCGTCTCGCCAGATAGCATCCGGCTTCGCCAAAGTGCCAAGCCACAAAGAACAAGACCGCTCCAAAGGAGTGCTCGTTTGGCGACTTGCCATGTGCGCTGCAATTTCAATGCAATCGCTCCATCAGCGTCTGTACGATCAATTTCGAGGGGGATGCAGGATCTATTTCCCTGATTGTCCATTCGTGTTCAGCATGCTGTGATACGAAACGCTCGATGATTTTTGGTTGCAGGTGCGACAGCGCAATGGTATCGCCGAGGCCATCCGCGCGTTCGGTTGTCCTTCTTAAAAGTAGAGTCGGAAGGCCCAGCATTGCGGCTTCCTCTTGGTTGCTTCCTCCATCAGTCATCAGTAGGCGGCTTCCCACAAGTAGTTTGACGAACTCTGGGTAGTCAGTGCGATCCATGAGTTCCAATCCGGGCGTGTTCTGAAGCTTTGTTTTCCAGCCCGTCTTCTCGATTTTGGCTCGGGTTGCGGGGTGTAGAACGAACTTGATAGGTAGTTTTCGAGCGGCATCAATCACTGCCTGCATCAGCAGATTGAAGTCGTCGGCATTGGATAGGTTTTCGTTCCTGTGGAGAGAGACGACTCCATATCCGCCAGCACCGCCGACTGTTGAGAGGGCGGCTCCGGTATTGGCCAGGGAGGCCAGGAGGGCGTCGCGAAGCGTGTTTCCATTGGTCTGGACGACGCTGCCTTTAGTTGAGGCGAGATTCGCACTGGCCAATGAGTCCGGGGTGAAGTGGATGTCGGTGATCTTGGAGACTAGGCGCCGGATCAGCTCCTCCGGGAAGGGGTCGAACATTCTGCTTGACCGAAGGCCAGCCTCGATGTGCGCCACCTTCACGCCGGAAAGCCGGGACGCCACTGCGCCGAACAGGGTCGAGGCTGTGTCGCCATGAACGAGACAGATATCCATGCCTTTCCACTCCTTTCGCCGCAGGCGCACAAAAGTCTGGCGCCAGAACTGAACGGTCCAGTGAGCAAAGGAAAGCTTGGTGTTTGCCTCGTAGTTGGGAATCAGAACATCATCAGCAGGGCGGGTGCCGAAGGCTTTCTCAAGGAGGTCGAAGGTCTCGCTATGTTGGCCTGTGTACACAAGTCGATAGTTGATGTCGAAGGTATCCATCTGCTTGAGGATGGGTGCCATTTTGATGTACTGGGCTTTTGTGCCGAGTATGACGAGGATTTTCATGACAGGTTGCCGGCCTCCAGTGGCGGGTGGGGGGGCGGATAGGGTTTTCGTGTGACTGCTGCAATGCGCTGTGATCTGTAAGAGGTCCGTTGTAGCAGGCAATGCATTGCATAAACGGCGGATATGAGAATCGGCGGCAGTGGTGGGCTGTATTTAGCGGTTGAAGAGTCGGCAATGTGTATGAATACTAAGCAAATAGCGGCCGCCGCCAGGACGCAGAGTGGTAGTAAGCTCGCAACAGGGATTTAGGTGAGGCATTTGGGCGTTGGGCATTAGCAATAGCTCCCGACGCAAGACCTATCCAGACCCGATGTGTGAGCGTCTTTGCGCTGCGTATCCGATCGTGCAGCGGGCATTCCGTTATACAGACTAGCGAGCGCCAAGTAGCTGGAAGTCAATATTGCACTTCCTTCCTCATAAGGGATTGCGTATGGTCCCCGTGTCCCGTGCGATGGCAAGGCTTGCATTATCATGGGCGGATCCGGGCGTTGCCTTGGTTTAATCCCTCTGCCACTGAATATGTCCCTTAACAGAGGAGCGGAATGGGAGTTCCTGATCGGAGGTGATTGTGTTTCAGGTGGTCGGGAAGCTTGACAGACAGTTTCACCTCAAATTGATGGTTTCTGTCTGCTGCAGCTGCACCCCCGCTTAGGGGTGGAGTATCACGCATCCCGTCGATATGTAAGGTTTGTGATCTGTTCCGAGATCAATCCAATCAGGAAAATAATCACGGCCGCACTGAAAAGTAGTGTGCTCATGTTGGTCAATCGGTGCATGATCGTGAACGTATAGCCGTAATAGCCAAGCCCGATCAAAAGGAAGCTAAGTGCGACCGGCCCGAACAATTTCATCGGCGAATACAACGTCGCGATCTTGAAGATGATCAGCAGAAACCGGATACCATCCTTCAGTGGCCGGATATGGCTGCCATTGCCTATTCGTTTTGCAACCGGGATTGGAACGTAGGCAACCGGATAGGCACTACGGAAGAATGCCATGGTGCTGGTGGTGGGATAACTGAATCCGTTCGGCAATAGATGCAGAAATTCGCGGAAGCGCTCGGCGCGTACTGCACGGAACCCGGAGGTCAGGTCTTCGATACGGTGACCAGTCATATGGCTGGCCAGCTTGTTATAGAAGGCATTGGCCAAGCCCCGATGGAAGTTGGCTTGGCCATCACTGTCACGGGCGCCCACGACCATGTCGTAACCCTCATCCAATTTTGCCAGTAGTTGCGCGATATGGCCGGCGCTGTGCTGGCCATCGGCGTCCATGAACACCAAGGTCTGGCCGGTGGCGGCGCGGGCGCCTCGCTTGATCGCCGCGCCATTGCCCATGGAGTACGGACTGCTCAGCACGCTGGCGCCGTGCTCACTGGCAATTGCCGCGGTCTGGTCGGTTGATCCGTCGTCGACCACAATGATCTCGGCGGCCGGGTAAGCACCGCGCAATTCAGGTAGGGTCCGTTTCAGCCCCTCGGCCTCATTTTTTGCAGGCAGGATAATGCTCAGTTCACGCACGTTTGATTACCAGAAGTTCTCCCCTCCGCCATAGTAGCCGGGTTGATGGCATTGTGTGGATAGACTGCCGATTTATAGGGGGTTGAGGTAATCTTGGGGCCTGCTTTCTGGGGATGCCCAAATGAATGTTGCCACCGCCAATCTCGTTGGGATCACTGGCATCGCACGCCGTCTGGTTCAAGACGGGGCTTTGGATGAGGTCGTGGCCCGTGCCGCTATGGCTCAGGCCAGTGACGCCAAGGTGCCGTTGGCACAGTGGCTGGCTGACAAAAAGCTGGTGAGCGCGGCGCATATGGCAGCTGCCAATGCGATGGAGTTTGGCATGCCGTTGCTGGATGTGTCGGTGTTCGATACCAACCAGAATGCGATGAAGCTGGTCAGCGAGGAGCTGTTACGTAAGCATCATGTGCTGCCGCTGTTCAAGCGTGGCGGAAGATTGTTCATCGGTACAAGCAATCCGACCCAGTCACTGGATGAGATCAAATTCCACACCAACTTGGTGGTGGAGCCGATTCTTGTTGATGAGGATCAGATCCGCCGGACACTGGACTTGTGGTTGGCCAGTAATGATTCGCTGGGCGACAGCCTTGGCGGTGACGGTGAAGGCATGGGCGACTTGGACGTTGCCGCCGGTGATGAGGACATGGGTAGTGGTGGTGACAGCGGCGTTGATGTAAAGGGTGATGACACGCCGGTTGTGAAGTTCGTCAACAAGGCACTGGTGGATGCCATCCGCAAGGGCGCTTCGGACATCCATTTCGAGCCCTACGAAGATGATTATCGGGTGCGTTTTCGAATCGATGGTCTGCTGAAGAGTGTGGCCAAGGCGCCGGTGAAGCTGAACCAACGTATCGCTGCACGCCTGAAGGTGATGGCGCAGCTGGATATCGCCGAGAAGCGCGTGCCACAGGATGGTCGCATCAAGCTCAACCTGTCCAAGAGCAAACAGATCGATTTCCGTGTCAGTACCTTGCCGACCTTGTTCGGCGAAAAGATCGTGCTGCGTATCCTTGACGCCAGCGCGGCCAAGTTGGGTATCGACAAGCTTGGCTATGAGCCCGACCAGCAGAAGCTGTTCCTGGATGCCATCCACAAGCCGTACGGCATGGTGCTGGTCACTGGCCCGACCGGTTCGGGTAAGACGGTGTCGTTGTATACCGCGCTGGGCATCCTCAATGACGATACCCGCAACATTTCCACGGCCGAGGATCCGGTGGAAATCCGCCTGCCTGGCGTGAACCAGGTGCAGCAGAACAACAAGCGCGGCATGACCTTTGCCGCAGCGCTGCGCTCGTTCCTGCGACAGGATCCGGACATCATCATGGTCGGCGAAATCCGTGACCTCGAGACCGCGGAAATCGCGATCAAGGCAGCGCAGACCGGCCATATGGTGCTGTCCACGCTGCATACCAATGATGCGCCACAAACCATCGCACGTTTGATGAACATGGGTATCGCGCCTTACAACATCACCTCGTCGGTGACTCTGGTGATCGCGCAGCGTCTGGCGCGGCGTTTGTGCCCGAACTGCAAGCGGCCGACCCAGTTGCCGGAGAATGCGCTGTTGGCCGAAGGCTATACCGCCGAGCAGATCGCCAAGGGCATCAATCTGTTCGAGCCGGTGGGCTGTGATGAATGCACGGAAGGTTACAAGGGCCGTACCGGTATCTATCAGGTGATGCCAATGACCGACGACATCGCGGCTATCGTCCTGCAGGGCGGCAACGCGATGGATATTGCGGACGCTGCGCAGAAAATCGGCATCAATGATCTGCGCCAGTCAGCATTGTTGAAGGCGGCGCAGGGCATCACCAGCCTGGCCGAAATCAACCGCGTCACTAAGGACTAAGCCCGGGTAGTGCCGAGCCATGCTCGGCAGGGGACGTTCCCGGTAATCGTCAGCAAGTAGTGCCGAGCCATGCTCGGCAGAAGCCTTCCAGGGAGAGCCGCAGCCGAGCATGGCTCGGCTCTGCAGTGGGGTTTCCTAGTAATGCCCAGCCGAGCATGGCTCGGCTCTACGGTGGGGTTTTCGGGTGGTGCCCAGCCGAGAATGGCTCGGCTCTACAGTGGGGTTTTCGGGTAGTGCTCAGCCGAGCATGGTTCGGCTCTACCTTGGTTATAGGTACCGCCTTACTCCATGCCCAGCTTTTTCAGCTTGTAGCGCAGCGCGCGGAATGTGATGCCCAGTTGCGCGGCGGTCTTGGTCTTGTTCCAGCGGTTCTCTTCCAAGGCCTTCTGGATCACTGTGCGCTCCATCTGTTCGATGTAGGAGGGCAGGGCGGAGCTGGCGGGGTCAATGTCGACCACGGCCTCCTGCACGACAGGGACGACCGGCGCGGCAGTCGGTGCATCGCCGCCGGGGACCGTGCGCGGCGCGGCATTCTGCGCTTGCGGCAGGCGCAGGTCGCTGGCATCGATGCGGTCGCCATCCGCCAGGGCCAGGGAGCGCTCAAGGATGTTCTCGAGTTCGCGGACGTTGCCGGGAAAGGAATAGGCGTCCAGCGCCTCCAGCGCCGAGGCAGCCAGTTGCGGCGGCTTCTGGCCCTGGGATTGCGCCAGCCGTTGCAGGATGGTGTTGGCCAGTTGCGGCAGATCGCCGCGGCGTTCACGCAGCGGGGGTACCCGCAGTTCGATCACGTTGATGCGGTAATACAGGTCATGGCGGAAGCGGCCGTCCTGCACCAACGTGCCCAGGTCCTTGTGGGTGGCCGAGAGGATGCGCACATCCACGGTGACTTCGGTGGCGGCACCAACCGGGCGCACCGATTTTTCCTGGATGGCGCGCAGCAGCTTGACCTGCATCTGCAGCGGCAGCTCGGCCACTTCGTCCAGGAACAGGGTGCCGCCATTGGCAGCCTGGAACAGCCCCGGCTTGTCAGCATGGGCACCGGTGAAGCTGCCCTTGCGATGGCCGAAGAACTCGCTTTCCATCAGTTCGCTGGGGATGGCACCGCAGTTGACCGGGATGAAGGGGCCTGCCGCGCGTGCGCCCTGGTCGTGGATGGTGCGCGCCACCAACTCCTTGCCGACGCCGGATTCGCCCAGGATATAGACCGGGGCCTGGCTGCGGGCAACCTTGCCGATGGTGGCGCGCAGTTCGTCCATCGCCGGTGAGCTGCCGAGCAGGCGGGTGGCACTTTCCGGCGGGGGCGGGGTGCTGGGACGGGCTTCGTTGTTCAGTTCGATGGCGTGGCGGACCAGGCCGCGCAGCACATTGATGTCCACCGGCTTGCTGACGAAGTCGAAGGCGCCGGCTTTCAGGGCCTCCACGGCCAGGTCCATGCTGCCGAAGGCGGTGATCATTGCCACCGGGGTGGAGGGGTGGTCGCGGGTGATTTCGGTGACCAGTTCGATGCCATTGCCATCGGGCAGGCGCATGTCGGTCAGGCACAGGTCGAAATGATTGCTGGCGAGCAGCTCCCGGGCCTCGGCCAGGTTGGCGGCGGTGCTTATCCGCAGACCCATCCGCCCGAGGGTGAGGACAAGCAGTTCACGGATATCGCGTTCGTCATCGACGATCAGGGCGCTGTGTGTTGCGTTCATGAATGGAACGATAGCCGAGGTGGAGGCTTGCCTACAAACGATTGCATCGAAAAATGGATCATTGGCGCTCACCGCGGGCGAACGCGGTTTTCGGGGTGCTCAGGGTCAAGCGGAAGCAGGCGCCGCCAGCGGGAATGGACACGTAATCCAGCTGGGCCTGGTTGGCGCGGCAGAGCTCGCGCGCGATGTACAGGCCCAGGCCGGTTCCATGTTCCGAGGTGGTGTAGAACGGCCGGAACAGCTGGGTGGCGATGGCGTCCGGTATGCCGGGCCCCCGGTCCATCACGTCGATAACGGCATTGCGCTCGGCCGAGGCGACGCGGATGCGGATGCGCGCCGGCTCATCGGCCACGCGGCCATACTTGAGGGCGTTGTGGACCAGGGCGGTCAGTACCTGGTGCAGGTGCCGGGGGTCCATCATCGCCACCACCGACGGTTCACGGATCACCGCCTCCAGACTGTCGTTCTCCAGTGACAAGGTCTGCCGGTACTCGATGACGAAGCGGCGCACGAAAGCGGCCAGGTCGAGGTTCTCGGGGTTGGCGCGTTCGCGCCGGGCCAATGCCAGCACGCTTTCGACGATGCCGTTGGTCCGCTGGCATTGCTGGTGGATGATCTGCAGCAGGCGGCGGTCGGCTTCGCCGAGGTCTTCGGACTCTTCCAGCAGCTGGGTGGCGTAGTTGATCGCCGCCAGCGGGTTGCGGATCTCGTGCGCCAGGCTCGCTGAAAAGCGGCCCAGGGTGGACAGCGTCAGTGACTCGGCCCGGCGCGAAACCACGGTGGTGTCGTCCAGGAAGATCAGCGACATGTCGCTGTCGGCCAGCAGACGGGCGAAGCGCGGTAGTACCTCGGTCTGCTCCGGGGCCAGTTGCAGTGGCGTTTCGTCTTCGTGCCAGCCATTGCGCCAACGCTGCAAGCGCCGCGCCAGCTCCGGCGATGCCATGTTCAGGGCGACGCGTTCGGTGGCCAGCGCGCCTTCCATGTCGCCGAGCAGGGCGGTGGCGGCTTCGTTGGCCAGGGTGATGCGGCCGTTGGTATCCACCACCAGCACACCAGTGCGCATGCGGCGGATGATCAGTTCATTCACTTCAAACAGATTGGCAACTTCGGCGCCGCGCTGATCGGCCAGTTGCTGGGTGCGGCGGGTGCGGCTGCCAATCTGGTAGGCAATGAAGGTCAGGGCCAGGTAGCTGGTGACGAACATCGCCAGTTCGGCCAGGGTGCGGGTGTTCTGGCCGCCTTCCAGCATCTGCCAGATGTATTCGGCGACGCTGGCCGCGGAGGCCAGCAAGGCGATCAACATTGCCCGCGACAGCGGCAGCAACAGGCCCGCAGCGGCGATATTGAACAGCAGCGACATCGACACACCGGCGCTGGCGCCGGGCAGGGCGTGGCTGAGCAGGGTGGCGGCGATGATGTCGACCATCACGCTGCCAAATACGATGCGCTGCAGCCAGCGTTCGTTGCGCCCCCAGATCAGCAGCGCCACCGAGATCAAGAGGTAGGTGACGGAGACCGACTGCGCCAGCAAGGGTTGGTGAGCGTCGCCAACCATGGAGGTCAGCGGCCCGAACACCAGTGCGCTCAGCAGTGCGGCGACCAGGACCCGGTACAACGCGAAGAAGTACAGCTCACGCGTTGGAATGGATTCGATGCGGTCGATGATCGACGAACTGGGGGCCAAGCTGGATCTCCTATCCAGACCTAATCACGCCAGTATAGGTGCGCCGACCGCGCTGCGGGGAACTCCCCGACATACCGGGCAATCATCGGCAAGTTGCTGAATTGGAAGATAAAAGCGTGCCGTTCTTGGCGATTTGTACAGACTTCTTTGCGTGCTGGGCCGCCGTCGGCGACAATATTGGGCCCGCCCGCCCTGCAAGTAGGCCAGTTTCGGCCCTGTGGGCTGCGTGCGGTCGTTCCTATTCCCACGGTGACGCATGAATTTTCACGAGTACCAGTCAAAACAACTGCTTGCCGAATACGGCATCCCGGTCCCGGCCGGCAAGGTCGCTGCGACCCCGGACGAGGCAGTAGCTGCTGCCCAGTCGCTGGGCCAGGGCCCCTGGATGGTCAAGGCTCAGATCCACGCTGGCGGCCGCGGCAAGGCTGGCGGCGTCAAGTTCTGCAAGACCACCGACGACGTCAAGGCCGCT
>Ga0308158_10002928_pt1 | contig 15498 bp, 13 predicted proteins | sample PhyBR2_FD_201038 | JGI IMG/M metagenome (GOLD analysis project Ga0308158, IMG submission 201038) | Phyllosphere microbial communities from UC Gill Tract Community Farm, Albany, California, United States - DLSLB.R2 | ecosystem: Host-associated > Plants > Phyllosphere > Unclassified | place: USA... | reverse complement strand
ACGAGTGGTTCCTGGACCACCTGTCGGTGCCGGCGCACCCGCGCCAGTACGAGTTCAGCCGCCTGAACCTCAACTACACCATCACCTCCAAGCGCAAGCTCAAGCAACTGGTCGACGAGCAGCACGTACACGGTTGGGACGACCCGCGCATGTCGACGCTGTCGGGCTTCCGCCGTCGCGGCTATACCCCGGCCTCGATCCGCAACTTCTGCGACATGATCGGCACCAACCGGTCCGACGGCGTGGTCGACATGTCGATGCTCGAATTCAGCATCCGTGACGACCTCGACCGCACGGCACCGCGCGCCATGTGCGTGCTGCGTCCGCTCAAGGTGGTGATCACCAACTACCCGGAAGGGCAGGTCGAGCAGTTGGAATTGCCGCGTCATCCCAAGGAAGACATGGGCGTGCGCGCCTTACCCTTCGAACGCGAGCTGTACATCGACCACGACGACTTCATGGAAGAGCCGCCCAAGGGCTACAAGCGCCTGGAGCCGGGCGGCGAAGTGCGCCTGCGCGGCAGCTACGTGATTCGTGCCGACGAAGCGATCAAGGATGCCGACGGCAACGTCGTCGAGCTGCGTTGCTCGTACGACCCGGACACCCTGGGCAAGAACCCTGAAGGCCGCAAGGTCAAGGGCGTGATCCACTGGGTACCGGCCGCCGCCAGTGTCGAGTGCGAAGTGCGCCTGTACGATCGCCTGTTCCGCTCGGCCAACCCGGAGAAAGCCGAAGACGGCGCCACGTTCCTCGACAACATCAACCCCGATTCCCTGCAGGTGCTGCGCGGCTGTCGCGCCGAACCGTCGCTGGCCAACGCCGCGCCGGAAGATCGTTTCCAGTTCGAACGCGAAGGTTATTTCTGCGCCGACCTGGCCGACACGCAACCCGGTCGTCCGGTGTTCAACCGTACCGTCACCCTGCGTGACTCGTGGGGCTGAGCCTCGCCCGGCCAAGTTGAGGAATCGTTGTGCTGAACATCTACAACACGCTGAGCAAGAGCAAAGAAGTTTTCACGCCGCTGGACGGCAACAAGGTGCGTATGTACGTGTGCGGCATGACCGTGTACGACTACTGCCATCTGGGCCACGGGCGCAGCATGGTCGCCTTCGACCTGGTCACGCGCTGGCTGCGCTACAGCGGCTATGAGCTGACCTACGTGCGCAACATCACCGACATCGACGACAAGATCATCAACCGTGCGCGGGACAACGGCGAAAGCTTCGATGCCCTGACCGCGCGCATGATCGACGCGATGCACGAGGACGAGGCGCGCCTGAACATCCTCAAGCCGGACCAGGAGCCGCGTGCCACCGACCACATCCCGGGCATGCTGACGATGATCCAGACCCTGATCGACAAGGGTTATGCCTATGCGCCGGGCAACGGTGACGTGTACTACCGGGTCGGCAAGTTCCAGGGCTACGGCAAACTGTCGCGCAAGAAGATCGAAGATCTGCGCATCGGTGCGCGCATCGAAGTGGAAGAGGCCAAGCAGGATCCACTCGATTTCGTCCTGTGGAAGGGCGTCAAGCCCGGCGAGCCGAGCTGGGAATCACCCTGGGGCCCTGGCCGTCCGGGCTGGCACATCGAGTGCTCGGTGATGTCCACCTGCTGCCTGGGTGACACCTTCGACATCCATGGTGGCGGCAACGACCTGGAGTTCCCGCACCACGAGAACGAGATCGCCCAGAGCGAGGCGGCCACCGGCAAGCCGTACGCCAACGCCTGGCTGCATTGCGGGATGATCCGCATCAACGGCGAGAAGATGTCCAAGTCGTTGAACAACTTCTTCACCATTCGCGATGTGCTGGAGAAGTATCAGCCTGAAGTGGTGCGCTATCTTCTGGTGTCGAGCCACTACCGCAGCTCGATCAACTATTCCGAAGACAGCCTCAAGGAAGCCAAGGGTGCGCTGGAGCGTTTCTACCATGCGCTCAAGGGGCTGCCGAAAGTCGCGGCAGTGGGTGGCGAGGCATTCGTCGAGCGTTTTGCCAATGCCATGAACGATGACTTCGGTACGCCGGAGGCCTGTGCGGTGTTGTTCGACCTGGTGCGCGAGATCAACCGGTTGCGCGACAGCGATGTCGACGCTGCCGCTGGCTTGGCCGGCCGCCTGCGCGAATTGGGCGGATTGCTCGGCGTATTGCAGCTGGACTCCGACGAGTTCCTGCAGGCCGGCGCTGCCGGTCGCGTCGATGCGGCCCAGGTGGACACCCTCATCGCCGCACGCCTGGCGGCCCGCGCCAACAAGGACTGGGCCGAATCGGACCGCATCCGCGACGAGTTGACGGCCATGGGTGTGGTCCTGGAAGACAGCAAGGGCGTCACTAGCTGGCGGTTGGCGGACTGACCAGGTTCACGGTTGGCTTGTCCCCAGCCACTGAGCCATAGTGCTATCTGCGGTTAATGAATGTGCTGGATACGCTCCGCAGCGGCTGGTTCTGGACAATACTGAGAAGTGTCGTTTTGCCTGTTTCGGCAATCCCGAGAGAGTTGATTCGAGGTGTATCAATCGGATTGACGAACCTTGGACGGCACGGTGTAATTGATCCAACAAATGCTTGCCAGCTGTTTTGTATTCAGCCTTAGTACCACAGGTAACCGGAGGGTCGAGCATCTGCCAGACCCTCAACCCGAAAGGGATATTCCATGCAGACCCCACCCAAATTCGAACCCGTCGAACTCGAGCAGATCCATGCCAATATAGGCAAGCTGATGGCCGAGACCGCCAAGCTCAACGCCGAAGCCGGAAAGCTTGCAAGGGAGCGGACGCTGTACCCCATGATGGTCCTTGCAGGATTCATCGGTGCCATCGGCGCTACGACAGGCGCAGCTTTGACGATCCTGTTGAAGTTTTGAATGCAGAAAGCCCCGTATCAGCGGGGCTTTCCTGTTTCAGGATTCTGATCGAGTGTCACGACGGTAGCCATCAACGCACCACTGTCACCAGGTAGTGCACAACGTCGGCCACTTACCTAGCGCTCGATCGAGCGGCTCCAGCGGGCGTTCCAGGCGGGGCGGAGCTGGTTGACCTGGTCCCAGTCGATGGCCACTGCCGTCTCCAGGTACTTTTCCATTGCCTGTACCTGGCCACGGGTCTTGTCGGTGGTCGGCGTGTTGGGGTTGGACGGTATCTGGTCGCCTTCCTCCAGTGCCGGTGCCTGCGCCTCGGGGCTCAGCAGGTAGGCCGCCAGCTTCTGCGCAAGCTCGGGCTGATCGTTCTTGGCGATCACGCACTCAGCCACGTTGAGCACCACCGCGCCTTCCTTGGGCTGCGCGTATTCAACCGGCACACCGCGCAGTTTCAAAGCGGTCACCTGGGTCGGCGTCAGCGGGAACAGCGCCGCTTCGTCGGTCTGGACCATCTCGGAAATCTTCGCAGAGCTTGCGATGTACTCCAGCACATTGGGGCCCACCGTCTTCGGCCACGCCTTGAACCCCGGCTCGACATCGGTTTCGCTGCCACCTTGCAGCCGGTTGAACATCAGGAAGCCGTGCAGCCCGAAGGTCGAGGACGCCAAAGACTGGAATACCAGTTTTTCCTTGAAGCGGCTGTCGGCCATGTCCATCCACGAAGTCGGCGCCGCCCAGCCATTTTTCTTGAACAGACGCGTGTTGTAGGCCAGTCCGGTCACGCCCAAGCTGACTGCGGCCGCCTGATCCTTGATCCTGGCCTTGGCCGGTATCGCCGCCAAGCCATCGCTGTCCTGCAAGGTGTCGCACAGGCCCATGGAAATGGCTCGGTACATGATGCCGTCATCGAGGAACATCACATGGATCTGGGGATTGTCCTTGCTCGCCTGAACCTTGGCGAGAATGTCCGAAGAGGTGCCCGGCACGATGACCACCTTCACATCGTTGGCCTGTTCGAACGCCGGCAGCACCTTGTCGGCGTACAAGCGTTCCATGGTGCCGCCGTTCATGCCCAGGTACAGCGTGGGCCCGGCCTGGGCACCGGTGGCGGCCAGCAGGGCGGCGAGGGAGAGTGCGTGAACCGTGCGTTTGACTGGCTTCATGAAAGCGACCTTCCTTTATGCAGTTCGAGGGGAGAAAAGCGTTGGATGGAAAACGCGTCGATCGGCGCTCGACTGCGGCCCTCGACGATCAGTTGCGACAAAGCTTCACCGACCGCCGGACCGATCTGGAAACCGGCCCCGGCAAAGCCGAACGCATGGATCAAGCCCGGCTGCGCCTGACTGTGCCCGATCACCGGCTCGCGATCGGGCAGGTAGCCTTCGGTCCCACTCCAGGTACGGATCGCCTGCGCGCCGTGCAGGAACGGATACAACTCGACGGCGTTGCGCAGGATGTCCAGGGTGGCCAGTTGGCCGGGCCGCGCTCGCAACGGGTCCAGGGCAAAACCCTGCCCACCGCCGAGTACGCAATTGCCACGTGCCACCTGGCGAGCATAGATACCGCCGCCTTCGACACCGGTGCTGACGTCCATGACCACCGGTAGCGGCTCGGTGACCAGCATGGCCGGGTGCCCGCTGGTCATGGGTACGTGCTCGCCGAATTGCTCGGCAATGTGATTGGCCCAGGCCCCAGCGCAATTGAGCAGCCAGGGCGCGCGCAGCCGTTCGCCATTGCTGCAGGACACCTCGAACGCCTGGCCGTCATGGTCGAAGGCCAGCGCCTGAACCTGCTCCACGATCCGTGCACCGGCCCGCCGGGCGGCGGCTGCGAAAGCCGGCGACACCAGGCGCGGGTTGGCATGCCCATCACCGCTGCACAGCGACGCACCAACCGCCACGTCGCCGACCCAGGCAAACCGCTGGCGTAACTGACCGTGGTCGAGCAACTCCACACCCAGGTCGAAATCGGCGGCAGCGTCGGCCCAGGCTTGCAGCTTGGCCATGTCGGCGTCGCTGCGGGCCAGCTTCAGGTGGCCCGAACGCACATACTCGCCGTCGATGCCGATCAGTCCGGGCAGGTCGCTCCACAGTTCATGGGCACGCTGTGACAGGGGCAGTTGCACCAGCGAGCGGCCCTGACGGCGCACGCCACCGTAGTTCACGCCGCTGGAGCGCGATCCACAGAAATCGCGCTCCAGCAGCACCACGCGCTGACCGCGCAGCGCCAGCATCAGCGCTGCGGATGCGCCAACGATGCCACCGCCGATGATGATCACATCGGTTTCAGCGACGCGGCTCATGGCTGCACCTCGACACCGAAGGGCAACGGCTTGATCGGCGCCTGGGCGCGCAGGCGACCGACTTGCTGCGGTGGACACGCGGCCGCCTGGGCAATGATTTCCACCGCTGCGCTGCCGCACATGCGCCCCTGGCAGCGGCCCATGCCGACCCGGCAATGGGCCTTGACCCGGTTGATATCGGTGTGGCCTTGGGCGACCACCTGGCGAACCTCGCCGACGCTGATTTCCTCGCACCGGCACAGCATCAAGTCGTCGGGGGCCTGGCTGGCCCACTGCTCGGGGAACGGGAATGCGGCTTCCAGGCCGGCGCGAAACCCCTGGATGCGCGCCAGCTGTCGCTCGAGCTGTGTGCCACGTACGCGGTCAATGGTGATGCCCATGTCTTCGAGCAGGGCCAGCGCTGCGCGCTCGCCGGCCATTTCCGCCGCATCGGCGCCCATGATCCCGGCACCGTCGCCGGCCAGGTACACGCCCGGCACGCTGCTGCGCCCGGCTTGATCGCGGCTCGGCAACCAGGCGCGATTGAGCGGGCTCCAGCTGAATTGGCAGCCGAGCAGGTCCGCCAGCTGTGTTTCGCTGCGCAACGCATGGGCGAAGGCCAGCCCGTCGCAGGCCAGGCTGTGTCGGCTGCCAGCGCGTTGCCAGTGGACGGCTTCGACTTTTTGCTCGCCGACGACCTCGACTAGGGTCGCGCCCTGATGCACGGCAATCCCATGGGCAGTCAGCCAGGCCCGGTAGTACAGGCCCTTGGCCAGGGTCGCAGGCTGAAGCAACAGCCGTGGCAGGGCAGCGACCTGCGCACCGAAGGGCGAGCTGTCCAGCACGGCCAGCACCCGGGCGCCTGCCTTGGCGTATTGATAGGCCACCAGGTACAACAACGGCCCGCTGCCGGCGAACACCACCTGTTCGCCGATGGCGCACCCCTGGGCCTTGAGGGCGATCTGCGCGGCGCCAAGGCTGTACACGCCGGGCAAGGTCCAGCCCGGCACCGGCAGGATGCGGTCGGTGGCGCCGGTAGCAATCAACAGGCGGTCGTACTGGACGGTGCCGACCCGCTGCTGGCTGAGCGTGTGCAGGTGGCCATCCTCGGCGTTCCACACCAGCGTGTCGGGCCGGTAGTCGATCTGCGCGCTCATCGCGTCCAGCGTCTGATGCACCGCCTGCGCCTTGCGCGCTTCGAAGCCATAGAGTTGATTGGCCGGGCGCTGGAAATTGCCCGGCGCACGCCGGTAGACCTGGCCGCCGCCCTGCTGGGCTTCGTCCACCAGGCACGGCCGCAGGCCATGGGCGGCCAGGGTCTGCGCCGCGCGAATGCCAGCCGGTCCGGCGCCCACGATCACCACCGCGCTCACGAGCGCCGTCCCGGGTCGCGTTCGACCTGCATGCCCGCTTCCAGCGGCGTGGCGCAGGCACGTACGCGACGACCGTCGCCCAATCGAACCCAACAGTCCTGACAGGCGCCCATCAGGCAAAAACCGGCGCGGGCCTGGGCACTGAAGTCGCTGCCGCGCAGGTGCTCGGCGCAGGTCAGCACGGCGGTGAGCAGGGTATCCCCCGCCAGGCCGCTCACGGCTTGTCCGTCGAGGGTGAACGGTACCGACGGGCGATCGAGTTCGGTCAGACGCTTGAACAGGGCCATCAGTTTTTCCCCACCAGTACACGGTCCAGCCCATACACCCGGTCGAGCAGAATCATGGTCGCGGCGGTCAGGGCGATTACCAGCGCCGACACCGCTGCCATCATCGGGTCGATGGACTCGGTGGCATACACGTACATGCGCACCGGCAAGGTCTGGGTCGCTGGCGATGTGACAAAGATCGACAGGGTCACTTCGTCGAAGCTGTTGATGAACGCCAGCAACCAGCCTCCGGCAACCCCCGGCAGGATCATCGGCAGGGTGATCTGGCGAAACAGGGTGAACCGACTTGCGCCCAGCGACTCCGCCGCCTGTTCGGCGCTGCGATCGATACCGATGGCGGCGGCGATCACCAGGCGCAGTACGTAGGGCGTGATCACCACCACGTGGGCCAGCATCAGCCAGACGAAACTGCCATTCACGCCCATCAGCGCAAACAGGCGCAGCATGGCCACGCCCAGCACCAGGTGCGGAATGATGATCGGCGACAGAAACAGCGCATTGAGAAAGTTGCGTCCGGGAAAGTGATAACGGGTGATCGCCAGCGCCGCCGGTACGGCGATCAAGGTCGCCAGGGTCGCGGCGACCACCGCCAGGATCAGGCTGTTATAGAACGCGTCGATGAAGTCGGCGCGCTCGAACACGGCACGGAACCAGCGCAGGGAAAAACCGGAGGTGGGCAGGGTCAGGGTGTTTTCCGGCGTAAACGCCACGAGGCACACCACCACCAGCGGCGCGAGCATGAACACTACTACCAGGGCATGAAACGACAGGGCCAACGGACCGTTCTTGGACATCGATCATTCCCCCAGGGCTTTTTTGTAGCGACCTTCGACCAGGCGGTTCCAGGACAGCATGATCAGCAGGTTGGCCAGCAGCAGCGCCACGGCAATGGTCGCGCCCATGGGCCAGTTAAGTTCCGAGAGGTACTGGTCGTAGACCACCGTGGCGACCATCTTCAAGCGTCGGCCGCCGAGCAGGCCGGGGATGGCGAACGAACTGGCCGCCAGGCCGAAGACGATCAGCGTGCCCGACAGCACACCGGGCATGATCTGTGGCAGCACCACCATGCGCATCACCTTCGCTTGGCTTGCGCCCAGTGACTGCGCGGCCTGCTCGGCGGCTGGGTCGAGCTTCTGCAGCGAGGTCCAGACCGGGATGATCATGAACGGCAACATCACGTGGACCAGTGCCAGGATCACCGCGAACGGTGTGTAGAGCATTTTCAGCGGGCGTCCGCCCAGCGCGGCGATGGCCTGGTTGATCAGCCCGTCGGCACCCAGCAGCAGGCTCCAGCCGAAGGCGCGCACTACCACTGAAATCAGCAGCGGCGTGAGGATCAGAATCAGGAAGATCGACCGCCACGGTGTACCCATGCGGCTGAGAATGTAGGCTTCCGGTACGCCGATCACCACGCACAGCAAAGTCACCAGCGCACTGATCCAGAAGGTCCGCCAGAAAATTTCATAAAAGTAGCTGTCGCTGAGTAGGCTGGCGTAGTTGGCCAGCGTGTAGCTGTCGCTCTTGACCCCCACTTCGTAGTCGAACAGGTTGAACGACAGCACCAGCGTCAGGCCTAGCGGCACGATCAGCAGGGCAACGAACAGCGCCAGCGCCGGCGCCGACAGCAGGTATCCACGGCTCATGCGCAGGCCTCGCGATCCAGGACGCGAAGCAGTTCGTGCGGCCAGTCCAGGCCGACCGCGACACCCGTGCCCAGCGGTGCGCTGCCATCGTTGCGGCGCACCACGGTGATCTCGCCGAGCACGGTTTCCAAGCGGTACAGCCACTGGCTGCCAAGAAAGTAACGGGTGACGATGCGCCCCTGGATACGTCCCTCACCGGCGTTGCAGAGGTCGATCTTTTCCGGGCGCAGGCTCAGCATCAGTTCACCTTCACCGGCCTGGGCCAGCACCTGCGGCTGGCCCAACGTGTCGTACTCGCCGGGCAGCAGGTTGGCCTTGCCGACGAAGCCGGAGATGAACGGCGTGCGCGGGTGCTCGTAGAGTTTGTAGGGCTCGTCGATCTGGGTGACCTGGCCGGCTTGCATCACCACCACCCGGTCGCTGATGGACAGGGCTTCGGCCTGGTCGTGGGTCACCATCAGGGTCGTGATGCCGACTTCGCACTGGATGCGGCGAATCTCGAACTGCATCTCCTCGCGCAGGCTCGCGTCGAGGTTGGACAACGGCTCGTCGAGCAGCAGCACCGGCGGCTGGATCACCAGGGCACGCGCCAGGGCCACGCGCTGGCGCTGGCCTCCCGAAAGCTCTCGCGGGTAGCGCTCGGCATGCGCGGTCAGGCGCACCAGCGCCAGCACCTGGTCGACGCGGGTGCGAATGTCGCTGCTGCTCACCTTGCGCATCTTCAGGCCGAACGCGACGTTGTCGCGCACGCTCATGTGCGGGAACAGCGCATAGCTCTGGAACACCACGCCCAGGCCGCGGCTGCTGGGTTTGGCGTGGGTGATGTCGCGTCCGTCGAGGACGATCCGGCCGCTGGTCACGTCGACGAAGCCGGCAATCATCTGCAGCGTGGTGGTCTTGCCGCAACCGGAGGGGCCGAGCAGCGAAACGAACTCGCCCTGGCTGACGCTCAGGTCGGTCGCCACTACGGCCTGCACGGGTCCGTAGCGTTTGCACAGTGCTTGAAGTTCGAGAAAGGCCATGGCTGCGTTCTACCTGTCGTTGTCGGCCGCATGCGCGGTGCGTTGATCGAGGGCAGAGGCGAAAGGGGTCCTGCGTTGGGGTGGCGCTCGTTCTGAGTCGGCTGCCGGCTATTGTTGGTCTCGCCCCGTGGACGAAGAGTAGGACGAAGGCTAGGATGGCGAAAGCGGTTATTTCACTGAGCGGGTGTCTATTTTCAATTTAATCCTTTCAATGAAATCGGATGAGCAAAATATGAAAGACGATTCCACTGAGCGGAATGTAGAGCCAGGTGTAGGCAGTGCATCGCGGTTGTTTGCCGTGTTGCGGGGACTGTCGGCCGCGTCGGCCGAAGGTGAGCGGGTCATCCAGCTCGCCGAACGCATCGGCCTGTCGCAACCCACCACCCACCGTTTGTTGCGCGGACTGGTGGAGGAGGGCATGGTCGAGCAGGACACCCGCAGCAAGCGCTATCGGCTGAGCCTGGAATTCTTCGCACTGGCCGCGCGGGCCGGTAACGGCGGCAACTTGCGCGAGCTGGCACGCCCCAGCCTGCTGCGCCTGTCGGCCTCGTTGGGTGACTCGCTGTTTCTGCTTGCGCGCAGTGGTTTCGACGCGATCTGCCTGGACCGCAGCGAAGGGCCTTACCCGATACGTACCTTCACCGGCGACATCGGTGGCCGTGTTGCGCTGGGGGTCGGCCAAGGGAGCCTGGCCATTTTGGCTTTCCTGCCCGAGGATGAACGGGAAACCGTGATCCACTACAACCTGCCTCGGCTCAAGGACCTGCACCTGTACGACGAGGTATTGCTGCGTTCGGAAGTCGACAGCGTGCGCCGGCTCGGCTATGCCGCGCGCAACACCGGCGTGCTGCCCGGCATGGCTGGCCTGGCGGTGCCGATACTCGACCGTAACGGCCATGCGGTCGCAGCCCTGAGTGTCGCCACCATCAGCGATCGGCTCGGCCCCGACCGGCTGCCCACCGTGGTCGAGTTGCTCAAGCGCGAGGCTTCGGCCATCGGCCCGCGCCTGAACCCCTTCGACCCGACCTTGCGCCGGCCCTCGCAGACCTTCGGTCGGGCGTGAACACCAGCGTCAGAGTGCATGCCCCTGCTCACGCAGGCGCTTGTACAAGGTGTTGCGGCTGACCCCCAGGCGCCGCGCCAGCCGGGAGATGTTGCCGTCACTGGCCTGCAACAACTCGCCCAGATCGCTGACCTTGGTCAGGGTCAGCAGTGGGCGCGCCGAGGCGTTCTCCTGCGCAGGTTGCAGACCGGCTTCGAGCAGGAAATCTTCGGGTAGATGCTCCAGGCCAATGACGTCCTGGTCGGCCAGCACCAGCGCGACCTTGACCACCGCCGCCAGCTGACGCACGTTGCCCGGCCAGGGGTGGACCATGAACGCTGCCCACACCTGGTCGCTGAAGCCGGCGGTCTGCTGCGCTTCGCGCTGCGTTTCCCACACCTGTTCGATCAACTCGCGCTTGTCACTGCGTGCGTGCAGGGTCGGCAGGTGCAGGGTCATGCCCGCCAGGCGATAGTAGAGGTCCTCGCGGAACAACCCGGCCTGCACCCGTTGGCGCAGGTCCTCGTGGGTCGCGGAAACCAGGCGAATGTCGACCGGTATCGGATCGCCACAGCCCAGCGGCTGAATGCAGCGCTCTTGCAGCACGCGCAGCAGCCGCGCCTGGGTCGGCAGCGGCATGTCACCGATCTCGTCGAGGAACAGAATGCCCTTGTCGGCCTTGCGCACCAGCCCTGGGCTGCCCTTGTGGCTGGCACCGGTGAAAGCGCCGCGTTCATAGCCGAACAGTTCCGACTCCACCAGTTCGGCGGGAATCGCCGCGCAATTGACCGCAATCAGTGGGTGCGCCGCACGGCTGCTGGCCTGGTGCAGAGCCTTGACCAGCACCTCCTTGCCGGTGCCAGTGTCGCCGCGCAGCAGCAGCGGCACGTCCTTTTCCAGCAGGCGCAATCCCTGTTGCAGGGCTTTGTCCAGGCGCGGATCGGTGCCGCGCTGCGCAAGGCTGGCAGCCGCTCGCTGCAACGGCTTCTTGAGCAGGCATTGCAAGCGGTTGCGCCCCGGCGGCTGCAGGGCAAAGATGCGCTCCGGCGGGTGCTCGAGCAGTGCCTGTGGCGTCATTCTGAACACTTGCTGCAGGGTCAGCCCAGGCAGCTCCACACCTAGCAGGCTGTCGGCGCGACGATTGGCGGCCAGCACGCGCCCGCTGTCGTCGAACACCAGCAGACCGGCCCACTGGCTGTCGAGGTTGTTCACCCCGGTGTTGAAAATCAACTGGTGATGCCGATCGGCGAACGCCTCCAGGATCAGTCGATTCTCGACCGTCTGGCTCATCATCTTCACCAGCCCCAAGGTATGCGAAGGCGGCAGGTGGCTGTCGCTGGAGACGTCCAGCACCGCCACCATGTTGCGTTGCGCGTCGAAGATCGGTGACGCCGAACCATTCATCAGGCGATTGGCCAGCAGAAAGTGTTCGTCGGGCTCGACGTGTACGGCCTGGCGGCACGCCAGCGCAGTACCGATCGGGTTTGTTCCTGCCGTCGTTTCCAGCCAGCAGGCACCGGGCGCATGCCCCGACTGGCCGGCACCGACGCCCGGCTGCGCGCCCCACGACCGCAGCAGGCGGGCCTGGGGGTCGGCCAGGCGAATCAGGCAGCGCGAGTTGCCCAGAATGTGTTCGTAGTAGGGCAGGACTTCGCGGTGGGTGGTGTGCAGCAGGGCCTGATGCACGTCGAGCATCTGTTGCAGCGCGACGCGCGCCAGCGGCTCGAAGCGAGGCGCGTGATGATGCTCCAGCCCCGCTTCGCGACAGCGCGCCCAGGAGCTTTGAATCAGTTGGTCATGTGCCAGTGTGGGAGTGGATACGGGCATGGTTCAGGTATCCCGGCGCGCGGCCTTGTTGTTTTTGTTCATGCAGTGTTGTTCACGGTTGTTCATTGTCAATGCGCCAGGCGTTCATTTTTGTTCAGGGGCGAACCTGGCCTGTGACCCGCCCACGCGTCCGAACGGTCTGGCTGGCGCGTGCAAGCGTTGCGCAAGGGAATTGGCACGCTTATCGCTCTGGGTTTGCCAGCAGTCGTACCGACGCGAAGCCGCAATCGCTTCCAATAATAAAAAAGGCGCCGCCATGTCCCTAGTGCTCGAACAGGTCACTCGTCGTGTGGAAAACCAGTTGTACATCGACAATGCGTCGCTGGTACTGGAACCCGGTTCGTTCAACGTCCTGTTGGGACGCACACTGTCCGGCAAGACCAGCCTCATGCGCCTGATGGCCGGCCTGGATAAACCCGACCAGGGCCGTGTGTTGATGAACGGTGTGGACGTGACCGGCAAGCCGGTGCGCCAGCGCAACGTCTCCATGGTCTACCAGCAGTTCATCAACTACCCGACCATGACCGTCTTCGACAACATCGCCTCACCGCTGCGCCAGGCCGGCATGGCTCGCGAACAGATCGAGGAGCGGGTGCTGCAGACCGCGCGCATGTTGCGCATCGAGCCGTTCCTCAAACGCCATCCACTGGAACTGTCCGGCGGCCAGCAACAGCGCACGGCCATGGCCCGGGCGCTGGTCAAGGATGCCGAGCTGATCCTGTTCGACGAACCCCTGGTGAACCTGGATTACAAGCTGCGCGAAGAGCTGCGCTTCGAAATGCGCGAGTTGTTCCTCACTCGCCACACCATTGCCGTCTACGCCACCACCGAACCCAACGAAGCCTTAGCGCTGGGCGGCACCACCACCATTCTCCACGAAGGGCGGGTGATCCAGAGCGGCAGAACCCCCGAGGTCTATCACCGGCCGGCCAGCGTCCTGGCGGCCGAGCTGTTTTCCGAGCCACCGATCAACCTGATCGAAGGCCGCATCGGCGGCCAGGAAGTCAGCTTCGCCAACTTCGTTCACTTTGCGCGCAACGTTGACCTATCCGGCGTCCCGGATGGTGATTATCGCTTCGGCGTGCGACCCAGCCACATCGGCCTGACACCCAGCAACGACGACGATCTGGAGCTGGCGGTAACGGTGGAGCTGGCGGAAATCAGCGGCTCGGAAACCTTCCTGCACGTGCGCAACGAGTATTTCTCCCTGGTGCTGCACTTGCCGGGCGTTCATGACTATGCCGTGGACGCGGCGATACCGGTGTATATCCCGACCCACAAGCTGTTCGTCTTTCAGCGCAGCGGGCAATTGGTCCAGGCCCCCTGCCTGCGTGTAGCGAGGGCTGCCTGATGGCCGAGATCCGTTTGCAGCACTTGGCGCACAGCTACAGCGCACACCCGTCGGGTCCGGAAGACTACGCCATCCGTGAGATGGACCACATCTGGGAGCAGGGCGGCGCCTATGCCTTGCTCGGCCCGTCCGGTTGTGGCAAATCGACCTTGCTCAACATCATTTCCGGGTTGCTCAGCCCCTCCCATGGGCAGGTGCTGTTCGACGGCAAGGTGGTCAACGACCTGCCGCCCGAGCAGCGCAACATCGCCCAGGTGTTCCAGTTCCCGGTGGTGTACGACACCATGACGGTGTTCGACAACCTGGCTTTCCCCCTGCGCAATCAGGGCAAGTCGCCCGAACAGGTCCAGGCCCGGGTGCAGGAAGTCGCCGAGGTGCTCGACCTGCAGCGCCTCCTGCAGCGCAAGGCGCGCAACCTCAGCGCCGATGAGAAGCAGAAGGTGTCGATGGGCCGTGGCCTGGTTCGCGACGACGTGTCGGCAATCCTCTTCGACGAGCCGCTGACGGTCATCGACCCGCACCTGAAATGGAAACTGCGACGCAAGCTCAAGCAGATCCACGAGCAGTTCAACATCACCATGGTCTACGTCACCCACGACCAGCTCGAGGCCTCGACCTTCGCCGACAAGATCGCCGTGATGTACGGTGGCCAGATCGTCCAGTTCGGCACCCCGCGCGAGCTGTTCGAACGACCGGCGCACACCTTCGTCGGCTACTTCATCGGCAGCCCCGGCATGAACCTGGTCGACGTGCAGCCCGAGCGTGGCGGCGTCGGCTTCGGTGGCATCCATGTGCCCCTGTCGGAGGCGCTGCAGGCGCGTATTGCGCAGGGCGGCTGGCAACGTCTGCAGATCGGCATTCGCCCCGAATTCATCCGCGTCTGGGACGATACCTTCGAGGCCGCCCTGCACAGTGAACGGGTGCACCTGGAAGACCTGGGCACCTACAAGATCCTCACCCTGCTGCTCGGCGGGCAGACCTTCAAGGTGCGCCTGCCCGAGGACCGCGTGGTACCCGAGGGCACGGTGTTCATCAGCTTTCCCGCGCAGTGGCTGATGGTCTATGCCGACGATCGCTTGCTGGAGGTGCACCCATGAACAAGGTCCAGAACAACAAGGCCTGGTGGCTGGTGCTGCCGGTGTTCCTGCTGGTGGCGTTCAGCGCGGTGATCCCGATGATGACCGTGGTCAACTATTCGGTGCAGGACATCTTCGACCAGTCCAGCCGCTACTTCGTGGGCGCCGACTGGTACCGCCAGGTCCTGCAGGACCCGCGCCTGCACGATTCGCTGCTGCGCCAGTTCATCTACTCGGCCTGCGTGCTGCTCATCGAAATACCCCTGGGCATCGCCATCGCCCTGACCATGCCGGCCAAGGGCCGCTGGTCATCGCTGTGCCTGATCGTCATGGCCATCCCCCTGCTGATCCCGTGGAACGTGGTCGGCACCATCTGGCAGATCTTCGGCCGCGCCGACATCGGCCTGCTGGGCTACACGCTCAATGCCCTGGGGATCAGCTACAACTATGCCTCCAATACCCTGGATGCCTGGGTCACGGTGCTGATCATGGACGTCTGGCACTGGACCTCGCTGGTGGCGCTGCTGTGCTATTCAGGCCTGCGCGCCATTCCCGACGTGTACTACCAGGCCGCGCGCATCGACCGAGCGTCGAACTGGGCGGTGTTCCGTCATATCCAGCTGCCGAAGATGAAAAGCGTGCTGTTGATCGCGGTGATGCTGCGCTTCATGGACAGCTTCATGATCTACACCGAACCCTTCGTGCTGACCGGCGGCGGGCCGGGCAACGCCACCACGTTC
>Ga0308158_10002925_pt1 | contig 15507 bp, 11 predicted proteins | sample PhyBR2_FD_201038 | JGI IMG/M metagenome (GOLD analysis project Ga0308158, IMG submission 201038) | Phyllosphere microbial communities from UC Gill Tract Community Farm, Albany, California, United States - DLSLB.R2 | ecosystem: Host-associated > Plants > Phyllosphere > Unclassified | place: USA... | reverse complement strand
GCATCCTCACCACGACCGCCGACGGCATCCTCACGATCACCTTCAACCGCCTCGAACGCAAGAACGCGATCACCGGCGCGATGTACCAGACAATGGCCGACGCCTTGCGCGCCGCCGAGCAGGACACCGCGATCCGCGCCATCCTGATCACCGGCCAGCCCGAAATCTTCACCGCCGGTAACGACCTCGACGATTTCCTGAACAACACCGGCGAAGGTGCGATGACGCCGGAGCGTCCGGTGTTCCAGTTCATGCTGGCACTGGAAGGCTGCACCAAACCGGTGGTCGCGGCCGTGGCCGGCGCCGCCGTCGGCATCGGCACCACGCTGCTGATGCATTGCGACCTGGTCTACGCGGCCGACAACGCCAAATTCTCGATGCCATTTTCGCAGCTGGGTCTGTGCCCTGAATTTGCGTCGTCGCTGCTGATTGCGCAGTCGGCCGGCTACACGCGCGCCGCCGAAAAGCTGATGCTGGGCGACCCGTTCCTGGCCCAGGAAGCGCTGGAGATGGGCATCGTCGCGCGCGTCGTGCCAGCGGCCGAGCTGCTCGCGTTCGCGCAGGCGCAGGCGGCAAAACTGGTCAAGCTGCCCCCAGCCTCGATCCGCACGACCAAGGCACTGATGCGCCGCGCGCGCACTGCGCATGTCAGGGACACCATCGCTGCCGAAAACGAGCAATTCAGCGCGATGCTGGGCGGCGCCGAAGCGAAGGAAGCGTTCACGGCGTTCTTCGAGAAGCGCAAGCCGGATTTCAGCAAGTTCGACTGACTGGCGAACTGGCGGCTGCAGAGCCGTTGAGTGGCATGCGACGTGTAGTGGTCTCTCGCGCATGGCGATACAGGCACGCCGTCCAGCGGTCGGACTGGTCATCCATTCCGATCGCGGCGGCCAGTATGAGCAACCAGTCCCGGCCATCCTGATCAGGTATGGCCTGGTTTGCAGCATGAGCCACAAGATACTGCAGGGAAAATGCCTTCGCTAAACGATTCTTCCTGAGTTTAAGAATGAAGCGTGTTCGGCAATGCAATTCCGCGAACCATGCCGACGCCACGCTTGACGTGGGCAATTCTGTCGCTGGATTCTCAACCGCGCACCCCAAGCCAGCACCAACAAGCCGAAATCTGTCTCCGTCATACGACCCGATGGACCACAACGTAATCGGTACCTCCGGATTCAAGTATTTCTTTGCTTCTATCGTCATCGTCGATTTACTGGACGAGGCAATACGAAGCCGAGAGCGAAAACCCCATCTTCATGCGTAGCGCACATCTTTAATTCTTACATAATAAAACGCGGTTTGATTTAAATCAATTTTGAAGCAATCTATGCTAATCGAATGAAGGCTGTGCCTCATTCGCCAATAATTGATCCATGATCTATGGCCTTGGTCCGGGCATGTTAGATATAATGAAATTCTAAAGCGAAAAGTTTGCCTGTCTAGATGCCGTTCGACAGCATGTGAGCGATGCAACCAGTTATCGTTGGCTCAGCTAATGCAAGGACTATTATCGTGCAACGCTACATCACTTTTGCATCTGCATCCAAGTCCGAACGCATGCGGCTAGGATTTTATTATTGTCAACGGTTTATCACCAGTCTTAAAGTTCGACGATTTTCTCTTCGCATCCTGCTCTTGTTTTTACGACGCTGCTTTCCGCATTTCACGCTTTCCAGTCCAAGACCAGGTACCGAGTTAAAAGATTTTCAAAGCCTTGGCTACATCAAATTAGCTCCCATTCTTTCTGAGATGCAATGTCAAGAAATCCGCTCATATCTTTTGACTTGCCCGCTACTCGACACCAAAGGTTCTGGAAAAACCTTTTTGTTAGATGACGTTCCTGAAGACTGCCAAATTGGCGATTACCCACTGTCTACCGTTGTCAACTGCCCCAACGTGATGGAACTGGCGAATCATCCAGATATTCTGGGATTGGCTTTCGAATATCTCGGCTTCATGCCAGTCATAACGGGTATGAGTCTACGGTGGACTTTTCCTCATTCAAATACACCCGATAAAGTACAAAGATTCCATCGTGATTGCGAAATGGGTAGCATAAAATTAATGGTGTATCTTACGGATGTGGACGCTGAATCTGGACCACACACCTTTGCAACGGGTACCCATCTCGACAGAATGCCCGTACGTCTCCAAAGTTTTTCAGATAATCAGGTCGTTGGCGAGCACAAGGCAATTCTCGGCAGCGTTGGAACGACCTTCTTCATTGATACACGTGGTTTGCACAAAGGTAGCATTCCAACAGCCAAACCCAGACTGATGCTCGGCGTGCAATATAGCCTGTTGCCATGCCCGTTGTTCAAGTATGAGCCAGTGCCCTATACCGGTTCATTGAAACTACAAACATACGTCAATCGATTGATGATCGCCTGATATCGGGTGAGGCTTCCTTAGGATAGGGTGATCCCGTCTCCTGGCTCTACGCAGGGTGCCCTGTAACGCTCCATCGTGGCTTGCCTTGTTCAGTCAGTGGTGCTTACGCCATTGCTGGCCCGACTGAGGCCAGTCTGGAAGTGCAAGTTCGTGGACACGACCGACAGCAAGCATGTCCTGCCTGTTGCGCGAGCACCTTGCCGCGCAGACCCGTGGCCCAGGCGTGGCGCCGAGTGTGCTGGCCATCCTGGTCTGCGATGATGTAAATCATGCACAAGCCAGGATTGACGTGGTCAATCACATCGCTGGCTTTCAGTAGTGCGAACGCCTGCATTCCGTGTCGGGCAATCTGCCTTCCAGCGGCGATGAGCGCGCATCGCGGGAAATCTCATTTCTCGATTCGCCGGTATCATGCATGGTACTGAGGCCGCCAACAATGGCGGTTTTGCATGGAGCGCGCGCTCGACACGACAAAGGGTGATATGAGAACTACAGAAAGTACTGCGGCCGCCGAGTTGGCGTTTGAACTTGGCAAGGTAACGCGCAGGGCAATCGATGGCAGTTATGGCAAGGCCGATCCGGTCGAATTGTCCCGGGTGGCCAATGCGCTGCTCGAAGCAGGCCAGGAAAAAATCCTGAACGATGTGCTGCTGGTGTTTGTCGCCGGCTTTGAAGAGGGCGATCCGCCGGAACGGCGTGCCGATCCCGAAAACCGCTGATACGCGGCGGGTGCCGGCGTGCCGTCAGGGCACGATCAGCACTGCGCGCACGCTGGGGTCCAGCGCTGTGCGCTCGACGTAGCCGATCATCCCCGGATTCTCGGCGATCATCCTGCGCATGGCGGCGTTGCCATCGACCTCGGCCGGTGGCTGACCGCGGCCAGTGAAGATCAGCCTGGCCCAATGGGCCTTCACCAGCGCCGGGGTGCGGTGCGTGACCTTGCTGTAGAACTCGTTACGTAGTGGCGAACCGAGATCCTGGTCGATGGGCACCACTTCATTGCCGTTCGGAAAGCGGTTGGTCTGAAACAGGAAGATTTCAGCGACCTGATCGGCACTGAGCATACTGATGTTGCTGCGCGCCGAGACGATCACGGCGAGTTCGGCTGACAGGGCAGCGTCGGGCGCCAGCGCAAGTGCCGGACCCAGGCACAGGGCCAGCAATAGTGTGGGAAGCGGGCGGTGCATCATGGTCAGAAGATGACGTCCATGCCGAGGCTGATGACATTGAACGCCTGGCCGGAGCGGAACCCCGGCTGGACATTGATCAGCGTGCCGACCGAGCCGCCGCGCGGCTTGACACGGTCGAGCTGCGCCTTGAGCGCAATGCTCGGCGCGACATCCCAGCGCACGCCGACGCTGGCCGTATCCTGAACACCGATCTGGCGCAGCTGGTCGTTCAATGCATCGTTGAGAAATCCCGCCAACGCTGCCGCATCGGGCGGCAAGTCGTCCAGCGGCAGACCGGCCGTCTGCGTGGCAAGGTTGGCGACCAGGCGCGCATAGGTGACGTACGGCGCCAGATTGCCGAAACGGCGGCCGGCAGACAGATACGAGGCCGTCTGGTCGCCCAGGATCGAACCGGTGTTGATGCGCCCGCTCTCACCAGTGACGAACCAGTCGCCCGGATCGTAGTTGAAGCCGGCACTGAACACGCGCACATGGCGCTTGGCGATATCGTAGCGCGTCGCCAGCGCCTCGCCCGGCGCGCCGAAGACGCGCAGGCCGTCGAACAGCGCTTCGGCGCCCGGCACCACCAGCAGCGCCTGGGCTGCCGTGAAGCGCACGGTCAGTGCGCCGGCGGTCGCGCTCTCGGTGAGGCCGACGATGTTGCGGGCCTTGCCGGTGATGTCCTTGTTCAGGCGTGCGGTCGCATGGCCGAGCGAGAGCGTGGTCTCGTGCTTGACCGGCCCGGTATGCCAGCGGTACGAGGCGTCCACGCCGTCGCTGTAGGCAATCGGTATCAGGCTGTACAGTTCGACTGGCGCCCGCATCCAGGGCAGGGCGTAGCCCACCTTGCGATAGTCGGCGGCCAGGAACAGCGGCAACGCAATCCGTCCGGCGCGCAGCGACAGCTCCGGTGTGGCCTGGAACTTCACATTGGCCCAGGTGAGGTAGGTCCTGTACGAATTGTCGATGCTTTTTTCCTGCGTCGCCTGGACCACGGCCGACCAGCGCTTGTCGAACCGGACATCGAGCTGGGCACCGGCGCGGCTGTCGACGTCAAACGCCCACGCTTTGGAGTAGCCCGCCTGACCCGGCGAGTTGGGGTTGACCGTGTAGTCGCCCTGGTCTTCTGTGGCATGGACGGCAGCGACGGTGCCGAATCCGGTCACGTTCCAGGTTGCCTGCGCGCGTGCATCGCCCTGCGGCCAGGCCAGCAGGCACAGCGCCATGGCAAGGGGAGCGACGCCACGCGGCGCGGCTGGTGGGAACGTGAACGTCAACGCCATGCCCTTATCGCAGCGTGTTGATGGCAGCCCAAGCTGCGCCGTACCTGGCGTGTCGAGCCGGAAGATGCGCACGATCTGCGCCAGGCCATGGGCGCGCTGCTGCAGCGAATCGGCTGCCGCGGCGGTCTTGCTGACCATCTGCGTATTGTGCTGCAACGACCTGTCCATGGCGTCGATGGCATCCGATACCGCGGCCACGCGCACGGCCTGTTCATCGCCGGCCGCGCTGATCTGGCCCACCACGCCCGTCACATTGGTCACGCTCAGGACGATGTCGTCCATCGTGCGCCCGGCTTCCTGGGCCAGCTTGCTGCCGGCGCTGACCTGGCGCACCGATTCCTCGATCAGACCCTTGATCTCGCGGGCGGCGGCGCCCGAACGCTGGGCCAGCTGGCGCACTTCGGCGGCGACGACCGCGAAACCGCGCCCCTGTTCGCCGGCACGGGCGGCCTCCACCGCGGCGTTGAGGGCAAGGATATTGGTCTGGAATGCGATGCCGTCGATGACAGCAGTGATCTCGGCGATCTGGCGCGACGACGTGTCGATCAGGCCCATGCGCTCGACGACTGCGCCGACCTGGCGCCCGCCAATCGCGGCGATCCCCGAGGCCTGCGTCGCGAGTGCATTGGCCTGGCGGGCGTGGTCGGCATTGGCGCGGATGATGTCGCCCAGTTCATCGATGGAGGCGGCGGCGCGGCCGAAGGCCTCGGTCTGGTCCCGCGAGTGTTCGAACAGCTGCGCGCTGCCTTCGGCAATGTCGCTGGCGGCGCCGCGCGTGGTCTCGACCGTGTCGCGCACCTGGCCAATGGCCGTCTGCAGCGTGTGCAGCACGTCGCGCAGCGCGCGGCCGCTGCTGCTGGTGACCGGCGCCAGCGAGCGCAGGTCGATGATCCCGTGCTGGGCCTGCAGCATCGACACGCTGGCGCGCAGCTCGGCCGAGCGCAGCGCTTCGCGTTGCAGCACCAGCGCGATGTAGCACAGCACCATCGTCTCGACGATGACGTAGCCGGCGTGGATGAAGACGATTGCCAGGCCCGGCCGAGTCAGGCAGATGACGCCATAGCCGAGTTCCTGCAGATAGTTGAAGCTGAAGTGGTGCACGGCGGTCAGACCGGCTGCGAACAGGATCACGCGCCAGTCGCGGTAGCAGAGCAGGATCGCCAGCGATACGAAGATGCCGAAGTGCAGTTCTTCCCGGCCATTACCTTGATGGATGTGCAGGGCGCACATGGCCATCAGCGCGGCGGCATTGACCAGCCGACTCGTGAGCGTGCCACTGGCCAGGAACGTGACGCCGCTTGCAATGGCAACGATCGGCAAGCCGACCAGCAGCGACCATGTCATGGTGTCATGCATGCCGGTCAATGCGAGCGAAAAGCCCAGCATTGCCCACAGCACGATGATCAGCAGGCGGTCGGCATGGCGGTAGACGGGCAGCAGGTTGGGTTGGGTCGGCATCAGAGTCTCAGATAGTGAATTTTTTCACTATTTAACCTGAAAAATATGGATTCAGAGAAACTGTTGGCGACGTTCAATATCTTTCTGTACCGAAAGGCGGACGGATCGCATGCCTTCTTGCCATTCTTCTATCTCGTGGCAGATCCCAGATCAGTAAATATGATGAGAAAAGTGAGAAAGTGTGAGTAATTTCTAAACTGAAATTTCGCAGAATCTGCAGTGCTGGCATGTCTGACGGCCACATCGTGCAAATCGGCCAGAAGTTATGGCAATTCGTACAGACGTGGCAGTCAGTGTCGCAATCAGGTGCTACGAGGCTGCGGCGTAGCGTGCCTTTGCATTGCCGCGACGACGGCGCACGGCCACCAGCAAGCCGCCGACGGTCGCGAACATCGCCAGCATGCCGGGTTCCGGCACTTCTTCTGCGTCCAGCTGTGCGGCGGCAAAGCCCTGCAGGGCCAGCGCCGTCGCCACATTGATGCCGAGGTCGCGCGCGACGTAATCGCTGGCGCCCAGCGAGCGTGGATCGAGGCCGGTCACGTTGCCGAAGATGGTCAGCGCTTCTAGGTAGTAGCCGTAGTTGCTGCCGTGGTAGGAGTCCGGCGCCCACAGATTGATCTGGCCTGCGCCGATGCCATCGTACGGGTTGGCGTCGGCCAGCCCGCCCGCGATGGCCTGGCTCCAGGCCTGGCCCACGGGGATCACGCCATTGATGATGCTCGAGGCCGAATCGGCGGCATCGTAGCCGGCGCGCACGTCCTGCGCCATCGCGTAGATCGATTTGCCATACCACGGGCTGTTCACGTTCTGGTACGTCAGGTCGGCGCGCGACCAGGTGGCCGTCAGGCGCACGTCGACATCCGGATTCTGCTCGCGCAATGCATTGGCCAGCAGGCCCGAATAGCGGATCAGGGTTTCCGGATTCCCTGGCCTGGCACCGTCAAGCGTGCTGTAACTTTGCAGCAGCACCATGTCGAACGGCTTCACGATCGTGCTGAAGCGGTTGTTGTAGTGAAAATCCAGGCCTGAGCCGGGTTCGGTTTCCAGGCTCACCTGGTAATCCAGGCCGGCCTGCATCGTCATGGCCTTGAACAGCGCCGGTACGCCACCGATGCCCAGACCATTCAGGTCGGTCACGGTATCGGGGCGGTAGTTCTGCACGAGTGGCGCCTTGGCGCCTGCCGGATCGCCATAGGTGAAGCTGTTGCCGACGAAAAGGATCGTCGTGGCAGAGGCGGGCAGGGCCAGGCCGCCCAGTGCGAACGCGGCAAAGAGTACCGTGCCGGAACGGCGCAGGCTGCAAGGGATTGTCATCAAAGTCTCCAGTATGTTTTTTTGTTGGCGCGCAAAGGCTGCAGCGTTTTTACAGTCAAGCAAGTCGTATGCCGGTGATGGATATTAGTGAATAATCAGTCAGTTATGGATGCCTGCCGCATACGGCGCGGACATGGTGTAAAGCAGGCCGACACGGTACGTCGTTTCCGGGGGCAGTTTGAATGCAGTGGTACGCTTGCCAGCCGTTTGACTCTTTCATGCTCCAGGAACGCCGATGCCATTGACCTTTGACGACACCACGCTGGACGAAGCGGCACGCTTCAACGCGCGGCTCGCGCGCGCGCCACGCTTTGGCATGCGCTATCGCTTGATGCCGCCGCTTGTGCAGGGTCTTCTGCGCATGTCGCAGGTCGGCGCCGACCGCAAGCTGCGCCGCGCCGGCCTGCAGGTCGAGATGCGCATGGTGGAGATGGGTGGGGTGAAGGTGCAGGTCCGGGTCATCCGCCCGCGCGGGCCGGTGGCCGGCATCGTGCTCGACATCCACGGCGGCGGCTGGGTGGTTGGCAATGCGCGCATGAACGATGCGTTCAATGCCGGTTTTGCCAGCCGCTGTGGCCTGGCCGTGGTGTCGGTCGATTACCGGCTGGCACCGCGCGCATCGGTGCACGAGCAGATGGAAGAGTGCCTGGCTGCGGCGCGCTGGCTGTTGCAGGACGGCTTGGCCGACGATGTCGGCTTGCCGGTCATCGTGGTGGGGGAGTCGGCGGGCGCGCACCTGGCGGCGGCCACGCTGCAGCGGTTGCGTGACTGGCCGGCGCTGCTGGAACGCGTCGCCGGGGCCGTCCTGTACTACGGCGTCTACGACATGGCCGGCACCGACAGCGTGCGCAGGGCAGGGCCTGAAACGCTGGTGCTCGACGGGCCGCGCATGCTGGCCGGGCTGCGCAGGCTCACGCCCGACCTGGACGACGCCGGGCGCCGCCAGCCGCCGCTGTCACCGCTGTTCGGCGACCTGGCCGGCATGCCGCCGGCGTTGATGATCGTTGGGAGTGGCGATCCGCTGCTCGACGACACGCTGCGGCTGGCGCAGCGCTGGCGGCAGGTGGCCGACGTCGAATTGAACGTGGCGCCCGAAGCGCCACATGGGTTCATTCATTTTCCAACCGCGATGGCCAGCGTGACGCTGGCGCATGCGCAGGCCTGGGTGCGGCAACGCATCGCCCCGGTCAGCGCATCTGCGTTACGTGCGCCTCGCGCAGCGGGTGCCAGCCCAGGCGCGCCGCGATGATGCGCCGGTACGATGTGTCGATATGGGCCGGCGTGCGGCGGATGTAGTCCTCGGCGGCGGCGCGCTGTGCGCCGCTGCAGCTGTCCAGCCATGCCACGGCTTCGTCGACGGTCGGCACGCGGCCGCTCACACCGTCGAATTTGGGCGGGATCGCGGTCCAGATGGCGGCGTCGATGCCCCTGGCGCGTAGCCAGGCGGCCACGCGTGGATGATCTTCTGCGCCGTTCTGCGCCGGGACGCTGCCGACCCACTCGGGGAACGCGGGCCGGATCTTTTCGCGCGCGCACAGCATGGCGCGCGCGGTATCCAGGTCATGGGTGGCGACGTAGGCCCAGTAGGTGGGCATCAGGCGCGCGCTGTCGCACAGCACGAGCGCCAGTTCAGGGCTGTCGTCGCTCTGGCGGGCAAATTCAATGGGCATGGCGGGGCCGCCCGGATGCCATCCGGAGGCGAGCTTCAGGCCCTGGGGTTTCCAGAGCAGCGAGCCCCAGGCGATACAAACGATATTCATGGACTGGACTGGTAAGTGTAAAAGGAAAAGTCCAGTCTAGCCGGTCGGCCGAAAGAGGCGAGCACGGCTCTGCCGACAGCCTTATTCTTCCGGCGTTTGCTTCGGCGCCTTGCCGTCTTTGGCAGCGAACAGACGGTCCTTGGCCGAGAGCAGCTTCTGCACCTTGGAACCCATCTTCATCAGCTGCGCCATCGATTCGGGCGACAGGCGCTGCAGGTCGTCGAACCAGTTGTTGGCCAGGTCCACCAGCTCGTGCATCTCGCGCATGCGCTCCTGCGCGAACTTGTCTTCAGGGTGGCTGGCGTTGGCCAGCAGCGACTCGCGCAGCACCGACAACGTCGGGGCGACTTCGCGCCGGCGCCGCTCGGCGGCAACCACGCGGAAGATTTCCCACACGTCGCCCAGCGACGTGAAGTATTCGCGGCGGTCGCCCGGAATGCGCGACAGGCGCACCAGGCCCCACGACTGCAATTCTTTCAGGCCGATGCTGACGTTCGAGCGCGAGATGCCGAGTTTTTCGCCGATGTCGTCGGCATGCAGCTGGTCTTCGGAAACGAAGAGCAGGGCGTAGATTTGCCCCACCGTGCGGTTGATGCCCCAGCGGCTGCCCATCTCGCCGAAGTGACTGACAAACGTTTGGACAAGTGGCGTCATGGTTGCGAACTTTTCGATGCTTGTGAAAGGAGAATTATCCCACGTCACCCGGACACGTACCACGCATGCGCGTGTTTGCTGCCATTGTTGTTAATACGTTCGTAATTCCCGACTAACCTGGTCACCCATTACAGACAAACCAAAAGTTTCAGCGCATAATCCGTTCATCTTCCGAAATTTCTGAAGTTCTAGAAAATACAAAAAGTTTATTCCGGGGCACGTCCGACGCTGATGGCCATGGCCCCCGTACGTCTGCCGCTTTCTTGCAACGCCGTTTGGAGAACCACCATGCACCGCAGCCAACCCCGCCGCCCGGCACTGCCTACTGGCCCTGCCCGTGGCGCCACGCTGGCAGTGAGCGGTGCGGCGCTGCTGTGGATTCCGCAGGCGGCGCTGCTGGCGCATGCCGTCGGGCGCCTGGCCCAGGGCGCCGGGCTGGACGACATGCTGCTGCCGGCGCTGGCGTTCCTGGTCCTTGGCGTACTGCGTGCCAGCAGCGAAGCGTGGGGTGCGCGCCAACTGTTTGCCGTGTCGCGCAGCCAGCTCGCCGCCATGCGCCAGGCTGCGGTGCAGGCCCTGGCCGCGCGTTCGCCACTGGACCGTGCGCGCCTGCCATCCGGCCAGGCTGCCAGCATCGTTGCCGAACAGGCCGAAGCGGTGCTGCCATGGCTGCTGCGCTACGGGCCGGCGCGCATGCGGGTGCTGCTGGTGCCGCCCGTCATCGCGCTCGTGGTTTGCTATTTTTCGTGGCTTGCGGCGCTGATCCTGGTGCTGGCCGCACCCCTGATTCCCTTGTTCATGGCCGTCATCGGCTGGCGCGCCAAGGCTGCCAGCGAAGCGCAACTGCAGCTGGTTGGCGGCATGAGCGGGTTTCTGCTCGACCGGCTGCGCGGCCTGTCGACGCTGCGCGCGCTGGGCGCCGTCGATGCCACCGCTCGCCGGGTACGGACTTCCAGTGAAGCGGTGCGCGCCAGCACCATGCGCGTGCTGCGCATCGCCTTCTTGTCGTCGACTGCGCTCGAACTGTTTTCGGCGCTGGGCGTGGCGCTGGTTGCGGTGTACGTGGGTTTTCACCTGCTCGGCGAAATCGGATCTGGCAGCTGGGGCAGCCGGCTGACGCTGGCCGAAGGCCTGTTCGTGCTGCTGCTGGCGCCGGCGTTTTTCGAACCGCTGCGCGAACTGGCGGCGGTGTGGCACGACAAGGCTGCGGGCGAGGCGGCGTTCGAGGCGCTGGACAAGCTGCAGGCGGCTGGCGTGCCGTTGCCGGGCGCGCTGCAAGGGCAGGACGAAGCACTGCGCATTGGGCGCGCGCCATCGGTCGATATCGAGGGCCTGCGCTTTGCGCACCCGGGCGAAGCGCCGCTGTTCGACAACCAGGATGTGTATGTGCGCGTCGGCGAGCACGTGGCGCTGGTCGGCCCCAGCGGCAGCGGCAAGACCACGCTGCTGTCGATCATCGCGGGCCTCGTCCCGTTTGAAGGCGGCACCGTGCGCATCGGTGGCGTGCCGCTGGACACAGGGTCGGCTGCCGGCCTGCGCGCGCGCATGGCCTGGATCGGCCAGAAGCCGCACGTGTTTGCCGGTTCGGTGCGCGCCAATGTGGCGCTCGAGCGAGATGGCGTGACGGTCGATGCCGTCAGCCGTGCCGTGGCGCGTGCTGGCCTTGGCCAGATCGAGCACGCGACGCCCGGCGAGAGCCTGGGCGAGGGCGGCCTTGGCCTGTCGGGGGGCGAGCTGGTGCGCCTTGCGCTGGCCCGGGCGATGTGCGCGCCGCACGCGGGCCTGCTGCTGGTCGATGAACCCACTGCCCACCTCGACAGCGACACGGCTGCCGGCGTGATCGATGCGCTGCTGCGCCTGGCGCAGGGCCGCACCATGATTGTCGCCACCCACGATCTGGCACTGGCCGCGCGCCTGGGTCGCGTCGTGCGCCTCGGCGAACCACGGATCCAGCGGAGCGCAGCATGAAACAAGACCACGACATGAAGCGCAATCACGACATGAAACGCAGTAATGACATGAAACGCCGCGACATGCAGCCGGTGCTGTCCCTGTTCATCCGCACCGGCGGGCGGCGCCTGGCCCTGGGCGCGGCTCTGTCGACGCTGGTGGTGCTGGCCGGGATGGCGCTGCTGGGCACCTCTGGCTGGTTCATCACCTCGGCAGCCCTGGCAGGCCTGGCCGGCAGCGCCGTCATGTTCAATGTATTCGTGCCGAGCGCGGCGATCCGCCTGCTGGCCCTGGGCCGGACCTTCGGCCGTTATGCCGAGCGCACGGTGACGCACGACGCCACGCTTGGCGTACTGGCCGCGCTGCGCGAGCAGCTGTTTCGTGGCTGGGCCACGCCGGATGCCGCACGCGCGTTGCTGCGCCGGCCGTCGCGCCTGCTGTTTCGCCTGACGGGCGACATCGACGCCCTCGAATCGATCTACCTGCGCCTGATCGTGCCGGCGGTCGCGGCTTGCGGCGCAGCGCTGCTGGCGGGCCTGGTGCTGGCGAACCTCGACTGGCGTCTTGGCCTGGCGATGTACGTCTGGTTGCTGGCGGTCGGCTGGGGCGTAACCCTGTTCGTCGCGCGCCGGGCACGGCCGGTGGCGCTGCGTCGCGTCCGGGCGCTGGAACGGCTGCGCGCCCAGGCGATCGACCTGGTCGCCGGCCAGACCGACCTGGCGCTGGCCGGCCGGCTGCCGGCGCAGTGCGCGCAACTGGCGCGCCTCGACATGACCCTGGCGCGCCATGACGCCGCGCTGCACCGCCTGGAAACCGGCGCCGGCTGGGCGTATGCGGTCGGTGGCCATGTCACCGTCGCGGCCATCCTGCTGGCAGTGGGGGCGCTGGCGCAGCAAGTGGTAGTGCATCCGGTGCAGCAGCAGGTGCAACCAATACAGACACAGGTGCAGCAGCTGGGCGCACCCGCTGCAGCACTGGCGCTGCTGATCGCGCTGGCTGCGCTGGAACCGTTTGCCGCGCTGCGGCGTGGCGCGATCGAGGCCGGCCGCAGCTGGCTGGCCATGCGCCGCGTGGGACCACGCCTGCGCCAGCAGGATGACGCCGCCGTGCCAGCGCCGCCCGGCACCGGCACCGGCATCGATACCGGCACCGGCACCGGCACCTGCACGGCATTGCTGCTGTACGGCGCCACCGTGGTCCACCCCGGCCGCAACGGCGCCGCCCTGCATGCCACCGACCTGCGCATTGCCGTTGGCGAGCGGGTTGCCGTGGTGGGCAGCAGCGGTGTGGGCAAGTCGACGTTGCTGGCGCTGGCCGCCGGCGAACTGGCCGCGCAAGCGGGTCAGGTCTGGGCGCGGCCCGCCACCTGGCTGACCCAGCGTACCGAGCTGTTTTGCGACAGCCTGCGCGACAACCTGCGCCTGGCCGATCCCGCCGCCACCGATGCGCAGTTGTGGGCCGCGCTGCAAGCCGCCGGCCTGGAGCAGGACGTGCGTGGCTTCGCACGGGGTCTCGACACCTTGCTGGGCGAGGGCGGTCTTGGCCTGTCGGGCGGCCAGGCACGCCGGCTGGCGCTGGCGCGCCTGCTACTGCGCCAGGCCGACTTCTGGCTGCTGGACGAGCCGACCGAGGCACTGGACGGCGCTACTGCGGCCGACGTACTGGCGCGCCTGGCGCTGCACGCGCACGGCCGCACGCTGCTGGTGGCCACGCATCTGCGGCGCGAGGCCGCGCTGGCCGACCGCCTGCTGGTGATGAAGGACGGGTGCATCGATGCCGACCTGCAGCGTGGCACCCATGCATTCGATGCGGCGCTGGACACGCTGCGTCAACACTAAGAATAACCAACCACCGACGTATTTAAGAAGAAAGGATTCACCATGGATCTCGACGTTGTCGGGCTCTCCCGACTGCAGTTTGCCTTGACGGCGCTGTACCACTTTCTGTTTGTGCCCCTGACACTGGGGTTGTCGATGCTCATCGCCATCATGGAAACCGTGTATGTGATGACCGGGCGCCCCATCTGGCGCCAGATGACCAAGTTCTGGGGCGTGCTGTTCGGGATCAATTTTGCCATCGGCGTCTCGACGGGCCTCGTGATGGAATTCCAGTTCGGCATGAACTGGAGCTACTACAGCCATTACGTGGGCGACGTGTTCGGCGCGCCACTGGCGATCGAGGGCCTGATGGCGTTCTTCCTGGAGGCGACCTTCGTGGGCCTGTTCTTCTTCGGGTGGGATCGCCTGTCGAAGGTGCAGCACCTGGTGGTGACCTGGCTGGTGGCGCTCGGCACCAACTTCTCGGCGCTGTGGATTTTGATCGCCAATGGCTGGATGCAGAACCCGATCGGCGCCACGCTCAATCCGCAGACGATGCGCATGGAAGTGACGGACTTCGGCGCGGTGCTGGCCAATCCGGTGGCACAGGCCAAGTTCGTGCACACCGTGTCGGCTGGGTATGTGATCGCGGCGATGTTCGTGCTGGGCATCGCCGCCTGGTACCTGCTCAAGGGCCGCCATGTCGAACTGGCCAAGCGCTCGATGACGGTGGCTGCGTCGTTCGGCCTGGCCGCCTCGCTGTCGGTGGTGGTGCTGGGTGACGAAAGCGGTTACCTGGCAACCGAACACCAGCACATGAAGCTCGCAGCCATCGAAGGCATGTGGGAGACGCAGCCGGCACCGGCCGCGTTTACCGCCTTCGGCTTTCCCGACCAGGGCGCGCGCGAGACGCACTATGCGATCCACATCCCGTGGGTGATGGGCCTGATCGGCACGCGTTCGCTGTCGAACGAGATCCCCGGCATCAATGATCTGGTCAAGCTGGCTGAAGTGCGCGTGCGCCAGGGCATCGTGGCCTATGGCGCGCTCGAAGAGATTCGCGCGCTCGGCGGCCGGGCACCGGTGTCGCCGGCCCTGCAGGCGCGCTTCGAAGAGCACAGCGCGGTGCTGGGCTACGCGCTGCTGCTCAAGCGTTACGTGGACGATCCGCGCCAGGCCAGCGACGCGCAGATCCGGCAAGCGGCCCTGGACACCGTGCCGCAGGTCGCACCGCTGTTCTGGTCGTTCCGCATCATGGTGGGCCTGGGCATGTTCTTCATTGTGCTCACGGCCGTGTTCTTCTGGCTGTCGGCGCGCCGCCGCCTGGATGCCTATCCGTGGTTGCTGAAGGTGGCCGTGTGGTCGATCCCGCTGCCCTGGATCGCTGCCGAAGCCGGCTGGATCGTCGCCGAACTGGGACGCCAGCCGTGGGCCATCGAAGGCGTGCTGCCCACCGCCGTCGCGGTGTCGAACCTTGGCATCCAGACCGTGCTGACGACCCTGATCGGTTTTGTCGTGCTGTATTCGATCTTGATTGTCGTGGAGATGAAACTGATGCTCAAGGCCATTCGCAAGGGGCCGGACGACGAACTTGCCCACGCGCCGGGCACCCACAGCCCACTGGTCGGCACCACGCCGGCAATGCGCACTGCGCCCATGATCACTGCGGAGTAACACACCATGATTCTTCATACGCTTCTCGACTACGACA
>Ga0308158_10002924_pt1 | contig 15512 bp, 13 predicted proteins | sample PhyBR2_FD_201038 | JGI IMG/M metagenome (GOLD analysis project Ga0308158, IMG submission 201038) | Phyllosphere microbial communities from UC Gill Tract Community Farm, Albany, California, United States - DLSLB.R2 | ecosystem: Host-associated > Plants > Phyllosphere > Unclassified | place: USA... | reverse complement strand
TCCCTGGAACCCCCCGCTTCCCCGACGACGTCCCGACCCTGACCGAGGGTGACGTGACGCTCCGCGCGCACAGCGAACAGGACGCGCCCGACGTCGTCGTGCAGTGCACCGACCCGGTCTCCGTCCGGTGGACGACCGTGCCGCACCCGTACGACCTCGAGATGGGGCGCGGCTGGATCCGCGAGGTCGTCCCGGGAGGGTGGGAGGACGGCACCGAGCACGCGTTCGCGATCGAGTCGACGCACCCCGACGGCGTGCGCCGCTTCTCCGGCACGGTCTCCGTGCGTGACGCCGGCCCAGGACGCGGCGAGATCGCGTTCGGCGCGCACCCCGACGTCCGCGGGCGCGGGGTCATGACGACCGCCGTCGACCTGCTGCTGCGCTACGCCTTCGACACGCTCGGCCTGCGGGTCGTCGTCTGGTACGCGAACGTCGGCAACGTCGGCTCGCGCCGTGTCGCCTGGAAGAGCGGGTTCACGTTCGGTGGCACGATGCACGCGTGGCTCGACCACCGCGGCGAGTCGACCGACGCATGGGTCGCCACGCGGCACCGAGACGACCCTGCCGGGCCGCAGGGCCCGTGGGACGGAGGCTCCGTCCCGACGGTCTGACCCCGGCGGCGCCTGCTCGGGCGTGCACCGTCAGAGCGAGCCCACCTCGGTCACCTGCAGCACGACCTCGCCCGCCTCGTCCGACGCGTCGAGGTCGACGACGGCGCGGACGTGCCACGCCCGGTCGCCGTCCGGGTCGTCGAGGACCTGACGCACGGCCCAGCGGCGCGGGTCGCCGTCGACCTGCTCGGTGATCTCCACGAGCTTCGGCGACCGTGCCGCGCCGGTGATGCCGATCGCGTCGTCGCCGTACTCCTCGAACATCGGGTCGAGCGCGTCCGCCCACGCGTCGGCGTCCCAGCCGGCTGCGGCGTCGAGCGCGCCGAGCGTCGAGTACGCCTCGCGCGACGCCAGCTCGACGCGGCGGAACATGGCGTTGCGGACGAGCACGCGGAACGAGCGGACGTTGCCTGTGACGGGACGCGCGGGCGCATCCGCGCCGGTGCCCGAGAGGGGGCCATCGCCGGTGAGCGTGTCCGCGTCGTCGTCGACCGGGTTGGCGAGCCGCTCCCACTCGTCGAGCAGGCTCGAGTCCGTGCCGTGCACGACCTCGCCGAGCCACTCGACGAGCTCCTCGACCTCCTCGGTGCGGTGCTCAGCGGCGACCGTCTGCCGCAGCGTGCGGTACGCGTCAGCGAGGTAGCGCAGGAGCACGCCCTCGGTGCGGTCCAGCTGGTAGCGCGACACGAACTCCGAGAACGTCTGCGCCCGCTCGATCATGTCCCGCACGACCGACTTCGGGCTCAGCTCCTGGTCCGCGACCCACGGGTTGCCCTTCTTGTACGCCGCGAACGCGGGCACGAGCAGGTCCTCGAGCGGCTTGGGCCACGAGACCTCCTCGAGCATCGCCATCCGCTCCTCGTACTCGTAGCCCTCTGCCTTGAGCGCGCCGATCGCCTCGCCCCGGGCCGCCCGCTCCTGCGCGTACAGCACCTGCCGCGGGTCCGAGAGCGTCGCCTCGACGATCGAGACGACGTCGAGCGCGTGAGTCGGGGAGTCGACGTCGAGCAGCTCCTGAGCGGCGAGCGCGAACGGAGACAGCGGCTGGTTGAGCGCGAAGTCGCGCGGCAGGTCGACCGTGAGGCGGACCGTCGGGCGCGTGACGCCATCGGCCCCGGTCGCGCGGGACTTCTCGACGATGCCCGCCTGCCGCAGGGAACGGTAGATGCGGAACACCTGGCGCACGTGCCGCGCCTTCGCTGCGTCCGCGTCGTGGTTGGCGGTGAGCAGGTGGCGCATCGCCGTGATCGCGGCGGTCCCGTCGTCGTCCCGCTCGGCGCGGGCCAGCACGTTGAGGACCATCGCGTGGTTGACCGTGAAGTGGCTCGTGAGCGGCTCCGGATCGGCGTCGCGCAAGCGCTCGAACGTCTTGTCGGTCCAGTTGACCGACCCTTCCGGGGCCTTCTTGCGGACGATCTTCTTGAGCTTCTTCGGGTCGTCGCCCGCCTTGGCGAGCAGCTTGCGGTTCTCGATGACGTGCTCGGGCGCCATGACCAGCACGTCGCCGACCGTGTCGAAGCCGGCGCGCCCGGCGCGCCCGGCGATCTGGTGGAACTCGCGCGCCGTGAGGTGGCGCATGCGCTCGCCGTCGTACTTGACGAGGCTCGTGAACAGGACCGTGCGGATCGGCACGTTGATGCCGACGCCGAGCGTGTCCGTCCCGCACACGACCTTGAGCAGGCCCTGCTGCGTGAGGCGCTCGACGACGCGGCGGTACTTCGGCAGCATTCCCGCGTGGTGCACGCCGATGCCGGCACGCAAGAACTTGCTGAGCACCCGGCCGAAGCCGGACGAGAACCGGAAGTCTCCGAGCTCCGTGGCGATCGCGTCGCGCTCCGCGCGCGTCGCGACATTCATGGAGAGCAGGGCCTGCGCTCGGTCGACGGCGTCCTTCTGCGTGAAGTGCACGATGTAGACGGGCGCGCGGTGGGTTTGCACGAGCTCCTCGATGACGTCGCCGAGCGGCTCGACGACGTACTCGAAGCTCAGCGGCACGGGACGCTCTGCTCCCGTGACGAGCGCGACCGGACGACGCGTGCGCTTCTCGATGTCCTCGACGAAGAATGACGTGTCACCGAGCGTCGCGCTCATCAGCAGGAACTGGGTGTCGGGCAGCTCGAGGAGCGGAACCTGCCACGCCCAGCCGCGCTGCGGGTCGGCGTAGAAGTGGAACTCGTCCATGACGACCTGCGAGATCGCGTCCTGGCCGGAGCGTGTGCCGCCGTCGCGCAGCGCGATGTTCGCGAGGATCTCCGCCGTGCAGCAGATGATCGGCGCCTCCGGGTTCACCGCAGAGTCGCCCGTCATCATGCCGACGTTCTCGGAGCCGAACACGTCGACGAGCGCGAAGAACTTCTCGCTCACGAGCGCTTTGAGAGGCGCCGTGTAGTACGTCCGTCCGCCCGTGCCTGCCCGGAACGCCGCGAGCGCGGCGAAGTGCGCGCCCGTCGCGACGAGCGACTTGCCCGACCCGGTCGGCGTGGACAGGATCACGTGCGAGCCCGACACGAGCTCCATGAGCGCCTCGGACTGCGCCGGGTACAGCGCGAGCCCTCGTCCGGCCGTCCACTCCTCGAACGCCTCGAACAGGTCGTCAGCGTCGGTCGAGTCGGGGAGGGCAGCGGTCAGGCTCGCGGTGTGGATGCTCATCGTGGCTCCATCGTCTCAGGCATGAGCACCCTCGCGCTCACGGGTCCCCGGTCAGGCCGGGCGCGGACGCGCCTTTGCCCGCAGACGCAGCAGGAGGATGCCGTTGGCGAGGTCGGGGACGGCGTCGAGCAGCACGAGCGCGCCGGCCGCCCACAGCGGCCACACGACGCCGCCGATCGAGACGCCGGACGCTGCCGCGACGCACAGCGCGACCCCGGCCGCAGCCTCCGCCGCGGAGACGGCGACGAGCACGCCCGGGCGGTGCCACAGCCACCTGCGGTAGCGCGCGTACCTGCCGTCGCCCTGCGGTTCCTCGGTCAGGATCGCGTAGATGCCGCGCGAGATCGCACCGCCCGCGCTGCTCTCGGGCTCGACCTGCTCCGCGCCCGGCGCGGTGAGCCAGCGGCCCGGCGCCGCAGACGGCTCCTGGTCCACGTCCTCGACCAGCTCGGCGAGCCCCGCCGGAATACCGAGGGCGGCAGCGGCGTCGGCGAGGAGAGTCTCGGGGACGAGCGGCAGGCTCTCGAGCGCCGCGCGGCTGGCGGCATCGACGCGTCCCGTCTGGGGGACGTCCCGGTACCCGGTGCTGCCCAGCTCGGCGGCGAGACGTGACGCGGGCGTGCCCGCGGCATCGTCGAGAACCGACGTCGTGCGCGGGCCCACGCCCACCTGGCCGGTGACCGGGGCGAGGCGCCGGCGGCCATACCACCGGACCTGGCGCGCGCCGCCGTGGCGGGCCAGCTCGACCACCGGGAGGTCACCGCCGCCCACGGGAAGGTCCCTGAGCGACAGCGCAGGGGCGTCGATCGGGAGCGCGACGACGGTCCACCCGTCGACGGTCGCGTGCACGACCGGGACACCAGCCATCAGCGCGAGGGCACGTACGACCATCGGGGAGGCGGTCGTCGCGCGCCACGCGACAAGAGTGCGCTCGACCTCGGGCAGGATCGGGAGGTCATCGACCATGCGGTGGGACCCGTCCGGGGTGACGACGACGACCCAGTCGACCAGGACGTCGCACCCGGTTGCGTGGGCCAGCTGGCGCGCGACGTCCTCGAACCTCGGGCCCGGCTGCAGGTCCCCAGCCGAGCTGATCAGGACGCGCTCGTCCTCCCCGGCGGCGAGCACCGCGACCGCGCAGCCGTCACCGCTGGCGGAGCCGTCGACGACGGCCGCGACGACACGTCCCCCGCGCAGGACGTCGACGACCTCGTCGATGCGCACCGGGCCGTCAGGACGTGGCCGCACGCGCAGCTCGATCGCCGAGTGATCGGGGATCTGGGCGTCGTCGTCGGACGGGGAACGGGTGGTGGCGGGAGTGCTCATCTGTCCTCCGGGGTCGGGACGGGAGCACCATCATGCCTGAGCGGACCACCAGGTCGCGGGGCCTGCCGGACGGTGCTAGCAAGGACGCATGGTCCAGCTCTTGACGGTCGGCCACGGCACGCTCGACCGGGCGGGGCTCGGCGAGCTGCTTCGTGCGGCCGGTGTGGCCGGGCTCGTCGATGTCCGGCGCTTCCCGGGCTCGCGACGCAACCTCGACGTTGCGCGGGACGTGCTGCCGTCGTGGCTTCCCGACGAAGGGGTGTCGTACCGGTGGGACGAGCGCCTCGGCGGCCGCCGCCGCATCCCGCCGGGGGAGGAGCCGAGCGACACGTGGTGGCGCGTCGAGGCGTTCCGCGCCTACTCCGCCTGGACGCGCACTCCCGAGTTCGGTGAGGCGCTCACGGAGCTGCTCGACGACGCGGCCGAGCGCACGGTCGTGATCATGTGCAGCGAGTCGGTCTGGTGGCGCTGCCACCGCCGCGTCATCTCGGACGTCGCGATGCTCGCCCGCTCGGCAGAGGTGCGTCACCTCATGCACGACGGCCGCCTCGTCGACCACGCCCCTGCAGAAGGCGCACGTCTCGACTCGGACGGGAGCGTCGTGTGGGACGGCGATCAGTGATCCTGCCTGCCGACGTCGGTCCTAGTCGCGAGCGTCACCGCGACCTGGGAGGCGTGCGCGCTCGCGGAACCGGCGGACGGCCATCCTCCGGACGCACTCGGCGCTCGCCAGGACGATCACGCCGCAGACGAGGAGGAACGGCACCTCTCCTGTCGTCAGCACGCCCGCGAGGTCGAGGATCGCGGGCACGAGGAGGGCCGCCGCGACGAGATAGTAGAGAACCGCAGCGGCCGCCAGTACTCCAGGATGGTCCCGCAGGAACCTGCGCGTCCGTGGTAGCCAGCCCTCGCCCTCGAACCACCTCTCCTCGTCCTGCCGCACCGACGCCGCGAACGCGGTGCGCCACGTCCATCGCGGTGACACCCGGGAGCCGCCCTCGGGCCAGGGGTGCGGCCACGTGTCCGGCTGAGCGTTTTCGACGAGCGAAGCAGCGAGCTCCGGGAAGCCGACGAGCCCCGACAAGCGGGCGAGAATCTCGCCACCAGCCACGTCAGCCGCAGACATCGTGGACAGCGTCTCGACCGTCTCGGCGTCGATCCCACGGCGGTCGCCCTCGATTCCGAGCTGCGGCTCTGCGAGCAGTCGGGTGAGCGCAACCACGTCGCTGGTGTCGTCGCACGGATGGGGCACGGGGACAGCGGCAGGGAACCAGCGAGCGACGACTCCTCCCGCCCTCAGGCCAGACGTGACGTAGAGGAACGCACGCGTCTCTCCGGCGCGCGTCACGGCGACGAGCGGACGCTCCCGCGGCAGGAAGGGGACGACGTCGAGATCGAGGACTTCGCCCGCGGGGGCGGGCCGGACCGACACGTCACCGAACCGGTGGTGGGCAAAGGTACCTGCCGGTGCAGCGAGGAGAGTCCACGGTCCGCAGGGGAGGGTGAGCAACGATGTGCCAGCCGCCTTCGCGATGTCGCGTTTCACGAGCTCGTTGCCGGGTGCGGTGCGCCAGCCGATCACCGTGCACGCGTCCAGGTGGGCCCACGGTGCGTCCGTCCAGTCGCCGAAGGTCCCGTCCGGGAGGGCCAGGGTGCCGTCCTCGAGCAGGACACCGTCACCCGAGTGATGAGCGAGGGCTGTCGCAAGGTCCAGCACGTCCATCCCGGGGCGTACCTCGCCGTCGACAGCGTGAAGGACGCGGCCTTGGTCGTCGATGATGATGCGGGCGAACGTCGCGGCCCGTACCCCGAGTGTGACACCGTCGAGCGTCGCACCCAGCACCCCGCGCGAGCGGAGCATCTCCTCCACGACCTGCCTCGTGACAGGACGGGCACCTTCCGGTCGGCTGCTCAGCGGCAGGAGCACCAGATCGACCGGCTCACGCCCTTCGAGCAGCTCGTCAGGAGCGTCGGCGTCAGCGGTCTTCATCCTTCGAGCAGGTCGTCGCACACTGCGACGATCCGTTCGCGCAAGAGCGTTGCGAGGTGGTGCGATCCCAGTGCGGTCGTGCTCACTCGTCCAGGCTAGGGCACGGCCGGGGGAGGTCCGTGAGAGGGCGGACCCACGCCCTGCAGAAGGCACGCCTCTCGACTCGGACGGGAGCGTCGTCTGGCACGGACCCGCCTGAGCGCAGCCAGGATGTCCCGACCGGTTCATCCGGGGGACGCCCCGCAGACGATCTGCAGACATCTGCCCAGGTCAAGGTCTCGGTGACGGTCCGGACGGACCCCTCCCGAGCCTTGAAGGACGACGATCCCATGTCAGTGCACAGCCGCTGGACGGCCACCGCCCTCGCCGCCACGATGACTCTCGCCCTCGCCGCGTGCGGCACCGGCGCAGCCGCAGACACCCCAGCCACGTCCGCGTCAGGCGGCACCTCGAAGGCGGCCACCGCGACGACCGCCGCCGACCTCGGGGGCCTCGACGCCCTCGTCGCGGCTGCGAAGGCCGAGGGGCAGATCAACGTGATCGCCCTCCCGGACGACTGGGCCAACTACGGCGCCGTCAAGGCCGGCTTCCAGAAGAAGTACGGGATCACGGTCAACTCGATCCTCCCCGACGCCTCCTCGAAGGAGGAGATCGCGGCTGCGGAGGCGAACAAGGGCACTGATCAGGCGCCTGACGTCTTCGACCTGGGGACGAACGTCGCGCTCGAGTCCACCGCCTACTTCGCGCCCTACAAGGTCGAGACGTGGGAGAAGATCCCCGCCGAGAACAAGGACGCCTCGGGACTGTGGGTCAACGACTACACGGGCATCATGAGCGTCGGCTACAACGCGACGAAGTACGGCGAGATCACCTCGCTCGACCAGCTGACCGACGAGAAGTTCCGCGGAGCCGTCGCGCTCAACGGCAAGCCTGCGGAGGCGGGCGCCGCGTTCAACGGCTTCCTCATGACCAACGCGGCGAAGGGTGGCACGTTCGACGACCTGCAGCCAGGGCTCGACTTCTTCGCGAGCCTCGCCGAGGCGGGCACGCTCAACGTCAAGGACGTGACGGCCGGTACCGTCGACGCCGGCGAGCACGGCGTCGTCATGGACTGGTCCTACAACCAGCTCTCGACGCAGGCGCGCCTCGCAGACAAGGGCGTCGAGTGGAAGGTGTTCGTCCCCGAGGGCGGCGAGATCGCATCGTTCTACAACCAGGCGATCAACAAGGACGCGCCGCACCCGGCGGCCGCACGCCTGTGGCAGGAGTACCTGTTCTCGGCTGAGGCCCAGAACCTGTGGCTCGCCGGGGGCGCCCGCCCCGTGCTGTTCGACGCGCTCGAGGCTGACGGAACTCTCGACGCGGCCGCGGCCGGCTCGCTCCCCGAGGTGTCCGGGACTCCGCAGACGCCGACGATCGAGCAGGCCGAGAAGGCCAACGCCGTCCTCGCGCAGAGCTGGGAATCCACGGTCTCCTGATGGTGACTGCCACCGTGCCCGTCGGGCGCGCGCACACCGCGCGCCCCGCAGCTCCCGCTCGCAGCCGGGCCGTCGCCCGGCTGCGAGCGGGAGCGGGCCTCGCCCCCTTCTTCGGGTACACGGCCGTGTTCCTGCTGCTGCCGACGCTCATCGTGGTCGACGGCGCCTTCCGAGGAGCCGACGGCGCGCTCACGCTCGACGGGCTGCGGGACGCTGCGACGGCCCGCACCGCGCAGGTGTTCTGGACCTCCACGTGGCTGTCCGCCGTCACGGCGGCGATCGGTACCGTCGTCGGTGGCGTGCTCGCCTACGCGCTGTCCACGGCGCCGGTCACGAGCGTCCCGCGGAAGGTGCTCACGGGCTTCTCCTCGGTCCTCGCGCAGTTCGGCGGGGTGATGCTCGCGTTCGCGTTCATCGCGACGCTCGGCACCAACGGCATGGTCACGCGGCTCGTGTACGAGCAGCTCGGCCTGCAGGTCCCGCCCGACCTGCTGTCGAGCATGACAGGCCTCGTCGTCGTGTACGCCTACTTCCAGGTGCCGCTCATGATCATCGTCTTCCTGCCGGCGCTCGACCGGCTGCGCCCGCAGTGGCGCGAAGCGACCGCCGTCATGGGCGGGACGACCGCGCAGTTCTGGCGCCGCGTCGCCGGGCCGATCCTCCTGCCCCAGGTCCTCGGGGCGTTCCTGCTGCTGTTCGCGAACGCGTTCTCGGCGTTCGCGACCGCGGCTGCCCTGATCTCGCAGCAGACGGTCCTCGTGCCGATGGCGATCGAGTCGGCGATCCGCAACGAGAACAACACGGGCATGGACTCGTATGCCCAGGTGCTCGCGCTCGGCATGGTCGTGGTCGTCGCCCTGGTCATGGGCGCGCACGCCCTCCTGCTGCGCCGAGCCGCCCGCTGGACGAAGGACGCCCGATGACCGCCCCCACGCTCACGGGTGGCACCTCGCACGCTGGCCGCGCCAGGCGACGTCAGGCCGTGCTGCGCCGCACCGTCCTCAGCGTCGGGACGGTCGCGATGCTCGTCCCGGTCGTCGCGCTCCTCGAGTACTCCGTGCGGTTCCCGCTCACGGGAGCCGTCGACCTCTCGGCATGGCGCAAGATCGTCGCGGGCCGCACGACCGAGTACCAGTCGCTCGCGCCGCTGTGGTCCGGCCTGACGAGCTCCCTGGTCATGTGCGCGCTGACGGTCGCGATCATGCTCGGCCTCCTGCTGCCGACCATGGTGTGGGTGCGGCTGCGTGCGCCCCGGGCGGCTCGAACGCTCGAGCTCGTGTGCCTGCTGCCGCTGTCCATCCCCGCGGTCGTGCTCGTCGTCGGCCTCGCGCCCGTGTACCGCTTCCTCGCGGGGACGCCGCTCGGCTCGTCGACCGTCTGGCTGTCGTTCGCCTACGTGATCCTCGTCCTGCCGTTCGCGTTCCGGGCGCTCGACGCCGGGCTGCGGGCGATCGACCTCGTCACGCTCGCGGAGGCCGCTCGCACGCTCGGGGGCGGCTGGTCCCGGATCCTGCTGCGGGTCGTCGTGCCGAACCTCCGCCCGGCGATCGTGTCCTCGTCGTTCGTGACGGTCGCCGTCGTGCTCGGGGAGTTCACGGTCGCTCGGCTGCTCGCGCGCGAGAACCTCCAGACCGCCCTGTTCCAGGTGAACCTGTCCGACAGCCAGGTCGCCGCCGCGATGGCGTTCGTGCTCCTGACCGGCACGACGGCGCTGCTCGTCACGCTCGAGCTGCTCGCCACGCGCACTGCCCGCACCGCCCGTCCGCGCGGCGCCGAGCCTTCCCGGTCCGGCGTCGGGCGTGAGCCCCGAGGAGACCATCGATGATCACCCAGTCCGCCCCGACCGTGCCCGCCTCCGACGCCGGTCCTCGGCCCGAGACGTTGGACGTGGCCACCGCCCGGCGTCGCACGGCCGACGGAGACGCGTCCGACGTCGTGCTCGACGGCCTGTGGCGTCGTCTCGGCGACGTCCAGGCTCTCGCAGGCATGAGCCTGACGGTCCCGGCCGGGACGCTCGTCGCGCTGCTCGGCCCGAGCGGCTGCGGCAAGACGACGGCTCTGCGTGTGCTCGCCGGGCTCGAGGACCTCGACGCCGGCGCGGTGCGGGTGGCGGGCAGGGACGTCTCCCACGTCCCGGCGCACCGTCGTGACAACGCGATGGTCTTCCAGGCGTTCTCCCTCATGCCCCACATGACGGCAGGCGAGAACGTCGCCTTCGCGCTCGAGCTGCGCGGCGTCCCGCGCCGGGCGCGGGCCGCGATCGTCGACGAGCACCTCGAGCTCGTCGGGCTGGGCTCGCACCGCGACCGGTACGCCCACCAGCTCTCGGGAGGGCAGCAGCAGCGCGTCGCCCTGGCACGCGCGCTCGCGGTGCGGCCTTCCGTGCTCCTGCTCGACGAGCCGTTGTCCGCTCTCGACGCCAAGGTGCGTGTGTCGCTGCGTGACGAGATCCGACGCATCCAGTCGCAGACCGGCATCACGACGCTCTTCGTGACGCACGACCAGGAGGAGGCGCTCGTCGTCGCCGACCAGGTCGCGGTCATGCGCGCAGGCGCGGTCGTGCAGGTCGACACGCCGCAGGGGCTCTACCAGCGGCCGCGCGACGAGTTCGTCGCGACGTTCATCGGCGCGACGAACCGCGTGCGTGCCCTCGCGTCGGACGGGACCGCGCTCGTCGAGGGGTGGGGGCCCGTGCCGCTCCTGCCTGGGTCGGCGCAGGGCGAGGTGACGCTCCTCGTGCGCCCTGAGCACGTGCGTGTCGGCGCTGCCGACTCCCGGGGTGCGCGCGTCGCGGACGTGTCCTTCCTGGGCACACACGCCCAGGTGCGGGTCGCGCTCCCGGGGCGGCTCGACGTCGTCGCGCAGCTCCGGGTCGACGACGCCGCCTCGCTGCGCCCGGGGGACGCGGTCGGTCTGACGTTCGACACGGTGCCCGCGCTCGCGGTCGAGCGGTCGGCAGCGGACGGCGTGGACGTGCGCTGACCTGGGCGGTGAGCGCGGTGGCCTAGAGGATGGTGCCGAGCACGTCGTCGCACACTGCGACGATCTGTTCGCGCAGCGCGCTCGCGCGGTCCGCGAAGCCACGCTGGCGGGTGGAGTACTCGGCCTTGCCCTCGGGCGTCTCGATCGCGACGGCCGGCAGGCCGTACGACGAGACGTCGTAGGGGGAGGCCTGCATGTCGAGGTAGCGCACGTCCCGTGCCAGCTCGAAGCAGTCGAGCAGGAGCGCGCCCGGTACGGCGGGGCCGAGCTTCTCGGCCCACTTGAACAGGTCCATGTTGGCGTGCAGGCAGCCGGGCTGCTCGAGCTCGGGCTGGTTCTCACGCGTCGGCTGCAGCCGGTTGAGCGGCGCCGCCTCGGGCGTGAAGAAGCGGAACGCGTCGAAGTGCGAGCACCGCACGGGGTGGGTCTCGACGACCTCGTCGGTGCCGCGGGCGCCGAGGCGCAGGGGGAGGGGGTGCCGGGTCGCGTCACCCTGGCGGTAGACCATCGCCCACTCGTGCAGGCCGAAGCAGCCGACGTTCGCGGGGCGGCTCGAGGTGCGGGCGAGCAGGTTGCGCACGTAGCGCACCGTGTCGCCGCGATCGGCGAGGAACGCCGCGACGTCGAGCGTCACGCCATCGTCGTCGGGCGCGTGCCAGCGCCAGGTGAGGCGCTCGCGGACCTCCGTGACGTCGTCGGCTGCCGAGCCCGGCAGTAGCGTCGCGCCGACGCCAGGGTGCCAGCGGCGAAGTCGCGCCGGGCGTGCCGCGTAGTACGTAAACAGGAAGTCCTCGACCGCGTGCTTCTCGCCGCGGTCGCGGCGCTCCCGGAAGACGGCGGTGAGCTCGTCGGCGCGCCCGGCGTGCGCCGCCAGGGCCTCCCGCCACTGCGCTGCCTCGAGGGGGTGGGCGCGCGAGGTGGTGCGGTCCGCTGCGGTCATGCTCACCCGTCCAGGCTAGGGCACGGCGACGCATGACGGCCGTGCCTCTGGCCGTCGGCGCGGGCAGCGCCGGGCGCCGAGCCCGGCCCGCGGGACGGTCCGCCGGGTAGGTGGCGCGGGGCTAGAAGAGCGCCACCTTCGGCGCCGGAGGGAAGATCTCGTCGAGCACCGCAAGATCCTGCGCCGTCAGACGGCGCACGGCGCGCGCGTTCTGCACGACCTGCTCCGGTCGCGTCGCCCCAGCGATGACCGACGACACCTGAGGGCGCGACGCGAGCCACGAGAACGCCACCTCGATCTCGGTCATCCCGCGCTCCGACGCGAACGCGGCGAACCTCTCGAGCTGGTCCCAGTCGGCCGTCTCGAGCAGGTAGCGCCGCGAGTGGGTCAGGCGCGAGCCCGCAGGGGCCTCGCCCCTGCGGTACTTGCCGCTGAGCAGGCCGTTCGCGAGCGGGAAGTACGGGAGGATCCCCAGGCCGTACGCCTCGGCGGCCGGGAGGACCTCGAGCTCCGCACGCCGGTCGAGCAGGTTCAGGTGGTTCTGCGCCGACACGAACCGCTCGGTGCCGATCGCCCGAGCCACGTGCTCGGCGTCGGCGATCTGCCAGCCCGCGCGGTTGGAGTGCCCGATGTAGAGGACCTTGCCCGCGTGCACGAGGTCGTCGAGCGCACGCAGCGTCTCCTCGATCGGGGTGCCGACATCGGGCGTGTGCAGCTGCAGCAGGTCGATCCGGTCGGTCCCCAGCCGACGCAAGGACCCCTCGACGGCCCGCACGATGTACCGGCGGGCACCACGGGCACCCCGGTCGGGACCGTTGAGCCCGCCGACGTCCATGCCGAACTTCGTCGCGACGACGACGTCGTCCCGCTCCCGGCCCAGCGCCGCGCCCAGGAGCGTCTCGCTCAGACCCGGCTCCGCGCCGTAGCAGTCCGCAGTGTCGAACAACGTGATCCCTGCGTCGAGCGCCGCGCGCACGACGGCGGTCGCGCCCTCCGCGTCGCGCGTCGCGGTCCCCGTCCTGCCGAGGTTGTTGCAGCCCAGCCCGACGACCGACACGACGAGCCCGGAACGGCCGAGCCGGCGCAGGCCTGGCTGCGTGTCGGGCGAGGTGTCGAGGTCCGGAGCGGTCGCGGGAGCGGTCTGCGGCGTCGTCATGGGGCCAAGGTAGCCCCGTGCGGTTCAGGCGAGCGAGCGCACGACCCGTGCCGGGTTGCCCACGACGACGACGTCGCTCGGGACGTCGCGCACCACGACCGAGCCCGCTCCGACGACGCTGCGCGCACCGATCGTCACTCCGGGCAGCACGACGACGTTCCCGCCGAGCCACACGTCGTCCTCGATCGTCACGGGCTCCACACGCTCCCACCCGGCGCGCCGGCTCTCGACGTCCATCGCGTGCTGCGGGGTGTAGATGCGGGCCGACGGCCCGATGAGCACGTTGCGCCCGATCGTCACGAGACCGCCGCCGAGCGCCAGGAAGTCCGCGTTGATGAAGGTGCCGTCGCCGACGTGCAGGCGCGTCCCGTAGTCGAGGTACAGCGGCGGGCGGAAGTCGACGCCCTCGCCGACCGAGCCCAGCATGTCGCGGAACATCTGCTCGGCGGCAGGCCGGTCCGTGTCGTACAGCTCCGTGATGCGGCGGCACGTGCGCTGGGTCGACGTCGTCATCTCCGCGAGCGCCGGGTCGAGGCGGTAGCGGTACCAGTCACCCGAGACCATCTTGTCGTGCTCGCTGCGGGGATCGTCGGCGGCGTCGGCCGGGGGAGCGCTGAGAGTCATGGTCCGAGCGTACGGGCGTGCGGGCCCACCATGTGGTCGGGCGGGGTGAGCGAGCGGCCCCGCGACTAGCATCCTGGCCCATGACCTCGAGCACCGACGACGTCGCAGGGGCGACGCACCCGCGTGACGCCTACACCCACGGGCACCACGACTCGGTCCTGCGCTCTCACCGCTGGCGCACGGCCGAGAACTCCGCGGCCTACCTCTTGCCGCACCTTGCGAGCGGCCTCAGCGTCCTCGACGTGGGCTGCGGGCCCGGCACGATCACCGTCGACCTCGCGCGCACCGTCGCGCCCGGCGTCGTGACGGGGATCGACACGTCCGCCAAGGTGCTCGAGCAGGCGACGTCGTTTGCCGCCGACCAGGGCGTGCGGAACGTGACCTTCGTCGAGGCGGACGTCTACGAGCTTCCCTTCGAGGACGGCGCGTTCGACATCGTGCACGCGCACCAGGTGCTCCAGCACCTGTCCGACCCGGTCGCGGCGCTGCGTGAGATCAAGCGGGTGACGAAGGACGGCGGCCTCGTCGCGGTGCGGGACGCCGACTACGCGGCGATGGCCTGGTACCCGCAGAGCGAGGCGCTCACCGAGTGGAACGCGCTGTACCACGAGGTCACGGCGGCGAACCGCGCTCAGGCTGACGCCGGGCGTCGGTTGCTGTCGTGGGTCCGCGAGGCGGGCTTCCCGCCTGAGGGCATCACGCCGTCGGCGGGCGTGTGGTGCTACGCGACCGAGGCCGACCGCACGTGGTGGGGCAACCTCTGGGCCGACCGCTGCCTGTCGTCGCAGTTCGGCATCCAAGCCCGCTCGACGGGCCTCGCCGACGACGTCGCGCTCGAGGAGATCGCGGCCGGCTGGCGCGACTGGGCCCGCGAGCCCGACGGGTGGTTCGCCATCACGCACGGCGAGGTCCTCGCGCGGAAGTAGGCTGAGACTCGTGCGTATCGCGAGATTCTCCCAGGGCAACGATCCACGCTATGCCGTCGTCGACGGCGAGCCTGGCCACGAGGTGCTCCGTGTCATCACGGGCGACCCGATCTACACGCCGGTCCAGGAGACCGGCGAGGTCGTCCCGATCACGGACGACGTCCGCCTGCTCGCCCCGGTGATCCCGCGCTCGAAGATCGTGGGGGTCGGCCGCAACTACGCGGACCACGTCAAGGAGATGGGCAACGAGATCCCCGCGGCCCCGTTGCTGTTCTTCAAGCCGAACACGGCGGTCATCGGCCCGGACGACCCGATCGTCCTGCCGTCCTTCTCCGACGAGGTCTCCTACGAGGCCGAGCTCGCCGTCGTCATCGGCAAGGTGACCCGCAACGTGAGCCCCGAGCAGGCGCTCGGCAAGGTCTTCGGCTACACGGTCGCCAACGACGTCACGGCGCGCGACGTGCAGCGCGCCGAGGACCAGTGGGCGCGCGCCAAGGGCTTCGACTCCTCGTGCCCGATCGGCCCGTGGATCACGACCGGTCTCGACGTCGAGGACCTGGCCGTGAGCTCCCGCGTCAACGGTGAGATGCGCCAGGACGGCCGCACGTCGCAGATGATCTTCGACACGGCCTACCTCATCTCCTACATCTCGGAGGCGTTCACGCTCCTCCCGGGCGACGTGATCCTCACGGGCACGCCCGCCGGCGTCGGCGAGATCGTCCACGCGGACGTCGTCGAGTGCGAGGTCGAGGGGGTCGGCGTGCTGCGCAACCCCGTCATCCGCCGCGACTGACCCACCTCTCTGCCACCCCGGCACCCACCCCACCCGA
>Ga0308158_10002922_pt1 | contig 15523 bp, 12 predicted proteins | sample PhyBR2_FD_201038 | JGI IMG/M metagenome (GOLD analysis project Ga0308158, IMG submission 201038) | Phyllosphere microbial communities from UC Gill Tract Community Farm, Albany, California, United States - DLSLB.R2 | ecosystem: Host-associated > Plants > Phyllosphere > Unclassified | place: USA... | reverse complement strand
TTTTACTTCTTTACGATCTTCGTTTTCCTGTTTTTGTTGATCTGTCACTTCTTTTGGAACGGGTCCAAAGCGAACGACTGTCGATTTAGCTTTAACCGGTTGTTTTGACCAATCGACGAATGGATAATCACTTCGCTTGATCTGATGGACCGCATAATCCGCATGACGAATCGGCTGACACGCCAGATAGTCCTTTTTTTCGTCTGACAGGAAACGGACGTGTTGGAACTCACGCCCTTGGACACTCGGAGGCAGGAAGTATAAGTCAAATCCTTCGTGTTGCACATATCGATCAGGTAAGTGCTTCATGTCTGGTTTTTGCTGGCAAACCTTCAACAAAGCAGCGGTTTGTTTTTTCGGGAGATCCGGTATCTCTTGCCCATCAAAGGTAGTCGAAATACCGCCCCAGTAATTAACATCGTATGTAAGGTCTAAGTATTGTTCTTTACCGCATCCGGCAAGTAAGACTACGCCTGCGAGAATCCCCGTATGTATATAGCGTCTCATGAAAAACCTCCTTTATCCTATTGACTGTATTTTACCATAATTTCTAGAATAGACAGAATTTTCTATAATGCTTTAACATTAAGATGTTTGACATCTCTTGACTCGGGAATATTAGATGCATGCACGGTCAATCTATTACTATGGGGGTTTTATGATGGGTACATTCATTCAAGCAGTTGATGGCACGAAGATTTATGTCGAGGATGTCGGGTCGGGTCAACCGGTCGTCTTTTTACACGGCTGGCCGGCAAACAATAACATGTTCGAGTATCAAAAGAATCTGCTCGTCGAAGAAGGATACCGTTACGTCGGAATCGATTATCGCGGTTATGGCAAATCAGATGCACCGGCAACGGGATACGATTATAAGACGATGGCGTCTGACGTCAATGAAGTCATCGAACAGCTGAAATTAACGAACGTCACGTTGCTTGGCTTCTCGATGGGAGGAGGAATCGCCTTGTCCTATCTCTTGCAATACGGGGATTCAAAAGTCAGTAAGCTCGTTCTCGCAGGAGCTGCAGCACCTGTCTTTACACAGCGAGAAGGTTATCCATACGGAATGACGAAAGAAGAAGTCGATGCGTTGATTGCCGACACGAAACAGGATCGTCCGTCAATGCTCAAAGGATTCGGGGAAATCTTCTTCGCGAAGGAACATCCAGAACCACTCCAACAATGGTTCCACGGTCTTAGCATCGCCGCTTCGTCACACGGTACGATTCAGTCAGCAATCGCATTGCGTGATGAAGACTTACGTGGAAAACTCGAGAACATCAAAGTCGATACGTTGATTATCCACGGTAAAAAAGACCAAGTTTGTCCGTTCGAGTTCGCGGAAGAAATGCAAAAGGGAATCCCACATGCACGACTTGAAGTCTTCGAAGAGAGTGGGCACGGTATGTTGCTTGATGAACAAGAGAAGTTCAACGAGACGTTACTCTCGTACGTTAAAGGAAATCAAACCGTCTAATCCAACAAGCCATGGACACTCGTCCATGGCTTGTTTTTGTGTACAGAAAAAAGCGTGCGCCGGCGCACACTTTTAAGGGCGATACTTCCGCATAAACCGTTGATCGATCCAGCGCTTCAGGTACCAACCGAACGGGTGAGTCGAATACTGATTGCCATACATTGAAACTGCATGACGTGGTCCCATCGATAAAATCGTCAAATAGTTCGTTTGCGGACGATAGGTTTTCAGTGCCTCTTCCTGGACGTACCGTAAGAGATTTGCTAGTAAGATCGGTGCTTGCCGGACAGCTGTGACGCCATTCTTTGGAATATCGGGATAAGCGACGAGGGTCGCTGCGTCACCCGCAGCAAACAGACTTGGATGATTGAGCGCTTGCAACTGCTCATTGACAAGTAGGAATCCGTCTTCCGTATAGAGCTTACTGTCCGCAAACAATGCCGGAGCTTTCGCACCCGTCAAGCGGACGAGCGCATCCGACTCGATTGGCGGGTGATGTGAAAAGCGGAGAGGAGACGACTCGTTCAGTGACCGTTCTCGAATCCAATGAACATCGAGTTCTTGTAAGCGTCGTGTAATGGCTTCCGCTGCTGGGTGTCCTGAAAGTAACTCTGGATCCGTGATCAGGGTGATCGGCACACCCGCTGCTTTTAAGGACGCCGCCATCTCGACGGCCGCTGCACCGCTTCCAATCACGACCGGACACTTTGCTTGTTGCAGACGCTTTAATGTATCCGGTAACCGGTAGTTCGGTTTGATCGATAATCGTGTCGTGTCTTCCGACCAATCGAACGAGCCGATATTCGTCGAGACGACGTCATAGGTATAGCGTCTGCCGGATGCACCGAAGACGACCTTTTCATCGGGGTCGATTTTGATGACGGTCTCTTCGATGAACTGTTTATCATTGGCGCGACACAGTGCGGCGACGTCGATACGGATCTCATCGATATCGTACGTTCCGTCAGCAAGTCCGGAGTACATGCCTGAGTAATATTGGTACGTCGAGGCATTTAAAATCAGCCACTCGACGTCTTCTGTTGGTCCATTGGTAATGCAATGCAGGTGAGCGTGTCCTGCACCAATCAAGAGGATTCGTTTCATGTCGTTCTCCTTCAATCTGTCTTGCTAGAATGTACCCGGATACGGGTGGTGGTAATCATAGCCAAAAGACAAGACTGATGAACAGGAGGATGACCATGAGATAGATAACATCCTGGCGCTGAACGACTGGCACTTCATAATATGTCCGTTCTGCTGAAAAATGACGGGCTTCGAAAGCGATTGCCATCCGTTCTGCCCGCTGAATCGATCGCGAGAAGAGCGGTAAGCCGATTGATAGGAACGCATCACCAGGAAAGCGACTGTGAACGTTCCGAATCATCCGGACTTGCCGTAAGACGCGGACTTCTTCGACCAAATGTGGAAGAAAGCGGATCCCGGCAAGAAATCCGTACGCGAAGCGAGGCGATACCTTTGCTTGGTGAATCAAGCTCATCACGAACCGGGTCGCATCGGTCGTCGTGACGAAAGCGAAACTTAAGCAGACGAACGTTGCCATCCGTAAGGCAAGTAACCAGCCGTGTATGACACTTTCCGATGTGACATGAAACCAACCAAACGACCATAGAGGATTCGTTCCTTTGCCGAAGGCTGCCATCATCCAGAACGTCAATAAGAATAATAGACTGTAAGGTGCGAGTCGTTTCAAGAAATCGCGAGGACCCCACCCGGAGAGGAGTAGCAGAGCGATAGCAAAACTTAGGAATACCAACGTCTTGCCCCAGTCATTCGTTGCGATTAGAGCGAACATGATCAAAAATAATCCGCTACCTTTGATGACAGGATTGAGTTTAGCGAACGATGACGCGTTCGTCTGCATCGCGTTTCACCTCCTGGAATTGGTACGAAAGTGGGCGTTGTAGCTGACAGCGTTCGAGTAACGGAACGTCAGCGAACAACTCGTTCGGACACCCGTCAAAAGCAATCCGCCCTTGCTCCATGACGAGGACACGATTTGCGTACCGGGCGACGAGTTCCATATCATGCGTTGCCATGACGAGTGTCGTTCCGTTTTGTTGCTCCGTCAACAACTGCTCCATTAAACGCCGCGTCGTCAACCCGTCTTGTCCGAACGTCGGTTCATCGAGCAGTAACACATCCTTCGTCTGCCCGAGCATCGTCGCGACGCTGAGTCGTCGTTGTTGACCCGTACTAAGCGCAAGTGGTGACTGTTGTTTGACGGATGTAAGTTCCAGCCGTTCGAGCAACGTCGTGCGCTCATCACTCGTCGCTGCCCGGTGACTCCAGTCGATTTCCGCTTCGACTGTCAGCTTGAGAAACTGCAAATCCGGTTGTTGAAAGACATAGCCGACGTGCTCATAAAAGCGTCGCCGGGAGTAACGATGAGCCGGACGTTCCTGGAATCGATATGTTCCACGATGGGGAAGCAATCGACCGAGTGTTGCAAGTAACGTACTTTTTCCGGAGCCGTTTGCCCCGAGCAACATCACCCATTCTCCTGTCTCTAAGGAAAACGTCGCATCGGTCAGCGGGTAAGGTGCTTTCGTCGATAATGCAGCGATGTGTAACAAGGGAATGCCTGCTGTAGCGACTGGAGGAAGCACGTGAAGTCGCGCTGCTTGTGGTCCATCTATGGGTAACGTCTCTAACGTGTACGGATACAAGGAAGGGACAGCGATGCCTTTCGATTGAAGCTCTGTATAAGCCTGCGGGAACAAATCCTGCGGATGCGCCGTCGCAGTAATCGATCCGTCCTCAAGTAAGACGATCTGGTCGATGTACGGTAAACAGACATCGAGTTGGTGCTCGATCAAGACGATCGTTAAATCGTGTTCTTTCTGAATCCGAAAGATCAGCGCCATCAGCTCGTGTTGTCCGATTGGATCAATCTGGGCTGTTGGTTCATCGAGTAATAAGATCGTCGGCTCGAGCGCTAGGACCACGGCGAGCGCGAGGCGCTGTTTCATCCCCCCGGATAGACTCGCGATCGGTGTCGAGAAGGGGAGAGGGAGACCGACGAGTGCGAGTAAGCGTTCAATTCGTTCCTCCATCTCCGCACTTGGAATCGACCGGTTTTCTAAACTAAAAGCGATTTCGCGTCCGATCGTTTCCATGCAGAACTGTTCTTCTGGATTTTGAAATAAGACTCCGACCGAACCGGACCGGGTAACGGTACCAGTCTGTTCGACTTCAATCGTCTCCGGTGTCAGTCCGGCTAGGGCATGAAGCAGTGTCGTCTTGCCACTCCCACTGCGTCCAAGCAAAAGGGTCGTTCCTTGTTCGATCGTCAGCGATACATGATCGAGCACCGATTTCATCTGACCCGGATAGCGGATGCTGAGGTCGTCGACAGTAATCATGCGACTTCCCGTTTCGCACGTCCGGCCGCAAACCCGTTCAAGACACCGGTCGCAACAAGGCGACGGACGAGAATCGCTGCAAGCAAGCCGCCGAGTAATGCACCACTAATCAATTGTAAACCTGTTGTCGCAAGCAACGTCGTCGTCGTGTAGTAACCGAATCCGTTCGCGATCAGACTGTAGACAATGCTACCAATCGCGGCTCCAACACCCGATAACATCAATGTCCAGGTGTCATAACGGCGATAACGCGTCATCGCAAAGACGAGTTCCGCACCAAGTCCTTGGCAGACCCCGATCAGTAGAGCCGATAAGCCAAAGTGACTACCCGTGAACAGCTCGACGGCTGCCGCGACGATTTCCGCGATGAGGGCAGCACCTGGTTTTTGAATGATTGCTGCGACGAGCGGGCTTGCGATGATCCAGATCCCAAACATCCAGTTGGCACCGACTGGCCCGAAGATTGCAGACATCGGTAACCAGAGTGTTGACCAACCGAGATAGATGACCCCGCAAGCGACGGCGAGCATCATCATGACCATGATTTCTTTCATTTTCCAGTGTTGCATCGTGTTCGTCCTCCTTAGAATGGGGGAGACGCCAAAAAGACCGCCCTCCGTAAAAAAGAGAGCGGTCCTCAGAAAAACTGCGCGCAGCAGGAGTCATTGGATGTGATCGCTCCACTTTCCTACGCTAGTATGAACTAGATCAGGTTCGAAGGGTCCGAAGTGAATCGTCTCAGCCAAATGGGCTCCCCTAGTGGATATGGTAATAGATGATACGCTGTTCACTTTAGGCAATCTTCTGTCTATTGTCAAGACACAAAAAAACGATACGCCACGAAGGGCGTATCGATAAACGACTTATTTGTTATCTTCGTTCTCTTCTTTTGCTTCTTCTGAAGACTCTTCCGTAGCTTCCGCTTCGTTGTCTTCGCCAGCTTCCGCTTGTGCTTGTGCTTCAGCTTCTGCTTCTTCGATTTCCTCAAGCTCTTGTTCAAGCGTTGATTCGACGACAGCTGCGACTTGAATGTCGCCTTCTGTGACGATACGGAAATCTTTTTGTTCCGGAAGATCAGCAACAGAGATCGAATCGCCGATTTCGAGATTCGTGACGTCGACTTCGACATTCTCTGGTAATTTATCTGGTGTCGCTGCGACTGTTACTTTAAAGAGTGTCTGTGACAGGAATCCGCCGACTTTAGCGCCAGCTGCCTCGCCGACGAGTACGACGTCTGCTTCTACTTCTGTCTCTTCATCCATTTTAACGGCGATGAATTCAACGTGATCGACGGTTGGTGTGAAGACATCCATATCACGACGGTTGATCAAGACGTTAATATTTTTACCATCGAGTTTAAGTGAAATCAAGACGTTCTCACCGTTTTCTCGAACGATTTTAAGCAATTCTTTTTCTTCGAATGCGATTGGTGTACTTTCCACTTTGTAACCATACACGACACCAAGAGCTTTTCCTTCATGACGTAATTGTTTACGGAGTGAGCGTGGACGTACCTCGCGTTTTTCGACTGTTAATTTAACTGACATGTTCATTTCCCCCTTGAATTTGGTATAGCCCTCAAAAGGTAATGAATGTAGGAGCAGGACAAGTCCTGAACAATATGAAACATGCTAAGACAATCGGTTCCAGACTCGCATTGAGCCTGACGCTTTCGTGACTTTGCATTTCTCTCCCAGGTCATTACGCTGATATTGAGAAACATGTGTGAATAAGTCACCGGTTTGATGCGGTGCTAGTGAGTTTATACCCCTATTTTTTAAATCCTTAAACCTCTAATTTTTATTTTTTAAAGTCGAAAGACCTCCAAACCGCTTGAAGTCAAGGGTTGAGAGGTCTTTCATTTTTTTCATTTTTTATGGTGATGCGTTGGTTTTCACGAACCAATACACGGACGAGACGTTCAACGTGCCGCATCGTCGTCTGTCCCATCGTTGAAATTTGGAGCCATTGATTACGGACGAGATAGTCGCTTTCATACTGGACGTGATAGCCCTGAATCCGAAGAGCGTCTCCTAAAGCGGTTGCCGACGGATGAACGATCGTCAGAATTCCCGGCGCTTGCGCTTTTTGAGTCGCAAGAAGGTTGAAACCAGTAGCGCGAACGGCTTGTTCGAGATAGGTCATCTTGATGGCTGCTTGATCGAGATCAATGGCATCCAGCGCTGCCTGACAAGCCAGCAACAGATTTGAGGAACCGGAAAAAGCAACCCCTTCCGCATATAGACCGAGATCCAGATAACGTGGAATCCGGGAGGAAGGCAATACGCTGGACGTATGCCCGATGAACGCAAGACCCGGTAACCCACCAATCGCCTTTCCGGAGACGGTCGTGACGAATCTGCAGCCAGCGTATGAGAAACGTCCGGTCCCGACGGCGCTGATCGCATCGACGATGAGTGCGGTTCGTTGATCTAATAGCGCTTTTACCGCATCGAGATCGTAGAGAACGCCCGTAGACGTCTCACAATGCGTCAACCAAATCCAGTCGTACTCCGTTTGATGCAGTTGGCTTGCGAGTTGTTCTAAGTCGATCGGGTGACCGGACGGAAGCAGGTAGATATCAAATGACTTTCCTGCTCGTGCCGCGTGATCGATCAAGCGTTGACCGAACTCGCCACCGTTTAGGATCAATCCATGTCCACTGAGTTGTTGTGCGACGATATCGTTCGCGAGCGTACCACTGCCGACAGCCATCGAGACATGTGGCAAATCCAGCAACTGACACATTCGGTCCCGTAAATCTTGATCGAGCTGACGCATCGATGCCGTCCGATGTGGACGCGGTGCTTGTTGCGCCGCTTGACGGACCGTCGGAGCGACTTCGACCGGACCGGCTAGGAAATGCAGGGGACGTAAGACATCCGCGATGACGGACCGTTCGTATGTTGCGCGAGACAACAACATCGGTACGAACTGGGCATCGCCACTACCAAGCGTTGCTGCGATTGGTGTGAAGCCGAACCGCGCATATAGTTTAGCTTCCCGTGTCGTACCACTGATATAGACATGATCAATCGTCTCCCGTTCCAAGTAGACCATCAAAAAGCGCATCAATTGCATGAACGTACGACTATTGCGGTATTCGGGACGAACGCTGAGTAAGCGGATTTCCACTGGGTCCGTCAGTGTCTCATCTAGCGTCACGCCCTTTTCCTCAAGCGAAAAAGGACGATGCTTCCGAATAGCAATCATCGCGACGAGTCGATCGTCTTCTTTGCCGATCAGATAGGTATTTTGATCATGAAAGCGGTCAATCCGTTTCCGCTCGATGTTTGGTTGGTGTTGCGGAATCTCTTCCGTGAAGGTGAGATAGTTCAATTCATGGATTGCTTCAGCGTCCACAGCGGTAGCAATGGAAAAGTCGATCATGAGACGTCCTCCTTATGTAATGACTGGCTTGTGAAATGCATCATGAGCCCACAGGACAAGTAGACTTACGGCAACGGTACACAAGATATTGATGGGTCCCGCGTCAAAGTAGACAGGGAGTAACGGAAGCAGCACAACCGGAATCAGCCCCGCTTTGACGCTATCTTTCGTTATGAGATAAGACAAACCGAGTATGCCTAGTCCACCCAGATATGCCCATGGTGTGATGGCAAAGACGATGCCGGAAAATACGGCATACCCTTTACCGCCACGTCGCGGATGAAACAACGGAAACAAGTGACCGATGAGCACGGCGAGGGCGACTGGATAAAATGCGTCTGTTAGCTGTAATGCAAGAACCGTCTTCGCGGCATCAAACAGATACACGAATAAAAAAGCCGGGAGCCCACCGGCGCGATGGGCATTGCGGGCACCGATGTTTCCGGAACCGACCTGTGCCAAATCGGTACGACTGATGTACTTCCAGAGCGTACCGCCAAGAATGCTGCCGATGAGATAACCAAGCAGGAGATCAAGGATCACCGTTGTTCCTCCTTTGTCGTTACGAGATGGACGAGTTCCTTGACGGTCAAGGCATCACTGTCCGGAGCCGTCAGGACGGCATCGACCATCTGAGCTTTTCGATCTTGTAATTCCGTCATCTTCTCTTCAATCGTCCCGCGTGTCAGCAGTTTGATGACCGTCACGTCAGATTGTTGTCCAAGCCGGTGGGCGCGATCGGCTGCTTGTTGTTCGACGGCTGGATTCCACCAGCTGTCAAACAGGATGACGGTATCAGCAGTTGCGAGATTCAGTCCCGTTCCTCCGGCTTTCAGGGAAATCAAGAAGAGGTCGACTTCACCGTCATTGAACCGGTCGCATAACGCGACCCGGTCTTCAAGTGGTGTCTCACCCGTCAATAGGAAGTGGGGGAGATGCCGTTGCGCAAGGTCCGAGCGAATGCGCTCAAGCATTTGCGTATACTGCGAGAAAATCAAGATCCGCTTTCCGGCTGCTCGTTTTTCGGCAATCAAAGAGAGCAGACGCGTTCGTTTCGTCGCTTCCCCGGTGTATCCTTCGACGAATAATCCCGGATCGTTGCAAATTTGCCGCAACCGCGTTAATCCAGCCAGTAACTTCAAACGATCTTCGCGTTTCGTCTCGTCTAAGTGTTGCAGCGTCTCCAGTTGCAGTTTGGCGAGATACGACGCATATAAGCGTTTTTGGTTCGGACCGAGCTCGACATAATGATGCTCGATCTGTTTTTTCGGTAAATCCTGTAAGACATCTTGTTTTTCGCGCCGTAATAAGAACGGTTGGATGAACTGTTGCATATCATCAAACGACCATTTCTCAAACGTCATTAGATCCGGCAGTAATTCTGGAAACAAGACGTGGAAGATTGACCAGATATCACGCGGACGATTCTCGAGCGGTGTTCCCGTTAAGGCGAACCGGCGTTTTGCTTGCAGATGCCGTAGTTGACTGACCGTTTGTGACTGCGGATTCTTCAAGTGCTGTGCTTCATCAAAGAATACGACGTCATATACAGGGTGGCGACGGACGTCGGTCCGAAGCGTCGTATAGGAGACGATCGTCACCGTATCTTCAGGTAAGTGCTCCAGTTCGCGGAGTCGGCTGGCTTGAGAACCAGTGACGACATGAACCGGTCGACCGGGTAAAAAGCGCTTCAGTTCCGCTTCCCAGTTGCGGAGCAGTGACGCCGGCGCGACGATGAGCGCGCGACGGTCAGGAATCGTCGCGATATAACCAATCGCTTGAATCGTCTTCCCGAGCCCCATCTCATCGGCTAGGATCCCGTGACATCCTAACGCGTCTAGATTCTTCAGAAATTGGATACCCGTCCGTTGATACGGATAGAGTCGTGACTCTAACGAATTCGGCAAGTCGAGCCGGAATCCTTGTCCGGATTTTAATTCAAGCCATTTCTCGAGCAAATCAGCGTGAAGATGGAGGACGGAGGCGCCGATCAGATGCTTCATGTTCCGGACGGCAGGTAAGACGATTCGTCCATCGCGCAAGTCGCGTTCACTTGCTTCCATCTGGGCGAGAACCCGTTGCAACTGCTCGAAGGCCCGTGTCTCAAGGGAAACGAACTGTCCAGATTTCAAGCGGTGGTACCGTTTTTGTAAGACGAGCGACTTCAGGACACGTTTCAGCTCATCTTCTGGAATCCCGTCCATCGAAAAGTTGAACACGAGCCAGTCGAGGCGGTCCGTTACGTCGGCTTCGATTCGCGGATGGAACGGACCTTTTGGTAACGTCGTCCGGATCGCTTGTGTTGCAAATAACTCCAGTTGACCGAGCGCAACCCGTTCGTCAAGCAGACTCCGCAGAAAGGCATACTGCGCGACGTCACTCGTGATGATGTATCGCATGTCTCGTGGTGTTGCTTGGAATTCACGTAAGAAGCGTAAGACACTTTGCTCCGTTACCTGATCCCGTCCAGCGTAAATCGTCTCATCGAGCGGATTCAGCTGAATCCCTTGATAATCAAACGACACGCGGACTTCGACTTCCTGAGCCGTTCGGTCGAGATGGAGTTTGACGATTGGTGTCCCGGAAACGATTCGTTCTTGTAAATCAGGACTGAACGAAACATCGGCGAGTCGCTGCAGATACTCGGCCTGTCCAAGCAGACGATCAAAGTAGGATAGGGACAGTTGATGCTGTTGATTGTCCGTCAATCGTTTAAGCGTCACGACAGCTCCAGTCAGTTCGAAATGAATCGCTACCCGACGATCAGGTGTGAGACTGCGTAAATAATGGCGCGCGCCAGCGTCATCGACTTGGATTGCTGAGAACGGACGGATTTGCGGCGATAACGGCGTCGGTGTACCGTGCGCCTGTACATGATGCATCGCTAGTAAAACAGCGACGATATGTCCACAAAACGATGTATCCATCGCAAGTGATGGACAATTACAGCCGGCGTCGACACCGTGCGCCTTGACGCGGACGGTCACCGTGAATCGTTCCTCACCGTCGACACTCGCTTCGATCAGCTCGTCGCCCATTCGATAATTATGCAACGTGACCTTTCGAGCGGCGACATACTTCTTTCCCCGTCGAAAAGCATAGGCATCAGACATCTGTTTGATTTTGCGTTCACTGAGCCCGTAATTCATGCTATCCCTCCTTTGGTTGACATAATATGATTATCGTTCACCATCGAATAAATCGACGGCGCGTTTTTTCTCGGAATCACCGATATGGGCATAGACTTGTGTCGTCGCGACGGATTCGTGACCAAGTAGCTGCTGGATCGTCAGGACGTCGACCCCACCAATCGCAAGACGTGTCGCAAACGTATGCCGCAATTTATGCGGTGTAATTTTTTTTCGCTCTAAAAAGGGCAGGACCGGTTTCAATCGTTCCGTATGCCGCTGCAAAATATGCTGGACTGCCCGTGGACTGAGTGGTTTCCCGTGTTTTTGGAAGACAGGCACGGCGCCGCTCGTTGGCATCTGATAATGAATCGCGTATTTGCGTAAGGCAATCCGGGCTGGTTTTGCAAGTGGAATTAACCGTTCTTTATTACCTTTTCCGATGACGCGGAGCGTGTTTTCGTGGAAATCGACATCGTTCCAGACGAGCTGGGTCATCTCACTCAAACGCATCCCGCTATAGCCGAGTAGTTGGAATAACGTCACGTCGCGGACGCGATCACGTTCATAATGCGACGCTTCCCGGGCATTCATCTCAACGTTTGACGGTAACAACTGAATCAATTCATCCCATTCGCGTTTCGTCAGGTAAACCGGTTCCCGTTTCGCTTGTTTTGGTCGATTGACTTTTGCGACCGGATTTTCCGACAGTTGACCTGTATCGACCAAATAACGGAATAACGACTGTAGTGCCGATAATTTCCGGTTGATGACGCTCGGTGCATTTTGTTTCGTTAAGGCAAGGTATTCGGCATAAGCTTCAATCCCCGCTGCATCGATTTCGACGAACGCTTCAAGCGGAATCTCGCGCGCCGTCACTTCTTCACCCGACGCCGTTGCAACGAATTGAAAGAACGCTTCGTAGTCGTAGACGTAGCGGCGCATCGTTGCTAATGAGAAATGTTTTGCTGCTAGCTGATCCAAATAGGACTGTATGAAGCGAGGCATCCGCTCATATCCAGGAATAGCTGGTGCTGTAGCTGGAACGGTCGTTTTATGTATCGTTTTTCCTAGGTTTTTAAATAAACTCATCCGACAATCACCCCTCTAGCAGTAGTATACCAAACGTTGGTACATCAGACACTTATTTGCGTGAAATAGTTATTTCACGCAACGTTAAATTGTCAGACAGGGAGCGCTCAGTTGCATCGACAACGCATCAGACGGGTCGTTGATCAACTCGATGCACGTGAGAATTTAACTTATTTTTATGGTTTTTGAGCTACAACATTCTCTTTAATAACAATAATAGTATTATGTCATCCAAATCATCAAAAAAGAATGAATATTCAATTTCGCTCTCAGTTGCATCGAGAAGTCGTTCGACGGGTCATTGGTCGACTCATTTGATTTCAAGACGATTTCTGAAAAACGTCGAAAACGTGCTCGATTTCGCATACTTCATCTTGGTTCGGGTATAGAGTGTTAGGTAAGAGTTATTTTCATAAGGGGGAGTTCTAAATGATTACTGATCAACAAGCACGTCAGTATTTGAAGGATGCCAAACGCATTGCCGTCGTCGGTGTCTCGAGCGACTCTGGAAAGACCGCAAACTGGATTGCCGACTACTTAGTCCAACATGGATACGAAGTCATTCCAGTCAATCCGACGTTAAACGAGTGGAACGGTCAAAAAGTCTATCCGAGCGTCGCAAGTATTCCAGGACACATCGATATCGTCGACGTTTTCCGTCGGTCTGAGTTTTTAGCGGATGTCGCTAAAGATGCTGTTGCTCACGGTGACGTCGGGATGATTTGGAATCAGCTCGGTCTCTCAAGTGTCGAAGCCGAGAGTCTCGCACTTGGCGCCGGAATTCCATATATTGAGAATCGTTGCATCAAAATTGAGCATCAATATCTGTGAGTCATCGCACGATTTCAGGCATCTTCACCCGTTCGTGAAGGTGTCTTTTTTCATGCGCGTTACAGGTTATGCTTGTCAGGAAGCAAGAAGATGCCTACAATTAGAGACAGACTACTCGAAATAACGAACGAACGTTTGTAAAAACGACGTCGTACTTTCGAATTTTGAGGTGAAATGAATGGCGACAGACTTAAATAACTACAATGATGATGCCATACAGGTGCTCGAAGGACTCGAAGCAGTCCGGAAGCGCCCAGGTATGTATATCGGTTCAACCGATCACCGTGGACTTCACCATCTCGTCTACGAGATCGTCGATAACGCGATCGATGAGGCACTCGCAGGGTTCGGGGAACAAATTGACGTTACGATTCATAAAGATAATGCAATCACCGTCCGTGACCATGGACGTGGAATGCCAACGGGGATGCATGCATCGGGAAAACCGACTGCTGAAGTCATCTTCACCGTCCTTCACGCTGGCGGTAAGTTCGGTCAAGGTGGCTATAAGACGTCCGGTGGCTTACACGGCGTCGGGGCGTCGGTCGTTAACGCCTTGTCAACGGATCTGAAAGTGACGATCTTCCGTGACGGGAAACAATATGAGCAAACGTTTGAAAACGGTGGGATGCCGAAGACGACGTTGCTTGAAACGGGTACCACGCGTCAAAAAGGAACGAGCGTTTACTTTAAACCAGATGGCTCGATCTTCAGTACGTTGACATACAACTACGATACGCTCGCGGAACGCTTACGCGAATCCGCTTTCTTGCTGAAAGGTCTGAAGATTACGCTGACGGACGAACGGTCCGATAAACAGGACATCTTCCAGTACCAAGACGGTGTCAGCGAATTCGTCCAGTACTTGAACGATGATAAAGACACGCTGCATCCGACGGTTGCGTTCGAAGGTACGGAAAACGAGATCGAAGTCGATATCGCCTTCCAGTTCACGGATGCGTACTCGGAAAACGTCCTGTCGTTCGTCAACAACGTCCGGACACGCGACGGTGGAACACACGAAGTCGGTGCGAAGACAGCGATGACACGGGTTATGAATGAATATGCCCGGAAGAACACGCTCTTGAAGGAAAAGGATAAGAACCTTGACGGAAATGATATCCGCGAAGGCTTGACGATGATCGTCTCAATCCGGATTCCGGAAGAGTTCCTCCAGTTCGAAGGACAAACGAAGTCAAAACTCGGTTCACCGGAAGCGCGGACGAGCTGTGATGCTGTCATCAGCCGTCGTCTCTCGACGTACTTGGAAGAGAACCCGCAAACGGCGACGCTGTTGATCAAAAAAGCGATTCGCGCAGCGCAAGCGCGTGAAGCAGCGCGGAAAGCCCGCGAAGAAGCGCGAAACGGGAAAAAGAAGAAACGTTCGAGCATCTTGAACGGAAAACTGACGCCTGCTGCTTCGAAAAACGCGGACAAGAATGAATTGTTCCTCGTCGAGGGTGATTCTGCCGGTGGTTCTGCGAAACAAGGACGAAACCGGACGTTCCAAGCGATCCTTCCTCTCCGTGGGAAGGTCTTGAATACGGAAAAAGCGAAACTCGCTGATATCATGAAGAATGAAGAGATCAACACGATCATTCACGCGATTGGCGGAGGTGTCGGAGCTGATTTCGACTTGTCGGATTGTAATTTCGATAAAGTCATCATCATGACCGATGCCGATACCGATGGCGCGCACATCCAAGTCTTGCTATTGACGTTCTTCTTCCGCTACATGCGCCCGTTGATCGACGCTGGGAAGGTCTTCGTTGCCTTACCACCGCTCTATCGTGTCTCCAAAGGGAAAGGCAAATCGGAGAAGTTCGAATATGTCTGGGACGAAGAGACGCTCAAGAAAACGACGAAGAAGTTCGGTAAAGGTTATATGATCCAGCGTTACAAAGGACTTGGGGAGATGAATGCACCACAGCTCTGGGAAACAACGATGGATCCCGAGACACGGACATTGATTCGGGTCACGATCGACGATGCTGCTGTTGCGGAAAAACGTGTCTCGGTCTTAATGGGCGATAACGTTGGTCACCGCCGAACGTGGATCGAGGACAATGTCGCCTTCGGTCTCGCGGAAGATCTCTCGATCATCGAGAATGAGCACGTGACGAAAGAGAGTGTGAACGAACATGTCTAATCTACAAAACATCCTGAACCTGTCGCTCGAGCAAGTCGTCGGCGACCGGTTTGGTCGTTATTCGAAATAT
>Ga0308158_10002921_pt1 | contig 15524 bp, 12 predicted proteins | sample PhyBR2_FD_201038 | JGI IMG/M metagenome (GOLD analysis project Ga0308158, IMG submission 201038) | Phyllosphere microbial communities from UC Gill Tract Community Farm, Albany, California, United States - DLSLB.R2 | ecosystem: Host-associated > Plants > Phyllosphere > Unclassified | place: USA... | reverse complement strand
CCACCCGGGACCTGCTCGGGCCGGAAAGTCCGGCCGTAAACGTCGTCAGCTCCGCACGTGACCTGGCCAGGCTCTTCGGGGCCACAGTCAGTCACGTTGAAGGGGTCCGCCTGCTAAGTGCGGGGGAAGTTGAGGAAGCTACACGGCCGCTTTCTTCTGGCAAGCCTTTCATCGGCCCTGATAAGGGCGATATTTGGGGAACGGGGTTCATGCTGCACTCCCGCCGCCGCCTCATGGCCGGGCCTGGAAGCTTCGGTCACGATGGCGCGGCCGGTCAACTGGCGTTTGCCCAACCTTCCTCGGGACTTGGCTTCGCATATCAGACGACCCTTCCCGGGGGGCCGGAGGATACCCGCGCCGAGGTTCTTTCTGCCGCAGTCCGCCGCTGTCTCTAAACTTCCAACTTCTAAAAAATTACTCAAGGAGTGCACGATGCCCGTTGACCCGATCCTGGTCCCCTTCCTTCCAACCCCCCCGATGCCCGATGACATTGATTTCCCTGCCTACCGTGCCGAGGCGGAATCGATGGAACAAGGCCTCGCTGAGCAGCTTATCGAGCCCGGTCCTGAGGGAGCCGAACGACGCGTTGTCACCATTCCCGTCACCGACGGTGCCATCGAGCTTGCGATCTACCGGCCGGCCCTGTCCCACGAACTTCCCGTCCATATCTACCTTCACGGGGGAGGCTGGGTAGGAGGTTCAGCCTTGAGTGTCTGGAATGACACTCTGGCCAGGGAGCGCGCAGTCCGTGCAGATTGCGTAGTGATCGCGGTCAACTACCGGAAAGCCCCTGAACACAAGTTTCCCACGCCGCTGTTGGACTGCCAGGCGGCGCTGGCGTGGGCCGTTGAACATGCCACCGAGATCGGGGCAGATCCGAGGATTATCACCATCGGCGGCGGCTCTGCGGGTGCTAACCTCGCCGCTGCACTGGTCTTGAAACTGCGCGACGACCACGGTCCCAGCATCGCACTACAGCTGCTCGAAGTTCCCGCGCTCGACCTGACCCTGAGTTTGCCCTCACATTCTGATCCGGACTTGGGATCCCGATATGCACTCCACCGCCAGGACTTTGAGCAGTTGATACCGGCGTATCTTGGGGACCACGGTGACCCCCGAAATCCCTACGTCTCTCCCCTGCTGGCTCCGAACCTGAGCGGGCTGCCCCCTGCCTACATCATGTCCTCGGAGTTTGATGTCCTCCGGGACGACGGTGCCACCTACGCCCAAAAACTTCTCCAGGCAGGAGTGCCGGCGGTCTTTTCACTCCAGCTCGGACACACACATCCGTCCTCAGCCTTCACCAAAATCATGCCTGCAGCTCGGCGCTGGCGTGATGAAGTCATAGGTGTGCTTCAGGCAGCCAATTCCGGAGATGCCCCGTTTTTGGTCCGCGGCGCTGCCTCTGACATGACGGCCTGATCCCTATGCCGTTCGAGCTGACCGACCGCTGGGTGTGGGACTCTTGGATCGCCGATGATGGCGATAACTATCACCTCTTCTACCTCAACGCCCCCCGTTCCCTCCAAAACCCTGACCTTCGACACCGCAATGCCACCATAGGGCACGCAGTGTCGGTCGATCTGCGAAATTGGACCGACCTGGGCGCAACCCTGGAGCGGGGTCAGCCGGGGGACTTTGACGAGACCGCTACATGGACAGGATGCGTCGTTCACGACGGTCAACGGTGGCGCCTCTACTACACCGGCTCGGTCTTCCTTGACCCGAAAGCCCACACCAACATCGAGACAATTGGCGAGGCCGTCTCTGATGACCTTCAAGCCTGGCAGAAGTCGGCCGGTCCCCTCCTCAAGGCGGACAAAAAGTGGTACGAAACTCTTCAAGATGGGACCTGGCCTGAAGAAGCATGGCGGGACCCTTGGGTATACAAGGAGGCGGACGGCTGGCACATGTTGATCACCGCCCGCTCCCGCCCCCTGCAGGGCATCAATCAAGATGTCCGCGACTCTGGTGTCGTGGGGCACGCCGTATCAACAGATCTTCTTTCCTGGGAAGCCCGTGAACCGCTCAGCGCACCAGGATCGGGCTTCGGTCATCTGGAAGTCCTTCAGCCATTTTCTTTGGGCGGGCGGGACTATGTACTTTTTTCCTGCGACCGTTTATCGCTCGCCGGACGGCGCAGCGACGCGCGGACTGGAGGTGTTTGGGTCGCGCCCAGAGACAGTTCGACCGGATGGTGCTCAATCGAACAAGCCCGACTGCTTGTCGACGAATCGATTTATGCCGCAAGAGTGGTCCAGGAACGTGACGGCGGCATGGCACTAATCGGCTTCGAGAACGATACGGAGAGGGGCTTCCAAGGCAGGGTAAGCGACCCCCTTCCACTCGCGATCGACAACGAGGGCTGGCCCTGCGTCAACGCACAAGGGGCACTGACACACTAGGCATATGCACGGGGACGATGACGTGTGAAGGGCTAACATCGCCTCAGAAAACTCGATCATCACGCCGGTCGAGCCGTAAGCGAAGCTCGAGGCCACCATTCCAATGAAGTCGGGTTGAATGACGAAGATGCCTGGGATGAAAGAGGTTGCCGAGCTTGCAAGAGTGTCAACGGCAACCGTCTCTCGCGTTCTCAGCGAAGACAGCAGGATATCTGCTGCCACCCGCAGTCGGGTCATGGCAGCTGCCAAGGAACTGGGTTACATAAAATCTTTCGCCGCCTCGGGCCTCGCGTCCGGGCAGAATTGGAATGTTGGCGTCATACTGCCTTCCGTAAACGGCTGGTACTTATCCTCCGTTCTGGAGGGAATCGCAGATTCGCTGCTTACCAGAGGTTACGACCTGACCCTGTACAACTCAGCAGGAGGAACTCACCAGAGGATTCTTTTCGACGACTTTCTCCTTCGGCAGCGGGTTGACGGTGTCGTCATTATCGGCACCAGACTGGAAAGGAACGAGGCCACGAGGCTTCACGCCGTCCGCAGGCCAATAGTCAGCGTGGGAGACATTTCGCCCCACGCTGGAGTGATTCAGATCCACAACGCAAGAGCAGCAACGGCGGCAACATCGTATTTGATTTCGCTAGGCCATCAGCGTATTGCCTATGTCGGCGGCGTGCACGACGGAAGCCCTCTGGACGATGGCGTTTCCTTGCCTCTAGGAGGCTTTGAGACTGCAATGCAGCAGGGCAAACTTCCTCTCAACAAGAAGTGGCTGGTTCGGGCGGACCTCACAGTCGGCGGAGGACGCCGTGCGGCCATGGAGTTGCTGAATGTGCCGAGGGAGGACAGACCGTCGGCGATCGTCGGTTCTTCCGATGAGGTGGCTATAGGTGTCCTCCTTGCGGCCAGAGAGCTGAACCTCTCAGTCCCCGGTCAGTTATCTGTGATCGGTATTGACGGCAATGAACTTGGTGAAACGTTTGGTTTGACGACAGTAGACCAGTTTGCACATGAACAAGGCCGCATCGCTGTCTCCCAGCTACTTATGCAACTGGCGTCCCCAAATGGAAGCTCCGCTAGATCACATTTAACCTGCAAAACAGAACTGGTCATACGCTCCAGTACAGGATTTCCCACCATTGGTGGCTACTGATTCGTAGCCGCTGAAGCGGAGCGTTCGCGGAGCCGACCCGGGAGCGCGACGGCGCCCGGGAATTGCTACTTACTTCTGAGACGCTCGGCCAGTGAGCCCCTTCTGATCAGCGGCATGGGCACAAGTTCCTCACTGGAGGGCTTTCCAGAGAGAATCAGCCGGACAGCGGCGGCACCCATGTGGTCATAAGGTAGGGCAATTGTCGTTAGCCCAGGGCGTAAAAACTCCGCCATGTCGTCGTTGTCGAAGCTGACAACAGACGTATCCTGCGGCACCGACAGTCCCGCCTCGGCCAGCGCCTGATATGAACCAAACGCTAATGAATCGTTCAAAGTGATTATGCAACGGGGATGATTGCCACTGCGCAGATACGCCGCTAGAGCCGCATGCCCTTCTCGGGGGTTCCAGTCGTTGACAACGAGTTCGGCGTCGAACTTCAGTCCAGCGGAGGACAACCCTGCCCGGAGGCCAGCAAGCCTGTTGGCAACGTTTGCTGAGTACAGCGGGTTGCCCGACATAACCAGACTCGGTTTTATGCCAACAAGAATGATTCCTTCGCGGTGACCGGCTTCTGCGACAGCGGCTGCTGCCGCAGCTCCCCCGGCGACCTCGTCGGGCAGGACCTTTAAGGGAACTCCTTTATTCGTCGCATTAAGCATCACCGCACGGACGTCGGCAGGCAGCGCGGGAATGTCTAGTTCCCGGGCCCTGGCCGTTGCAAAAATGACGCCGTCAACCTGGCGGTCCAAGACGGCGCCCAATGCCCGCCGTTCCCGGCGGTGGTCCCCCTCGGTCTCCAACACCAAAAGGACGTGGCCCATCTGTTCTGCCGTTTCGAGGGCGCCCCGAATCAAACCACTCGCGGGCCCACCGGCGGCCACTTTGTCCGAGATGAAGCCAATGGTATCCGTCTTCGCTGTACGGAGCCCCCGAGCATTGACATTGGGACGGTATCCCAACTCAGCGGCAGCCTTTCGGACCCTCGCGGCTGCATCAGCGGAAAGTCTCGTCCCGGGTTTGTTATTCAAAATCATTGATGTCGCAGTAATGGAAAGCTTCGCGCGTCCCGCGACATCAGCTAGTGTTGGCCGCTTGATAGGAGGCACTGTCGTTCCCTCGGCTCGGCGGAGGCGTGACGCTCCCGGATGTAATGCTGGCTAAGTCTAACGCCGATTAAAGGTTTCAGCAGGGATTTACCGCCTGACGCCTCCAAGCCTGATATGTGTGCACCTGGCTGTGGCCCCGAATTGGTGCCAGAGGTGGTCTCCTGGGGAGAGTGTGGGTCAAGTCACGTTATGGCTTGACATGCGTCACACCCGTGCTACATCCTTTTAGCGGGGGATAAATCCATTAATCAACTAATTCGGGAGTTTTTGTGTTCTCACACTCCGCTGGACGCAGTGAGGCGTCCCCCCGGCGGCTTCGTCGACTGGTCGCTGTTGCCGCTGTCGTTCCGATGCTCGCCCTGGGTGCCTGTTCAAATCATTCGGGAGGTCCGTCCTCGCAGCCAAAGCTAGGCGACGAGCTGAGCTTCGGTACTAGCGCTCCCCCTCCGACGCTGAATCCTGCGACGGGAGACCCGGCGTACGGCGCGCTCTACCAGTGGGCATATGACCCCTTGGTCGTGATGCAGCCGGACGGCACATTCGCTGGTGGCCTGGCCGAGAAGTTCGGCTACGTAGGAACAGAGAACAAGGTTTACGAGCTGACTTTGCGCGAGGGCGTGAAATTCGGTGACGGAACAGTTCTTGACGGTCAAGCTCTCAAAGCATTCCTGGACTACGAGAGGACGCAAAAGGCCGGAACCCCGGCGACACTTCTCGCCAATGTCGAATCCGTCGAGGTTACCGGCCCCCTGTCGGTACAGCTGAAGTTGAAGCAGAGCGACCCCGGTCTGACGTTCGCCTTTGCTCAGGCTTTTGGCGCCGGCAACGTTGTCAGTCCTGCGGCGATTTCGAATCCCAGCAGCCTGGATAAGGGCACGGCTGGAGCCGGACCCTACATGCTGGATGGGTCACAAACCGTGGCGGGCGATCACTACACCTTTGTGCAAAACCCGAATTACTGGAACAAGGACCGCCAGCACTGGAAGAAGATCAACGTCAGGGTGATTTCAAACCCCTCATCAATGATCCAGTCGCTCAAAGCAGGCCAGATCCAAGCAGCGCTTGGCGACGCCACCACCCTTCAGGCCGCGAAGAGCGCAGGGCTGAATGTCATAGCACCGCCACAGGCCATGACAGGCATCACCTTCGCCGACAAGACGGGGGCTATCAGCAAGCCGCTCGGCGATGTCCGCGTGCGGCAGGCGCTGAACTACGCTGTAGACCGGAAGGCCATCGCAAAAGCCCTTTACGGCGATGAAGCCCTGGCCTTGAGTCAGTACGCACTTCCTGGCCAGACAGGCTACGACGAAAAGCTGAACGAGGTCTACCCGCATGATGTGGACAAGGCCAAAAAGCTCCTCGCGGACGCCGGTTACGCTGACGGGTTCAACCTGCAGGTTCAGGACGTTGGTCTATTCGGTCTTGACAAAGCTACCCAGGCAATGGCCGGGCAGCTTAAGGCTGTGGGCGTGAACCTTCAAATTTCGACGGCAACGACTGTCAATGACTACTTCGTAAACCTCACCGGCGGCAAGTACCCCGCTTATACGACTGGCTACGGCCTGGCCAACATGGGGTCGCTGTTCTCCGGCTATGTCAACCCTCAAGGGCCGTTCAACCCTTTGAAGTATTCCGACCCGGAACTTACCGACCTCTATACCAAGTACTTCGCAGCAAGTGGGCAGGAAGCCGCTAGCCTGGAGAAGCAGATCAACGCCAAGCTTGTTAATGACGCCTGGTCTGTTCCCGTGGTAGGGGCACCGCTGAGCTATTACACGGTCAAGGGCATCACCGGTCTGGACGCGACGTCACAGAACTCCGGGGTTCCCTGGCTGACTGACGTCCGTCCCGAAAGCTGATACAGGAGGCGGTCAATGCTGAAACTCATCACCCGTAGGCTGGCCTGGTCGGTACCGCTTGCACTGGCCGCCTCTGCAGCATCCTTCCTGTTGGTCGGCATGCTTCCCGGCGATGCTGCCCGTTCCCTCCTAGGGCAAAACGCCACCGAACAGCAACTCACTGAGGTCCGGCAGCAGCTTGGCCTCAACCAGCCGCTGGTGCTCCAGTACTGGAACTGGTTAATCCATGCTTTACAGGGCGACCTGGGCACCTCGCTGATCAACAAGGCCTCTGTGGTCGAGCAGCTCAATGAGCGCCTCGGTGCGTCACTTTCGTTGATCATCGGAGCGACTGTGGTTTCAGCGGTCATCGGTGTGGCCCTTGGAGTCCGCGGCGCCCTGAGGGGACCGGCTGGGAAAATCGTCGATGCGGTCTCCGTACTCGGGCTCGCGGTTCCTGATTTCTGGCTTGGACTCGTGCTCGTTCTCGTTTTCGCCGTGCAGCTCGCCATATTCCCCCCCACAGGGTACGTTTCGCCCGCTCTGGACACCGCGGCTTGGTTCGATTCCCTCGTCCTGCCAGTTGTTACCCTCGCTGTACCTGCAACGGCAATCGTGGCGAAGCAGGCCCGTGACGCGGTAGCGACGGCTCTCAGCAGGCCCTTCACCCGGACCCTGAGGGCTGCGGGGGTTCCAGAGTGGTCAATTATCTATCGGCATGCTCTGAAAAATGCCGCAGTTCCAATCCTCACCGTTATCGGGTTGGTCTTCGTCGGCGCCCTCAGCGGAACGGTGGCCGTGGAATTTATTTTCGCTATCCCCGGGCTGGGACGAACTGCCGTTGAGGCGACGTCCGCTCATGACTTTCCACTCATCCAGGGAGTGGTGGTCTACTTCACGCTTATCGTGATCACCGTCAACCTGCTCGTAGACCTGGCCTACGGGTACTTCAACCCCCGGATTCGACTCTCATGACCTCACATTCCGTACAACCTGAAGTGGAAACCGTTCCAGCGTCTACCTCCCCCCGACAGCGCTGGGGCCATGCGCTCCTGCGGCAGCCCACCGGCATCGCCGCCCTCACTTATCTGGTGCTGCTGGTTCTGACAGGAGTGTTTGCGCCCGCTCTGACAACCACGGCGCCGGACGCCCAGGATCTCACCATGGTCCTGACTGGCCCGGGCGCTGAACATTTGCTCGGCGCAGACACTCTTGGGCGGGATGTTTTCACCCGACTGCTTTTCGGGATCGTCCCATCCCTGCAGAACTCAGCTATTGCCATTGCAGTGTTTCTGGCCATCGGAGTCCCGGTGGGGGTCGTCTCCGGGTATCTAGGTGGAAAGGTGGACCAGGCAGTGAGCAGAATCATTGAGCTTGTGCTGGCTGTACCGCCGATCATCTTTATCCTTGTCGTCCTCGGCGTGTTTTCGGCGAGTCCTGCAGCTGCCATGGTTTCCCTCGGTATTCTCGCCGCCCCCGGTCTGGCACGGGTTGTTCGGGGTGCAACCCTGCTGGTCAGGGAAGAGCTTTACGTCACTGCAGCCAAAGTTGCAGGAGTTCAGCCGCTGCGGATTATGGCGACGCACATTCTCCGCCCCGTTCTGGGCCCGGTACTGGCCCAGGCCACCGTCTTCGCCGGCATCAGTCTGACGTTCCAGGCAGCCTTGGCCTTTCTGGGCCTTCTGAACTCCGGAGAGCATCCCAGCTGGGGCGGAATGATCGGAGAAGCCGCCCAGGTCATTGCACAGGACGCATGGCTGCTCTTCCCGCCCGGCATCCTCCTGGCGCTCACTGTTTTGGCGTTCGGGCTCCTCGGTGACGCGATCAGAGACCTCAGCTCCGGGGAAGTTGCGCCCGGCGGACGTGTGCGTAAAAGGGTCAGGAAAAGCAATCCTGTCATACATGACGTCGGGTCGGAGACCGCCCTTCTCAAGGTGCGCGGTCTGGAAGTATCTGCCGTGGGCAAGGCCCGCGACGTCGTACTGGTCGATGACGCGACCTTCACGGTCAGGCCCGGAGAAACGGTCGCCATTGTGGGCGAATCCGGGTGCGGGAAGAGCATGACGGCGCTTGCGCTGCTCGGTTTGCTTCCGGAAGGTACCTCCGCCACCGGAGGCAGTGTCGTGTTCGACGGCAAAGAGTTGCTCGGCGATGGCCCAGATCCCTACCGCGGAATCCGCGGCTCTGGAATCGCGTATATAGCCCAGGACGCGTTGGGGAGCTTGGATCCCACCCATACTGTGGGCAGCCATCTGGCGGAAGTAATTCAGCTTCATGACCGGGATTCCCGCAGCGGCAGGCGCGAACGTGCGGCAGAGCTACTCCGCCAGGTGGAAATCCGCGATGTCGAACGGGTCCTGCGCTCGTACCCCCACGAGATATCGGGCGGCATGGCCCAACGCATCAACATCGCCATCGCCTTGGCGGGCCGGCCTCGACTGATTGTCGCCGACGAACCCACCACCGCCCTGGACGTGACTGTTCAGGCGGAGATCTTGCGCCTCCTTGCAGAGCTCCAGAACACGACCGGAATGGCTGTGCTGCTGATCACCCATGACTGGGGGGTGGTCGCCGACCTCGCCGACCGCGCGGTGGTCATGTACGCGGGCGAAGTGGTAGAGCAGGGACCCTCGGACCGGATCTTCCTCTCCCCTACTTTCCCGTACACCAGTGCCCTTCTTTCGGCGGAGCCCAGCCGAGCAGTAGAGGGATCCCGATTGCCCACCCTCCCTGGCCGGGTGCCCTCGCCTGGCACGTGGCCGGCCGGGTGCCGATTCTCGAGCCGCTGCGCATTCGTCCAGGACGTCTGTCTGGTAAGTTCTCTCAGCCTCAGCTGGGACGCCTCGGGAGAATCAGCTACAAGGTGTATCCGAGCCGACGAACTCGTTCCTGAAGGAGCGCTGGTCCCATGACCACGAATAACAACGCCGTTCTGGCAGTAGAAAACCTGTGGGTAGGGTTCAAAACCCGGCATAAATCACCCCTCTTTTGGGCTGTTGAGGGAGTCGACCTCGAACTGGGCCCCGGCCGCACGATGGGCCTGATTGGCGAATCCGGATCAGGAAAATCCACAATCGCCAATGCCGTTCTGGGTCTCGTGCCAGTCCAGTCGGGAAATATAGGACTCCTGGGTGAAAAGATCAGCGGACTGCCCGCTTCCCGCCGGAAGACACTTGGCAAATCACTACAGGCCGTTTTCCAGGACCCCAACACCTCCCTGAATCCGTTTTGGACCATCGGAAGAAGCCTCGCCGAGCCCCTGGCAGCCCAAGGGGGCCACTCCCGAGATCAGGTCCGCCGGCGAACCGCGCAGCTCCTCAGCGACGTGGGATTGGATCCCGATGCAGCGCACAGGTATCCCCGCCAGTTCTCGGGAGGCCAGCGCCAGCGGATCTCCATAGCCCGCGCCTTGATGACGTCACCAAAAGTCGTCATCTGCGATGAGTCCGTAAGCGCCCTCGACCTCTCAGTTCAGGCACAAATCCTGAACCTGCTGGCTGACCTCCAGGACAAACACGGGGTCAGCTACCTCTTCATTTCCCACGACATGTCAGTAGTCCGTCACGTCTGCCACGACGTCACTGTCCTCTACCGGGGACAAGTCATGGAATCAGGGCCTACCGCTCTCGTCGCTGCAGAACCCGCACACCCCTACACCCGCGCACTGCTGCTGGCTGCCCCGGTCGCCGACCCCGTCAAGCAGCGCGAAAAGCGGCGCGCCGCCGCCGCGGAAACCTCAGTTCCCTCCTCCACAGAACCAGACGGCTGCCCCTTCGCGCCGCGCTGCCCCTTCGCCGTGGACAAATGCCGAAGCGAACGCCCCGTACTGCGGGAACTGGACGACGGACGCAAGGTAGCCTGCCACCGCTATCCGGAATGGCAAAAGGAAACAACCCCCCCAGCCCCGGCACAAAATAAGCCAGAGCAACTTTCCGGGACCATCCAGGGCGTCGACATCACGACGTAAGTCTCAACACCAATCAGCCCTCCGACAGCCTTGCCGAAGGCTCCTCTCCAAACGACTGCTCGCCGGCAAGGCCGGTCGGTTTACGGGGCCGATCAATCTCGAGCGCTCCATGCACCCCCTCAGGGCGCTGGTGGGGAGAACGAGCCATGATGGACCTCCCTGTTGCCTCATTGCAATACCTCCGGGAAGGTCAGTTGTTCCAGGCCGTGTTGACGGTTTTGACTGCGGCGGGCTGTTTCGCCCGGGAGAGGGTTTCGAGTTGGGCGGTCAGTGCCAGGATCTGCCGTGAGAGCGCGCGGGGCTTGATGCGTTTGAAGGCCGCGTTCGTGCCGATGGTCGGTCGTTTGCGCACGGTGGGGTGGCGGATTGCGCGCCGGTGGGGTGTCGCTGGTGTCGTGTTTTTTGGTCACTTTCGCGCGGTGCCGGTGTTTCTCAAGGAGCTTTTGTTGGGGCAGCAGGTAGTTCGTGAAAACCCGGTCCAGCTCCCAGATTTCGTTGAGTTTCTCCAGTTCAGCGGTGGTGTCGTAGCGAAGGTAGCCGACCAGTTCCCGGACCCGTGCCCAGTTCTTGTGCTCCACGTGGGCGCCGTCGTTCTTGTTCCCGGGCCGGGAGCGGGTGAAGGTGACCTGGTGCGCGTGGCAGTAGGCGAGCAGGTGGTCGTTGATGAACTCGGAGCCGTTGTCCGAATCGATCCCGATGATCGGGAAAGGGAACACGGCGGTGACATGTTCGAGGGCTTCGAAGACCCATTTGGCGGCCTTGTTCCGCACGGACCGGTTCACTGTCCATCCGGTGGCAATGTCGGTCACGGTCAGGGTGAAACAGAACTCCCCGAAGCTGTTGCCTCCCTCGTGGCCGACGAGATCGATCTCAACAAATCCCGGTCCGGCGTCATCCCACTCGGCCCAAGTCCGGACCGGGATCTGGGACTTCAGCAGGGTGCCTGCCTTGGTATGGGACCTGCCCCGAGGAAAGAGTTTGGCCCGTTCGCCGGCGAGTTTGCGGTCGATGGTCGCGGCACTCATGCGTATCAGCAGGTCGGCCTGGGAGTCGGTGATCTCAAGCTCTTGGTCCCGGCGCAGCAGCGGTACCAGGACCGGCAGCATCGGGGCCAGCAGTCTGCCGGCAGGGGCCCGCAGAACCGCCCAGCACCTGATCAGCGGGTCCAACAGGTCAGAGCCATAGACCGGCGTCCGGCCCGGCCTGGGTTTGACGATCTTCAACACCAGGGCCTCCCGCAGCGCGGCACGCGCATAGTCGCGGTGCCAACCGATCAGCTCGACCAGCTCGTTCAGGATCCGGGTCTTTCCTGCACGACCGGCGTTCTTGTAGGCGAGGGCTTTCTTCTTTGTCACAGCTTGCCGCTGGACCATCGTTAGCTCCAGGAAAACGGGCCTAACCCGCATCCACTGCCCCAGCCGTCCACCACGCCGCCAAGCGGAGGTTTTCAAATGAGGAACGTATCCGGGTACGCGGAGGTTTTCAATGAGTCAACGCCCAGTCTTGACACGCTAAATGTCCGATCCTAAACTAGATAAAACGATTTATCAGGCGTCCCGGTTCAGCCCATGACGCCAAATCAGTGTGGGCACTTCTGCCATTTCCATCCCAGCGCCGTTTTGGAGAATATTCACATGCATCTGTACTTTTCTTCCGTCCGCGGAGCCCGTTTACGGGCTGCAGGGGTGGCGCTTAGCCTCGCTGTTGGTCTGGCTGCGACCCTGGTGTCAGCTCCGATTTCGGCTGCCGATGGTCTGCCGCCCGCACCCGGGACGACGGCTGTCCCGGGGGCTACGATCATCGGGGAGCAGTGGCTTACCGAGCGCACCCTGGAGTTAACTGTCGACTCGCCCTCGTTTACCGCACCGGCCAAGGTTGAGGTAATGCTGCCGACAGGGTATGCGGCGGATCCCACCCGCAGCTGGCCGGCCACGTATTTCCTGAACGGGACCCACCATGACCAGTCTCTGTTCCGCACTTCGTATAATGGCGAGGCATTGACGAGCTCCTACGATTCGATTGTCATTTCCCCCAGTGGGAACTCGGGGTATTGGAGTGACTGGTACAACAACGGCGCCGGCGGCCCGCCCATGTATGAGACGTTCGTGACCCAGCAGCTGATACCGCTGATTGATACGAATTTCCGCACCTTGAAGGACCGGGCCCACCGCGCCATCCTCGGCGATTCGATGGGCGGTTACGGCACGCTCATGCTTGCGGCCCGGCACCCGGACCTGTTTGTGGCGGCCTCCAGTCTTTCCGGGGCCGTTGACACGAACTGGGTCCCCGGCGCGGCCGTGGCGACGGCAAGTCCCGCCCTTGATACGGCGATTCCTGACTCGATCTACGGGCCGCGGGCGACGAACGAGGTGAACTGGCGAGGACACAACCCGGTCGACCTTGCGGAGAACCTGGGCAGCGTGGATGTGCAGCTCTACACCGGCAACGGCATCCTGGGAACCAACGAAATTGGGGACCCCAGCGGCCTGGGTGGCTGTGGGCTGGAAGCGGGCATTATTCAGCCGGAGACCCAGAACCTGCACAACACCCTTGTGGCACAAGGGATTCCGCACAAGTACACCACCTACAACTGGGGCTGCCACACCCCGGCGTTGTTCGAGCAGGAGATCACGGAGAGTCTGCCACGTTTCGCGGAAGTGTTCGCCAAGAACGCGCCGGCGCCGGCGACCTTCGACTACCGCTCTACCGCCCCGGCGTTCACCACCTTTGGCTGGTCAGTAACCGCGGATCCGAACCGGGCTGCGGAGTTCCTGGACCTGCATGACGTGAGCAGCACCGGATTCACCATCACCGGCAGCGGCACTACACAAGTTACAACACCGCCGACCTTCAGGGGGAACAAACCCGTCACGGTCCTGATCAACGGCACACCCACAACCCTGAGCCCTGACAGCGCTGGCCGGATCACCGTTTCCGTGGACCTGGGCCAGCACGACCCGGGCCAGCAGTACACCCTCGGCGCCACCACCAACCTGCGCACAAGCGTCATTAGCTTCCTCAGCAAGTAACACCCCCGACCACCGGAACGCTCATCCCTCCCCTAACGATCAACAACGCGCTGACGATGCCTGCCACCACCCCACACCCATTTCATGGCGTTTCAGACGTCGCCACCAACTGTCCAACCCCTGACGGCGGTGCCCCTTCATAGCGTCACCGTCACGAGATGAAAGATGAGGTAAAGCAGGATGAATCATTTCAGTCGTCCATGCCGAACCGCCCTGACAGTTCTTGTCTTTGGGCTGATGCTCGTCATGTCCTGCGTAACTCCGGCAGCCGCGGTTGCGCCCACACCGACCGAAACTAAGGTCACTGATGGCAATGGTGGGGGCGAACCGGAGATCGGTGTGGATTCAATCCATCACACTATGGTCCTTGCCTACACGACCACCAACAGCGTTTGTGGTCTCAACGTGTCCGGGGATGGCGGGAAGACCTGGCAGCCCTTGCCGTTTCCCGCAGACCCGGGTCCGACACCCGGAATTCCCTATCACAACTGTTCTGATCCGGTGGTCTCCGTAGGACCTGACGGTACCATCTACGTCGGTGGAGGATGGTGGGACCAGCCTGCGGGCGGAGTGGACTACTACAACATCTATGTCTCACACTCGTCCGACGGCGGCCGGACCTGGAGTCCGGCAGCGTTCGCCACCGGTGACCAGGACGCGGTCGACATCCTCGCGCTCGGCCGGAACTCGGGACATTCGGACCGGGCATTCATTACGGTGGACAACAAGACAGGAACCGTGTACGTGAGCGCGGTCGACTTTGCTCGCGGGCAACGTTGGATCGTCGCTTCCCACGATAAAGCCACGACGTTCGGAAAACCGCATGCCATTGACTCCGCCGACTATCCAGAGGCCGCCGGTGAACCATTCGGCGACTACGTACCGGCCGCGGCTAACGGCAGCCTGGCTGTCACTTACGTAGCCAGTCTCGCCTCCACGGGGATCCCGTGCCCCTGCAACATCTTTGAAACGAGCACCGACGATGGCCTGACCTGGACACGCAACATCGCCCCGATAGCTGCGAACTGGTCAGCCGCGGATCCGGCGCTTCCAGGACACTTCGCAATCCTGAGCGGCGAAGCCCTTACCGCTTCGACTTCAACTCCAGACTATCTCCAGGTCACCTCCACCTTTGACTACGGTAAAACCTGGTCCAAACCCCAGCTCGTCGGCCAGACTCCCCCGAATCCCCGGTACCAACCGTGGATCAACTTCTCTCCCAAAGGTGCCCTCGGTGTCGGCTACAAGACCGTCTACGGAGACACTGTCAACACCGACTCCTACGACTATTGGTCAGCGATTTCGTGCGACGGCGGATTAACCTTTAGCGCTCCTCTTCGCGTCAGCCATGATGTTTCCGGTGCCGAGCCTCTGGGCGGGGACGACTTCTCTTTCGTCGCACTTGACAACAACAACCTGTATGCCGGTTGGGGGGACATGCGCACCAGCCCTACAAACCCGGCTCCATCGGCGCGCTCGATCTACTTCGGTACCGTCCCAATCAAGGCCTACGTCACCCCGGACGGAGCTCCTATGTCGTGCCATTGATCTTGCACCACCGCGGCGGCGTGCGGATCCGGAAGGAGGGCCTGTCATTACAGCAAATGCGTAATCCTGCGTGACCAGTGGCCACAGCACCACTCTCCAGGCACCCTACAAACTCCTGCGCGGTCTCCACGGTCAGGGCGAAGACCGGGATCGGCACTTTCCATCGCGAGGACGTGGAACCCGAACAGGTTGAACAAGGGACACGCGGTAGCGCAGCCGCGAACGCCGATGCCATACGCAGCATGAGACATTGTCGGGGCTTTCAGTAAATGTTTTTGCTTGGTCGCTTTACATCCTGAAGGCCCCGGCTCTCGTCCTACACGGGCCAAGGAATTCCGGAATCTCCAGCGGTAAGCAGGCAGTCCCGCGTTTGTGTCTGTTTTGTCGACAGGGACAATTAGAGCTTGTTCAAGCCCGTACGCGTAGAGAGCCGCGGAGTTGCACCGGCATCGTGACGAGATATTCCCTTTTCTCAGCG
>Ga0308158_10002920_pt1 | contig 15524 bp, 7 predicted proteins | sample PhyBR2_FD_201038 | JGI IMG/M metagenome (GOLD analysis project Ga0308158, IMG submission 201038) | Phyllosphere microbial communities from UC Gill Tract Community Farm, Albany, California, United States - DLSLB.R2 | ecosystem: Host-associated > Plants > Phyllosphere > Unclassified | place: USA... | reverse complement strand
TGCTTGAAGCCGGCGGCGTGATGCCGCAGGGGCCGGGATTCTTCTATCCCGCGACCCTGCTTGGCAACTGCCGCCAGGACATGGAGATCGTCAAGGAAGAGACCTTCGGACCGGTGCTGCCGGTCTTGCGCTACACCGATCTGGACGATGCGCTTGCACAGGCCAACGATCATCAGTTCGGCCTGTCCTCGGTGTTGTTCACCGAGGATTACCGCAGCGCGCTGCAGGCCGCCAACCGGATCGAAGCAGGCGAACTGTATGTCAACCGCACACCGGCTGATCCCTATCAGGGGTTCCATGCGGGCTGGAAGCGATCAGGGCTGGGCGGGGACGACGGCAAGCACGGCATGTTGGAGTTCACCCAGACCCGTCTGGTGGTGATGAAGTTCTGATCCGCCGCTGTTCTGCGGCCTCCTGCCTCTCCAGATATCTCTTATGACCACTTCTGTTTCGATACCGGCCGACGCGCCGGCAGCGACGGCGCGCGGCCGATGGCTGCGCTACATGCAGCTGATGCTGCTGGTGATCGCAGCCGGTGCCATCTATCCCATGCTGTACCTGCGTCAGGTCTATCAGGGCACCATGCTGGACGTGCTGGCCATCAGCAACCATCAGTTGGGCGTGCTGTACTCGATCCTGGGCACCGCTTTCCTGGTCAGCTACCTGCCCAGTGGCTGGCTCGCTGACCGCATCTCACCGCGTTTGCTGGTCAGCTTTTCGCTGCTGGGTACCGGTGCGCTGGGCCTGTGGTACGCCACCCTGCCCGGCTACGCGGCGCTGCTGCTGATCTTCAGCGGCTTCGGCGTCACCGCTGGGCTGACGTTCTGGGCGGCGCTGCTGAAGCGGGTCAAGATGATCGCGCAGGAGCACGAGCAGGGCCGCTTCTTCGGGGTGCTCGACGGCGGTCGTGGGCTGGTTGAAGCGCTGCTGGCCACCGTCGCCATTTCGCTGTTTGCGTGGAGCGTCAATGACCACGGGCAAAGCCAGGCCGAGGGCCTGCGCCACGTCATCCATCTGTACGCCGCCACCTGCATCGCACTGGGTGTGGTGCTGGGTTTCGTACCAGACCCGGAGTCGGCAGCGGCCGCACGCGATGACGATGCCGCCACAGCCGCCGGCGCGGCGGGTACCTCGGGTCGGCTGGGCGATGATCTGCGTACGCTGATACGCATCCCGGAGCTGTGGCTGGTCACGGCCATCGTGTTCTGTGGGTTCCATTTCTTCTGGGCTACCTACAGCTTTTCTGCCTACCTCGAACAGGATGGTCTGGGGCTGAGCGCCACCATGGCCGGCGTCATAACCACCGTCAAACTGTGGATGCGCCCGATCGGCGGCATCGGCGGCGGCTGGCTCGGCGATCGATTCTCCAAGCTGGGCGTCCTGATCGCTGCACTGCTGCTGTCGGCGCTGGGCATGCTGGGACTGGTCCTGTTGCCGGCATCGCACCGCATCAGCGTGCTGATCGTGCTGGTGGTCTTCGTTGGCCTGATGACCTACGCGATCCGCGGACTGTACTGGGCCATCCTGGATGATTGCCGCATCCCCGCACGGATCACCGGGCTGGCGATCGGCATCATCTCCGTGGTCGGCTATGCGCCGGATGCGTTCCTGCCGTTGGTCAACGGCTGGTTCACCGATACCTTCCCTGGCCTGCTCGGCTATCAACTCTATTTCACTTACGTGCTGGTGGTCGGGCTGCTCGGTGCAGTGGCTGCACTGGCGCTCAAGCGCCGCCTGCGCGCACGGGAGAAAATCACATGAAAGTAGTTTCGCTGCAGACCCATGTCGTGGCCACGCCACCGCCGCACGTGGGCGGCATGTACTGGATCTTCGTCATGGTGGAAACCGACTGCGGCATCGAGGGAGTGGGCGAAATCTACGCGACCACCTTCCACCCCGGCGCGATGCTGCCGCTCATCGATGATGTGTTCTCCCGTTACCTTCTTGAGCAGGATCCGCACCACGTCGAGCGCTTCTTCCGCCAAGCGTACTCCAGCGGCTTCACCCAGCGTCCCGACCTGACCATGATGGGGGTCGTGAGCGGGCTTGAAATGGCTTGCTGGGACATCATCGGCAAGGCCGCGGGCAAGCCGGTGTATGAGCTCCTGGGAGGTCGCGTGCACGAGCGGCTGCGCTCGTATACGTATCTGTATCCACGCAACATCACCGGCGAGTACGACTACAGCGACCCCGACCTGGCCGCAGAATGCGCAGCGGACAATGTCGCACGCGGATTCACCGCAGTGAAATTCGATCCAGCCGGGCCGTACTCGGCGTACTCCGGCCATCAGCTTTCGATGGAGGTACTGGAGCGCTGCGAAACCTTCTGCCGCCGCATACGCGAGGCCGTCGGCGATCAGGCTGATCTGCTGTTCGGAACCCACGGGCAGATGGTGCCCTCCTCGGCCATCCGTCTGGCCAAGCGACTGGAAAAATACGACCCGCTGTGGTTCGAAGAGCCGGTCCCGCCGGGGCAGGAAGAAGCGATGGCGCGGGTCGCCGCAGCGACCAGCATCCCCATCGCCAGTGGCGAGCGATTGACCACCAAACAAGAGTTCTTCAAGCTGCTGCAGGCCGGCGGCGCGTCCATCCTGCAGATGAACCTCGGCCGCTGCGGCGGCCTGCTGGAAGCAAAGAAGATCGCCAGTCTTGCCGAGGTGCATTACGCGCAGATCGCACCGCACCTCTACAACGGGCCGATCGGCGCGGCGGCCAGCTTCCAGCTCGCCACCTGCACACCCAACTTCCTCATCCAGGAAAGCATCGGCACCTGGGATGGATTCCATGCGCGGATACTGAAGAAACCGCTGCACTGGGAAGACGGCTACATCATTCCTTCCGAGGCACCCGGACTTGGCGTGGAGCTGGACATGGACGTGGTGCGAGCCAACAGCCCCTACACCGGCCAGCGCCTGCACCTGCAGATGGCCGCCGACCCGGTCGACGTCAAGGATACGCGCCCGGCGCGTGGGTGAACGGCATGAACGAACAGATGACGTACGACTACATCATCGTGGGATCCGGTTCGGCGGGCAGCATCCTGGCCAACCGACTGAGCGCCTGCGGCCAGCATCAGGTGCTGGTACTGGAGGCAGGGGGCAAGGACAACTCGCTCCTGTTCCGCATCCCGGTGGGCTTCGCCAGGCTTTACTACAACCCGACATACAACTGGATGTACAACACCGTGCCACAGCCTCATCTGGGTGGGCGCAGCCTCTATGCCCCGCGCGGCATGGTCCAGGGCGGCTCCGGCTCGATCAACGCGATGATCTACGTCCGCGGCCTGGCACACGACTTCGACGACTGGGCTGCAGCGGGCAATCCGGGCTGGGCGTTCGCCGACGTGCTGCCTGCGTTCAAACGGCTGGAAACGCATGCACGGGGCGCGAGCACGTTCCATGGCGGCTCCGGTCCGATCCATGTCACCCCGATGCAGGGCCATACCCATCCCATCACCGATACCTTCCTGCGCGGTTGCGCGGAGCTTGGCTACCCGGCGACCGATGATTTCAATGGTCCGGCGCCGGAAGGCGCCGGCGTGTACGACGTCAACACCCGCAATGGCCAGCGCTGCTCAAGCAGTTTCGCCTATCTGCATCCGGCCTTGAAGCGCCCCAATCTGCACATCCAGCGCAACACGCTGGCCGAGTGCGTGCTGCTGGATGAAACCCGGCGCGCCGTGTCTGTCCAGGTGCTGCAGCACGGCGAGCGGCACGTGCTGCGTGCGCGGCGCGAGATCATCCTGGCGGCCGGCGCGGTGGACAGCCCGAAACTGCTGCAGTTGTCCGGTATCGGCGATCCGGCGTTGCTGGCTCGGCATGGCATCGCGATGCGACACGCGCTGCCCGCGGTGGGCCAGCATCTGCAGGATCATCTATGTGCCAGTTATTATTACCGCGCCAACATCCCTACCTTGAACGACACCTTCAGCTCGTGGGGCGGACGCCTGAAGCTGGGACTGCAGTACGCGCTGACCCGCAGCGGGCCGCTTGCGATGAGCGTGAACCAGGCAGGCGGTTTCTTCAGAGGCACCGCAGAGGTGACAGCACCCAACCTGCAGTTGTACTTCAATCCGCTGTCTTACCAGATACCCACGAACCAGAAGTCGAGCATCCAGCCAGAACCCTATCCGGGCTTCCTGTTGTGCTTCAATCCCTGCCGGCCGACCAGCCGGGGCAGCGTGCAGATCGCATCGGCCGGTGCGGCGGACGCCGCGCGCATCGACCCCAACTACCTGTCCACCGACCATGACGTGCGGGAAGTGATCCAAGGCAGCAGATTGGTGCGCAGGATCATGCAGTCACCCGCACTGCGCACGGTCACCGTTGAAGAGGTACTTCCCGGCAAGGCCGTGGGGGTGGATGACGAAGCGGCCATGCTGACCTATTTCCGCCAGAACAGCGGCTCCATCTATCACCTTTGTGGCAGCTGCGCGATGGGCCCAGACCCGGCAACATCGGTGGTGGACGCACGGTTGCGGGTACACGGTGTGGCGGGACTGCGGGTAGTGGATGCATCAATCTTTCCCAACGTCACCTCCGGTAATACCAACGCGGCGACGATGATGGTGGCCGAGCGCGGTGCAGACATGATTCTCGATGATGCCTGAGTGCGTTCGGCTGCACGCGGCGCGCAATATAGCAGCAGCTATGAAATCCAGCTCTGCCTGCGCAATCACGTACTGACGCCTCCTGCTGCAGCGCCAGTGCTAAGCTTCGCGTCCCCTTGGGGAGTAGCCGGTTTCCTGCTGCAGGAAACGCCCGTATCAACATGCTCGGCCAGTGCGCCGTGGTGCGGGCAACCATCTTGGTTGGCGAGACCAGCGGTCCGCGTGCGCAACGACAGGTTGGGCGCGAACGCGGGCCGTGCGTCCGTCTTCGCCCGACCTGTCGTGAACTTCATGTCCCCTCTTTCGATCCTCCTGATCGGCTTTGCCATGTCCACCGATGCCTTCGCCGCGGCAATCGGCAAGGGCGCCGCCATGCGCAGGCCGGTGTTCCGCGATGCGCTGCGTGCCGGCCTCATCTTTGGCGCCATCGAAGCGATCACCCCGGTGATCGGCTGGATGCTCGGGCGCGCGGCACTGGAGTACGTGGAGGCCTTCGACCACTGGATCGCCTTCGGCCTGCTGATCGCCCTGGGGCTGCATATGATCGTCAACGGCCTGCGTCCGCAGCACGATGATGCCGGCGAAGACCCGCAACGCCACCACGGCTTCTGGCAGCTGGCGGTCACCGGTTTGGCCACCAGCATCGATGCCATGGCCGTGGGCGTCGGACTGGCTTTCATGGAGGTACACATCGGCGTGGTGGCGGCGGTCATCGGCCTGTGCACCCTGACCATGGTCACCGCCGGCATCATGCTCGGCCGCGTGCTCGGCAACATGGTTGGCAAGCGCGCGGAGATCATCGGTGGCGTGATCCTGATGATCATCGGCGCCACCATCCTGTACGAGCACCTCAGCGGCGCCGCGTGACCGGCACCCCGCGGCTCACCCTTCCCACCAGCGGCCTGGCCGGCGTGGGGTGCTCTTCAAGGGGAGGTTGCGGGTACGCCGGTGACGGATGGTAACCATCGTTTCCACGGTGGGCCGGCAGCCGTCCGCCAGCGGGCGGATATCGCGCTCGGCGACAGGCAATTCCCGCTGCGCGGGCCTGCGATCCGACCCGGGCCCGGTCACGGAAACGGACATTCCTGCGGTGCAGCCATGCACGTATCTTCGGGAACTCGTTCAGCACCCTCCAGCGCTGTTGGTGGACCGTGTCATCAGGATGGCGATCGCGCGGGGGGAGACTCAGTTGTCCGAACGTGCGTAAGCGGCGAGGAACGCACGCAGCGAAGCCGGCTTGATCGGCTTGGTCAGCACACGATAGCCGCGGTCGCGTGCCATCCGCTTGAGCTCATCACGGCCATCAGCCGTGAGCAGGGCACCGGGCAGGTCGCTGCCAGCCGCCTCGCGCAGCGCGACCAGCGTGTCCAGGCCGTCCAGACGATCATGCAGGTGGTAATCGACCAGCATCACATCGGGGTGCGCGGTGATTTTCTCCAGCGCCTGGTCCACGGTGCTGGCGGTGATCACCTGCACCTGCCAGCGCCCGAGCAAGGCGCGCATGCCATCCAGGATCTCCTCATCGTTGTCCACGCACAGCACGCGCATGCCGGCTAGTGAATCCGGACGCGAAGCCGGCGCCGCTGCGGCCATCAGTTCCTGCTCGCTGGCGCCCGGGGTCGCCGCTACCCGTGGCAGGGTGATGGAGAACATCGACCCGCTACCGACCCGGCTGCGCGCATTCAATCGATGGTCGAGCAGGCGTGAGATGCGCTGGCAGATGGACAGGCCCAGCCCCAGCCCCTGTTCACCCCAGTCGAAGGGCTGCTGGTAGCGATGGAACTCATCGAATATCTGCTGCATGTGGTGTTCGGGAATGCCAGGGCCGGTATCCCATACCTGCAGTTCCACTTCGTCGCCACGCAGGCGCACGGCCAGCACGATGCGGCCCTGCCGGGTGTAACGCAGCGCATTGGCCAGGAAGTTCTGCATCACCCGCCGCAACAACCGGCGGTCACTGCGGACCCAGGCTTGGCGCGCGAACAGGTCCAGGCGCAATCCGCGGCCCGCGGCAACCGGCGAGTACTGGGCCGCCAACTCGCGCATCAGGGCACTGGCATCGAACTCGCCGATCACCGGATTCAGGCCGCCGGCGTCCAGTCGCGAAACGTCCAGCAGGCCATCGAGCAGTTCCTCTGCGGCACGCAGCGAGGCGTCCACGCGCTCGGCCAGATGGCGCTGCTCTTCGTTGTTGTGGTGGCTTTCGCGCAGCGCCGAGGCGAACAGCCGCGCCGCATTAAGTGGCTGCAGCACGTCGTGGCTGATCGCCGCCAGGAAGCGGGTCTTGGACTGTTGCGCCGCCTCGGCAGCATTGGAGCGCTCGGCTACCCGCTGCTCCAGTGTCTCGTTGGCTTCAAGCAGCGCTTTTTCAGCGTGTTTGTAGTCGGTGATGTCGTTGTAGCTGGTGACGTAGCCGCCGCCGGGCAACGCCTGTCCCCGCATCTCGATCACCTTGCCATCGCTGCGCGTACGTTCGAACACGTGCGGCGAGCCGGCACGCATGTAGCGGATGCGGCGGCTGATCTGGCGTTCGATATCGCCCTCGCCCAGTTCACCGCGTTCGGCGTTGTAGCGGATCAGGTCGGCCACCGGGCGGCCCACGTACAGCATGCCGTCCGGATAGCCGAACATGTCCTGGTAGCGCCGGTTCCATGCGGTCAGGCGCATGTCCGGGTCGACCACGCTGACGCCGGCACTGATGTTTTCCAGCGTGGTGGACAGGATCTCCCGATTGAAGCGCAGCTCCTGGCCGGCTTCGTCCAGTACCGCCACCACCTCGCCCAGGTCCATGCCCGAACCGCGCAGCAGGCTGGTCAGCAGCAGGCGGGCCGACGCGGCGCCGATGGAGGCGGCAAGCAGGCGTTCGGTGAACTGCACCCAGGGCCGATCCGCCGGCACCTGGGTCTGCAGTTCGCGCCCCAGCGACTGCGCCTGTTCGAAGAATGAACGGCGCGCATGGCGCTCGCCCACCACCCGCGATGCCAGCGCCAGCAGGTCGCCTACGTGCACGTGGCCCGGCCACCCACTGGCCACCGAGGGCCGCTGTGCATACGGATCCAGGAACGGTGCCGCGCGCAGGCGCTCGTCCACGCTGGGCCGCCAGCGTGCCGACACCAGCATCATCGTCGCCGCGTTCACCAGCAGCGACCAGAACGTGCCGTGGGTCAACGGATCCCACCCGTTCATCCCGAACAACTGCTGCGGCCGCAGCCATGCCACGCCGAACGGCCCTTCGCTCAACCACGCAGCATCCACCAGGCCGGACTGGGTCAGCGCGGGCAACAGCAGGGTGTAGATCCAGGTGGCGAAGCCCAGCACGATGCCGGTTTCCACGCCGCGGCGGCTGGCCCCGCGCCAGTACAACCCACCGATCAGCCCGGGCGCGAACTGCGCCACCGCCGCGAACGCCATCAGGCCATAGGACGCCAGCGAGTTGTCGTTGCCGCTGCTGCGGTAGTACGTGTAGGCGATCAGCGCCAGGAACAGGATCGCCAGGCGGCGGATCCACAACACCCGCGATGCCACGTCCGCCGCCTCGCCGGTGCCCCCGCTGCGTCGCAGCAGCACCGGCATGACCAGGTCGTTGCTGATCATCGTGGCCAGGGCGATCGACGATACGATGACCATGCCGGTCGCCGCCGAGAACCCCCCCACATAAGCCACCAGCGCCAGCGCGTTGCGGCCCTCGTGCAGGGGCAGGGCCAGTACCATCGCATCGTCGGCCACCGTGCCGCCGGTGCCGAACAGGCTGACACCGGCCGTGGCGATGGGGATCACCATCGCCGAAATCACCACCAGGTAGCCGCCGAACATCCAGCGCGCGCGGTGCACGTCACGCACATCGCCACACTCCACCACCGCCACGTGGAACTGCCGCGGCAGGCACACGATGGCCAGGAAGCTGAGCAGGGTCTGCGATATGAACCCCACCGGGGGCAGCGAAGTGAACAGCGTATGCGCCGACTGCACCACCGCATCGGTGCGCTCGCTCAGCCACAGGTAGGCGAACACGCCCACGGCCACCATCGCCAGCAGCTTGATCACCGATTCCAGCGCGATGGCCAGCATCATGCCGTGGTGGTGCTCGGTTGCATCCACCTGGCGGGTACCGAACAAGGTGGCGAACAAGGCCATCAGCAGCGCCACGTACAACGCAGGATCACTGAAGTAGCCGGTCGGCCCGCTGTCGCCGGTCAGTACCTGCAGGCTCATCGCAACGGCTTTGTACTGCAGCGCCAGGTAGGGCACCACGCCGATCAGCGCGATGATCGCCACCAGCGCCGCCAGCCGCCGCGAGCGACCGAAGCGCGATGAGATGAAGTCGGCGATGGAGACCACATTCTGGCTGCGCGCCACCAGCGCCAGGCGTTCGATGATGCGCCAGCCGAACAGCATCATCAGCAGTGGGCCGATGTAGATCGACAGATAGCCCACCCCGCTGCGAACCGCCGTCCCGACCGCACCGTAGAAGGTCCACGAGGAGCAGTACACCGCCAGCGCCAGGCTGTAGACCACCGGGCGCAGCCAGGGCCGGTCCGGATACAGCGGGCGTCGGTCACCCCACCACGCCACGCCGAACAGCAGCGCAGCATAGGCGACGGACACCAGCAGCAGGATCCAGCTGGAAACCAAAGGCGGTCTTCCGGGGCGGCAGTGCCGACAGTGTAGTGGGTTGGGTGGCGGTCAGCCTGTGCGCAGGCGAGCGCTCGATGAAGGCCGTCGCCGTGGCAGGAGTGCACGCTATCGGGCTGCAGCGCCTGCCGTTGTGCCTTGATGCCCGGATCGCCATGAATTCGACCGCCCCTGTCCAGTCAACCTTTCCCGTGCTTGTTTCCACGCACCGCGGCACCGATCCCGATCATTCGGCGATCCGCGACGTCGCGGGCCCGCCGGCGACGCCCGGCCGGGTAGCGAATGCGCCGCTGCAGCACACGACCGCGACACCGGCAGCGGAGGTGCGCCTGCTCGTCGAGCGCGCGCTGGCAGCGGCCACGTGGGAATGGGTGCAGGAGCGCACGGCTGATGAAACTACCCGGCTGGTGGACACGATCAGCGCCGATCTGGCCCGGGACAGCGCCAGGCAGGGCATCGTGCTGTCATCGGTGCGCATCGTGGAAGGCTGGGACCAGGGCGTGCACGGACTGTTCGTGTGTGCGTGGAGCGTCACGACCGCCCCGCCTGTGTTCCAACCGCAGCCAGGCAGCAACGCCATCGGCTGGGATCCGAACAACCCGCTGGATGTCCCGCAATACCGTCAGCCCACCTTCGATGCCATGGATGCACCGGTGCGCCGCCTGCTGCTGACGTTCATCGCGCGCTGAGGGGGGGCCACCCTTCTCCCGCCGGCCCCGCTCATTGTTCCGCCGGCACACCCATTTCCTGCAGCAGTGCAGGGGCTGGATAGACCTTGGCCAGCAGCCAGCGCAGGTAACGCATGTCCACGTGGACGGCGCGCTTGAAGCGCGGATCGAACCACCAGCTGGCGCTGACCGACTCCCAGTTGCTGTCGAAGTTGAGGCCGATCAGTTCGCCCTTGGCATTGAGCACAGGGGAGCCTGAGTTGCCGCCGGTGGTATCCAGGTTGGTCAGGAAGTTGACCGTCTGGGTCTTCAGCGCCGGATCGGCGGTGCTGCCGAAGTCGCCCTTGGCGATGGCGTCCAGCAGCGGGCGCGGTGCATCGAACGGATACGCATTGGTGTTTTTTTCCACGATGCCGGCCACGGTGGTCACCGGATCGAAGTGCACGCCATCGCGCGGGCTCAGCGCTTCCACCTTGCCGAAGCTGATGCGCAGGCTGCGGTTGGCGTCGGGGTAGACCGCCCGGCCCTGCTGGGCACGCCAGGCGAACAATGCCTGCATGTAGGCCGGCCGCAGGCGCAGGCCCTCGCCCTCGCGGGTCTTGCGCTCGCCTTCCACGCGCAGCTGCGCCTGTACCAGCGGGCCGGCCAGGGCCAGCAGGGGATCCGGCGCCAGCGCCTTGCCCTCACGCGCTGCGGCAAAGCGCGACAGCCGCTGTGCTTCATCGCCGAGCGTGGTGCGTGCATACAGGCCATCGAGCGCGCTGCCCAGCGACTGCGGCGTGCGCCCGAAGGCGGCATCGAACTCCGCCAGGCGCTGCGCATCCGGCAACTGCTGGTAGCGGCCCAGCAGCGCACCCAGCAGGGCTTTTTCGACGCCCGGCGCATAGCGCCGCTGGGCCTGCTTCAACACCCCTTCGATCAGTGCCTGGTCGCGCTGCTGGAAGCCGCTTTCACGCTGGGCATCCGGCTTGGCCGATTCCAGCCGCAGGCGCTCCAGCAGCAGTGCCGAGCGCAGCAGCTGGGTCTGGCTGGCGATCTGGTCCAGCAGCAGGTCGCGCTCACCAAGCGAGGCGCCCTGTGACAGCGTGGCCAGCAGGGCCTGGATATCATCGCGATAGCGGGTATCGGCACTGGCCAGCATCGCCTGCTCGTCACTGGCACGCTGGGCCTTCGCGTCGCTGCGCAGCAGCCCCTCCAGTTCACCGGCGGCGCGCTTGCGGTTGTTCTTCAGCGACTGCAGCTGCGAGGCATAGCGGGTGCGTGCCTGCGCATCGCCCTGGGTCGCCGCCTCGATGGTGTCGATCATCTGCTGGAAAAGCGCGACGCGGCGCGGCAGCACGCTGTCGATCTGGCTGGCGAACTCGTTGGCAGTGCGATGCCGATAGGTGATTCCCGGGTAACCGGCCAGCATCGCGAAGTCGCCCGCCTTCGGGCCCTGCAAGGACATCTGCAGGTGCGCCGGCGCCTGGTAGGGCACGTTGTCGGGGCTGTACGCGGCAGGCTTGCCATCCTTGCCGACGTAGGCGCGCAACAGGGTGAAATCACCGGTGTGGCGCGGCCACATGAAATTGTCGATCTCGTCGCCATAGTTGCCGATCGCCCGCGGCGGTGCGTAGACCAGCCGCACGTCGCTGAGTTCCAGCTGGGAAATACGGTAGAAATCGGTGCCGTAGTACATGTCGGCCACCGAGCAGCGCACGCTGCCGTCGCGTTCGCAGTCGGCCACGATCTGCTTGCTGGCGCTGTCCACGGCATCGAAATAGGCACGTCCGGTCTTGCCCTTGGCCTGCGCCAACACCTGGTCGGTGACCTTGTCGAACCCCACCGTGACCAGCACGCGGAAATCCGGATTGGACGGCCGCTCATCGCCCCGGCCCTTGGCAATGAAGCCCTCGTCGATCAGGTTGTGCTCGGGGGTGCTGTTGTACTGGATCACGCCCATGGCCACGTGATGGTTGGTCAGCAGCAGCCCTTCGGGAGAGACGAACGAGGCGGTGCCGCCCCCTGCGCGCACCACCGCGCTGAGCGGCGGCGCGGTGACATTGGCGAGATCGCGCGGATCGCCCTTGAAACCGGCCGCTTTCAGCGGTTTGGCCAGCGCTGGCAGCTGGGTGGGCATCCACATGCCTTCGTCGGCATGTGCGCCTGCCGCCATGGACAGGCCCAGGGCCAGGGAGACGGAAAGGGTTGTGCGGGAGAACATGCGGGCATCCGGCGGATCAGGTCAGCCCGTGACCTTAGCCTCTGCGTGCCCCACACGACAACCGCCGGACCTTGGGCAGGTCCTGGCCGGCAGCCGGGCCAGCGTGCGCAGGCCGCTGACCTCGATGACACCAGCGTCCTCGGGACGCTCCGCGACGCCGCTATTTTTCGCGGCGCCAGTTCAACGAGCCCCGGTTCTCCACCGTGCTCGATTCCACCTCGATATCGAAGCCGCGACTGAGCAGGTATTTCAGTGTCAGCACCGACCCGCTGCCCACCAGTGAAACGCCGTAACCGACATACAACTTCGGCGAAATGAACTTGCCCACGCCCAGCACCGATCCGCCAAGCGCGCGCGACTGGCTGACGCCCGCGTCATCCAGCCCCAGTTTCGCGCCCAGCTGCGAGGCAAGCAGCCCGCTGCCGGCCGACAGGGCCGCCGATGCGGCGTTGACCTGCTGGGTCTGGTCGCTGGTGGCCCCGGTCAAGCTGCGGCCGAGCACCAGGTAACCGAGCGCCTCGGATTGGGACATGGACGGATCCGACCACACCTGCGCACGCGGCTGCATCGCACGACCGGTGACGTCGATGCCGGCGGTCACATCGCCGATGCGACGTTCCGCGCGCAGGTTGATGCGTGGATCGGACACCGGGTTGTAGTTCCAGGTCAGCTGGCCGCGCGTGATGGTCAGGTCCTGGCCGTAGGCCTTGTAGCGGCCACTCACTTCCAGCCCGCCGTTGGCGGTCATTTCGCGACCCGGCTTGGCCCATACCTGCATCTTGCCGGTCAACGCGCCCTTCAGGCCGAAACCAGCCATCTTGACGTTGTCGCCAAGGCTGACCGTCAGGTCCATGTCCAGCGGCGAGCTGGCGGTCTCTTCCGGATCCACCGGATCAAGCACCACGACGTCCGAGGATACCGAGGTACCGCGGTCGAGGCGTTCCAGGTCGATGTCGGCCTCCGGCACCAGCACCTCGCCCTTCAGCTGCATGGTGGTGCCGGCCAGGGTGAAATCCAGGTCCGGGTTGGCCACCACGCGCAGTTCGCTTGTGTTGGACAACAAAACGTTCTCGCCGTGGATATGCAGCTGCAGCGGCTGTGCATCGCCGAACCACGACAGGCCACCGTCCACATACAGCGTGCCCTTGCCGGAATTGGCCTGCGCGGTGATCTTCGCCGAGCCATCCGGTTGGGCGGTGAAGTCGCCCTTGCCCTGTTCGAAGGTCAGGCCCAGAGCCGGGAATTCGCCCTTGAAGTCGCTCAGCGTGGCCTCACCGCCCAGCAGCGGCTGGCTGCGGGTTCCACGCAGGCTCACGTGGCCTTCGATCAGGCCGGTCGGCCGCACGATATCCGGTGAGAACAGTTCCAGCCAGTACAGCCGCGCCATGTTGAGGTACAGCTCACCATTCAACGGAGCGCTGGCATCCCAACCGGTCTGCACCTTGGCGTTGACGAAGCCGTTGCCCTGGAAGCCCATGCCGAGGAAGCCGTCGATACGTGCAGGCGTCATGTCCAGCGTGATCGAGAACTGGTCGTACTTCAGCAGTTCGCCGCGGGCGTTGTCGCCCAGGCGCACGCCACCTTCGGCCGAACGCACCTCCACGTTGCCTTCCCAGGCATTGCCGCGCGGTCGGATCTGCGCGTCCATCGTCACCTCCCCGCGCAGGAAGATGCGACGCCCGGAGGTCGGCGGCAGCCACGGCTGCACCAGGGTCAGCGGCAGCGCGTCGCCACGCACCACCAGCCCTTCGCGCGGCCAGTTGGCATGCACGCACAGCGCACCCCCGGTGGCCGGGGCCAGGCAGGTTTCGGTCAGGCTGTAGTTGCTGCCGTTGATCGCGAAATCCGACGCGCTGCGCAGCACCCAAGGATCACCCTTCTGCGGTTCAAGCCGCAGCGATTCAAGCTTGCCGCGCCACTGCTGGCCCTGCTGGCGGACACTGCCCTGCAGGTCCACCGCGCCCATGTCGTTGCGGCCCTGCGCGGTCAACCGCAGGTTGCTGACGCTGCCCTGCGCGTCCACCTTCAGGCTTTCCAGCAGCATCCCGGCGTTGACGTTGCGGCCCTGCAGCGCCAGCGTGCCACTGTCGCCGCTCCATGGCAGGCGACCCTTCAGGCTGATCGCTTCGGCCGCGTAATCGTCCCAGCGCAGGTTGCTGCCCACCAGGTCGGCGGTGATGTCCGGCGCGTCGCGCCGCCCCTTGACCTGCACCGTGCCCTGCAGGCCGCCATCGGCACCCGGCAGCAGGTCACTGAGCTGCAGCGGTTCAAAGCGCGCATCGATGTCCAGCCGGTCGCCGACCTTGCCCGAGGCGGTGACACGACTCGCACCGACGGCCAACTTCAGCTGGCCTTCGCCCTGCTCGCCCTGCATCGCGAACTTGCCCTGCGCATCCACCGCACGCTGCCGCAATCTGCCCTTCAGGGAGGGCAGATCGACCGTCGCTTCGATGACGCCGGCGGTCCCCGGCGGTGCATTGGCCGGCACCGGCAGCTGGCGGCCGGTGCTGGCAAGATTGCCGGACAAGCGCCCGTCCCAGCCCGGCATGAAGTAGCCCGGATCGAACGCGTCGAGTGTCGCCTTGGCATCCCATTGCAGCTGCGGCGCCCAGGCCACGTTGCCTTCCACCTCGAGCGTGCCGCCGGGCGTGCGAGCCTGCAGCTGCTCGATGCGTGCTGCGTTTTCGTTGCCACGCACATCAAACTGCAGCGCCGCCTTCTGGCCGTCGCGCTCGATGTCGGCCGTGCCGATCGCTGCCCACGCCTGCAGCGTACCGGCCAGCCCCATGCGGGCTTCGCGCAAGGTCACCGGCACCGCCGCACCGCCGGCGGTGTTGGGATCAGCAGCCGGGGTATACGTCAGGTCATTGGCGACGATGGAAAAATCGAGTTTCTGGTTGTCCTGCTCGCGGAAGTCGGCACTGCCCTTCAACCGCACCTGTCCGCCGAACGCCTTGACCACCAGCGGCGATACCTTCAACACCTGGTCTTCCAGCTGCACCTTGGACGGGGCAAGCTCGACCTTCTGTTCGCCAAGCTGGGCGGTACCCTGCAGGTCGGCACTGCCGCCCTTGCCGGACGCGGTGAAGTCCAGCGTCAGCGGCTCCAGCGTGGAGGCGCTCAGCGCCGGGGTCAGCAAGCGCACGTCCAGCGCATCGGTGCGTGCGCTGGCCTTCCAGGTGGGATCGGTGCGGCCGTCGAACACCAGCATCGCGCGCAGCGGCTCGGGTGCACGACCGGCCACGGCCACTTCCATATGGCCCAGGTTGCCGCGTGCCACCAGGCCCACGCTGGCTGGCGTACGGCCACGCGGCGCCGGCAGGATGGCGGTGGCGCTCAGGTCGGTGTCGTAGTCATCGGAGGGAATGTAATGGCCGTTGATGCGGACGTTGCCCATGTCGCTGTCCACCAG
>Ga0308158_10002918_pt1 | contig 15530 bp, 11 predicted proteins | sample PhyBR2_FD_201038 | JGI IMG/M metagenome (GOLD analysis project Ga0308158, IMG submission 201038) | Phyllosphere microbial communities from UC Gill Tract Community Farm, Albany, California, United States - DLSLB.R2 | ecosystem: Host-associated > Plants > Phyllosphere > Unclassified | place: USA... | reverse complement strand
GAGCCTGCTGTCGCGCTCGCCGACGCGCCAGAGTCCGGCCATCGAGACCGCTGTCGCGCAAGGCGACGAGCTGCCCGACTCGATGGCCTCGCCGGTAGATACCACGCCGTGATCCGCGCCGCCCCTGAGCTTACCGACCCGGTTGACTGGGAGGAGTGGCGCACGCCGCTGCTGCAGTTCAGCCAGGCGTGTGGCCTGGTGGTGTCGGCCTACGACATCGACGGCCAGCGCAAAATCGGTCCACTGCTGGCCTCGCGTACGGCGCGCATGCTGGCCAGCTCCACGCTGTGGCACGACGAGGGGCCCGGTACCAGGCTGGAACAGCGCCTGGTCGATGCGGTTGCCAGCGGCCAGAACGAGCCCGGTGAGCTGTTTTATGACCTGCAGGTCTCTACCCTGCCCTTGCTGCGCGCAGGCCTGCCGTATGGCGTGCTGGTATTCGGCTGGTGTTTTGCCGACTTCAGTTCGCCCATGGCCTGCCAGCGGCTCGGTGCACAGATCGGCCTGGCCGGCCAGGCCTTGTGGAATGAAGTACGGCTCGACGCGCCACTGACTGCGGCGCGCCTGGGTACTTACCGCGAACTGCTGCGCACGCTGGCAGCGGCAATCGACCGCCAGCGCGACACCATCGATGAACTCAAACGCGTGAGCCGTACGCGCGAATTGTTCCTTGCCACCGTCTCGCATGAGATGCGCACGCCGCTCTCTGCGCTGTCGATGCGCGTGGAAATCTTGCTGCGCACGATGCAGGACATGCCGCCGGCGCTGCGCTCGGCGCTGCTGTCGATGCGCGTGCACGTACGCCAGGAAGCGGCCATGGTGGAAGACCTGATCGATGCAGCGCGCACGCTGACCGGCACCATGTCGGTCGAACGCGTGACGACGCCGCTCGGGCGCATCGTGCGCGACGCCGTCTCCACGGTGGAAGGCAATGTCAGCGCCAAACGGATTGCGTTTTCAGTGGCGCCGGACAACCATGGCGACCATATCGAGGTGCATGCCGACCCGCGCCGGCTGCAGCAGGTGCTGTGGAATCTGATACTGAACGCCATCAAATTCACGCCCGAAGGCGGTACCGTGGGCGTGAGCATCAGCCACGGTGCCGACGGCGTATGCATCCGCGTCAATGACAGCGGCCAGGGTATCGCAGCCGACGACCTGCCGCATGTGTTTGGCGCCTTCACGCTGCAAAGCGAGGCCAATGCCAGCGGCCTTGGCCTGGGCCTGTATATCGCCCGGCGCATCGTCGAGCTGCATGGCGGCTCGCTGACGGCCAGCAGTCCAGGCAAGGGGCTGGGGGCGACCTTTACGGTGCAGCTGCCGCCTGCGGACCTGCCAGTCGCCATACCGTAACTATTTCAGTTCTATCCACATGGTTCATCCACATAGCAGCGCATACCTGGCCAGCTCCTCGTTCAGGTAGCGCGCCGATGTGCCGCTGGCTTTCAGTTGTGCCAGCACACGGGCCAGTTCCGGCGCCAGGCTGGCGTGTTTCTGGTTCAGGTAGCAGTGGCCGGTAGTGGTGGCGATGGTGGCAAGGCGCTCGACCTTCGGCTGCTCCAGCGGCCGTTCGCCACAGCCCTTGAAGTTCAGGTAGTCCTCCACCGCTTCGCGCACGTCGAAATACAGGTCGGTGCGGCCCAGCTGCAGCTTGCGGATGCCCTGCCAGACTTCGCTGATTTCCGAACTGTGGTTGCGGCCCATATGCTGCTGCAGGAAGGCTTCCATTTCATGGATACCGCGCCGTGTTTCGCAGCGCAGCACCTGGTTGCGCGCCTGCGCCATATCGACAAACGGCGCTGCCCTGGCCAGACCATACACGCAGAAACTGACACTGTTATTGGGCTCATCGACCCGCCGCAGCCGCGGATGCAGCTGCTGGTAGGCGGCCGTGCGACCCAACTCACCGTCAACTTCACTGCTCAGCACCATGGCCGTAGCGCGCTTTGCCGGCACATCGACAAACTCGAACTGCCGGCCCAGCATGGCGCAGGCGTCGGTATAGAGCCGGATCAGCCACTGCGTACGTGGATCGCGCTGGGGCCGTGAAAACACAAAGCGCAGCAGCCGCTGGTCGGACGCCATGCCCGCGCCCGGCAGCATGACCAGTGCAGTCGCCTGCAGCAGGCTGCGCCGCGCAATCATTATTTGAGCAGCCTGGTGCTGGTGCGCGTTGCTGTGCGGCCCCTGGCGGCAGTGGCCTCGGCCGGCTTTGCGCTTGCCACTGGCGAGGATGCGTCCAGCCGGAAGCGCAGCACCAGTTGCTCCATCAGGGCAGCCTGCTCCTGCATGCTGCCGGCGGCAGCGGCGGCCTGTTCGACCAGTGCGGCATTTTGCTGAGTCACTGCATCCATTTCATTGATCGCCTGGTTCACATGAGAAATGCCGGTACTTTGCTCGCTGGAAGCGGCCGTAATGGCCGCCATGATGTCAGTGACGCGCGATACGCTGGCCACCACCTGATCCATGGTGCTGCCGGCCTCGGCCACCAGTGCGCTGCCGGTACGGATGCTGTCAACCGAATTGCCGATCAACGCCTTGATTTCCTTGGCGGACTCGGCGCTACGATGGGCCAGGCTGCGCACTTCCGATGCTACCACAGCAAAGCCACGGCCCTGTTCACCGGCGCGCGCCGCTTCCACCGCCGCATTCAGGGCCAGGATATTGGTCTGGAAGGCAATCGCGTCAATCACGGCAATGATATCGACAATGCGTTCGGCCGACGCGTTGATGGCGTCCATCGTTTCAACCACGCGCGTGACGACCTTGCCGCCCTGCTCTGCCGTTGCAGCGGCCGTCTGCACCAGGGCGTTGGCCTGCTGTGCATTGACGGCATTCTGGTTGACGGTCGAGGTGAGTTCTTCCATCGAGGCGGCGGTTTCTTCGAGCGAACTGGCCTGCGACTCGGTGCGGGCCGACAGGTCGAGATTGCCGGTGGCGATTTCGACCGAGGCCTGGGCAATCATGCTGGCGCTGCCCCGAATTTCGCCGATGGTCTGTGCCAGTTGCTGCTGCATCGACTGCATGCCGAATAAAATGCTGCTGTCGTCGTTCTGTTGCGTCTGCAGGCTGACCGACAGGTCGCCGCTGGCAATGCGGGCGGCCGCGCCGCGCACTTCCAGCGGATCACCGCCGATGGTGGCGCGCAGACTGCGGTTGGTCAGCACCACGATAGCCGACAACAGCACCGTCACCAGCAGCAGTACCAGTGCCGATTCAATCAGCTCTGCCTTGAAAGCTTCGTTGATGTCGTCCATATAGACGCCGGTAATCAGATCCCACTGCCATGGCGCGTAGCGCAGCACATGTGCCACCTTGGGCTGCGGCACCTTGCCGCCCGGGCGCGCCCAGACATAATACACATAGCCATTGCCGGCCGCGCTGGCACCCGCCTCGGCAATCTGACGATACAGATAGTAGCCGTTGGAGTCCTGGAAGCCGCTCATGTCCTTGCCATTGTTCTGTGGGGCAAACGGATTCATCAGCGAAACGCGGTCCTTGCTGGCGATCGAGGTATAGCCTCCGCCGGGAAAGCGCAAGGCCTTGACAGCTTCAATCGCCTGCTGCTGCGCGGCCTCCTTGCTCAGCTTGCCAGCCGTGGCCATGTCGTCGAAATGCTTGACCAGGCTGGCCGCGACTGCATTGATATTGCTCAGATCCTTGCGCCGCTCGTCCAGGCGCAGATCGCGCGTATCGAGCGCGTTATAGACAAAGACAGCGAAAATACAAAGCAGACTGCAGACCAGCGGCAGCCACAATTTCTGCCGGAACGAAAGCTTGTTCATCAATCGACTTTCTGAATTAATTAAATTGCAATGGGGTAGGCGCAACAAAACACAACCTGTGTACTGGCTGCGGGGTGAGAGAACACAATATCGGGATCAAACGAGCGGCTGGAGCCGGCAAGACGTGATTGCACGGACATTTCCGTAGTCCGGCGCGTTGTTTGGGCGCCTGGAAAAATCCAATCACGCCTTGCACCAATACGCTGGCAAGGACGACCTGCTTACAGCGCGCGCACGACGGACTCGCCTTGCGGAGCACATTAAAGTTGCAAGACAGTATAGTTGCTTTCTTATCAGCAAGAAAGGCTATAAAATAAATTAATTTGTTTCCAAAAGCGGTCTAATCAAGGTGCACAATGGATAAGTTGATGGCAATGCAGGTTTTTGTGACGACCGTTGATAGCGGCAGCCAGTCTGCTGCGGCAGAAAAGCTGGGTATGTCTCGCCCGGTGGTATCGCGCTATCTGGTGGAACTGGAAGACTGGTCGGGCGCACGCCTGCTGCACCGGACGACACGCAAGCTCAGCCTGACTGCAGCCGGTACCGACGTCTATGCCCGCAGCCGTGAATTGCTCGAACTGTCGCAGCAGATGCGCCTGGCGGTCGGCGAAGCTGGCGATACGCCACGCGGCCGCTTGCGTGTTACGGCCAGTACAACACTCGGGCGCTCAGTACTGGCGCGGCTGCTGGCGCAGTTTGCCGCACAATATCCGGCGGTCTCGATCGACATTCTGCTGTCCGACCAGCTGGTGGACCTGGTCGAGCAGCGCATCGATCTGGCCGTGCGCATTACCAACTCGCCCGGCGCCAACATGGTGGCGCGCAGGCTGGCTACCTGCCATGTACTGCTGTGTGCGGCGCCTGCCTATCTGGCGCAGCGCGGCGCACCGCAGCATCCGGCGCAATTGCGCGAACATAACTGCCTGACGCACGCCACCTACGGCAAGAATACCTGGACCTTTTCTAAAGATGGCGAACAGCACGAGATCACTGTGAGCGGCAATATCAGTGCCAACGATGCATCCGCCATCGAGCAGACTGCCATCTGCGGCGCCGGGCTGGCCATGCTGCCCGCCTATATGGCGCTGCCATTGATTGCCAGGGGCGAACTGGTGGCGCTGTTGCCCGATTACAAAGCGATGTCGATGACCATTTACGCCATTTATGCCACGCGCAGAAACATGCCCTTGGCGCTGGCCAGGCTGGTCGATTTCCTCGAGTTGAGTTTCAGGCAGGAACAGCTATAGCGCAGCCGCATGCAGGCAGACTAAAAATCGTATATGATGATCGTCATGCAGAAAATATCCACCACGCCGAACCGCAAGGAACAAACCCACGACCGCATCGTCGACGTGGCCTCGCGCGCCATTCGCCGCAGCGGCTACAGCGGTACCGGCGTGGCCGACATCATGAAGGAAGCCGGACTCACGCACGGCGGCTTCTATGCGCATTTCGAATCGCGCGACGTGCTGCTGGCCGAAGCGGCCAGCCGTGCCTGCGCCGATTCGGCAGCACTGGTCTCGTCGGTGGTGGCCAGCGCGCCACCAGGCAAGGCGCTGCAGGCGATGATGGCCGCCTATCTGGCGCCCGAACATATTGCCGACATCGAAACCGGTTGCCCCTTGGCAGCACTGGCTTCCGAAGTGCCGCGCCAGGCTGAGCCGGTACGCCAGGTTGCCGACAACCATGTGAGAAAAATGATTGACGCTTTTGCGGGCCAGATGCCCGAGCGCAATCCGGCTGAGGCGAGCGAGCAGGCCATGGCGCTGCTGTGCTCGCTGATTGGCACCACAATACTGGCGCGCGCCGTCGCTGATCCGGCGTTGTCGGCAGCCTTGTGTGCGGCCACCATGAAACACTTTGCTGAAACGGCAGGCTGACGCCTGCCGTTTTTTTTAACCATGAATATGATGAACGTCATATTCAAATCCGGCCAGCTGCCAGCTGTCCACATGAAAGGATCATGATGTTAAATATCTCCAACAAAACCGCGCTCATTACCGGCGCTTCTTCCGGCATCGGCGCTGTCTATGCCGACCGGCTCGCTGCGCGTGGCCACGAGCTTGTGCTGGTAGCGCGCCGGGCGGGCCGCCTCGACGCCGTGGCTGCGCAAATCAGGGCCAGGCACGGCGTGCAGGTCGAAACGCTGGTGGCCGATTTGTCCAGCGACGCTGGCCAGGCCAGTGTCGAACAGCTGCTGATGAACAGGCCGGTCGGCATGCTGGTCAATAACGCCGGGATTGCCCGCCTGGCACCGATCAGCCCGGCCGGCCTGGCCGACTCGATGGCGCAGATCGCATTGAACGTCACCGCCCTGACCCGCCTGACGCACGCTGTGCTGCCGGGCATGAAGCAGCGCGATCAAGGCACCATCATCAATATTGCTTCGGTCATGGCACTGAGCACCATGCCGATGGGTACCGTCTACAGTGCCACCAAGGCCTATGTGCTGGCCTTCAGCCGCACACTGCAACAGGAACTGGCAGGCTCGGCGGTCAAAGTGCAAGTGGTACTGCCGGCCGCCACCGCCACCGAAGTCTGGGACAACTCGGGCGTACCGCTGTCGGCCATGGCGCCCGAGTCGGTCATGACGACCGAGCATCTGGTTGACGCCGCCCTGCGCGGGCTGGACCTGGGCGAATCGGTGACCTGGCCCTCCGTGGCCGATACGGCGCTGATCGAACGCATCGAAGCGGACCGCATTGCCTTGTTCAAGTCGGCGCAGACCGGCCAGGTGGCGCCGCGCCTGGCCGCAAAATGAAAGCGCTTATCCTCAAACGCTACGGCGGCGCCGATCCGCTCGCCTTTGCCGACATTGCACGCCCGCAACTACGGCCGGACGAAATGCTGGTACGCATCCATGCGGCCGGGCTCAATCCGATCGACACCATGATACCCAAAGGCACCTTCAAGCCCATGCTGAAATTCGACCTGCCGGCCACGCTGGGCAGCGACCTGGCTGGGGTGGTGGCGGAAGTGGGCAGCCAGGTGACGCGCTTCAAGGTCGGCGACGCGGTATTTGCCAGCCTGTTTGACCTTGGCAAGGGTACGCTGGCCGAATTTGCTGCCGTGCCTGAACGCGTGGCGGCGCACAAGCCGGCCAGCCTGGACTTCGTGCAGGCCGCGTCGCTGCCGATGGTGGCGCTGACTTCCTGGCAGGCGCTGGTCGAACGCGCGCAGCTCAAGGCCGGACAGAAAGTGTTTATCCCGGCCGGTTCGGGTGGCATCGGCACGTTTGCCATCCAGCTGGCCAAGCACCTGGGCGCCATCGTCGGCACCACCACCAGCGGCGCCAACGTGGAACTGGTGCGCAGCCTGGGCGCCGACGAGGTGGTTGACTATCGGACCGAGGCCTTTGAACAGGTGCTGCAAGGCTACGATGCGGTACTGGGCACGGTGCGCGGCGATAGCCTGGAGAAAGCCGTGACCATCCTCAACCCGGGCAGCCGCGTGCTGTCGCTGGTCGGTCCACCCGACGCCGCATTTGCCCGCGCGCGCGGCATGCCGTTTTTCTTCAGGCTGGTGTTTGGCCTGATGAGCCGCAAGATAATCGGCCTGGCAAACAGGCGCGGCGCCAGTTATAGCTTTCTGTTCGTGCGCCCTGACGGCGAACAGCTAGCGCAGATCGCCCGGCTGGTCGAATCGCACACCATCCGGCCCGTGATCGACACGGTGTTTGCCTTTGACGATACCAGGCAGGCATTGGCCTATCTGGAACTGGGGCGCGCCAAGGGCAAGGTGGTGGTACAAATGCCAGTATAAGAAAAATATCTACCGGCCGCCCTTAGCAGCCAGTGCGGTCTGCAAGGCATCAAAATTGAACGGCTTTTGCAGGCCGGTATCGGCAACCGTACCAGCCTGGCTGGCCTGGCCGCTGGCAATCACGATATGCATGGACGGATAGCGGCGGCGCGCCGCCTCCGCCACCACATTGCCCGACATATCGGGCAGGCCCAGGTCGGCGATCAGGATATCGTAAGCTGCGCTCTCCAGCGCCTGCAAGGCCGACTGGCCATCGGCCATCGCGTGCACTTCGTGCCCCAGCAGGCCCAGCATGTCGACGGTAATCTGGCGTACCGCTTCTTCGTCTTCGACCAGCAGGATTTTCTTTCTTGGCGCCGCCGTATCGGGTGCCGACGCTGGCAGGGCCGATACGGCCGGAGCGGGCGCTGCCTTGCGCTGGCTGGCCAGCACCTGGCGCAGCTTGCGCGCCAGGCTGTCGCGCGAATACGGTTTGCCCAGCAGCTCGACGCCCGGATCGAGCCGGCCGCCATGGACGATCGAGTTTTCGGTATAGCCTGAGGTAAACAGCACGGCCAGTTGCGGCAGCAGTTCGCGCGCCTTGCGGGCCAGGTCGGCACTACGCAAGGGGCCAGGCATGACGACGTCGGTAAACAGCAGATCGACAGCTATGCCGCTTTCCAGAATCGACAGGGCGGCAGCCGCATCGTTGGCCTTGAGCACGCGATAGCCGAGACCGCTCAGCATTTCCACTACAATATTGCGTACCGCTTCATCGTCTTCGGCTACCAGAATGGTTTCCTCGCCGCCGGTGGTCTCGGTCACCACCTGCGTTTCCTGGCGCGCCTCCTCGTCGAAGCTGCGCGGCAGATACACCCTCACCGTCGTGCCCTGCCCTACCTCGCTGTAGATCTTGATATGGCCGCCCGACTGCTTGACAAAGCCATACACCATCGACAGGCCAAGGCCGGTGCCCTTGCCTTCCGGCTTGGTCGAAAAAAACGGCTCGAACGCGTGCGACAGCACCTCGGCCGTCATGCCCGAGCCGGTATCGCTCACTGCCAGCATCACATACTGGCCTGGCGCCACTTCGGTATGGCTGCGGCAGTAGGTTTCGTCGAGCCAGGCATTGCCGACCTCGATGGTCAGCCGGCCCGGGCCATCCATCGCGTCGCGCGCGTTGATGGCCAGGTTGAGCAAGGCCGTTTCCACCTGGGTCGGATCGACCAGCGTGTTCCACAGGCCGCCGGCAACGATGGTTTCAATATCGATCGGCTCGCCCAGCGCATGGCGCAGCATGTCTTCCATGCCGGCCACGATGCGCCCGATCTTGAGCACGCGCGGCTCGAGCGCCTGGCGGCGCCCGAAAGCCAGCAGGGAGCTGGCCAGGCGCGCGCCGCGGTTGACGCCGCCTATCGCGTTTTCCACCCACTGCGCCGCGCGCGGATGGGTAAACGGTATCGTGGACAGCATCTGCAGATTGCCTGAGATGACTTGCAGCAGATTGTTGAAGTCATGGGCCACGCCGCCGGTCAGCTTGCCGATGGCGTCCATCTTCTGCGACTGCTGCAGCGCTTTTTCCGCCTGCTGCATGGCCAGTTCGCTGGCCCGCTCGGCTGTCACGTCACGCGCCACGCCGTGCACATAGCCGGCGTCAGGCACGGCGCTCCAGGACAGCAGGCGGTAGCCGCCATCCTTGCACAGATAGCGGTTTTCCAGCTCCACCGTGCCCTTGCCACCGGCCAGCCTGGTCAGCCGGTTCGCCGCTGCGCCATGGTCGTCGGCATGGATGAAATCAAAGATCGACTTGCCAACGACCTCTTCCTTGTCCCATCCCAGCAAGGCCCGAAAAGCGGGATTGATCGATACGATGTGTCCCCCGAAATCGCAGACCAGCATGATCTCCCTGGACAGGCGCCACATGCGGTCGCGCTCGTGCGTGCGCTGGCTGACCTGCTCGGCCAGCGTGGCGTTCAGGTGGGCCAGCTTGAGGCTGGTCAGTTTCTGGTCTTCGATATCGGTGCTGGTGCCGATCCAGCTGCTGATGGTGCCGTCGTCGCTGCGGATCGGCAGCGCGCGCATCAGGTGCCAGCGGTACTGGCCATCGCGGCGGCGGATGCGGTATTCGGCTTCAAAAACCTGGCCACTGTCAACCGAGGTACGCCAGCGTGTGCCCGCTTCCACAACATCGTCCGGATGCACCACTGCAGCCCAGCCGTCGCCATTGAGGCTGCCGGGCAGCGCGCCGCTGTAGTTGTAGACCTGCTGGTTGAACCAGTCGAGCTGGCCTTGCGCATCGGCCGACCAGACCTGGTTGGGCATGGCCTGCGCCCACACGCGAAAGCGCGACTCGCCCTCGCGCCACAGTTTTTCCGCCTGCACGCGCGCCGTCACGTCGGAGCCCTGCACGAAAATGCCGACTATGGCGCCGTCGTCGTCGCGCATGGGCTGGTAGACAAAGTCAACATAACTGAGGCGCTCGGGCGCGGTAGCGGTTGCCGCCACCAGGAACGGCACCGAGGTGCCCGTATGCGGCTCGCCGGTGGCGTACAGCGCATCGAGCAGACCGACAAAGCCCTGTTCGGCGGCTTCCGGCAAGGCCACCGCCAGAGGCAAGCCGATCAGGTCGCGCTCGCCGATCAGCTCCAGATAGGCGCGGTTGGCCAGCGAAAATACATGCTGCGGACCATTGAGCATGACCATGAAACCGGGCGCCTGCTCGAACATCTGCGCCAGGCGCGCATGTTCGCCTTGCAGTTGCCGCTCGGCCCTGACCTTTTCGGTGGTGTCAACCACCACGGCCAGTATGCCGACCGCCTTGCCATGGTCGTCAAAAATCGGCGAGTAGTCGAGGTTGAGCCAGTGGCGTTCCAGCTTGCCGTCACGCATCCAGCTCAGTTCCTGGTCCTTGAAGCTGACCGGCTCGCCGCCCAGTACGGTCGCACGCACACCGCGGTTGAAGTCGGCCAGCTCGGGAAAGGCGGCCGAACTGGTCGCGCCCATAATGGCCGGATGGCGCAGGCCGACGATGTCGGCGTAACCCTGGTTGTAGACCAGCGTGCCTTCCGGTCCCCACAGTATGGTCATGGCCAGCGGCGAATGCACGATGGCGCCGATCAGGCTGCGCATGCCGGGTGTCCAGTGCCCGATGGCACCCAGTTCGGTGGCAGACCAGTCGGTAGAAAGTATCAGCTCGCCTATTGCGCCAGCGCCTGCAAGAAAGGATGAATGAGGAGCAAGGCAATGAACGGCCATAAAAGTCAGCAAGAAGGAAATGGGCGCGGGAGCGGCTTGTCAGTGACATTGTCACGAATCATTATACCGGCTGGGCACGCTGTTCCCGTTTTAGTTTGCTGGCCGCCCGCCTGCCTGTCATCACGCGCAGGCGCCGGTAGCCGATCACCACGCCGGTGACGCTCAGGGCCAGCCCGCCCAGGCTCAGCAGCACCAGCACCGCCTCGCGCCACGGCCCGCTTTGCAGCATGGGCGGCAGATCCCAGCTATGCAGAAAACTGAACAGCCAGCGTCCGACACGCTGCGTGCTGTCCATCGCCAGCACCACCTCGCCGGTGGCCGGGTCGATATACACCCAGTTGGCGTGCGCATCGGCAAAGCGCAGCTGCAGCACCGGCAGACGCCGTTCGGCTGCTCCCATCATGGCTTCGGCTTCGCGACTATAGTAATAAGCGTCCCACGCATGCAGCCACTGGTACTGCATGGCAACGCCCGGCATCAGGTGCGTGGCCGCCTGCAGCAAGGTGGCCTCATCCCAGCGCTCGCGCACCTGGCCGCCAGCGTCCTCCACCACCAGCCGCGTGCGTGCCCGGGCGTCGCGCGCCAGCAGATATGGGTGGCCTTCAAGCACGCGCCAGTCCAGTTCGACTGCCTCGAAACCGGCCCCGGACAGCCACTGCAAGGCCTGCTGTGGCGCCATCGGCTGATGCGCCTGGGCCAGCGTGGCGCCGCGCCAGGCATCCTGGTCCGGCCTAGCCCCCCTGCCGCTGCCGCTGGCGTCAAAAATGTGCAACGGATTCATCGACATCAGGCCGCTGAAGATCCAGGTACAGACAATGGCGGCAAAGGCCAGCCCGACCAGATGGTGCCAGCGCATCAGCGTCTCGCGGTAAGGCGAGCGTGACCCCGATTTGTAGCGGCCCTGGAAACGCCAGCGCCAGATGCCCACCAGCGTGCCGGACAAGGCAGTGAGCGTGGCGGCAAACGAGGCGATGATCACGGTCCAGCTCCATACCGGGTCGTGCGACCGGTCGCGCAGCGGATAGACCCAGTGCAGCCAGGCGCCGGCAAAGTTCCACAGCCGCTGCGTGCGCGGCGCATCGATCAGCACTTCACCGGTGCGCGAGGACAGATACAGCAAAGTGTGCTGCGCATCGTCCATCTGCACCCTGTGCAGCGGGCGGTGCGGGTCCAGTGAGCGCGCGTGCGTCCAGCGGTCCTCGCGCACCAGCCCCTGGTAATGCGCTGCAGCGCCGGGCAGAAAAGCGCGTGCGGCCACCAGCGCCGTGGCGGCATCGGCGCTGTCCTGCCGCTGGCCAGTGGCCGCATCAAACGCCGACACCTGGCCACTGGCGTCGCGCACGCGGTAGACGGGCGCGCCGCCGTTGGAGGTCAGCACGATCTCGGTGGCCGAGGCAGACTGGCGCAGCACCTGCGCCACGTCCGCGTAAGCGAGCAAGGGCAAGGCAGGCTTGCCAGCGAGCCTTTCCCACGGCGTCAGCTTGGGATAGCCGACAAACAGCATCACCATGCCGCTGATGAACCACAGCGCCATCAGCAGGCAGCCGGCAATGCCGGTCCAGCGGTGCAGCTGGTAGCAAAAACGCTTCATCGCCAAGGCCTTCAGAAACGGTAGTGCACGCTGGCCTCGACCTGGCGGCCAGGACCGTAGAACCACTGGCTGGTGGTGTAATAGGCGGTGGTGAAGTAGCCGCGGTCAAACAAATTGGCCGCACGCAGGCTCACGGTAGTATCCGGTGTGGCCTGCCAGCGCAGGGCCAGGTCGGCCGTGGCGTAGCCGGGCATGGCGATGCGGTTGGCATTGTCGGCATAGCGCCGGCCGACGGCGCGCAGGCCGCCGCTGGCGCTCCAGCCGGGCATGAAGTTATAGCTGAGCCAGATATTGGCCAGCTTTTGCGCCACATCAGGCGGCACCTTGCCGGCGCGCGAGACGGCCACGCCCTGCTCGGACTCGATAAAGTCGTCGAACTTCGCGCGCAGGACGGTGGCGTTGGCGTCCAGCTGCCAGTCACGCGCGAGCGTCATGCCCAGCGTTGCTTCCACTCCGGTCGATGAGCGCTGGCCCACCTGCACGCGCAGCTGCGGGTTGGACGGGTCGCGCGCCAGCAGATTGTTCTTCTCGATCCGGTAGGCCGCCAGCGTCCACTCGCCCTTTTTCTCCCAGAACGATTGTTTCAGTCCCACTTCAAGCTGGCGTCCGGTCGACAGGTCAAACTTGCTGTTGGCTGCCGACAGCATCAGCAGGCCGCCTACCGGATCGGCCGCCCTGGCCAGCTGGGCGTACAGCGCTGTGTCAGGCGTGGCGTCAAACACCGTGCCCACGCGCCAGCCGATATTGGTGTAGGTCCTGCCAAAGTCTTGTTGGCCTGAGATCAGGTTCTCTCGTTCCACTTGCGCATGGTCATAGCGCGCGCCGGCCAGCACGGCCCAGCGCGGCGTGACTTCCAGCCGCTCTTCGCCATATACGGCGTATTGCCTGGCCGTATTACGATAGCGGGGGATGGTGGGAATCGCGCTGACGAAATGGCCTGCAATAGGGTCATATGGATCGACCGACGCCGGGTCCGGACTGCCCACGTAGGTATTGTTGGCGTGCTGGAAGCGGCTGTGGCTGGCGTCAACGCCCAGCGCAAACTGATTAGGCAGGCCCAGCAGGCTGCTGCGGTGCGCGATGTCGATGGTAGCGCCCGTCTGCTGCTGGCAGTGCAGGATTTCGGTGTCGTCAGAGCGGTCGATCAGGCCGGTGGCGCCGTTCCAGGCATAGCCTTCGGCATTGCGGTAATGGCGCTCGCTGCTGATATGGTACAGCTTGCTGCGCACGGTGGTGGCAGCGGACGGCGTCCACTCGGCTGCCGCCTCGCTCCAGCGGTCATCATAGCGGATCACGCTGTCGCCGACATTGTAGTTTTTCTCGCGCAGGGCCGGCAACTGGCGGCCATCGACCAGCGGCGTGCCGAAGTAGCGCATCGGATGCTGGCGGCCGGTGGCATGGCTGAGCTTGAATTTGAGCTCGGGCGTGGCGTCCCATTGCAGCGCGCCGGAAAAACTCAGGTCGCGCGACTGGCCCATGTCGACCCAGCCGTCCGAGCGGTTGCCGCTGGCATCAAACCGGTACGACCACTGCTCGTTGATGGCGCCGCCGCTGCCCAGACCGATGCGCTGGGTATTGTCTGTGCCGACGGTAGCCTGCACCTCGTTGCGAATGGCGCTGCGGGTAGGCTTTTTGGGGATCACATTGACTACCCCGCCGATGGCGCCGTCGCCCACCAGCACCGACGCGGGGCCGCGCAGCACTTCGATGCGATCGACCGACCAGGTATCGAACGGGAACGTCAGCCCTACGCCACCGGACTGGCGCACGCCGTCGTACAGGCGCGTGACCGAAGTGGTGTCGGTAAAGCCGCGCGCCGACAGCGAACTGCCGCCGTTGCCTGGGTGCGGCATGCCGCTGATGCCCGCTGAGCGGGTAATGGCGTCGACCAGGTTGCTGTCGCCGCGCTCGTCGAGCTGGGCGCGGCTAATGATATCGATGCTGGCCGGGGTTTGCATCGGCGTGAGATCGAGGTTCGAGCCGGTGGCAGCCGGCGTGCGCAGCGCCGTGGCCTTGTCGGCATTGACCAGCACGGCTGGCAGGATGGTGGCGCTATCAGTCTGTGTCTGGGTCTGGGCAAGGCCAGGACCGGCCAGGGTGCTCAGGACAGCGGCCTGAATCAGGGTAAGGCGAAATGTGTTCATGATGGCAAAGCATAAGTTTGTCGCGCGACGCCTTCAATGGGCGCGCAGCGGATAGCGACGCCCGCGCAGACAATTGCAGCGGGACGAACCGGTTCGAAAAACTCAGGCGATGGCGGGTGGGCCGCGCGGTTTGCCGGCAGACCAGGAAAACAGTGGCTGCGGTGCGCGGTAGAACAGCGGTGGGTAAAGATCGTGCCCTTCTATCAGGGCGATATGGACGGCGGCGCCGGGCAGCAAGGCAAACGAGCCTGCGTGGGTGGCGCAGTACGGGCAATGCTCGAAAGCGTGTTTGGCCGGATCCGTGCTGCTGTCTGCAGCCAGGCCGGCCACGCTGCCGGCGTCTGTCATGCCGCCGACGCTACAGATCTGCATGGCAGCAATGGCAGCACTGGCCGTGTTGCCGGCAGCAAGTGCATGCGAAACCGATGGCGCAAGGGCGGCAAACAGGATTGCCAGCATGGCGATCCAGATATGCACGACCCTCGTTGTTGCCAATCTTCTCATGGCGTGATTATAGCCAGGCTGCCGCCTCTTTCGCCAGCAGCAATTTTGTGCAGCATCAAGGCGCGGCGTTTTTTCATTCCCATTATGCCGTTCGCCTCATAATATTTGGCTCTGTCATCAAGAAATAGGGGAACACTTTTGAAATGCCCGGATCTAAACGATCTGAGTCACCTTCAGGAGCACATCATGTCCCCATCGCAATGGCAGTCTTTCATTGCCGAGTTCGCGCAATTGTCTACACATCAGTGCAGCGTCGCCATTGAATTGCTACGAGCAGCTACCGGTGCCAGTGCCACGATTGCGCTGGTCGAGCAGGCAGCGCTTGCGCATCTGGCCTGCCCGGCGTGCCGCTCAACGCATTTTCACCGGCATGGCAGTGCGCATGGCTTGCAGCGTTATCGCTGCGTCGATTGTGGCCGCACATTCAATGCCTTGTCCGGCACACCGCTTGCCCACTTGCACCACAAGGAGCGCTGGCTCGCCTACGCCGGATGCATGCTCGAATCGTTT
>Ga0308158_10002916_pt1 | contig 15540 bp, 15 predicted proteins | sample PhyBR2_FD_201038 | JGI IMG/M metagenome (GOLD analysis project Ga0308158, IMG submission 201038) | Phyllosphere microbial communities from UC Gill Tract Community Farm, Albany, California, United States - DLSLB.R2 | ecosystem: Host-associated > Plants > Phyllosphere > Unclassified | place: USA... | reverse complement strand
CACCGAAGCAGGGATCGACGCAACCATGACGAAACACCACAAAGCCACCGCCAGCGACGTCGCCGAAAAGGCCGGCGTCTCTAAATGGACGGTATCGCGCGCCTTTACGCCCGGTGCGTCGATCTCGGACAACGCGCGTGAAAGCGTGTTGGCGGCGGCGGCAGAGCTGGGCTATCGTCCAAATCTGCTGGCGCGCAGCCTGTCGCAAAAACGCACGCACATCATCGGCGTGGCCATCGACGAAATGAAGAACCCGCATTCGATGATGATGCTCGATATGGTCACCAAACAGCTGCAAGCACGCGGCTATATGGCGCTGCTGCTGAACATCACCGCCGGGGAAAACTACCGGGCGGTGATGGCGATGGCCGATCAGCTGCAGGTCGATGGCATTCTGTTCCTGGCGACGGTGTTAACCCAAGAGTGGGCAGCGATCGCGCAAGATCTGCATCAGATCCCGCTGGTGCAGGTATGCCGCAATACGGAAAGTGAACATATCGATGTGGTCAATATCGACGGCTATCGTGCCGGCGAAGAGATCGCCGCGCTGCTGATAGAACAAGGTCATCGCAGCTTTGGCTATATGAAGGGGCCGGATACGCAAAGCAGCCATTTGCTGCGCATGGAAGGCTACCGCGATAGGCTGATAACCTCTGGCTTTCAGCTGGATCGGGTGCTCACCGCCGGCCACTACGATCGCCAACGCGGTTTCCAGCTGATGAGCGAATACCTGCAGGCAACGCCGGAAAGCGAGCGGGTTGAGGCGCTGTTCTGCGAGAACGACGTGCTGGCACTGGGGGCGCTCGAAGCGCTAAGGCAAGTGGCGCCGTCGTCTGCAATGGCCGTGGTAGGTTTCGACGATATCGACGAAGCCGGCTCAGCCAACTGGGCGCTGACCAGCTACAGCCAACGCATCGATCGGCTGGTCGAGGAGGCCTTGAATCGCCTGATCGACAATCGTGCCACGGCAGACGGCGCCTGGCGGCATGGGGAATTGCGGGTTCGGCAGTCGCATTTGGCTGGGAAACCGGCGTAAGGATTTCTTTTTGTGTGACATTGTCACTATTGAGGCTTGATGAGAGCACATCGAGATGGAAAGAAGAAACTCTATAGAAGAGAAAGCGTTGCATCCAGAGGTCCCATCGCCAGCGGTGGCGAGTACCGCTGGGGGCGCCATGGCAAACAGGCGGACGATGAGCAGTTGCCGCTGCGTGAAAGTATGCATGGGCGGATACAACATGGCATGGATTACACGCCGCTATTTCAATTTTTGCTCAGTAAAGTGGGCCAACCCTGGAATGAAGTACACAGCGAAGCGATTAGTCGGTTAGATAAAGAAGCGCCTATTTTTTACCTGGTGGCGCTGCACCGTAAAAACTGGCGCAGTTATGTCTGTTGTGGTGAGTCGAGCTATTACAGTGGTCTATGCGTAGATGACCACGGGATACTGCAGAAAGTGAACCCGGCATTCACCGCAGAAGATGTGCCGGTGAGATGCCGTTGTTGTACCTATACGTTCAACGGGGAACTCGTGCCCATCACGGAAAAGAACTGGCAAAAACCCTATGAGAAGGAATCCTGGGAATAGTCAGGTTTCACGAGAGTCATTCTGGAGTAGATTGACTGCTGAAGTTTGCCAGATTTCACATAGCGCGATCAAAAAGGAGGGCATTTTGACGCATTCTGCAAAGTTGTTTAGCCAAATCCAGACGCTTGAGGTTGAACTGCATCAGCCATCGGTGCGCCGCGATCCGCAGCGCGTCGCGGCATTGCTGCATGAAGACTTTGAAGAGATTGCTCGCTCAGGTCTGCGTTATGACAAACGCCAGACCGTTGCGGCGCTGGAAATGGAAACTGAGCATCCGCAGATTGTTGCCGAAGGTTTTACGCTGGCGAAAATCAGTGAAGGCACAGTGTTGCTGACGTATAAGAGTTTTCAACGCAACGCGCAGGGCAACACCATTCGTTGCACAGAACGGTCGTCGATTTGGATGCTGACGGAAAAGGCCGGTTGGCAAATGCGGTTTCATCAGGGCACACCGACCGAGGATTAAACTGAGGTGCTGAAACTGAACGGGCTGATGATGGGCTTAAACATAAAAAAGGTTAGCAGCCTGATAAGGCTTGAAGGTGAGGTGAGAAAGGACGGCCAGGCTAACGGCGGTGCGTACCCAACAATGCAATTTAACATAATATACATTATGCGCACCCATGTGGTTATACGTGGATTCTGGCGTCCTGGCTTGATCATGGGTTTTCTCCTGTGGCCAACCATTTCAACGCCCGTTGCTCATGCCGTTGAACGAATTCGTTTTTCAGCTGGTCTTAAGCTGTCATGTGAGGCATGCGCTTGCCGCTTCCCAGGATTTCGGTACCTGGCGTTCCAACGCCGCTTAACCGCCCAGCAAAATTATCAATCGTTGGTTTGGCCGCCAGCCAACTCTGCCGATGTGATGGACTGCCGCTAACACGCCAGCCAGTATCTCGCGAAGTTTCAGCTTTATCACGTTCCACCCACTGAGGATCATAGATAAATGCGTTCTGCCATTAATGATGACCGGGCATGCTTATAGCGATACATCTCTGGGGATATTGAGGCGAAATCCCCCCGCCTTTTTGATCGCGCTACGTGAAATCTGATAAAACATGGCTACTGCGATACTGCAGATTTCACCAAAACGCGCCATAAAAATGAACAACTTCTGCCTGCCAAATGCGTACTGGCGTTCGTCTTCACCGTTTCCGGTGGCCTTCATGGCGTTGGCTATACTGAATGGGAACATTCTTCCACACTCCAGGACATCCCCATGTTTGACCATGTGAAATTTGGCGTCAGCGACTTTGCTCTGAGCAAAGCGTTTTTCCTTAATGCGCTGGCGCCGCTGGGCGTAAAGATCGTTGCCGAAGGTGAACCCGATTATGGCGTTGAGCTGTGTCCCGATCGGGGTAACGTGTCATTATGCCTGTTTCAGACCGATGAAAAACCGGCGCATCTGCACCTGGCATTTACCGCAAGCAGCCGTGAACAGGTCGATGCGTTCTATCACGCCGCGTTAAGCGCCGGCGGCAAAGACAATGGCGCGCCCGGTTTACGCCCCAATTATCATGCCCACTACTATGCGGCGTTTGTCATTGGTCCGGATGGTCATAATATCGAGGCGGTTTGCCACAATGCGATAGCCTAGTTTTCCATTTAAAACAAATAATTATACAGAGAAAAGACTCTGTATTTAACATAACGTATTGTGACGTCGTCACTATTAGTTACCCCGTCACGTCAATCCACTCCGCTCCCGTGATGCCGGCCAGCCGCTGTGGCGCAATTCTCACGCCGGAGTTATCGCTGCCGCCTGCCGGAAGCACTTCATCGAAAGCGCGCAGGCTATGATCGCAGTAGATCCTCACCGCCTCCGGTGCGGCAAAGGGACAAACGCCGCCGGGCGGATAGCCGGTTAATGCTTCAACCTCTTCCGCCGGCAACATACGCGCCTTCACGCCGAAGAATTGCTTGTACTTCTTGTTGTCGATTCTGGCAGTTCCCGCCATCACCAGCAGCACCACATCGCCGTTAACGCGAAACGAAAGCGTCTTGGCGATCTGCCCGCTCTCTACGCCAAAGGCTTCTGCCGCCAGCGCCACCGTTGCGGTGTTCTTTGCCAGCACCGTCACCGTCGTCTCCGGTGCGTGCTCGGCCAGAAAACGCTGAACGCGTTCTATGCTCATGCCCTGCCTCCTGATATTGCTAAACCATTGATAATGCCGAAGTGATGGTTTCGGTTTTAACATCGCATGCTAAAAATGAGAATCAAAATTGTTCAAATCGCTGGATCTGAACAAAGCTTTAAGGGGCCAATGGCCTTTTTACCCATCATTTTTCATGGAGATGCCTGCATGACCACGCAAACGACAGCAAGGCCCTCAGCGGCCGCAGTGGCCGTCTATGAATGGCTCAACCCGATACCTTACGGATTTTTCACCGCGGCGCTGATTTTCGACATCATTTATGCCTGTACCGCTAATATTCAGTGGGTCAATGGCGCAAGTTGGCTAATTGCCATCGGCCTGATTTTTGCCATCATTCCCCGCCTGATTAACCTGGTACAGGTATGGTTCGGCAGCGCTCGGCTGCGGGGAGCGTCGGTCAAACTCCATTTCTGGCTGAATTTGCTGGCCATCGTTCTCGCCATTATCAACGCTTTCGTGCATAGCCGGGATGCGTATGCCGTGGTGCCCCAAGGCCTGGTGCTGTCTGCGATCGTGGTCGCGCTGCTCAGCCTGGCGAATATTCTGCTGGCCCTTGGCGCCCGCGCAAAATAAGGAGGTTTTCATGAAGCTCTCATCTCTGGCGCTCACCCTTTCCGCCGTTTTGGCCTTGGCCGGCTGCGATAACAGCGCCGTCATTTCGCCAGAGCAACAAATGGGCCCGGACCCGACGTTGCCGGCGGCGCAAGACTTTCTGATGCCGCCGATGCAGGTGCCTAAGGGCGTTGGCTGGCAACAAGATCAGACGCCGAAAGTGGCGGAAGGCTTGAAAATCGATAAGGTGGCAGACGATTTGCTTCATCCGCGTCAGTTGCTCACGCTGCCCAATGGCGATGTGTTGGTCGTGGAGGCCAACGGGCCGGGCACGGAAGCGGTGAGCACGCCCAAGCAGCTGATCGCCGGCCTGGTGAAAGGCCAGTCCGGTAAAGGCGGCAAAGGGGGCAATCGCATCACCCTGCTGCGCCCAACCGCCGGCGGCAACTGGGAAAAGCACGTCTTCCTCGAGGGGCTCGATTCCCCGTTCGGCGTCCAGCTGATTGGCAATACGCTGTACGTGGCCAATACCGGCAATATCATGCAGTACGCCTATCAGCCAGGCGAAACGCGCATCAGCGATCCGGGCAAAGAACTGGCCGACCTGCCGGACACCATCAACCATCACTGGACCAAGGCCCTGCTGGCCAGCCCTGACGGGAAAAAGCTGTATGTCGGCGTCGGTTCCAACAGCAACATCACCGAAAACGGCCTGGCCGTAGAGTACCGGCGCGCCGCCGTGCTGGAAGTGGACACCGCCTCCGGCGCCAGCCGCATCTTCGCCAGCGGCCTGCGCAACCCGACCGGGCTGCAGTGGGAGCCGCAAAGCGGCAAGCTGTGGGCGATTGTCAACGAGCGTGACGAAATCGGCGCCGATCTGGTGCCGGATTACCTGACCTCGGTGCAAGACGGCGGTTTCTACGGCTGGCCTTACAGCTATTTCGGCCAGCACGTCGATCGGCGGGTACAGCCGCCGCGGCCGGACCTGGTGGCGAAAGCCATCAAGCCGGATTACGCGCTCAGCTCGCACGTCGCGCCGCTGGGGCTGCTGTTCTACACCGCGAGCGCTCTGCCGGCCGACTATCACGGCGGCGCCTTTATCAGCGAACACGGCAGTTGGGATCGTTCGCCGCTGAACGGCTACCGGGTCAGCTATGTGGCGTTTGAGCAAGGCAAACCGGTCGGCAAGCTCAAGGCCGTGGTGACAGGTTTTGTCTCCGATGATGAGAAGGAACTCTATGGCGCCCCGGTGGGGTTGGCTGTCGATAAGACCGGCGCTTTGCTGGTTGCGGATGACGTCGGCAACACTGTCTGGCGCGTCAGCGCGAAGTAAGGTTACGGGCGGGTTCCGGTGAACTCGCCCGTGACATTGTTACTCACTCCTCTGCGCCAGCCAGATCGTCATAAAGCGGAATAATCGTGCTCGTCAGTTTTTCCGTCATTAATATTGTCCCCGTCACGTTATTGGCGTAAGAAAATAGCCTTTGGTCAGAATTAAAGCGCTTATCCGATAATATATTCATCAACAGAGCGTTGACCAGAAATAAAAGGTTTTAACATTTCGACATAAACCAGTACAATTCCCTCCCCTGTGTTAACCCTTTTTTAGGTTGATTGTGTCGTTAATTCAGCGCTCTGCATCACGTAACCGGGCCGCCGCCTGGTTAGGGATGTTCGCCATTCTGATGTTGTTCATTGCGCCGGTGGTCTCGCGATCCCTGGAGCATGCGCGCGCCGGAAGTGCTGAAACGACCGTCATGGCGGACTGCGGCATGGCGATGCCGAAGCCGATGCATCATGATATGCATTCGCCGCCGGCCGCGCCGGAAAAGGCCGCATCGCCGATGATGCAGCACGGCGGCGGCCACCACAACATGGCGATGATGATGGACGACAGCGCCTGCGGCTACTGCGTGCTGTTGCTGCACGCGCCGCTGCTGGACGTGAGCCACGCCCCGCTGTTCTGGTCTCAATCTCTGGCCTCGCGCCCGCCGCCGACTCATTATCTCGTTCCCCTGTTTGCCCACGTCGTTCATACCGAATTACAGCCGCGCGCGCCGCCCGTCTCTTTCCTCTGATTTAACAATACCCCATTGCCGTTTCTGTATTGCCGTTGATCGTTTCAACATGGCGGAATTAATACGCCCAATGGTTATGCATTGAGACGACATTATTAGCCCGGTTATTTCCACGTTGAGGGAATTAACCCCCGTATTTTCCGATGGTGATTTTCGCCAGGCATCCCCACGCCTGAATAAATCGCCGGAGAATAATGGAAAAAAGTTAGCTTAAGGAAAGATGATGTTTAAACCCGCTTATAAAAAGAACGCCGTCACCCGCGCCATCACCACCTCCATGCCGCTGTTCCTGCTGGCCGGCCACGCGGCGCAGGCGCATCAGCACCCTACCGACGCACAGGTTAATGATGGCGACGTGATCACTGTCACCGCACCGCTCTACTCTCCGCTGACCATCGTGACGTCACCAAAAACCCCGCGTCAGCCGGTGCCCGCCAGCGACGGTTCGGACTATCTGAAAACCATCCCCGGTTTTTCGCAGATCCGCAACGGCGGCACCAACGGCGATCCGGTATTTCGCGGCATGTTCGGTTCGCGGCTGAAAATTCTCACTGACGGTTCGGAGATGCTCGGCGCCTGCCCATCGAGAATGGATGCGCCCACCTCTTACATCTCGCCGGAAAGCTTCGATCTGCTGACCATTACCAAAGGGCCGCAGACGGTGCTGTGGGGGCCGGGTTCGTCGGCGGGCACGGTGCGTTTCGAACGTGAACGTCCGCGCTTCGACAAGCCGGGCATCAAGGGCAACGCCAGCGTGCTGACCGGCTCCAATGGCCGCTGGGACGAGAATGTCGACGCCAGCCTCGGCGCCGAGCAAGGTTACCTGCGGGTGATGGCCAACAAGTCGCGCGCCAACGATTACCAGGACGGAACGAATACGCGCGTGCCATCGCGCTGGGACAAATGGAACGGCGATCTGGCGCTCGGCTGGACACCGGATGCCGACACGCTGCTGGAAGTGACGATGGGGCGCGGCAACGGCGAAGCGCGCTATGCCGGCCGCAGCATGGACGGTTCGCAGTTCAAACGCGAAAGCCTGGGCATGCGGGTGGAGAAATCCAACATCGGCGAGGTGCTGGATAAGTTGGAAGCGCAGGTCTACTACAACTACGCCAACCACGTGATGGACAACGTGACCCTGCGTTCACCGGGCAGCGGCGGCATGGGTGGCCACGGTGGGCATGGCGGCATGAGCATGGGGGGCCACGGCGGGCAGATGATGTCTTCCGGCATGACGATGCAGCTCGATCGCCGCACCGTCGGCGGCCGCGTGATGGGCACCTGGCAGTGGCAGGACGTGAAGCTTGAAAGCGGCCTGGACACGCAGACCAATACCCACCGCAGCATGAGCCGCGGCAGCTGGGAAAAAGACGCCCAGTTCAACAGCTACGGCGCCTTCGGCGAGCTGACGTGGTCCACCAGCGAGCAGGATAAGCTGATCGGCGGCGCGCGTCTCGATCGCACCCTGGTGGAGAACTTCCGCAGCGGCAGCGACGGGGAACGTTCAGACACCCTGCCGAGCGGCTTTATGCGCCTGGAGCATACGCTGGCCGAGCTGCCGCTGATGCTGTATGCCGGCGTCGGCTATACCGAGCGCTTCCCGGATTACTGGGAGCTGTTCTCGCCGAAGCTGGGTCCGAACGGCAGCAAGGATCCGTTCTCCAGCGTCAAGAGCGAGAAAACCACGCAGCTCGACATTGGCGCGCAGTACAACGGCAAGCGCTTCAACGGCTGGGTCTCCGCGTATGTGGGCCGCGTCGATGATTTCATCCTGTTCAAATACGATCCGCACAATGCGCGTCTCAGCCAGGCCGATAACGTCAACGCCAACATCATGGGCGGCGAAATGGGCATGGGTTATCAACTGAGCGAGCACTGGAAAACCGACGCCAGCCTGGCCTACTCCTGGGGGAAAAACGCCAGCGACGGCCGTCCGCTGCCTCAGATCCCGCCGCTGGAGGCACGCTTGGGGCTGACCTATGAGTACGGCGACTGGAGCGGCACCGGCCTGTGGCGACTGGTCAGCGGCCAGCACCGCGTGGCGATCAACGAAGGCAACGTGGTAGGCAAAGACTTTGCCGAAAGCGCCGGCTTCGGCGTGCTCTCCGCCAACGCCGCCTACAAGGTGAATAAAAACGTCAAGCTGAGCGCCGGTCTGGATAATATCCTGAACAAGACCTACAGCGAGCACCTCAACCTGGCGGGCAACAGCGCCTTCGGCTATTCGGCCAACAGCGCGGTGAATGAACCGGGCCGCACCCTGTGGGCCAAGATTAACGTCACCTTCTAAGCCGTTCACCGGGCGATGGGCAACCGTCGCCCGGTCAAGCGATATGCGATCCGGTTCTTAGGATATGAGTTTTAAGTTTTTCCCATTCGGTTTAGCGGCGATTACTATCACCCTCAACGTAATCAACGATCCGGAGGGAATATGCAAAAGCTCACTCGTTTTCTGGCCCTGCTCGGCGAGCTGATGATCGAAAAAGCCGACGATGTCGCGCCACAGGCTGCTAAGCCAGACGATCGCGACGACGCGTTGCCACCGCGCCTCGAGCGCGGCGTTGCGCTGGCCGACCGCTTCCTGTTCATGTAATTCCCGTGCTGTTTTTTGTCCCGCACGTTCCGGTATTTCATTACCGGACGCCTGCGTCTATCTTCTTTCGATGGTTCCAGCAGATTCCTTACGCCTGAAACCCCTGTGGAGGAGATAGCAACGCAATGAAGATCAGAACGATAACCCCGCAAGACGCTGAAGCGCTGACGCAGTTATTGAATGAGGTGATCAGAGCCGGCGGCACGACCGCGATAGAAACGCCCCTCACCCCAGTCGAGTTCAGCGAATGGTTCATCAGCGGCGACAATGCGCTGAGTTGCCAGGTCGCGGAGGTGGATGGCGTGTTGGTGGGCTTTCAGTCGCTGAGCGTTGACGATGCACTGCCGCCCGATACCGCAGATATTGCCACATTTTCCCGCCTGTCGCCGAAGGTACGTGGCGTTGGCAGCGCGCTGTTTCCCGTCACGTTAGCGGCAGCGAAGTCGCACGGTTTCAAGCACATCAACGCCACCATCCGGGCGGATAACGTGGGCGGCCTCGCCTATTATCAAAAAATGGGCTTTCGCGATTACGATCGTCTGCTGCAGGTGCCGCTCAGCGATGGCACGCCGGTCGACAGAATCAAAAAGCGCTTTTCCGTTTAATCAGCTGCCCCTGAAAGCGCATCTCGCGCCGGTGCAAGATGGTTTCGGCGTTCACATCAAGTAACCGGATGCGCACTCCCTGGCGCATCCGGGGAGTCTCGTTAATTCAGGGCGGCGAGAAATGCCCGATAGCCCTGCGCGCTGCTGTCCAACTCGTGCTGCTGAACCTGCTCTGCCGTCCCGTCCGAAGCGGCTTCCTTGCCGTAAAAGGCAAAGAACGAAGCATAGTCGGCCCGCACGTAATCGGCGGTCACTTCAAACGGCCGGAAAATCTCCTCCAGCGAGTAGCGATAACGCCCTTCACGCGCGTAATCTTCTGCGCGTACGCCCGCCGTGACCGCCAGCGCCAGTTTCTTGTTCTGCATCTTATAGCCACTGCGAGAACCGTAGGCCCAGCCGTAGGTGAGCACGTCGTCCAGCCATTTTTTCAGCAGCGGCGGGCTGCTGAACCAGTAAATCGGGAACTGCAGCACGATGTTGTCATGCGCTTCAATCAACTGCTGTTCTTTGGCGACGTCTATCTGCCAGTCCGGATAGGCCTGATGCAGTTCGTGCACGGTATACAGCGCCGGATAGCGGCGCAGTTCCTCCAGCCAACGTTTGTTGACCACCGAGTTCGCCATATCGGGATGTGTCACTACCACCAACGTTTTCATACTGATCTCTCCAGTCAGGTGTTTCGACGCATCTTAGGGTATGCTGACAGAATGTAAAATACGCACACTCACGACACATACTTACCCTGGAGAAAGTGTAAATGGCCGCCGAATCCCACTGCAGCCCTACGGGCATCAGCCTTGAAGACACCGGTTATGGCTACACCCTGTCGGTGATCAACGGTAAATACAAAATGATTATTCTCTACTGGCTGGCCTTGTATAAGCCGGTATTGCGGTTCAACGAACTGCAGCGCTGCATCGGTACCATTTCGTACAAGACGCTGAGCTCGACGTTGAAAGAGCTGGAAAAAGATCGGTTGGTGGTGAGGAAGGAGTATCCGCAGATCCCGCCCAAAGTGGAGTACAGCCTGTCCGAGCGCGGGCGTTCGCTGATCCCGGTGATCGACATGATGTGCGACTGGGGGGAGCGGCACCGGCCGGAACAGCAGGCGCCGTGAGGGGTTAGTTGTCCGCCGCCGCTGAGGTTGCCGGAGCCGGCTCATCGTGCTCGACCAACGCGTCCGCCGGCCGGCACTGGCGCAGCGTGCGCACGCTGAAGGCCACCAGCACGCCCAGCAAGGCGGCGAATGCGCCAAACGACAGCACGCTCATCAGTGGGGTAAACACCCTGCCCAGTACGCCGAGCCCCAGCGCGCCGATCGAATCGCCGGTCACGTCCTGCGCGGTGCCGAGGCTGTTCACCCGCCCCAGCAGATGATCCGGCGTATTGCTCTGGATCAGCATGAACTGTAGAAGTGAGGCGATAGCATTGGCGTAGCCGTAACACACCAGCGCCAGCAGCGCCGGCGCCAGGTGACTGAACAGCCCCAGTGACGCGATGGCGGTAAACGCGACGATAGCGGCGATCAGGATCAGCACGCCAGGGCGAGAGAAACGCCCCACCCAGCCGCTGGTCAGCGCGCCCAGCATCGCACCGAGCGGCACCGCGGAGTACATCAGGCCGATAGAGGACGCGCCGACGTGGTAAGCGTCCTGCGCCAACGCCGGGAACAGCACCCTGACGGCGCCGACGATGCTCATCAGCATCCCCAGCAGCACCACCGAGCCGACCACCTTATTGCGCCAGACAAACTGGAAGCCGCTGGCGAGCGCGCGCAGCGGGTGTTCCGGCTCCTGCTGCTGCGGCAGCAACGTCGGCAAGCGCACCAGCGGGACCAGGGTGCCCAGCGTCCCTGCCGCCGCGACGGCGAAGGCGAGACCGACGCCGCCGAACACGATGATGATCCCCCCCAGCGCCGGCGCCAGGATCGCGCCGATGCGCACCGTCACCATGCTCAAGGCCCCCGCCGCCGCCAGGTTTTCGCGCCCGACCAGCAGCGGGATCACCGCCATCAGCGCCGTCATGCCGAGCGCGCCGAAGAACCCGTCCCAGGCAGCCAGCAGGTAGAGCGCCCACAGCGACGGGGCCGGCGCGAAGGCGTTCAGACTCAGGGCGACAAAGCCCAGCCCGCAGGTGCCGCGCGCGAACAGGATCAGCTTGCGGCGATCGTAGCGATCGGCGAGCACCCCGCCCAACATCAGGCCGATAAACATGCCTACCCCGTCCAGCGCCACCGCCACGCCCACCTGCAACGTGGAGCCGGTCATCGCCTGGATCTGAATCGGCACCCCCACCGCCAGCATGCCGAGTGAAAACACCGACAGCATGCGGGCGCAGAAAATCGCACGAAAATGCGCATTGCTTCTCAGCAAACTGAAATCAAGAAAAAAAGAAGGTCTGGCCATAGTGTCCTGCATATCATGTTTTAGTACGGGCCGTGGCGCACGCCCCGGCCCGGTTGCGTTATACCAACCCGTATTGCCGCGTCAGCAGCGAATGCAATAGCGGTCCTAGCGTCTCCAGCGAGGCCGGCGACAGAATGTCCGCGTGCTCGCAGCCTTGGTGATGACAGATCAGCCGATCCAGATACGGCGCCCACACGGCGTTGATGTCCATCAATGGCGGCAGCGTCCGGTCGGCGACAAACAGCGTCGCCGTGCCGTGGAAACGCTGACTGCGCGCCTGAGAAAGAAGGCGCACCGCGTCACGATAGTTGGCGACGATGCTGTCGAACATCGCCGCCTTCTCCGCCATCAGCGCCGGATCGCCATGATCTTCCGCCATAAACTCGGCCTGTTCCTGCGCCACCTCCTTCTGCGCCTCTTCCTCGGTGGGGCCGGTCCAGTCCTGGCCTTCCGGCGGATAGGTATCCAGCATGCCGAGGAACGCCACCTCTTCACCCTGCTGCTGCAGACGAGCGGCCATCGAATGCGCCAGCGTGCCGCCGAGCGAATAGCCCAGCAGGTAGTAAGGCCCCTGCGGCTGCAGGCGGCGCAGAGTGGCGAGATGACGGTCGACCATCTGCTCAATGTCCTCACAGGTGGCGATGACGCCGTCCGGTCTTGGCGACTGCAGACCGATGATCGGGTAACTCCCCGGCAGATACCGGCTCAGCCCCGAGTACTGCCAGGCGAAACCGGAAGCCGGATGCAGGCAGAACAGCGCCGGGCCTTGGCCCGCCCGCAGCTGCAGGCACTCGCCGACGCCGCGGCTCTCGGCCGAGCCGGCGGCCTGCGCGTCATCGAGCAGGTGCGCCATTTTCTCCAGACTGCGGGCGAACATGATCTGCCCGACGCTCAACGGCCGGGTGACGCGCCGACGCAGCTCCGCCGCCAGGCGCATCGCCAGCAGCGAGTGGCCGCCCAACGCGAAGAAGTCGTCGTCGGCATACACCGTCTCGCGCCCCAGCAGTTCGCTGAACAGCGCCGCCAGCAGGCGCTCGCTGTCGCTGTGCGGCACGCGGCCGCTCTGCGGGCTCAGCTGCGGCCGAGGCAACGCCTTGCGATCCAGCTTGCCGCTGGCGCTGAGCGGGAAGCTGTCGGTCATGACATAGCTGACCGGCATCATGTGCGCCGGCAAACGCGCCTCCAGCGCCTGATGCAGGACGGCGGTATCCAGCGTCACGCCCGGCTGGGCGATCAGCCAGGCAACCAACTGCCGCATATCGGCGCCGCCCAGCCCCGTCGCGCCCTCACCCAGTTCGATGGCGTGCACCGCCGCCTGCGCTACTCCCGGCTGCGCCAGCAGCGCCTGTTCGATTTCGCCCAGTTCGATGCGCTGGCCGCGGATCTTCAGCTGATCGTCGCTGCGCCCCAAATACTCGACGCTGCCGTCTTCCAGCCAGCGGGCGATATCACCGGTGCGATACATGCGCGCCCCGTTGCCGGCGGGATCGGCGACAAACCGCTGTGCCGTCAATCCCGGCCGATGCAGATAGCCGTCGGCCAGCTGAATGCCGCGCAGGTAGAGATCGCCGGCGCAGCCGACGGGCACCGGCCGCAGCATGGCGTCGAGAATGCTCAGTTGGGTGTTCCAGACCGGTTTGCCGATCGGCACGCCGGCGCCGCTCACCGCCGCCAATGCCTCGCCGGACGCCGGTTGATAGGTGACATCGACCGCCGCCTCCGTCGGGCCATACAGGTTATGCAGCGGCGCGGCGACCAACGCCTGGTAGCGGGATGCCAGTTCACACGACAACGCCTCACCGCTGCAGAACACGCGTTTCAGGCTGGCGGCGGCGCGCTGCGGCGCACGTTCGTTCAGCGCCTCAACCCAGATAGCCAACATGGACGGAACGAAATGCAGCGTGGTTACGCCATAGTCGTCGATCAACGTCGTCAGCGCCTGCGGATCGCGGTGCGCCTCCGGCGGCGCCATCACCAGGCGCGCGCCGACCATCAGCGGCCAGAAGAACTCCCAGACGGAAACGTCGAAGCTGCACGGCGTTTTCTGCAATACCACGTCCTGCGCATCGAGCGAATACTCATGCTGCATCCAGAACAGACGGTTGACGATCGCCCGGTGGTTCACCACCACCCCTTTCGGCCGCCCGGTAGAGCCCGAGGTATACAGGACGTAGGCGGGATAATCGCCGTTCCCCGCTGGTGCGCGCTGCATCGGTTCGCGCCCGCTGTCGTCCAGCGCATCGAACCGCAACGTCGGCGCCAGCGCGGCAAAACGGGCATCCAAGGCGCTCTCGGTGATAATCAGCCGTGGCTTGGCGTCTGCCACCATGTAGGCCAGACGCTCATCCGGGTAACCGGTATCCAGCGGCAGCCAGGCGGCGCCGGTTTGCACAATCGCCGTCAGCGCCAGGCTGAGGCGCACGGAACGCGGCAACGCCACCGCGACGATATCGCCCGGCTGAATGCCCGCCGCCGTCAGCCGTTCGGCCAACAGCGCGGCCTGGCGCTGCATGTCACGGTAGCTGAGGGTGTGCCCGGCATCCTGCAACGCGATGCGTTCGGGCGTGCGCCGCGCTTGATCGGCGATCGCCTGATGCAAGGTGGTGTCCGCTACCGCCTGGGCGGTGCGGTTGACCGCCGCGATCAACGCCTGTTCCTGCGGGGTTTGCAATTGCCAGCGCGGCAACGGCAGATCCGGTTGCGCAATCCATTGTTGCAGCAGCGCCATCAGCCGCGCGGCGAAGCGTTCAGGCTGCGGCACCGAGTCACGGTACTCCATCAGCAGACGCAGACGCTCGCCCGGCAGCACCAGCAACGTCAGCGGATAGTGGGTATAGCCTTTGTTGCGGATGGCGTCGCAGCGCAGGGAACCTGTGCCGCCGAGCAAGGCATCGTTGTCCGGGTAGTTCTCCACCACCAACAGCGTATCGAACAGCGTGCCCGCGCCGGCCAGGTGCTGGATCTCACCCAATCCCAAATCGTCGTGCTCCAGCAGTTCAATCTGCCGGTGTTGCAGAGCGGTCAGCTGTTCCGTCAACGGCCGGCCGTTTTCCAGCCGTACGCGTACCGGCAGCGTGTTGCTGAACAGGCCAACGTGCTCTTCCACGCCGTCGATCTGGCCAAACCGCCCGGAAACCGGCGAGCCGAACACCACGTCCTGATGGCCGCAACAGCCGGCCAGCTGCAGCGCCCAGATGCCCTGCATCACGGTATTGAGCGTCAGCCCGCGTTCGCGGCACAGGGTCAGCAAACGCTGTTCCTCCGCCGGCGGCAGCGTCATTTCCAGCTCAAACACGCGGTCGTCCTGCGTCTCGCCAAACAGCAGCGTTGGCCGTACGTCCTGCAGCGTCTCGCGCCAGATGCGGCGCGAGGCGTCGGCATCCCGCGCGGCCAGGCGGCGCACGATATCGGCATAGTTCGAACGCAGCGGCGGCAACGCCGTTATCCCTTCACGCAATGCGAGCATCAGATCGTTGAGCACCACCGGCGTCGACCAGCCATCGACGATCAGGTGGTGGGCATTGAGGAACAGCGTGCAGCGTTCGCTCTCGCCGTGTTTGACC
>Ga0308158_10002915_pt1 | contig 15548 bp, 13 predicted proteins | sample PhyBR2_FD_201038 | JGI IMG/M metagenome (GOLD analysis project Ga0308158, IMG submission 201038) | Phyllosphere microbial communities from UC Gill Tract Community Farm, Albany, California, United States - DLSLB.R2 | ecosystem: Host-associated > Plants > Phyllosphere > Unclassified | place: USA... | reverse complement strand
CTCATCGTTTTGCACCGCCCTTAGCTCAGTCGGATAGAGCAACAGCCTTCTAAGCTGTGGGTCGGGGGTTCGATTCCCTCAGGGCGGGCCAGATTCCTTCTTCATTTCAAGGCGTTAATCACGCAGCCGATTGCTCACGTTGTCGGCAACATGCTCCCAGCCCGATAGCGCGTTGAAAATGCGCCGACGTTCTCGCAAGCCACGCTGAAAATTGCGTAGGGAATTGCTCCTGTCGTAATAATCTGACTATGCAAGCATTGCCTGCTTCTGACCGTAGGCCTGTTTGCTGGCGACCACGTTCTTCATCATCCAGTCCATCTTGGTGGCGTGCGTGCCGGTTACCGCCTTCGTGCGGAGCCATGAGGCGGCGATCATAGCTGCATGTAAACTTTTTGCTCGATAGCGGCAGGTTGCGCCTTGAACATCCGCTGAAAACCCCGCTGCCGCCGACGACTGAAGCTGTGAGCAGCTTTCCCAAGATACGGAATGTGTCGGTTGCCGTGAGCATTTTGTCAAGGTGCGGTGGAGATAATCCGACACTTCCGATCGACTGTATTTAGCCGATTCTTTGGTGTAAAAGTTGGTTATAATGCAACCAAATAATCAGAAATAAGTTGGGGACAGAATGAGTGATTGGGAGCGTGATCTGGTTCGGTATGGTATGAAGCGACCATTTTTCAAGGAGCAGTCGATCTGGGCGGTCTGGCTTTATCGTTGCGGTCGCCGCATTGACCTTCAGCCGGCAGGTGTTTTGAAAAAGTTTCAAACCACGCTGTATTGGTTGGCGTTTCGTCTGGTGGAGACTACAACCGGCGTTAGCCTGCCGAAATCTGCCGATATTGGTCCAGGCCTTCGGATCTGGCATTTCGGCAGTATCTTCATCCATCCTGAGACGAAGATTGGCGCAAATTGCACGTTGCGCCAAGGTGTCACGATCGGTAACCGTCACGTGGACGGTCCCGTCCCTGTGCTGGGTGATGACGTCGAAATAGGCGCTTACGCCCAAATCTTGGGTGGTGTCAAAATTGGCAACAATTGCCGCATCGGCGCGATGTCGGTTGTGTTGACCGATATGCCGGACGGCAGCACTGCGGTGGGCGCCCCCGCGCGCCTGGTCCTCGAATCTCGGAGAGAAAGCAACGCAGTATTGATTCAGCAGCTTTAAGCCGTTGACTGTTGACGGGCGCTGCAACATCAGGTGACGAACTGTCTTGTCCCGCGAAATCGCGCAAGCATGAACGATGTGCCGAGCGCTGAGAGAAAGACGATTGCCAAATACGCGGCGCCTCTGAGGTACGGATTTACTACCAAGCGCTCCAGCCAGCGCACGTGCTCCACGAAATAATAGTGTGATGCGTACACACCCAGAATCAGCGGGCCAATGGACGCGAGTGCTTTGACGCGCAAACAGGGTGTATTGGAAAGCGCAATCATGCTCATGCCCAATCCAAAAAAGTATGTCCCCACAATGTAGTCATGTAGAAGTGGCGTGCCCCATTGCTGGTGAATCCAGGTGGTCTCGAAGAGTTGCAGCACAAACCCGCCGACGGCCAATGCGATTCCGGTTGGGAGTAGAGCGAGGCCTTGGCCATATCGGTGAATCGCATAGCCACTACAAAACATGATCAAGCTGAAGAACGGGCCGTTTCTAAAGTTGAAGCGTGACGTGAATCCGTACGGTGTGTCGGAGTAGGCACTGCCAGCGAGGCCCACCGCAAACAGTAAAAACGCCAATACGAATAGCGCGCGCTCTTGGCGTCTAGCCAGCAAAGCGCCGCTGATCAATGCCGCAATGGCGAGAGCTGGTAAAAACCAGAGGTGGTCCTTGGTTCCTTGCAAAACCGCAGTAATGACCTTGATTGCATCGAACGGAGATACAACGCTCAGCATGTTTGCGATCAGGCTATCCAAACCTTCCTGTCTGACCACATACAGAGACGGTCCAATCGCGTAGATGAGCGACCAAAAGCAAAAAATAATCAGCACACGCTTGCTGGTAGCCACTGAACATGGCCAGTAGTCGCCAGCAGAGGCGCAGCGGGAGGCCCATAGATAGCCAGAGATTACGAAGAAAAACGGAACCGCAAATCGTGCGAGCTGATCAGCGATGGTTGCTGCGTCAAGGCTCGTGACATTGACCTTAGAGTACCAAGGCGTGTGAATCTGGATCACTGCAAGCATTGCAAGCACGCGCATCGCGTCAATGCTTTCGATCCGAACTTGCTTAGATGACATGCCTATCCTTGGGGAAGTGTTAGTAAACCCACATGATAGCAATGCGTACCTGAACTGTTAGTTCAGGTCAAACACCTTTGACCCCAGCGCGCAACGTCTGGACTTTTTGGCGCATATCGCTTGAACTCCACACTGCGCTGCTCGTAAGCCCTGAGGTTGTACATCCAGGAAAGCACGCAGTCGCTACACGCGGGATGTGATCCCGCTGCAGCGATAGGTAACGAAGACCCAGCCGCTGCCGTTGAGCGGGCAGGCGATCTGCAACTTGTCCCGCCATTATCGTTGAGCGATTAGCGCAGTCGCATGGTTGCAGCGCTTCGATTCGATGGCAGCTGAAAGACTGGCGTGTCTATTTTCAAGCGGTGGATCAGGAGTTCGATTCTTTCAGTGCGTGCCACTTCGTCGCTTCTGTTTCCCCATCACGTCACAATGAATTCATACCCCGCCTGCAACGAGCCAACGACCTGCGCCTGGTTCTCCGGGCTTTCGCTAAATTGCACGAGCAGGTCTGCCGTAGTGATCGCATCGCGCTGCAGCGCGCCGAGCCAGAAGGCGAAGCCGCTGGCGTCCGGTGCCCGGTCCAGCACGTTGGCATACAGCGCAGTGAGGAGCGCGGCGTCCGTGGGCGCGGCGCCGTACAGGCTCTTGAATTCGGATGAGTTGATAAACGCGTTCGCTACCGATGACAATGCCTGGCCCTGGCCCATTTGCCCGATCCAGTAGCCAAGTCCGCCGGTGTCGGGCGTGCGATCGAATGCGGCCTGGTACAGGCGGTAAGCTTCGGCAGGAAAACCCTGCGTTTCATAGGAGATGAAGGCGCCATCGTCGAACGACAGGCGCTCGACGTTGCGCAGCTGATCGGTGCCGTCATACCCGACCAGGTCGGTCACGGTGATCGTGCCAGCGCGCAGGGTGACGGTGTATTCGTCGCGCCGGCCTTCCAGCACGAAGGTGTCGATGCCCGCGCCGCCATCGACGATGTCATTCGTGCGCGTGCCATACAACGTGTCGTGCGCAGCCGTGCCGGTGATCCGGGTGGTTGCCGGTGCGAGGCTCTCGTACACATTCACGCTGGCGTAGGTGTCGTAGTAACCTTGGTCCCACGACGCATTGATGTAGAACCAGCCCGTGTAGGGTGCAGTGAACGCTGCGTAATCGTAGCCATACGCGCCGCTGCCATCGTCTGCAGCGATTGCGTTGCCGGCGTCGTCGTAGATGCGCAGCAGGAACGGATCGTGGTAGCTGCCGCTCTGGACCGTATAACCCATCCCGGCCGTGGCGTGGAAGACGAAGATGTCGTCCTCGCTTGCATACGGATCGACGGTGCTGTAACGGGCGGTGCGGCCGTAGAACTGGCCGAGTTCCGGGTCCCGGACGGGGTCGAGGTCGAGGCGCCAGGCCCGGTTCATGGCCGACCACGTCAGGTCATCCAGGTAGTCGAGCGTGGGATAGGCGGACATGGCGGGCCTCTGGCAATGGGATGCGCCGATTATAGGCCTGGCAATATCGGCCAGCGTGCCGACATGGTTACGCTTTGTAAGTGCGCCACCATGTCGTCATCATGCAACCGCCGGAAACGCCTCGCTGCCATCACCCCAGGCCGCCAGCGCACGGCGCAGCAGGCGACGTTCGCGGTGGTCGATCTGCTGGTCGGCCCGCACGATCTCGAGCATGCCCTTGAGTACCAGTGCACGCAGGGCCGGATCTTGCACTTCGTCCAGCAGCGCGTCGATCGTGGCCGGTTCGATTTCGACCATGCCGGCAGCGTGGTTGGTGCTGTGGGCCAGCAAATCCTGGGTCAGCTCGCCGGCGGCATCGTCGAACGTGTCTTCGCTCACGCCCAATACCTCGAGCACGCCGCTGTAGTGCAGGGTCTTGAGCTCCTGCGGTGCCAGACGGCCGTCGGCGATCATGGCCAGGGCCAGCAGACGGCTCATGGCTTTGGGACTGTCGGTCGGGTAATTTCTCATTGCTTCCTCGCTTCATGTGAACTGAGTCACCAATATACGGTTGCGAAATCCTAAAGTAAAATCGAATTATCTTTAGCAATTCTCAATATTTCTGGTGGTAAGCGGCTATGAATTACAAGCACCTGCAGTACTTCCATACGGTGGCCACGGTCGGGAGCGTCGTGCGGGCGGCCGAGCAGTTGCACGTGTCGGCGCAAGCGATCAGCACGCAACTGCAGTTGTTGGAAGACCAGTTTGGCGAGGAACTGTTGCGCAAGAAGGGGCGGGGGCTGGTGCTGACCGAAGCCGGCAAGACCGTCTTGCGCTATACGGACCAGATTTTCAGCCTGGGTAATGAACTGGAGCAGGCGGTGCGACGCGGCCTGTTCACCGAAACGGAAACATTGCGTGTCGGCCTGAGCGATGCGATCGCCAAGACGATGGCCTTCCGGCTGCTGCAGCCTGCGCGCGATGCGGGGCTGGCCATGCACCTGGTCTGTCGGGAGGGGCGTTTCGGCGACCTGATGGAAGACCTCAGTGCACACCGGCTCGACCTGCTGATCTCTGATCAGGGCTTGCCGCCTGGCGGCGCGGTGCGCGGCCACAGTCACCTGCTTGGCTCGAGTACGGTCACAGTCGTTGCGCATCCCGACGTCTGCCAGCGCTGGGATGGTGAATTTCCGCAGCGCCTGAAAGGGGCGCCGTTCCTGATGCCGGGTCAGGGTGCGGCGCTGCACAGCCAGCTACTGGCCTGGCTCGAAGCGCAGGGACTGCGTCCGATCGTGGTCGGCGAATTCGACGACGGTGCACTGCTTGGCGCATTTGCCGGCGCCGGTGCGGGGTTCATGGCGGCGCCGACCGTGCTCGTCGCGTCACTGTGCGCGCAGTACGGGCTCGAGCCGGTGGGCGAGATCGATGCCATTGTGGAGCAGGTCTATGCCGTGACCGTCGAGCGGCGCGTGCACCATCCGGCGCTGCGGCGCATTCTGGAGCGGGCGCCTCAGGTGTTCGGCTGAGAGCGGACAGCGAACGTCAGATGCGATCGCTTTCCTTGCGCACGACGCGCCCGATCACGATGCACTCATCGCCCTGGCATCGTTTGCGGTGGTAGGTGCGCTGGTCGGGGTTGTCGGACGTGAGCCACCACTGGGCCGCATCGCGCGCCAGGCGCTTGACGACGGCTTCGCCCTCGACATTCACCGCAAACACGGCGCCGTCGACCGGTTTGGTGTCGAGAGTGTTGATGACGACGATGTCGCCGGCATACAGCGAGGGCTCCATGCTCTCGCCCTTGACGTAGATCGCAATCAGATGCGACGGGCTGTACTGGTTGCGCTCCAGCCAGGTGCGGCGCATGCCGAGCGTGCCGCCATCGCGTGCTTCCGGTTCGGCCTGGTACCCGGTGATGCCGGCTGACAGGCGTAATTTGACCATCGGAATCGGTACGAAGGCATCGTCATCGCCTTCGACCACCACCCGCAATGCGTTGGGCAACCCTGCCGGCCCAGACAAGCCGGGCAGGGCGCCGCCGTCATTGGCCGGGCCACCGGCCAGTGGCGCCAGGATCTCGGCCGGCAGCCGGCAGCCGGTGACGCGCGAGATCGCCAGCAACTGCTTCAGGTTGGGGCTGTGCTTTTCATTTTCCCAGTGCGAGATGTTGGCTTTGGTATGGCCGCGGTCGGTACCGAGCTCGAGCGCAAGACGGGCGCCCAGCGCCGTACCCGACAGGCCGGCGGCGGTGCGTGCCTCTTTCACCCAGTTAGCAATCATTGTTTGAAGGTCCATGTGCGTATGGTAAAGGAAATCTATACATTGAAGTATAGCTTTTCTTTACTGCTGTGGTATAGTTTTCCTATACTTTCATCCATCGCATTGATGTGGCGCATGGTAGGCGTGGGCTTGCCGGGGCAGGTAACGCCGCAAGCACAGGGGAGACATGATGATCATTGAAACACTGCAGCGTCTGATGGACGCCAACCTGGCCGGACTGGCCAACGAACTGACGCTGGCCGACATCGGCGCGCTGATCGGCATGTTCAGCGCCTTGCTGAGCACGCTCGGCAACCTGTTATATACCTGGCGCAAGGATCGGCGTGAGCAGCGCGACAGCGATGCCGCCTGGGCCAGGCGCCAGAAGGAACCCTGAGGTCGGGCGCGTGTGTCGCGGTAGAATAGCGAACCGCAAGCACATCGATCCCGGAGCAGTCAGTACATGGTTTTTCTCACCGTCCCCTACGCCGAAAAAGACGCCGCCAAAGCGCTTGGCGCCCGCTGGAATCCGACCCGCCGTCGCTGGTACGTGGCCGATGGCGTCTCTACCGAACCTTTTGCCAAGTGGATCGATGCGGCGTCTGCCTCTGCATCTGCGTCGACTGCAACCGCAACCTCTAGTGGGGGCACCGCCAAGCCTGGCGCCAGGGCGGGCGCCGGTCGGGTGGACAGCTACCAGGGCAAGACCGTGGTTGGCGTGAATTACGTGGCGCTCGAACACGATTGCAACCCACTCGAAGAATGCGCGAGCTGCAGGCAGACGCTGGAAGGCACGCCATGGTGGCAAGCACGCACCAGCCTGGCGGCGCTGGTCGGCGGCATGCCGGGCACGTCGAGTGTCCGGACGCCCGGCAAGGCCTCGTGATCGCCATCCGGTCGCGTTGACGCTAAGATGCAAGCCTGACAATACTTCCGAAACCACGCCATGCATCCTGCGACCGCCAGCACGCGCCACGCCGGCCACGCCCGCAGCAACCGGCGCCTGGTCGGTGGCATTGCCATCTCGGTGCTGTTGCATGCCTTGCTGTTGTCGCTGCAGTTCGGGGTGCCGGGCGGTGACGCCGGCGGTGGCGCGCCGTTGAGCGTCGTGCTTGCGCCGTCGCCGCCGTCCGCGCCGATTCCCTCGCTGGCTCCGGTACCGCCGCCGGCACCGGCCACTGCTGCGCTGCCGACGCCGGAGGTCCCGGCACCTGTTGCGACGCCGTCCCCTTTACCCCCGCCTTCCGCTGCGGCGATCAATCCGGTACCGGAACCTGCGCGCGGCTTGCGTCTGGTCGATCTGCCGCCTCCGCCGCCGCCGGTCGTGAAGACTGCGCCAGCGCCGAAGGCGAGTCCGCGTCGAACGACCCCCGTTGCGCCTAGGCGTCGTCTGCGCGACGTGGCGACACCCGTGATCGCCATGGAGTCCAACCCGGAGTCGGCGTTCGCCGTCGCGGTGCCGTTACCCGAGGTCGATGCTGGCCCGCCGCCAATGGTTGCGGACGCGCCCGAGGAGGCGGTGGCGAGCACGATGCCTGCCGAACCGGAACCCGTCGTCGATCCCGAAGCAGAGCAACTGGCGCAGGAAGCCCTGACACGGCGCTTGGCCGATGCGGCGCGTGAAGAGGCGTTGCAGCAGGAGCTCGCGTTGCAGCGGGAGCAGGCGCAAGAGCGACAGGCGCAACGCGACGCTGCCGAGGCACGCAGGCTCGCCGAGCTGCAGCAGGCGCAGGAACAGCAGGCGCAGCAACAAGCACAGCAGCAAGCACAGCAACAAGCGCAGCAGCAGGCCCTGCGCGATGAAGAGGCGCTGCTGCGTCAGCGTGAGCAACAGGCAGGAGTGGCGCGCGAACTGGCTGCGCAGCGCGCAGCGCAGGAAGCGGTGGCGCAGCAAGCGCTGGTCCAGACGCAGTTGCAAGCGCGCCAGCTTGCCGAGGAGGCCGCCCGGCGCCTGGCGCAGCAAGCGGCCGAGCGCCAGCGTGTCGAGGCGCTGGCGCAACGCAGCCAGGCCGAGGAGCGCGCGCGCCAGCAAGACGCCGAGCGCCAGCGCACCGAGGAACTGGCGCAGCGCAGGCAGGCAGAAGAGCGGGCGCGCGAGCAAGCCGCGGAGCAGGCGCGCCTGGACGCCGAGCGGCTGGCACGGGGCGCGGCCGAAGAAGCGGCGCGTCAGGCGGCGCAGCGTCAGCAGGCGCAGGCTGCCGGGCCTGCCACCGGAACAGCAGCAGGCCCAGCAGCAGGCTCAGCCACTGGCAGCGGTCCGGCGGCCAGTCGCGCAGACGGCGCTGTCGCCGGTGTTGGCCCGGGCAGCGGTCAGGGTACGCAGTCGGGCCCCGGCGCCTTCGCAGGTCTGCCCGGCAACCGCGCACGCGAATTGCTGCGCGGGGTGACGATCCCGAATATGGATGCCCCGGGCTTGCCGCGCGAGCGGTCGGCCGGCAACCGCCGCGTGGTGGCCGATGGCGGCGAGCGTGATGCGCCACTGCGCCTGTACGTTGACAGCGTGCGCCAGAAACTCGAGCGCAACGCCGTGCTTGGCGGCGCGCGCCTCTCGCTGCGGGACGTCCGTATCGATCCGTTGGTGAGCGTCTCGCTGCGCAGCGACGGCAGTATCGACGAGATCACCATCGTGCGATCGAGCGGCCGCGCCGACATGGACGATGCCGTGCGCCGCTTCGTGCGCCTGAATGCCCGCTACGCCGCGTTCCCGCCGAACGTCGCCGCGAACTTCGACGTGATCGAGATTCGCCGCATCTGGCGCTTCGCCGAGGGACTCAAGCTTGTCGAAGAGATGCGCTGACGCCATCTGGCGCCAGTCACCACGTCACAGTCAGCCACATCACTGGTCAGGAGGGTGACCCGTCAGCCGGGCGCCGTGCGGCCGTGCCTGCCATTGCTTCACCCTGGTAGTTCCACCGGTTCCACATTGCGCCTGTGCCGCGCTCCCGTCGCATCCAGCAAAGTCAGGGCGACATGGCGCGCATCGGACGGTGCCAGGTAAGGCCCGATCGGCAAGCTCAATACGGATGCGGCCATCGCGTCGGTGACGGGGCAGGAGGCGCCGGCCGCCAGGTGCGCGTAGGCGGGCTGCCGGTGTACCGGCACCGGGTAATGCACGAGGGTCGGGATGTCGGCTTGCGCCAGCACCGCGCGCACTCGCTCGCGGTCCTCGACCAGCACGGGGTACTGGGCATGAACGCTGCTCCGGTCGGACTGGCAGCCAATCAGCCGCAAGTGCGGCTGCAGCATGTCGTCGTACGCGGCCGCGACCAGGCGGCGCTGCTTGATCTCCCAATCGAAGCGGTCCAGTTTTGCCAGCACGATTGCGCATTGCAGCGTGTCCATGCGAGCGCCGGGGCCAAGCCGGACATGGGCATGCGCATGCCGACGCGCCCGGCCATGCATGCGGATGTCGCGCATCGCAGCCGCGAGCGCATCGTCGTTGGTGAACAGGGCGCCGCCATCGCCATAGCAACCGAGGGGATGGTTCGGGAAAAAACTGGTGCAGCCGATCAGCGACAGATTGCCGCTCTGGCGGCCGTGGTACGTCGCGCCAAAACTCTGCGCGCCGTTTTCGATCACAGCCAGGCCATGGCGGGCGGCGACGCTGTTGATGGCGTCCATGTCGGACGGCTGGCCGTAAAGCGAGACCGGAATGACGGCGCGCGTCGCCGGCGTGATCGCGGGTTCGATCAAGCGGGGATCGAGCGTGCACGTGGCGCGCTCGATGTCGATGAATACCGGCAAGGCACCGGCCAGCAGGATCGCCTCGGTGGTGGCAATGGCAGCGAGCGGGGAGGTGATGACGTCATCGCCTGGCCCGATGCCGACTGCCATCAGGGCGATCGCCAGTGCCATGGTGCCGGACGATACAGTGATGCAATGGCGCGCGCCCGTGTAGCTGGCCAGGCGTCGCTCCAGTTCGGCGACTTCCGGGCCCATGACGTATTGGCCGTGGTCGAGAACGCCCTGGATGCGGCTGTTGATCAGGCTGCGTGATGCGCCATATTGAGATTTCAGGTCAGTAAATTGCATGCGCTGTCCTCGTTCATCCATGGATGCGGTACGCGGCGGTCGTGCAGCACGCGAACCGGCTGCTCGTGGCCGCCAGCTTGCGTGACGTTCCCCGGTTCAGGCCTGCACGACATTGGGCGAGCGGTGCGGGAACACGCCGCGCGTGTCCACGATCAGGCTGGCGTTCTGGCGTACGAGCTCATAATCGAAGGCGCTGTGGCCGGTGGCCAGCAACACCACGTCATAGGAGGCGACTGACGCCGGGGTGAGCTCGACGCTGGCAAGGTCGAAATGGTGTTCGCGCATGCGCGGGAACACGGGCACATGGGGGTCGGAGTACGCAACCGTCGCGCCGCGCGCGCGCAGCAATTCCATCAGTGCCACCGACGGGGACTCGCGCATGTCATCGACATCCTTCTTGTAGGCGATGCCCAGCACCAGGATGCGGCTTCCCATGACCGCGCGGCTGCGGCTGTTCAGCGCGTCGGCGACCTTGGTGATGACCCAGGCCGGCATGTCGCTGTTGATTTCCCCGGCCAGCTCGATGAAGCGGGTGTGCAGGCCGAACTGGCGCGCTTTCCAGGTGAGATAGAACGGGTCGATCGGGATGCAGTGCCCCCCCAGGCCCGGGCCGGGATAGAAGGCAGTGAAGCCGAACGGCTTGGTGGCGGCGGCCCGGATGACTTCGTGGATGTCGATGCCCATGCGGTCGGCGATGATTTTCATTTCGTTGACCAGCCCGATATTGACGGCGCGGTGAATGTTCTCGAGCAGCTTGGTCAGCTCGGCCGCGCGGGTCGAGCTGACCGGGACCACCGTGTCGATCGCCGTCCGGTACAGGGCCAGGCCGGCTTCCAGGCAGGCGGCCGTCGAGCCCCCGCAGATCTTGGGAATGGTGCGGGTGTGAAAGTCGGGGTTGCCGGGATCTTCGCGTTCCGGCGAAAACACCAGAAACACATCGTGGCCGACACGCAGGCCGCGCGCTTCCAGGCGGGGCCGCAATTCTTCTTCGGTGGTGCCGGGATAGGTGGTGCTTTCGAGCGACAGCAATTGCCCGGGCCGCATATGGGGCAGCAGCGACTCGACGGTGCCGATCACGTACGACAGATCGGGTTCGCGGTAGGCAGTCAGGGGCGTGGGGACACAGATGATCAGCGCGTCGGCTTCGGCCACGCGCGAGAAGTCGCTGGTGGCAGCCAGGCCGGCGGCGCGGGCCGCAGCGATCGTCGCACCCTGGATATGGGCGATATAGCTCTCGCCGCGGTTGAGCTGGTCGACCTTGGCAACATCAATATCGATGCCGAGGACGTGGAAGCCTTCGGCCGCATAGCGCAGGGCGAGCGGGAGCCCGACGTAACCAAGGCCGACGATGCCGATCACGGCGTGGCGCTCGCGCAGCCGGGTCAGCAGCTGTTCCAGGTGAACTGATTGGTTCTCGTCTCGCATGGTGTCCTCGACAGTGGTAGTGATCGTTACGGATGAGATTGAAAACTGCGACGCGTCAGACCCGTGCCCGTGCAGTAGCGCGCCGCTGCCACGTCGCTGGCTGGATCACCGCGGGCAGGGCTGAATCCAGAGGGGCACCCCATCGCCCACCTGGCCCGCCCGGGTGCGGCACGACATGACGTGACCGGGCGGCGAACGTGTCGATCGCCAGCGCGCTGCGCGCCAGACCCGTTGAGCGGGAATGGCCGGCGTGGAACAAGAAAGCAGAAAGTCGGGATCGCACATCAGGCTAAAAGTGATTAAGGGCTGGCGCTGGATAAATTGCATGGCGATTTGATGATCGATGGTTTGCGGGAATGCGGATAGTTCTGACGCAGTGAGAAGAACATCATTTTTCGCGAGAATAAAGGAAGCGCCCATGCCAGATCGATTATCTTGAAATAAATAACTAACGCAAGATAGTGCGGCAATAAAAAACACCAGCACCAATGCAGCCGGGCCGATCATGATCATGAAATCAGCGCTGGCCTTTCGAGGCGCCGATCCGGGACCCACAGAGGGCCGGTTGGGCGTCAGAACGCATTGAGTGGACATGATGACCATTTCCTCGCCTGAAAAGACGCGCTGATACCATCCGAGAAATTTATTCACAACATGATCGAATAAAAACACCGTACGGGCATCAATTCGTGGATCGAATTAATCCAGGCGATGAATCGGGTGAAGCGCAATTTGATTATCCGACCCTGATTGCATGGCGGGATTGAGATCACTCAACAGCGCTCAGGGATATAAATGGCGAGGTGCGTCTTTCAAACGACCTAATAAAAAGAGGAATAGAATCAGGGAATTAAATTTCTGATTCTCTATTTCTTGATTGCAGATTCAAGCGGAGGAGGTTGACGTTCCCGGCCCGGCAAGCCAGGAACGCATGGCAATGTACTACGCGCCCGGGCGGCCAGGCCGCGGTTGCGGGGCCATCGGCGGCACCGTGATCGTCTCGTTCAGGCGCAGGAACTTGAAGCCAGCCAGCATCTGGCCAGGCTTGCCGGCGCGCGCATTGTCCGCTTCTCGCCCGGCCACGCGCGCCATGTACGAGGCGAACGTTTCTTCGCGCACCTTCGGCGCCGACGAATGCAGGAAGTGCCGCTCGCCGTTCGGCCCCAGCACCACCAGGCCCACGTGCGAGGCCCAGAATTCGCCGTCGCGGGTCGAGATTACGTTGACGAAGTCGCCTTCTTGCAATTGATCGAGGATGGCGGCCACACCGTCTTTCGGCACGTAGGTCTGGCGGCTCGTCTCGACAGGAATATCGCGCACCGTGTTGTGGCGTGTGCGCAGGAAGCGCGCGCGGTCGACCCGCATGTCGTAGCCGGGGCCGTTCGGGCCGGCCAGGTCGGCGCTGATGTCCGTGACCAGCCAGCGGTTGGCCACGTTCCAGTCGAGCTCGGTGTAATGGTTGCGCGTGGCCACGCCGATCACGCCGTCCCGGTAGCGGATCCGCTGCAGCATCCAGAAGAACTCTTCCCATGATTGCGACAGCGCCATCGCATAAGTGTGTTCCACAAAAACCACACAATCGCTTTGTTCGATGCTGTACATCGGCAGGCTGTCGTGAATTTCGAACGGGAATTCGCCCAGCAGATTCAGCGAATAGGGCTGGCCGATATTCTGGCGCCCGATCGCGGCGATGCGCTTGCGCAGGTCGGGCTGCGCGGTCTGCATGTGCGGGATGTACTGGCCCGCTTCGAACGGCGTCATCTTGTAGATCGGCTTGTCCAGCAGGGCTGCCATGGGCGTGGGCGGCGGTGGCGCGCCCGGGATCGGCGGCGTGGCGGCGGGGGGACTGGCGCAGCCGGTCAGGACGGCGCTGGCAAGAAGCAGGCAGGCAAGGCGCATGGCGTTCATCTCGAAAGAAGGGAAAGTGTCACGCTAATCCGGTACGGGCAATGGGGATAATGAATTCTGCGTCGTTGCCCATAACCAGAACGACCCGTGGGAAACATGCATTCCTCCCAGTTATACGAAAGCGAACACAAGTGATTATTCATGATGGCAATCCATCATGAATACTCGGCACAAGCATTGGCAAATTTGCCTTACTTTACCAAGAATCGCACCCTTCCCAGGAGAGAGATGATGTTCAAGCAGAAGCCGCTTGCCGCGGCCGTATCGATGGCCGTCTGGAGCCTTGCCACGTTGCCAGTGCTGGCGCAGGCGCAAGCGCAGGACCAGGACACCGCAGCCGCAGTGCCGATGCAGACCGTGGAAGTGACGGGCATCCGCGCCTCGCTGGCCCGGTCGCTGGCGGTCAAGCGCGATGCGTCGGCCAACGTCGAGGTCATCACGGCCGAAGACGTCGGCAAGATGCCGGACAAGAATCTGGCCGATTCGCTGCAGCGTCTCGCCGGCGTGGCGGTACGCACGGACTACGACGAGGCCGAGAAGGTCTCGATGCGCGGCACCAACCCGGACATGTCGCTGATCATCTTCAATGGCCACGCCGTCAGCAGCGCCGACTGGTACGTCGCCGACCAGGGCTCGAGCTCGCGCTCGACCAGCCTGTCCCTGATGCCGTCGCACGTGCTGCAGCAGGCCGTCGTCTACAAGACCTCCCAGGCCAATATCGTCGATGGCGGCCTGGCCGGCACCATCAACGTCTCCACGCGCAAACCGCTGTCGGCCAAGGAGAACCTGTCGGGCGTGATCAGCGTCGGCGCCAGCTACGCCGACCTGCCGGGTCGCTACGCGCCGGACATGAACGGCTCGGTCAACTGGAAGAACGAGGCCGGGACCTTCGGCGTGCTGGCGGCGCTGTTTGCCGAAAAGCGCTACGTGCGGCGCGATTCGGTCTCGCGGTTCGCGTACGGCACGAATAGCGGCTGGGACGTGATCAATACCAGCACCATGAAAGGCATCACCGATGCATCGCTCGCGGGCACCGGCTACACGGCGGCAGACCTGAACGGCGTGCGCCTGCCAGGCTCGATGAGCTCGGAGTTCGTCGAATCGGTGCGTGACCGCAAGGGCGGCATGCTGTCGCTGCAGTTCAAGCCGAACCGCGACCTCGACGTGACGCTCACAGGCTTTCATTCGTCGATGGACGCCGACAACCACGGTCGCCTGACCTCGAGCGCCATTTACTCCATGCTGCTCGGGAAGAACGCGCCGCTGGGCAGCACCGTGGCCACCGCTGCCAATACCAGTTCGAACGGGCAGCAGGTATTCGCGCAGATCCGCAATCCGGTCATCGTCAATGAAACCACCGTCTACGGCAACCAGCTCAAGGTTCTCAAGGCCGCCGACATCGTGTTCCCGAACGGGACCACGCCGCAGTACGTCGGCAACTCGGAAGGCTTCTTCCGCGACGGCGCCAAGGCCGAAAGTTCGTTCCTCGACCTGGACGCCAAGTACCGCGTCAACGATGACCTGACGGTCAAGACGCTGCTGTCGACCACGCGCGGCGTGGGCACGACCGAACTCGATCAGGGCCTGACGCTGGCCCGCTACGGCACCGGCATCTCGTATGCGCTCGGCGGCCTGCATGACGCGCCGTTCGTCCAGTACCAGAACGCGGGCGGTAACCAGCCTGGCCTGAACGCCGACGGCAGCGGCTACACCATCGTCGACCGCGCTGCTTCGGGCGTGCGGACCGTCGACAAGGAATGGAGCGCACAGTTCGACGCCGAATACCGCGTCGATCGCGGCATCTTCCAGTCGCTGGAAAGCGGCGTGCGCTTTGCGGACCACAAGCGCACCAGCGCGCGCCGCGGCCCGGCGTTCCGCAACGGCATCACGCTCAACCCGGTCACGGGCCGCGTCACGTCGAATACGCCGACGCCAACCACCGGCTGGCAAGCGTTCCCGGGTGACTTCGGCGATGGTCTGGATGGCCCGGCCGGCTGGGACAACACCGGTTTCACGTACACGCCGGAAGCGATCAAGGAGTACATCGCGGCCAATACCAAGGTCACGAGCGACGCGTTCGAACGCCGCGTGAGTTCCGAGATCGACATGCAGGAACGCCAGACCGCCGCCTACCTGATGGCCAACCTGGAACGCGATCGCTGGTCGGGTAACGTCGGCGTGCGCTTCTCGCGCACCGAAGTGAAAGCCAATATCGCCACGCCGATTCCCGCTGGCGCCTGCCAGCGCGTC
>Ga0308158_10002914_pt1 | contig 15548 bp, 14 predicted proteins | sample PhyBR2_FD_201038 | JGI IMG/M metagenome (GOLD analysis project Ga0308158, IMG submission 201038) | Phyllosphere microbial communities from UC Gill Tract Community Farm, Albany, California, United States - DLSLB.R2 | ecosystem: Host-associated > Plants > Phyllosphere > Unclassified | place: USA... | reverse complement strand
GAAACGCTGGCCAAGCTCAAGCCTGTGGTGCGCCCCGACGGCAGCATCACCGCCGGCAATGCGTCGGGCGTCAACGATGGCGCCGCCGCACTGCTGCTGGCCGACGAAGCGAGCGCAGCGCGCTTTGGCCTGACGCCGCGCGCGCGCGTGGTGGCCATGGCCACGGCCGGCGTGGCGCCGCGCATCATGGGCATCGGCCCGGCGCCGGCCACGCAGAAAGTACTGGCCATGACCGGCTTGACGATGGCCGACTTTGACGTGATCGAACTGAACGAAGCGTTTGCCGCGCAAGGTCTGGCTGTCTTGCGCCAGCTCGGCGTGGCCGACAACGATGCGCGCGTCAATCCGAACGGCGGCGCCATAGCACTGGGCCACCCGCTGGGTGCCTCGGGCGCACGCCTGGCCATCACCGCCGTCAACCAGCTGCACCGCACCGGTGGGCGCTATGCGCTGTGCACCATGTGCATCGGCGTGGGCCAGGGCATCGCGGTGGTGCTGGAACGGGTCTGACACGCCATATTTTTTATGCCGGCAGTACGTGTTTATGCGTAGGCGGCACGCCTGCACCATGCGTTTTGAGCGCGTATGATGAAAAACCTGCCCGGGCAACCTGGCAGATGCAGGTTTTTTTCACGAACAAGAAGACAGAGATATGACACATGACACACCGAACGACGTTGCGAACCTGACCTCGCAGCAGCGCATCAAGGCCATTATCGGCGCCTCTTCAGGCAACCTGGTCGAATGGTTCGATTTCTATATTTACTCGTTTTGCGCACTGTATTTTTCGCACGCGTTTTTCCCGTCCGGTAACCCCACGACCCAGCTGCTGCAGACGGCCGGCATCTTTGCTGCCGGTTTTCTGATGCGTCCTGTCGGCGGCTGGCTGTTCGGCCGCATTGCCGACAAATACGGCCGCCGCCAGTCGATGATGATCTCAGTGCTGATGATGTGCGGCGGCTCGCTGATGATCGCCGTCATGCCAACCTACGACACCATCGGCGCCTTTGCACCGTTCCTGCTGCTGGTGGCACGCCTGTTCCAGGGCCTGTCGGTCGGCGGCGAATACGGCACCAGCGCCACCTACATGAGTGAAGTGTCAGAGTCGGGCAAGCGCGGCTTCTTTGCCTCGTTCCAGTATGTAACGCTGATCGGCGGCCAGTTGCTGGCGCTCTTGGTACTGGTGATCCTGCAGCAACTGCTGACGGTCGAAGAGCTGCGTGCCTGGGGCTGGCGCATTCCGTTCGTGTTTGGCGCGCTGGCCGCGCTGGTGTCGCTGAACCTGCGCAAGTCGCTGACCGAAACGACCAACGCCAGCGAGCGCAAGGACAAGGACGCCGGCAGCCTGCGCGGCCTGCTCAAGCACAAGCGCGCCTTTATCACGGTGCTGGGCTTTACGGCCGGCGGCTCGCTGGTGTTCTACACCTTTACTACCTATATGCAGAAATACCTGGTCAACACGGCCGGCATGGACACCAAGACGGCCAGCGCCGTGATGACCTGCGCGCTGCTGGTCTACATGGTATTGCAGCCGGTGTTCGGCGCGCTGTCGGACCGCATCGGCCGCCGCACGTCGATGCTGTTCTTCGGCGGCCTGGCCACGCTGTGCGTGCTGCCGATCATGCATGCACTGAAAGACATCAGCAGCCCGTACGCAGCGTTTGGCCTGATTATCGTTGCACTGGCGATCATCAGCTTCTATACCTCGATCAGTGGCCTGATCAAGGCCGAGATGTTCCCGGTTGAAGTGCGCGCGCTGGGCGTGGGCCTGTCGTATGCGGTGGCCAACGCCATGTTCGGCGGTTCGGCCGAGTATGTGGCGCTGCAGTTCAAGGCACTGCACGTGGAGGAGTATTTCTACTGGTATGTGACCATCATGTGCCTGATCTCGTTTATCGTGGCCATCCGCATGCCCGATCCTACCCGCTCGGGCTTGCTGAAATAAGCTTACTTATAATGGGACAACTTCGGTTGTCCCATTTTTTTTATTGTTCTGTATCGAGGAGTTTGCCATGTCGTATGTATTTGCTGCGCCAGCGCAGCCGGCCGTTGCCGTCGTGGGCAGCGATGCTGCTTTTCCTGTTCACCGCATCTACTGCGTGGGCCGCAATTATGTCGATCACGCCAAGGAAATGGGCCATACCGGACGCGAAGCGCCGTTCTTTTTCATGAAGCCGGCCGACGCCATCCTGCCAGTGGCCGCCGGCGCCACCGGCGAGCTGCCATACCCTGCCCATACGCAGGATTTCCAGCACGAGATGGAGCTGGTGGTGGCGATCGGCAAGGGCGGCAGCCATATCAGCGTGGACAGCGCCATGGACCATGTGTGGGGCTATGCGCTGGGGCTGGACATGACGCGCCGCGACCTGCAGGGTGAAGCGAAAAAACTGGGCCGGCCATGGGACACCGGCAAGGCTTTCGAGCATTCCGCGCCGATCGGCCCGATTACCCCTGCCGCGCAGGCCGGCGATATCGGCAAGGCGGCGATCAGCCTGCACGTCAATGGCCAGGTGCGCCAGCACAGCACGATCGACATGCTGATCTGGAACGTGGCTGAAACGATTGCCGACCTGTCAAAATACTTTACGCTGCAGCCGGGCGACCTGATCTACAGCGGCACACCGGCCGGTGTGGCGGCAGTCCAGCGTGGTGACGAGCTGGTGGGCAGCATTAGCGGCCTGGGCGAGTTGCGCGTCAAAGTGGTGTAAAAGTCGTGCAAGTGCGCTGGCGTACGGCGCGACAGGCCCGCGCGGGCTTTTTTATCAGGAGAGCAACCATGAACAACATCTATGCCGTGGCGCAGCCAACGCGCGCCGAGATCGACGCCCTGGCCGGCGCCACCGTACTGGAGTTTGGCACCAGCTGGTGCGGCCACTGCCGCGCCACCGACGCCCCATTGGCCAGCGCGCTGCAGCAGCATGCCGGCGTGCCGCACCTGCGCGTGGAAGACGGCCCGGGCCGCCCATTGGGCCGCTCGTTTCGCGTCAAGCTGTGGCCGACGCTGATCTTCCTGAAAGACGGCCAGGAAGTAGCGCGGCTGGTGCGCCCGCTCGATAGTGCCGAAATCGCCAGGGCGCTGGCGCAGATCGCCACCTGAACAATGAACAGACAACTTTCTTGCCGCGCTGCATCACTGCGCGTATGATCGGTTTTTCAGCAAGATCGATCTGATCATCACGCCGCTCCACCTTGAGCGGCGCAGGCAAGGCTACACCACAAATGAGCGATGCCGCGATGTTGCGCCGCCGCCTCTGGCAGCACGCACAGGTCTCATACGCAATGCCCGGCAACACGCCGGCTGCTGCCACACGTCTCCCATCCCCTGACGGTGCCCCGGTTTGGCCGGCGGCGCACGAGCGTTGTTTTTTTGTTGCTCAATGTATAGCAAATGCGCAGCATTTTCGCGCGCTCCCCGCTATGATGTATGAACAACGCGCCTAGACAACGTGCTGTGCTGCTGCCTGAAAAAACATCCAGAGAATGGCCTTTAGACACCCTCCACAAGGAGCGCAGTAATGAGCAACACCCCAAGCACCACCCACAAGAAAAATTCACCAGGGACCGTGCTGTTTGCCAGCCTGATTGGCACTACCATCGAGTTCTTTGACTTCTATATTTACGCCACCGCCGCCGTGCTGGTGTTTCCCAAACTGTTCTTCCCTGCCGGCGACGCATCGGCCGCCATGCTGCAGTCGCTGGCGACGTTTGCGATTGCCTTCTTTGCCCGTCCGGTCGGCTCGGCCGTGTTCGGCCACTACGGCGACCGCATCGGCCGCAAGGCCACCCTGGTTGCCGCGCTGCTGACAATGGGTATTTCCACCGTGATTATCGGCCTGTTGCCGACCTATGCAGCCATCGGCACGCTGGCGCCGCTGCTGCTGGCGCTGTGCCGTTTCGGCCAAGGCCTGGGTCTTGGCGGCGAATGGGGCGGTGCGGTGCTGCTGGCCACGGAAAATGCGCCACCAGGCAAGCGCGCCTGGTACGGCATGTTCCCGCAGCTCGGTGCACCGATCGGCTTTTTCCTGTCTGGCGGCATTTTCCTGCTGCTCAGTGAAACGCTGACCGAAGAGCAGTTCTTCAGCTACGGCTGGCGCATTCCGTTCCTGGCCAGCGCATTGCTGGTGATCGTCGGCCTGTATGTGCGCCTGAAAATCACCGAAACGCCGGACTTCCAGAAGGTGCTCGACAAGAACGAGCGCGTCAAGCTGCCGGTCGCGACCGTCTTTCGCCAGCATGGCCGCATGCTGTTCCTCGGTACCATTATTGCGCTGGCCACTTTCGTGCTGTTCTACCTGATGACCGTGTTTGCGCTGAGCTGGGGCACCACCAAGCTGGGCTTCACGCGTAAGGAATTCCTGATTGTGCAGCTGTTTGCGGTGCTGTTCTTTGCCCTGACGATTCCGTTGTCGGCCGTGCTGGCTGACCGCCGCGGCCGCCGCAGCACGCTGATCTGGGTGTCGGTAGCCATTGCCGTGTTCGGCCTGGTGCTTGCACCGATGTTCGGTTCGGGCGTGACCTGGGAAGTGACCGCCTTCATGGCGCTGGGCCTGGGCCTGATGGGTATGACCTACGGCCCGCTGGGCACCATGCTGTCCGAACTGTTCCCACCCGAAGTACGCTACACGGGTGCGTCACTGACCTTCAACCTGGCCGGCATCCTGGGCGCCTCGCTGGCACCGTATATCGCCACCTGGCTGGCCACCAACTACGGCTTGCAGTATGTGGGCTACTACCTGACGCTGGCGGCGCTGCTGACGCTGGGCGCCTTGCTGGCGGTGGGCAAGCCACGGGCGGGGAAAGAGGTTTGGCAATAAGGTTGCTGGCGCTGTTTTTACCGCTGTAGAAATCCGGGGCCGGACCCGCCAGGTCTGGCCCCGGTCTTTCAGCTGTTGGGAACAAACAGGCCAACGGATTGCCCATGCACGCCATAAACGAAAAAACCGCCGCTGCATGAAGCAGGGGCGGTTTTCGGTACGGCGAATTCTTGGTGGTGATAGGTGGACTTGAACCACCGACCCCAGCATTATGAATGCTGTGCTCTAACCAACTGAGCTATATCACCAGACAGACCGGCTTGAGACCGGATGCTCGGTTTTTCATGTTCGATACGCAAAACATGAACCATAATCTTTGGTGGTGATAGGTGGACTTGAACCACCGACCCCAGCATTATGAATGCTGTGCTCTAACCAACTGAGCTATATCACCCGACAGGCGAGCATTATCCGGTCTTCTCTTTTTTCTGTCAATGGCGTTGCCAAAAAAGTTTTATGCCTGTTGTGTGCGGATCTGCGACAGCATCTGGGCGGCAGGATCGGCGCCGAGGCAGTCGATGACGACCCTGTCAGGCATCGAACGCAGCCAGGTCAGCTGGCGCTTGGCCAGCTGGCGCGTGGCGATAATGCCTGTTTCACGCAAGGTGGCGCGGTCGATGCGCCCGTCCAGGTATTCCCAGGCCTGGCGGTAGCCGACGCAGCGCATCGACGGCAAGCCCGGATGCAGGTCGCCACGGCGGCGCAAATCGTCCACTTCATCGAGCAGCGCATCGTCTTTCAGCATGGCGTCAAAACGCGCAGCGATGCGTGCATGCAGTACCGCGCGGTCCGACGGCTCGAGCGCAAATGACAGCAGACGGAATGGCAGCACGGTCTTTTCGCGCTGCGCCAGCAGGGCCGACATGGGCTGGCCCGACAGGGCGATGATTTCCAGTGCGCGGCCAATGCGCTGGGCATCGTTGGGCGCCAGGCGGTTGGCGGTAACCGGGTCCTGCTGCGCCAGGCGCGCATGCATGGCCGGCCAGCCGATGGCGGCCGCCTCGCTTTCCAGCTGCACGCGCAGCGCTGCATCGGCGCCCGGCAAGTCGTCCAGGCCATCGGCCAGTCCCTTGAAGTACAGCATGGTGCCGCCGACCAGCAGCGGCAGCTTGCCGCGCGCCGTGATCTCGGCCACCAGGCGCAGCGTATCGTTGCGAAACTGCGCCACCGAATAGGCGTCGAGCGGATCGATAATATCGATCAGATGGTGCGGCGCTTGCGCCAGTTCCTCGCGCGTGGGCTTGGCCGTGCCGATATCCATGCCGCGATAGACCAGGGCAGAATCGACCGAGATGACTTCGGATGGAATCTGCGCGGCAATGGCCAGCGCTGCCGCAGTCTTGCCGCTGGCGGTGGGGCCCATAATGGCGATGGCCAGGGGGGAGTTATTGGTCATTTGAATCTTGAGTAATAGTTGCAGCGTAGGTCCCCGACCTACTGGCCACGCAGGAAAAGCTTGTCTAGAGCGCTGATTTCCACCTGCACCCAGGTTGGCCTGCCGTGGTTGCACTGGTCGGCGCGTTCGGTGCTTTCCATCTGGCGCAACAGGGCGTTCATTTCCTGCACCGACAGAATGCGGTTGGCGCGTACGGCCGTATGGCAGGCGAGGGTGCCCAGCAATTCGTTCTGGCGCTCGATCAATACGCGCGAGCCGCCGTATTCGCGCACATCGCGCAGCACGTCGCGCGCCAGCGTTTGCGCGTCGGCGTTTTTCAGCAGCGTCGGCACGCTGCGCACGGCCAGCGTGGTCGGCGACAGGGCGGCAATGTCGAAGCCCAGCGCCTTCAAGGTATCCTGGTTTTCATTGGCGGTCGACACTTCGATCGCATCGGCATAAAACGTTACCGGGATCAGCAGCGCCTGCACCTGCATGTCCTGGCCCGACACCTGTGCCTGCAGCGCGTTTTTCAGCTGCTCGTACAAAATGCGTTCGTGCGCCGCATGCATGTCCACCAGCACCAGGCCCTTGGTGTTTTGCGCCAGGATATAAATCCCGTGCAGCTGGGCCAATGCAAAGCCGAGCGGATACTCTTCGCGCGCCATGGCTTCGGGCGTGGCCACGTAGGGTTCGATGGTCGAGATTGGCGAGGCGGCAGCGCCACCGTCGCCGGCAAACAGCGCGCCATAGGCAGCGGTGCTCTGTGCCACGCCGGGCAGGTCGGCAAAGAACGGCGTGCCGCCAGCGGCTGGCGGTGCATAGGTATTGGTAAATTGCGCGCCAAACGAGGTTTGCGTCTGCTCGCGGCGCCAGACGCCGGGGCCGCCGGCAGGCGCATCGCCGCCCAGGCTGGACGCGGCCGGCAGCGGCGCCGGCACGCTGCCAAAGGCGGTGGCCGACGTTTGCGCCAGGGCGCGCTGCACCGCGTGAAAGACGAACTGGTGTACCGAGCGGCTGTCGCGAAAGCGCACTTCGATCTTCGACGGATGGACATTGACGTCCACCAGCGACGGATCGAGGTCGAGCGCCAGCACATAGGAAGGGAAGCGGTCGCCGTGCAGCACGTCCTGGTAGGCCATGCGCACTGCGTGCACCAGCAGCTTGTCGCGTACAAAGCGTCCGTTGACATAAAAGAACTGGCCATCGGCGCGTGCCTTGGACGCGGTCGGCAGGCCGGCAAAGCCATGCAGGCGCAGGCTGCCAGCGGTTTCATCGAGCGCCAGGCGTGCTTCTGCAAAATCATTGCCGAGAATATGCGCGCTGCGTCTGGCCAGTTCGCTGATGTTCCACTGGTCGATGGTGCGCCCGTTATGCGACAGCGAAAACGACACATCGGGCCGCGCCAGCGCAATGCGGCGTACCACTTCGGCGCAGTGGCCGTATTCTGTCTGCTCCGATTTGAGGAACTTGCGCCGCGCCGGCGTATTGAAGTACAAATCCTGCACGTCGACCGTGGTGCCCGGTGCGCCCGAGGACGGCGCCACCGTGCCGTTGTGCGAACCGACGATTTCCCAGGCATGGGCTGCGTCGGCCGTGCGCGAGGTCACGGTCACGGCCGCCACCGAGGCGATCGACGCCAGCGCCTCGCCGCGAAAGCCCAGCGTGCCGACGTTTTCCAGGTCATGCAGCGAGGCGATCTTCGAGGTGGCGTGGCGCGCCAGGGCCAGCGGCAGCTGGTCCTTGTCGATGCCGCGGCCGTTGTCGGTAATCGCAATGCGTTTGACGCCGCCTTCTTCGAGGCGCACGGTGATCTGCGTGGCGCCCGAGTCGAGCGCATTTTCCAGCAGCTCCTTGACCACCGCCGACGGCCGCTCGACCACCTCGCCGGCGGCGATTTGTGAAATCAGCTGGTCGGGCAGGGCCTGGATTGGGCGATGGGGGGTATGCGGTGCGTTCATGCCGCGATTATACCGCCCCTGCTGCGCTTATTTCCCCACTTCCCGCACCGGTATCGGCGCATTGCACACATCGATATGTCCGGCCGCCACCTTGCTCCAGGGGCCGCCGCGGTTGCGCTGGGCTTCGAGCACGGCCTGGTAGGCGGCGCTGTCGGTACGCATCACCTCGAGGTGGCTGCGCTCGGCGGCCGGCACGCTGGCGGCCAGACGGATCGACCTGATCGGCACGTTTTTGTCCGGACTGTCGTAAAAGCCCATCGGGGCGGCGCCGCGCGGCAGCGTCGACAGCAGCGGCATGCCCGACACCACGCGTCCGACCACCGTAATGTCTCGGTCCAGGTGGCGCGGCGACTGGCCGATCACGGCGTACAGTTCAGTGCCGCCGCCGCTGTCGCGGCCCACGTCGCGGCCCACGCCGACCGTGCCGTAGCAGTGGGTCAGCCAGGCCGTGCCGCTTTTCGGGTCGCGCGCCGAGGCAAAACCGTTCGAGTGGCCCACCTGCGGCGCATAGCCGTCGCTGTCCGGCAGGCGCGTAAAGCTGGAGATGCTTTTCATCGGCACCGTGAATTCACCGGGCAGCGTGCGCTGTGCATGCTGGATCGGTTTCGGATTTTTTTCATCAGGGTCACCCCATTGCACGACCCAGTTGTCCTGCGCACGGGTGATGGCCAGGCCGTCGTAATACTGTTCGGCTACCAGCGCCTTGATATTGGCCACGTGCCGTGGCGCAAATTCGGGCGCCAGTTCAATCACCACGCGTCCGGCCGGGGTTTCCATATACAAGGTGTTGGCCGGGTCCAGCGTGCGCCAGTCCGAGGGTGTGCTTGCCTTGACGGCGTCGGCCACGCTGGCCTTGGCGGGCAGTTCGGCGGCCGGACGGATGGTGGCGGCCGTGGCGCCCAGCAGCGGGTAGCCGAGGGCGAGCGCCATGGTCAAGGATGTGAGGGCGTTCAGATGCATGGATTCTCCTGGACGGCGCGGCTTGCGCCCGCAGAAAGTGTATACCTTTGGCAAGATCATTGGAGAAAAAAGCTGTCTGAAGCGGCCTGCTGACTGGCCGGACTGTGGCGTTTTCGTGCCGCATCCTTAATCGGGACTTAAATTGCAACTGCCGCACGGGCGCTGAAAAATTAATCACAAAATATGGCGCCGGGGGCTGCCGTCGGAGAGGTGCGGTGGTGTATGATTCCGGCGCTACCTTTGGGGAAAATAATTTATGGATTTTGTGCAATTTCTCGACATGATTGTGCATGTCGACAAGACGCTCGGCATTTTGATCGAACAATACGGCACGCTGGTCTATGCGGTGCTTTTTGCCATTATTTTTTGTGAAACAGGCCTGGTGGTGCTGTTTTTCTTCCCCGGCGACACCTTGCTGTTTATTGCCGGCGCTTTCTGCGCAACCGGCCAGATGCACCTGGGCTTCCTCCTTTTCCTGCTGGTGACGGCCGCCATTACCGGCAACACGCTCAATTACTGGATAGGCGAGGCTATCGGGCAAAGGGTATTTACCCACGATTACCGCTGGATCAACAAGGACGCGATGCGCCGCACGCACGAATTTTTTGAAAAACACGGCGGCAAGACGATTATCCTGGCGCGCTTCGTACCAGTGGTGCGTACCTTTGCGCCGTTCGTGGCCGGCATTTCGGACATGACGCACACGCGCTTCCAGATGTATAACATTACCGGCGCGCTGCTGTGGGTGGTGGGCCTGGTGACGGCCGGCTACTTCTTCGGCAATATTCCCTGGATCCGCGACCACCTGACACTGATCGTGCTGATCGGTGTGGGCGCCGCCGTGGTGCCGGTGGTGCTGGGCGGCATCTGGAAACTGTACAAGAAAATGACTGCCCGCTCGGTATAAGACCAGCACAGCACGGACTGAAATGAGCCAGCAGAACATCGGTTTTGCTGGCTCATTTTTCTTTGGCTATGTCACCACTAAATGTGGGAATGTCCCAAGCGCAGCATTAAGCAGGCTTACCGCCGAACGGATGCGCCCGGCATCGAGTTTTCGCGTGACCACCGCGCCGGCGCGCTGGCCGAGTCAGGTGGCGCACACCTTTTTCTGATTCCAGCAGATACATTTCATCGGCCTCGGCTATGCCGTGCAGTCATAGCGGCCGATCCGTTTTGGCCAGTGCCAGAAAACGGTGGCGCCAGCGAAAACTGGTATTGCGATGAACCGCAACCTGCTGTGCGGCCTTGCGTACCGAAAACGATTCGAGCATGCATCCGGCGTAGGCGAGCCAGCGGTCCTTGTAGTGCAAGTGGGCCAGCGGTGTGCCGGACAGGGCATTGAACGTGCGGCCACAATCGACGCAGCGATAACGCTGCAAGCCTTGCGCGCTGCCATGCCGGTGAAAATGCGTTGAGCGGCACGCCGGGCAGGCCAGATGCGCACGGCCGGCCTGTTCGACCAGCGCAATGGTGGCATTGGCACCGGTCGCAGCTCGCAGCAGTTCGATGGCGAGGCCCCACTGATGTGGCGACAATTGCGCGAACTCGGCAATGAAAGACTGCCATTGCGATGGGGACATGATGTGCTCCTGAAGGTGGCTCAGATCGTTAGACCCGGGCATTTCAAAAGTGTTCCCTTATTTCTTGATGACAGAGCTTTTTCTTTCGCGATTCAAGTTTTGTTGCCTTGAAGCCGTAAACCAGAAGGTATTCTTACTTTCTGGATTTTCATGCGACATTTGAGCGCCCTGTTTGCCTGCAGCCTGGCCGTGATGACGGCCACAGTCAGCGCCAAAGATGCACCGGCGCCAGCCGGCGCGTCTGCCGCTATTTCTTCGACCCCGCCGGCATCGTCTGCGCCGGCTACGGCGGCCCAGCGTGCTGCGGCCATGAAAACCATTACCGAGTCAGTCAAGGGCAAGCCATCGGTAGCGATTGCGCCTACCGAGCGCGAGAAGGAAGAGTCGGCCGAGGTCGACCTGTCTGCGCGCATCGCGGCGCGCCTGGCCGAAATGCGCGCGACCCAGGCTGCGCGTGCACAAGCGCGCGCCAAACATGCGGCCACCGTCAAGGCCGCGCCGCCGCCAGCACCACCCGTGGCGCGCGGCACCCACTGGTCGTACGAAGGCGACAGCGGCCCGGCCAACTGGAGCAAGATCAATGTAGACTGGGGCAAATGCAGCAATGGCAACCGCCAGTCGCCGATCGATATCCGCGACGGCATGAAGGTTGAACTCGAGCAGATCAGCTTTGACTACCGCCCCTCCTCATTCAATGTCGTCGACAATGGCCATACGGTGCAGGTAGGGGTGGGCAGCGGCAACTACATCACGGTGCAGAACCGCATGTTCGAGCTGCAGCAATTCCATTTTCACCGCCCGGCCGAAGACCGCATCAATGGCAAGACCTATGAAATGGTGGTGCATCTGGTACACCGCGACGCCGAGGGCAAGCTGGCGATCCTGGCCGTGATGCTGGAACGGGGCGAGCCGCAGCCGACTATCCAGACCGTGTGGAACAACCTGCCTCTGGAAAAATTCGACACCATGAGCCCCACCATTTTGCTCGATCCGGCCAAGCTGCTGCCGGCGCGGCGTGACTACTACACCTTCATGGGATCGATGACCGAGCCGCCCTGCACCGAAGGCGTATTGTGGCTGGTGATGAAGCAGCCGATGCAGGCGTCGGGCGCGCAGATGGCGCTGTTCAGCCGCCTGTATCCGTTCAATGCCCGCCCGCTGCAGCCGGCCAACGGGCGCATGATCAAGGAGTCGAACTAAGGAATCGAACTAGGCTCGCTGGACCTCAAGCTGGTGGCTGCCCTGCCATTGGGCGCCGGCAGCCAGCAGGTCGGGCTGGATCAGCGCCGCCTCGATGCAGATAAAGCGCGGGTATTCGTCGTCGGCCAGGTCGGGCAGGGCGGCGGCGTCCTGCGCACCGGGATTCCAGATCACGGCGTCGGTAAAGCCCTGCTGCGCCAGGCGCAGCACCGTATCGCCCGACTGCATGGTCAGCGCGCCAGGCAGCTGATAATAGATGCGATCGAGCTTGTCATCGAACTGCAGCCATTCTTCACTTTGCAGGGCGTCCTGCGGCGTGTCGTCGGAATAGCGCACATGCTGCAGGCCGCGCACGCGCGCTGCGGCAAGTGCATCGACGGCAAAATAGCTGTGCAGGGCCGCTGAAAACGGGAAGGCCTGGGTGCCGGTGTTGTGCACGTTCAGGCTAAGGCTGAGCGTGTCCTGCTGTACGCTGACGCGCAGGCGCAGAGCAAATTCAAACGGCCAGGCGGCAGCCATCGCTTCGGGTAGGTCATGCTGGGTCAGTGCAAACTCGGCCCAGGCTGCGCCGTCCTGCTCGCCACTGCCCGCCAGCTGCCAGATCGAGACGCGCGCAAAACCATGACGCATGCCCGTGCCGCGCGCACCGAACTGTGGAAAGATCACCGGCACGCCGCCCCGAATGGCGCGGCTGGCGTCAAGCGACGAGTCGCGGCTGCAGAACAGGCGTTCCTGGCCGCTGCTGGTGCGCCATGACACCAGATGGCCGCCGTACAGCGTCACGGTGGCCTGCGCGCCATCGGCGGCGCGGATGGTGATGGCTGGCAGCTGGCCAAATACATGTTGATTGACATGTTGATTGATACTGGTGCTCATGTTCGGGCTTCGGGCTTTCGTTTCAGGTCATGCGGCTTTTCGCCAGTGGCGGATTTTTCGCAAAGTAGTTCTTGATGCCGGTGACAATGGCGTCGGCCATCTTGTCCTGGTAGGCGTTGTCGGTCAGCTTGGCTTCTTCTTCGGGGTTCGAAATAAAGGCCGTCTCGATCAGGATCGAGGGAATGTCGGGCGCCTTCAATACGGCAAAGCCGGCCTGTTCGACCGAGCCCTTGTGGAGGCGGTTGATGCCGCCGATCTCGCGCAGCACGGCGCTGCCCAGTTTCATGCTGTCGTTGATCTGGGCCGTGGTCGACAGGTCCAGCAGCACGCTGGCCAGCTGTTTGTCGTGGTTTTTGACGTTGACGCCGCCAATCAGGTCGGCCTGGTTTTCCTTGTCGGCCAGCCAGCGCGCCGCGCTCGAGGTCGCGCCTTTTTCGGACAGCACGAACACCGACGAGCCGCGCGCGGTCGGCTGCACGAAGGCGTCGGCGTGGATCGACACGAACAGGTCGGCCTGCACCTTGCGTGCTTTTTCCACCCGCATGCCCAGCGGCACGAAGAAGTCGGCGTCGCGCGTGAGCATGACGCGCATGTTCGGCTGCAGTTCAAGCTTGGTCTTGAGGCGCTTGGCAATGGCCAGCACCACGTCTTTTTCACGGCTGCCGCGGCTGCCCGAGGCGCCCGGGTCTTCGCCGCCATGGCCGGGGTCAAGCGCGACGGTAATCATGCGCACCACTTTCTGGCCGGGCAGCGGACGCGCTTCGGGACGCTGTTCCGGTTTTAGATCCGGCTTTACGTCGGGCAGGATCGGCGTGACCGGCGCTGCGGCGACCGGCGGCTTGCCGCTTTCTGGCAGCGGCAGCGCCGGTGGCGGCGTATGCGTGTCGCGCATCAGCGGCTTGCCCGGGTCGCTCGACCAGTCGCCTTTTTCTATCATCTGCGCGATCAAGTCCTGTTCCTGCACCGGGTACAGATCAAAGATCAGGCGATGGTTGTATGAGCCTGCCGGCGGCAGCGTAAAAAGCTGCGGCCTGACTTCTTCCTTCAGATCGAACACCAGGCGCACCACATTGGGCCGGTTCTGGCCCACGCGCACCTGCTTGATATACGGGTCGTTCGACTGGATCTTCGCCACCAGGCCCTTGAGCGTGGGGTTGAGTTCAAGCCCCTCGATATCGATCACCAGCCGTTCCGGGTCCTTGACGATAAAATGGGTCGCCTTGAGGATGCTGTCGTTTTCCAGCGTGACGCGGGTATAGTCGTCGGCCGGCCAGACGCGCACGGCAAGGATCTGCGCGGCCATGGCCGACATGGGCGCAAACACTGACAGCAGCAGGGTGCCGCCGGCCTTGAGCAGGGTGCGGCGGGTGACCGGCGAGGCGATCAAAGGTTTGGGGCGAACTTGAGGCGTTGAAGGCATGACAGACCCAATTTTGAAGACCCCTGCAATTCTACATCACGTCCCGTACCGGCAACGCTCAGATAGATATTGATGTCGGCCGGCGGCAGCACCGGATCGGCTTTTTCGGGCCACTCGACGATGCACACATTGCGCCCGTTGAAGTCTTCGCGAAATCCGGCATCGAGAAACTCTTCCGGGCTGCCCATGCGGTACAGGTCGAAATGGATGATGTCGAGCCGCTGGCCATCAAGCTGCACGCTGTATGGCTCGGACAGCGTGTAGGTAGGGCTTTTCACATGGCCTTTGTGGCCTGCCGCATGCAGCAGCGCGCGCGTGAGGGCCGTCTTGCCGGCCCCGAGGTCGCCGTGCAGATAGATGGCCAGGCCGGGCGCCAGCGCACGCGCCAGTGCTGCGCCCAGCGCAGCGGTGCCGGCTTCGTCATGGAGATGGGCTTTGAAGTGTTCGGTCATGGACATCATCGGTATCGCATAAAATAGAGGCTGAAAAAAATTGCGCAAAAACGCTGCGCCCATTGTAACCGCCCGCCTCGCATCGTTCACCACGCCGCCGCTGCTGTCATCTTTGTAAAGTTTCCATGTCTGCCACCGATACTGACCTGACCGCCCTGGCGCGCTCCATCAAGGCATGGGGGCAGGAACTCGGCTTTGCCGAAGTGCGCATAGCCGATGTCGACCTGGCGCATATGGAAGCGCCGCTGCAGGCATGGCTGGACGCAGGCTATCACGGTGAAATGGACTATATGGCCAGCCACGGCATGAAGCGGGCGCGCCCGGCCGAGCTGGTGCCCGGCACCGTGCGCGCCATCAGCGCGCGCATGAACTATCTGCCGCCGGCGCTGGGGCCGCAGTGGCGCGAGCACGAGGCAGCGCGGGGCGAAGATCCGTCCGCCGCCGTGATCTCGGTGTATGCACGCGGACGCGACTACCACAAGGTGATGCGTTCGCGCCTGCAGCAGCTGGCCGACCGCATCAAGGGGCAGATCGGCGAGTTCGGCTACCGCGTCTTCAGCGATTCGGCACCGGTGATGGAGGTCGAACTGGCGGCAAAGGGCGGCCTGGGCTGGCGCGGCAAGCATACCTTGCTGATCAACCGGCAGGGCGGCTCGTTTTTCTTCCTGGGTGAGATCCTGGTCGATGTGCCGCTGCCGGTCGACACGCCCGAAACCCCGCGCTGCGGCCAGTGTTCGGCCTGTATTACCGTCTGCCCGACCCAGGCCATCCTGGCGCCCTACAAGCTCGATGCGCGCCGCTGCATCTCGTATCTGACAATCGAGCTGAAAGGGGCGATTCCACTGGAAATGCGCCCGCTGATCGGCAACAAGATCTATGGCTGCGACGACTGCCAGACCATCTGCCC
>Ga0308158_10002913_pt1 | contig 15548 bp, 11 predicted proteins | sample PhyBR2_FD_201038 | JGI IMG/M metagenome (GOLD analysis project Ga0308158, IMG submission 201038) | Phyllosphere microbial communities from UC Gill Tract Community Farm, Albany, California, United States - DLSLB.R2 | ecosystem: Host-associated > Plants > Phyllosphere > Unclassified | place: USA... | reverse complement strand
GGTAATCAGCACATCAAATCCTAAATGTTTAAGTAGCTTCAGGCCACGAATAGCGGATGAAGTCCCTAATGCTTCATGGCCTAGCGCTGTTAAGAGGTCAATAAGGGTCTGGCGAAGAAGAAGGTTTCTTTCTACAACCTATATAAATGCTCGCATTTCGGCTTTCTCATGAAGCAGACCTTCAGGTTACGCTGATGGCTACTCAGATACACCAAAACTTGCAAATTGAGGAAAACAAAGCAACAACGAAACAACTGACGTTTACCCACAACAATGTAAAAAATAAATACATTACCAGTGGAAATAATTAGGTGCCGTGTGCTACGCTGCTAGGGTCGTTTTTTAGAGAGTGTTAAATCATGGGTTTCGTTGACCTACCTGCAGCCGCTCAACATGGTCGACGCGGCCAAGCCGCTGTCGGTTACGCCCGTCAAGGCGAGCGCTGAGCTAGTCGCCGAAATTCAAGGAATCCTTGCATGAAGAACCGCTTCCGCATCGCCGGCATGATTTTTAATCAGCCACTCTTGGTGACCGAGTCGATGCTAGTCCAGGCTGCAGCCTGGGCCAATCAGCAAATGAGCCTGAACATCTTCAATCTGAGCCTCAACGGCGCGCAGCCGAAGATGATGAATGACGATAATGGCCCGTACGAAACGGCCGCCATGCGGGCCGAGTCATCGCGCCGTTAGATGATTGCCGATACTGGCTGAGCTACCGGCACCTCGAAGAGATGATGGAAGAGCGTGGCGTGTCGGTCGACCATTCAACGATAAACCGATGGGCCATCCGCTTCTTGCCGCTCATCGAGAAAATGGCCCGGAAACACAAGCACGCGGTCAGCGGCAGCTGGCGCATGGACGAGACGTACATCAAGGTCAAGGGATTCTGGAAATACCTCTACCGCGCCGTCGACAAGCATGGAAAGACCGTCGACTTCCTGCTAACGGCGAAGCGGGACAAGGCTGCGGCGAAGCGCTTCTTCGACAAGGCCGTGGGAGCGAACGGCGATCCAGACAAAGTCGCGATGGACAAGAGCGGCGCCAACAAGGCGGCCATGGATACCATCAACGCCGGCCGCGCCGTGCCGATCCTTGTCCGCCAGGTTAAATACCTCAACAACATTGTCGAGCAGGACCATCGCGCCATCAAGCGGGTGACCAAGTCGATGCTCAACTTCAAATCACTCCTTGCAGCCGGCTCTATGCTTGCCGGCATCGAGCTGATCCACATGATCCGCAAGGGCCAGTTCGTATTTGACGGCGCCGAGGCCATGTCGTTCGCCGACCAATTTTCTGCGCTTGAAGGAATGGTCCGTTCAGCCTGAGCGGTGCAGGTCGGGTCGGGGAAAGTCCGCTGTTTGATCAACAACGCGACAGAACCTGCTGGGGCATATTCAGATCCAGAAAGACTCACGTTCCGCATTTTCTCGCAACAGCGAGACGCTCTCCTTACGTGATTATTGTTATAATCACGTAAGCGCGTTTGATCCAAAATTTCACGTGAAACAGTTGCTGGTGACGTGTGTTTGTCGCAAGTGACTGATAACTATGAAGAAAAATTCGTGAAACAATGACACTGCGGACAACCTGCGCGGAGCGTCGGCATGCGCTGACAACACAACCGACATAGCTTTCAAACATACAGCGGTGCTGGCCAGACGGTCATAACCCCCGACCCACGTACCAAGATTTAGATGGCACAGCACAGCGAAATCGCGCTTCCCGACATTGACTACAACCGCACCGACTACGCTGCATTGCGCGCCTACTGCAGCGGAATCCCGGTTGCGCGTATCGGCGACCTGTATTACGCGTCCGATAGTCCCGAGGTCGAAAACGGATTGGAACGCCATCTAAAGCGGATGCGCGACCACATCGTCGAGCGCTCGATCGAGCGCAACCCTGAATTCGCGAAGACCTTGCAGAGAGCACGTTTGACCCGCGATATCTCGACCTCCCAACTGGGCATTTTGGTGCAGGCAGCCGAAGCAACCAACCCGGGACCGAATCTGGACCACCGTCTTGGGCAGTGGTTCCGGCCGACGATCTCAAGGCTGCTACGGGAAGAAGGCATCACGACGATCGGCGAGCTAGTCAATTGCATCGAACGCCGCGGCGCCGGCTGGTGGCGCGCCTTGCCGCGGATCGGTGCCCGTCGCGCAGACGCGATCGTGCGATGGTTGAGCAAGTGGCCCGAGCATCTTGGGCAGATCGACGCACATCAGTTGCGAGCGCCGGCACACGCCGTGTTCACAGTGCGCCCAGTCCTAGACCCGCGCGCACCAAACCCGATCGCACCGCTGGGCACGTTCCAGCTCCCCCCGTACCTGACTGGCGTAGACGGCATCAATCGCGCGCCCGCGTTCTGCTTCATCGCCGCCCGCGATGATCTCGAGGCCATCGACACATTTCTGGCGCGCTACGACGACTCCCCAGAAACTCAGCGCTCTTATCGTAAGGAGCTCGAACGCCTGATCCTATGGTGCGCGCTGGTTGCCCGCAAGCCCCTTTCTTCCATGCTAGCTGAGGACTGCTTGGCCTATCGGACGTTCCTGGCGGCTCCCGATCCCCGGTTTTGCGGCCCGCGTGCGCCCAGGAACACCGAGCGCTGGCGGCCGTTCGACGAAAAGCCCATGAAGCCGCAATCACAACGCCTGGCGGTTGTTATCCTACGCAGCGCTTTCGACTGGTTAATCAAAGTGCGCTACCTAGGCGGCAATCCGTGGGTGACCGTGAAGGATCCTGCAGTCACGAAGCGAAAACACATGATGAAGATCGACCGGGCGTTGCGCCGTGACACTTGGGAAACCGTGGTCGAGATTTTGCAGCGACTTGGGGAGGTCGAAGCGAACCGGCAAGACCGGGTCGCGCTGGCGGCGTTGCTGCTGATGGGCGATTCTGGCTTGCGCAGAGCAGAAGTCGTCAGCGCCCTGCGTGCCAACTTCATCCCTAGTCCAGATGCGGCCGGCGTGTGGATGCTCACTGTCGAAGGCAAGAGGAAGGTCGAGCGCGACGTCCCGGTCAATAGCCGCACCGAAGCGGCTGTGCGTGCGCACTGGCGCGACCGAGACCTTGACTTCGACGATCTGACCAGACGCGGCTACCTGATCGCACCGATCGTCACGCCGGTAGCGAAGGCCGAGGCAAAGAGGCAGGCACGCGAGCAACGCGCCAATGAGATGGGAACCGAAGAAGCCTTGGCCGAGCTCGAGCAAGGCAATAGCTATCACGTCAACTCGCTTTATTATGTCGTCGACGCCGCATTGCGTCGTGTACGCACATTCGCTGCTGCGCTGTCGTTAAACGAGATGCCGGCGTTTTCCCAAGACGAAATCATTCAGCTACAACAAACGTCGCCGCATGCGTTCCGGCACACTTACGCCACCAACGCCGTGGAAGACAACGTGCCAATGGAAGTGGTCCAGGACGTCCTCGGACACGTCAATATCATGACTACGAAAGTGTATGCGAAGACGCGCCAGCGCCGCATCGCACAGGAAGCAGCGAAGCAGTTTGCACGAAACGAGGATGCAGCAGAGAAGCGGCGTCGGGAGAGAACGTGACTGCTGTTTCATCGGACCTTGGCCTAGATGTGCCAACCGAAGGCATTACGCGTCCGCTCCAGAACGACATTGATGGTGACTTCAACGATGGTCAATGACTTGGCGTCTTTAGATGTATCGTAGCGTGTCGCGACAATCTTTAGTTTGGCATGATCGTTACGGCGCTGATATGCTAGGTTGCGGTTCGAATGTTGCAACCGCTACCTTCCTGATTGCCAAACGGACTCGAGGGCAATGCCCTGGTCGCGTGCACGTACGGCATTGTCGCGGAAGTAGAGGCATCAGGGGTTCGTGCAATACAATTTAGTCAAGTTGTTGCTACCAATCTGACTGCGCTCTCGATTTACCGCTCTAAATCGACAATAGGTTTGCTAATGTCGAGTGGAGACAAGGTATTTTACTGGCTCTGGCATCAAGCCCGACGGTTAGCACTAGCAGACATGAACGAGATTCGTGCATCGATCTGAATACGTTGGATTGCGCCTAGCAGCACCTCGGGCCGCGGAACGCATGACTGGGACAACATACTTGCTTAAAACCCTGTTACTTAAGCACCCTGCCCGTTTCGCAGGCATTCCGGCAACATCTGCATGCAGACCGGGTTGTACCCTTCACCAACCTAAGTTATCGACAGAAAATGCGGATAACTATATCTCATACCCATCCCCTACTCTCGTCCCCATTCTCGATTCTGTGCCAAAGCCTTGCCGAACAGCTAACAAAACTCGTACACGGCTTTGGCTTAAGGTCCGATTTCGGCCTTGGATTCAACCGCTCGACCCAACAAGTTTGTTGAATCGTTCAGCGAGTGTTTGGTATTCTAAAGTCTTCCTTGGCCGTTCGTTCAATTTGCGGACTACTTCGTTAAGTTGAGCATGCGAGTACGCGGAGATGTCGATGCCTTTAGGGAAATACTGGCGTAATAGTCCATTGGTATTTTCATTGCTGCCGCGTTGCCAAGGGCTGTGTGGGTCACAGAAGCAGACATCGATGTCAGTGGTCATAGTAAAACGCTTGTGGTCAGCCATTTCTTTGCCCCCGTCCCAAGTCAGTGATTGATAAAGCTCTCGGGGTAACTGACGGGCGTTATCAATCAATGTGCTGATGACTGTTTTTGTATCTTTGCTTGCTACTTCACCAGCATCACGTAATGAGTGTGGCGTTCGACAAGGGTAGCGATCTGGCTATTTCGGTCGCCGAACACTAGGTCTCCTTCCCAATGTCCTGGTACAGCACGATCCTCAACTATGGCAGGTCGTTTGCTGATCGACACCGTATCTTTGATCCTACCGTGATTTTCTTTCTTTTGCGTGTAATGACACGATCGGCGCATGGACCGGGTTCGCCGAAGATGCTCTAGGAGCTCCTTTTTCAGCGCGCCACGGGCCTGAGTGAAGAGGCTGCGATAAATCGTTTCATGCGACACCTGGTAATCCTCGCTGCCCTGGAACGTATGCTTGAGCCACCCAGCAATTTGCTCAGGCGACCACTGTAATTGTAGTTTGCTCGCTACGATACACGCCAACTTAGGGTTATTCACCAGTTTGCAACACTTAGGACGATGGGCTCACTTCCAAGCAGCCGCGTTGGCACAGCTAGCTCGATAGCTCGTCTGGCCACCATTGTGACTGATCTCACGGCTAATAGTGGACGGTGCTCGTCCAAGTGCTTCAGCGATCCGACGGATCGATTGACTAGTAGCTAGCGAGCGTGATATCTCTTCCCGCTCAGCTAAGGTTAATACCAGTCTTGATAGCTGTCTTTCTGCCGGTCGAATGCCACCAGACTCGGCAAGGATTCGCTGTACAGCTGAGTGATTTTGGTCGAACAACTGGGCAATTTGCTGGAGTGATTCCCGCTTTCTCCAGTGCTCCCACGTCAACGCCTTCTGGGCTTCCGTATAATAAATCCTTGCTCTCTGCTTCATCCGTAACACTCCTTCTGCTTACCCAGAGTTTAGTGTGTTGCGTTGATCGGTTGAATCCAAGATCGGTAGCGGCCTGTGGGGTTCCGTCGCGTTGTTAATCAAAGGCGGAAATTGGCCAAAAACGGAGCTGCGCGCCTTAAATTGAACGAATCACTCCTGCCATCGCACAAAACTGGTCGGCGAACGACATCGCCTTGGCGCTGTGGGTCTCAAACTGACCTTTGTGGATTATGTGCATTAGCTCAATTACAGCTAGCACCGAACTGGCGGACCGGAACGATTTGAAATTGAGCATCGGCCTAGTCATGCGCTTGATGGCTCGATGGTCCCGCTTGACAATGTTGTTAAGGTATTTGACCTGGCGCACAAGGATCGATACGTCGCGACCAGCGTTGATCGTATCCATGGCCACGTTTGTTGGCGTCGCTCTTGTCTATCACGACTTTTTTTGGATCGCCGTTTGCTCCCATAGCTTTGTCGAAGAAGCGCTTCGCCGCAGCCATGTCCCGCTTCGCCGTTAGCAGGAAGTCGACAGTCTTGTCCTGCTTGTCGACGGCGCGGTAGAGGTATTTCCAGACGCACTTGACCTTGATGTAGGTCTCGTCCATACGCCAGCTCCCCCCGACCGAGCACTTGTGTTTCCGAGCCATCTTCTCGATGAGTGGCAGGAAACGGATGGCCCACCGTTAGATCGATGAATAGTCGACCGACACGCCGCGCTCTTCCAACATCTCCTCATGATACTGGTAGCTCAGCGGGTAGCCCGCATCCCAGCGGATACAGCCCAAGATCATCGCTCGGAAAGCATGTTCCTTTGAAGTTGAGCATGTCGAGTCATTGAGTGGTCGGGCGCCGCACTCTATCTGATCCCGCCCCCCGGCGTTTGCTAATACGAGAGAACCCGGCCAGAAGGTACAGCAGGTACAGCAGGCCCAGGGTTCCAAGGGTCATCATCGTACCAATCGGCGCGCCAAACAGCATCATGAGGTAATTGACTACGGATTATTAGCTGCTAATAATGCCACGCTGGATCCTGTCTGAGATCGTGTGTTCGGAGTACGAGTATTTGTGCGCGCAGAACATGAGGATCTCCACTACGCCACAGGCGCGATCTACCGCTCTTCGCGTCTACGCTTATAATATTGCTGCTACCATCAGCAACTGAACCGATAGCGTGGCTCTGTTCTATACGGGAATCACCAATGTTAATCGCGTCATTGATGCGCCCTCGTCTGCGTGTGACTGGGTCTCCCGCAGACGACGAGGTTATTAGCGGCTAGTAAGGACTAAGCCATGTGGGCGAGTGGAAAACTTCATTACCAGTCTTGGAAGAGCTATTTATTAGCTGCTAATAATGTAGTCCGGCACGTCGGCACTCGTCGCACCTGCGCCGGTAACCCTCCATGCGCCAGATATGGGCGTTAATACCGCACACGAACCGGAATGGACAGGGGCTTCGGCAGTAGTGAAAAAGATAGCCTCTGTTAGCTGCTGATCATATCCGTGCACAGCTTTGGAAAATTGTGCTTGAGGAATGCGCGAGCGCGCAAGCATCATGGCACCCAGATAGCGAATGCTCGCCCTTATGAGTCGCTAATATCTGCCCATAACACAAGCGGTAGTTCGGCCGCGATGCCTTCTAACCCCGGCTAAAATCGCATGCAATAGCAGCTCTCTTTTGATCAAATCAACCGCGCTGGACAGACCAGTGCTTTCGGCTAAATAGAATCGGTCAATTGCCTGCTTGGTTATCGGTGCCAAGAGCCAACCAGCGCCAAGGCGTGAACGTACACATGTTTCACCCAAGACCTCGATAACTAAAATGTTAGCTTCATATATTTGTAAAGCACGGGTTAAATCCATTAATCTGGACGGTGAATAGCAATTATCAGCTGCTGCGAATGGGTATTAAGGCCGGCAGGCTGCCCATGGCCTAGTCGCATGAGTGCCCGACCAAATGCGGGAGTTGTTATGGATTCGTGGTTGTGTGCAACATCACCTCCCCGGGTTGGTCAGGCTACCGGTCATTGTCCTGGCACGATTTTGGTGGACTCTGTCTCGGATGCCATCCGTCAGTCAAGTCGCGAACAGATTCTTAGTTTGTGCAGACAGGCGACCAATGTAACGACTGCTGCGCGTCGTGAGTAACGTTGCTACTGAACTTCAGCAGAACAAGAATGCATGCTAACACTACTTGCCGCATGAGAATGGCACGGCTACACTATTATCTGCTAATAAGTCCGTGCCCATGGCCTGCTCGGATTCTTGGTTTAGCAAGTGCCAACATATATGCTAGCACGATGACACGCTGTCTACCGGGAAAAGTTGCAACGCAATACAGGCGGCTTTCTCTAAGATCACCTAGGCGTCGATAATAAATACTCTTGCCGTGCGTATGACTGCAGCCCACTTAGCAATGTCCAACGCAGGCATGAACGTATGCCCACCACATTTTGATAACGTCGCCAGATTTTAGTTTCCAGGCGCGAATGCAAGATGCCACAGTTATTAGCTGCTAATAAAGCGCGCGTCAGCACACGTAGCGAAGCGGCAATACCAGTGCTTACAAGAGCGAATTATTGCCTGCTAATAAAATGGTCTAACCATACGCCACTGCCGAACCTATACAGCCGATCTTTTGCGCATCCCAAAAGGGGAGCGATGGTTCTTCATTGAACGCATATCAATAGAAACACTGGCACAACTTCATCGACAAAAAGGGCAAGACCTCGACTTCCTGCTGACGGCCAAGCGCGACATGGCCGCAGCGAAGCGCTTCTTCGACAAGGCATTGGGAGTGAACGGCGACCAAACAAAGTCGCGATGGACAAAAGCGGCGCCAACAGCGCGGCCATGGATACAGTCAACGCCGGCCGCGGCGTGCCGATCCTTGTGATCCAGGTAGAGTAACTTAAGAACTTCGTCGAGCAGGATAATCGCGCCATCAAGCGGGTGACTAGGTCGATACTCGACTTCAAATTGTGCCGGTCTGCTGGGACTGTACTCGTCGGCATTGAGCTGATGCACATGATCCGCAAGGGCCAGTTCGTGATCGACGGCGTTGATGCCATGACGTTCACCGACCAACTTTTTGCGTTGGTAGAAATAGTCTGCTCGGTTTGAGCGACACATTACGGTTCTAGGAAAATTCTGTCATTTGCCCAACAACGCGACGGAACCACAGAGGATGCGAGACAGGGCCACCGCTTGCTAACGTTTGCCGCTGCTGGAACGTTGGCAGAGTAGAAATGACTGGCGTTCGCGCGAAAACTTCTCAATGGCTACGACACCAGTCATCCCGACTGATAGGATCGATATCCAGTCTCATCTGCACAAACGAAAGAAATGCCTACCGTGGTTCCGGACTTTAGCTGGCCAAGCCAAGCGCTGAAATTGTGCCAGGACAATGGCCCACTTACCGATTTAGTTGCCCGTGGTTGCAAAGGATTCATTGCATTGTTGTGCGCGCCTACCGGGCAGGCGTCAGGGACGCCAACCCAGGTGGTGCAAGAAAGCCGGAAAGTCCGCCCAACACCCCAACTTCCCAAGAACTTTTAATCGCGCCCTTAGCACTGCACAGCAGCGCCCGTCAGCTCATGCATTGTCAGGCACATCGAGACTCTCGACGACGTCCTTCAGCGCCGCTAGAATCTGCTTTTCGGCCTCTGCCTTTTGCTCGGGCGATAGCCGGTCGTTAAAGTTTACGACCAGGTTGCGATTGTTCGAGCGCACCGTGAAGACCGATTCGCCACTTCGGTCAGGTACTGTCTTTTGTATCGCAACCTTAGCGCGCGTGCGAATCCCGGCCTTCTTTGTGGTGCAGCGTACACGCAGCTGTTCCGGCTCCAGGTCCGGCTCGTCAATCATCGTTTCGACGGCAGCCATTACGGCCGGCAAGCTTTCCGGGTCATGGTCGAGGACTTCACGCACGATTTTTGCGTGGCGGTAGGTCAGCAGCGACGGATACTCCGCTAGCATCGCAACAAATGGCGGAGGGAGGCGCGCCACCGACAAACATTGAGAGACGCGGCCTTGGGAGCAGGCAAACAGGCGCGCCACGTCCTTCTGGGTCGTCGCAAAACCCTTGTCGAGCGCGAGCTGGTAAGCGCAGCCGCGTTCGAAGTCGCTCAATCCGACGTGCGACTCGTTGCTCGTAAGTGTGGCAATTTCCGCCTCACGGTCCTCGAGCGTGAGGATCCTAGCGACGATGGTGGCCCAGCCGATCAGTCGCGCCGCGCGCACGCGTCTGTGTCCAGAGATAAGCTGGTAGCGGCCATTTGCCAGTCGACGCACGCGCACCGGTTCATCCTGCCCCTGCATGCGCAGCTGCTCACCCAGTAGCAGCAGCTCCGTCTCGTCGTAACGGGTGCGGGGCTGATAGGGAGAATCGTCGATCTCGCTGAGATCGACCGGCACGTTCACATCTTGCATTATCTTTGACGTGGCGTCAGCCTCGCCCGCGGCTGGCTGTGCGCCCACCAAGTCTTGCAGGGAGCGCGACGGACCGCGGGGAGCATCATTCATGTGCATATTGCCTGGCCGAGTCGGCGCTGCAGGCGCAATCGACGTGGCCGCAGGGGCCGTCGCGTTGCCGCTCTGGCGCAGCCGCGCTTGTAGTTCCGCCGTCAAGTCAGCCTGGGAACGGCTACTGGATGAGTTCGCCATTACGCCGCCTCCATCTTCTCAAGTAATGCATTGGCCACGGCTCGAAGCTCCTCCGCTGGTCCGCTGCTTGGCCTGGAAAGAATCACAGGCATGATCACGTCATCCGACAGCGCCTTGCGGAACTCCTCGCTGGTAGCGATCTGTTTTTCAAGCCAGGCATCTGGATACTTGGTCGTCAGCGCTACCACTTGGGCCGCAACACGGGCGCGCCGCATGTCGTAGAAATTGGCCAACGTGATCATGCGCGGAAACCGCCCATGATCACGCTGGAGCTCGCCGAGAACCTTGGCCAAATACGACACCGATTTTGTGCTAAAGCGCTCCATCGACACGGGGGTGACCACGAAATCACTGCCAAGCATCGCACCGCGCGTCGCCTGATTCTTTGCCGGCGGCGCGTCAAACAAGATGACGTCATATTGGGATAGATCCACATTAGCATTTTCTCCGGAGAGTCCTTTTTGTAGCCAGGTTGCAATCGCTAGTTCCGGTTTTCTCTCCATCAGTCGTTCAAGCGTGAAAATCGCTTCGAGGTCGTCGAACCCGAGTTCTGATGGAATCAGGTGAGGCCCATGCTCACCATACGGCTTCTTGATAACTGTGGCGAGCGGTTCGACGCTGCCGTCCTTGCTCCATTGCGGCAATAGATTGCCAAAATGGTACTTCACGACTGCTCCCGGATCCATCCCTAGTTCATTAGCCTCTTCCTGCGTCACCTCCGGATCGTAGCCGAACGCCATCGTTAGGTTGGCCTGGAAGTCCAGGTCTACTAACAGCACGCGCAGGCCACGCAATGCAAAAGCGGCACCAATGTTGGCTGCCGACGTCGTCTTACCGACACCACCCTTAGCAGCGTAAACGGTAATTATCAGGGGACTGCGTTTAGTTAGGCCGTTTTTCCGACGCCGGTGCGCTGCTAGTTCGAACACGTTCTCGATTGTGAACAGACGCGTCTTGGGCCCTTCGCCACCTTGTCGCTGTACTTTGATATCGGCTTCGTCAGAATCGCGGCGTACAGTGTCGGCACTGATGCCAAGCATGGTTGCTACTGCCTGCACTTTGAACGTCTTTTCAACAGCGGGTCGTTGCGCCACTATAAGCTCCGTGATGTGATCTGCAATTATTCTCGCAGAAGCAAAGTGTCGATGCAAGGATATTTTGCCATAAATGGCTTTCAGCCTTGCACACATCACGTTGATGCAGAATTAGCTTACAACGTCTCAGACTTCGATTTATACGCATAAAGGTACTTGGTGATGGTGGTGCCAATCCGTACAACCAATATATCGCGATCGGAAGGTGAGACCCTACAGGGAATCCAATTTCTTGCTAACAGCATTCTTCGATACTTCGAGTTCTGCTCTAGCATAGTGCCGACTCGTCTTGATACTGGACCTGTCGCCGTCGCCGTCGCTGTCGTTTCCGGTCTTTTTCCTCACAACTTGTTTTCCCGTGCTATTGAGAGGTTTATTTGAATAACAAAGTTAACCCGTTAACACCTGTTTACCTGCGCGCAAACTCAGCAGCCATGCGGGTTCCAAGGGTTAACGGTGAGATCTTGCGGGGGGTATGGTGAGACTGTACAGGGGTTTTCGTGAGCCGCTACAGGGAGTAGGTTCGAAATCGGTGAAAATCCACAGGTACTTTAGGTGAGTGGATACAGGGGGTAGGAACTCCTTGGGTGAGTCTGTACAGGGACATGACCTACATTGGGTGAGTGTCTGCGGGGAGTGATGACCCAGCGCCGGATTATGAGGCGCCAATTTACCCCCGTAGGTGAGCTTTTACGGGGCATCATCGTGCGATATAGAGAACGTGTTCTGCTTTTGATACCAGATCGAAATTAATGCTATTGTCCTGCATAGATTTAATCAGCCGATTCCCTTTATATTTTCCATTTAGCGAGTATTTCTTGTTCGGGGTCGACCTCATCTCCGGAAATTGTTTCAGTCAAGCACGTTCGGTACTTATAGGTGAGGTAATACAGGGAGTAAAACGATGATATACGATACTGTACGCGCGGTAAGACCTTCCAAGGTGAGACAACACAGGGAGTAAAAGTACTTCGCTCCTGTAAAGGTGAGGCGCTACAGGGAGAACTAAGTGTATTTGGCCAAAGGTGAGACTATGCAGGGGGTCACGTGGGCACCTGCAGCGCTATCAAGGCAGGTTCGTCGCCAGAATTGCGTATTTTCTGGCTACTAGGCCGGCCCTTATACGGGAAACCGGTGTTGACGGTGAGGCCGTACAGGGAGCCGAATCGCTCTGCAGGCGTATAGGTGAGCTTCTACAGGGATGGTTTCCCTCGATGGGTAGGTTAGGTGAGATTTAACAGGGAGTTTAAACACCCGCTGGGTCTCTACGGTGAGAAAGTACTGGCTCATAGAAGGTGAATTTGTTGAATTCACCTATAAATTGGTGAAAAATATTTTCTCACCTAAGCTTACAGTGCCATAATTCACGCACTTCAATCGATAATACCCAGCACGACCTGAGGAGCAATCACCGTTGCCGCGCAAACCCAGAGAAAAACCGACCGGTGCCGCGAATGGCGCCCTTGTCACCGTCATCACCCGACCTTCACTCGAATTTAATAAGTCGAACGAGGCTATTGGGCTGCGGGTCGTCGAAGGCTCCCTTACATTGTTGAACCGCAAGGTATTTAACGTACTGGTTCATCATGCGCAAAAGATCGGCTCGCTCGGACAGCGGGCCCCGGTCGATACGCCATCATCCAAGAAATACTTTTGGGTTCCCTTGTCTGAACTGGCCAGAGACGCTCATTACGACAGTAAGGACATGCAGTTCCTGCGTGAGCAGATCGAGCGCATGCAGGACATTAAGCTGCGCCTGGAGACGGACCGCCAGTGGACCAGCGAGCGCCTGATCGCCTCGGTCACGTTTGTCAATCCGAAAGGACTGCGCAGCAAGACCGGGCAGGTCTGGGTCGGTTTTGCATTTCCGCCCGAGGTGCATGAGAGCGTGATGCAGCCGCACACCTACACCCGTCTCAGCATTTACTACCAGGGCATGCTGCGCGGCGGACCATCACTTGCACTGTACGAAGTGTGCCGACGCTACGCGACCAATCCGTCGAAGGTCACCTATGTCGAGACATATGTGCACTGGTATGGCGTCCTGACCGGTAATCCGGTGCCGGATGATACGAGCAGCCTGCCGGAATACAAGTATTTCAAGCGCGATGTGCTCAAGCGCGCCATTGCCGAACTCAACGCGGTCACTGACATTGACGTCGAACTGATCGAACACAAGAAAGGCCTGCGCGTCGAGTATCTCCAGTTCAGGGTGGAACTGTCGAAGGAACCGCAGGTGGAAGCCGATTCGTCTCCGGTCATTGACGTCACGCTGCTCGAACGGCTAATGAAGCTCGGTTTGAACCAGCATGAAGCGTCCGATATCTTGGCCCAGCATCCGGCGGACAAGGTCAGCGAAGCCTTGAATGTGGTCGAGGCACGGTTACTCGTTAAGACGGGCGCGCCGATCGGATCGAAGCCGGCATACTTCCGATGGGCGCTCAACAACGACATCAAAGCGCCGGCGCCGAAGGTCGCGGGCAAGCAGAAACAGGATCCGGTGCCGGCGGCGCCGACGCTGCTGGAGCGTTTCCGTGCAGAGCGCGCCAAGACCGCACTCGAAGTATTCAGAGAGATGGACGAACAGCAGCGCGCAGAGGTATATGCCCAGTTCCAGGCCCAGTCTACGCTGAGGCCCGTAGCCATCGGCAAGGTGCTTGATTCGGGCGTGACGAGGACCTCACTCGGTCTGTGGTATGCACAGGCCCTGTGGGGCGAGCCGGGCGTCGAGGAGCTGTCGAACTTCGCAGGCCAGGATCGTTCCTAGTAGGTGCGTAGCTTAATCCATGCAGGTCGGCGGGGCGTGCACTTAGGCTGCTGGTTCTGGCCGCTATCTGGCTACCTAACAGTGATCATCATGACCATGCGGTCGACCATCGCGCGGATGTCGGCAATTTGCAAGTGACTTTCGTTTCGCAAGAGTTGTTTGTAGAGCAATGAGACGATCTGGAACGAGTCGACCGCACGTACCTGGACCGCTACCGCAGCCCGCCCACGTTGGATCAATCGGAAAAAATAATGTGAGTCCTGAAACTCGATCTGGAGTGATTTGTCGTGCTCGCGGCCATGACCGTCGAAGCGGAGCGACCGAATCTTATTCTCCAGCAGAGCCAGCACCTGGTAGGCTTCCTGCACGGTCAGTTGTACCACGATCTTGTTTGGCCAGTCGAATGTCTTGCGAGCGCCGCCGCCGGCGAGCGCCACGGCGCCCTCGATGTTGATGGTGTGCTTGCGCTCTGCCCTGGTCGTAGCCTCAGCGATGCATAGCGCCGCCGCGGAGGAAAAAATCTTAAAGCTGTAGTACGGTGGACCCACCGTTGGTGCCGGCGTGTTGTCGGCGACCACAGCTGCTGCGCCTAGTCCGGCCAGATAGCTCCGCGCAGCCGCGGCGCGTGGCGTGCGTAAGGCGATCGCGTCGATAGCGTCGAAGAACTGTCGCCGCTCTTTGAACGCCACTGTCACCAGCTCGTCGACCAGCAGCTGGCCACCGATGCGCTGCAGAGTCGTCCGGGTCGTTGGGTTCAGTACGCGGACAGTTGCTTCCAGCTCGTCACGCTGTTGGCGATCGCCGGCGGCGAAGGCGAGGAGGGCCGCTTCAAACCGTTTGCCGGCGCCGGAGCTGGCCAGCTCGAGCAGCTGGTCGCGCGAGAGCGCAGGCAATCCGGCCGTGGCCAGAATGTTTGTGATTTCCGAGAGCTTCATCGGGTACCTTTCTTTCTCGGCTTCGCTGTTTCGTAAATCTCGGCTGACCGTTCCAACGCAAGGCCGAGATAGCCTTTGACGTCGTGCTTCGTGCGGCCGTGTTCCTTCAATTGCTGCGCGGCGAACGTGTTCCGCAAGGTGCGGCCGCCGCTCCGGTTGACGTCGATGCCTGCCCGGGCGAACGTCGCTTTCACCTGGCGCCACAGCGTTACCTTAGACATTGGCTTGCCTTCAGCGTCGCCGGGGAAGACCAGGTCGCCTTTTAATAGGCGCTCCCCTGTTCTATCCTCGGCCAGCCGTTCGATGAGCCAGTAGCGCAGCGCTTCGGCGCCGTAGCCGTGCACAATGGTTTCGTGTTCGTAGCTGGTGGCGTGTTTATCTTCTGGATTGATTTTCAAGCGGATCGGTAGGGGGCTGAACGAGTCCTCGACCTCGCCCAGATGCAGGCCGATCGCTTCGGCTACCTTCAGGCCTCCGAACAGCAGCGTCGCCTGTACGGCATGGTCGCGCCGGCGCTTCCACGCTTTGGGTAGTCGCCCGGCCCGGTTAGCCCCAGGCGGGTCGAGCGGGGGCAGGGCGGACACGAAAGCGGCTACCT
>Ga0308158_10002911_pt1 | contig 15554 bp, 10 predicted proteins | sample PhyBR2_FD_201038 | JGI IMG/M metagenome (GOLD analysis project Ga0308158, IMG submission 201038) | Phyllosphere microbial communities from UC Gill Tract Community Farm, Albany, California, United States - DLSLB.R2 | ecosystem: Host-associated > Plants > Phyllosphere > Unclassified | place: USA... | reverse complement strand
ACGGTCGCGCCGTCGGGCGTCCTGCCGTTCGCGCTCGACACCGCAGCCGCGCAGTCCGCCGTCGTGACGTGGGTGAAGTCGCGCTGGCTCGCCCCCAACGCGCTCAAGCAGGTCAACGCGACCGAGTCGCTGCGCGGCACGTACGTCCCGCACTGGGCGTTCGACGCCGACACCCGCACCGACTACACCGGTCAGCGCGGTGACGAGTACTGGGAGGGCAGCGGCGACGACCGCGTCCGCAAGGTGCGGTGGCGCGACGCGCGCGGCACCACGACGCGCCGGTTCGACGACGTCCTCGTCGTCGGCACCACGACGCTCTCGGAGAAGCAGGTCGACTCCCTGACCCCCTGGGACACGGCGAAGATCGTGCCGTTCCAGCCCGGGTACCTCGCGGGGTACTCGACCGTGAGCTACGACGTCGACCCCGCCGCGGGCCTCGAGAAGGCCAAGCAGCGGATGGCCGGACCGATCCGCAAGGACGTCGAGAACGACATCGGCGGCGACGAGCAGCGGGTCCGCACTCTGCAGACCGCCTACTCGAACGTCATGTTCACGCTGCTGCTCCTGCCCGTCTGGATCATGACGTACATGTACGCGGGCAAGCAGTGGCAGGTCATGGTCAACGCGACCACCGGCGAGGTCATCGGCAAGCGGCCCTACTCGCCGGTCAAGGTGACGCTCGCGATCCTCGCGGCGCTCGCCGCCGTCATCACGGTGCTCGTGCTCTACCTGCGGAACTGATCGCAGGTCATGAAGGTCGGCAAGGGGGCTCCGGTGACAGGTGGAACTTCAGCACGACGACGCGCGGCGGCTGCGGCTGCGGTTCTCGCCGTCCTCCTCGGCGCGTGTGCCGGGGACCCGGCGGAGGACCGCGGACCGCAGCCCGACGGCGCGGTCGAGCACGACCTGTTCACGCACTGCGGTGTCAGCGCGGTGGAGGTCGGCGGCGACCTCTACCTGCGCGTCGGTGGGAAGCTCGGCGCCGGCAGCTCGCCGCCCGGCTGGGGCGACCCGTTCCAGAAGGGCTGGGTCGTCGTCGAGGGTTCCGTCGCGACGTTCACCGACGGCGTCGGGCACCGCGAGACGTTCACCCCCGCGCCGGCAGGTTTCGAGCCCGAACGTTGCCTGTAGCAGAGGGCGGTGGCGAGCGCGCGAGCACGCGGGCACTAGCGTTCCCCGTGTGAACGCGCGATCGAGGCGAGGCCGGGGCGGGGGCCGACGGCGTGACGACAGTCAGAGCGGGTCGTGGCTGAGATCTGTCCCGGACGCGGAGCCAGCCGACGCAGTCGCACGCCCGCTGCGGCTCCCCTGGCGCATGTCGCGAGCCGAGGCGCTCGTCATCGGCTCGCTGCGCTACTCGCGGTCGCCGCTGCTCGGTGCGGTCGTGGCGATCGCATTCCTCGCGCTCGGCGGGATGACGGTCGGTGCCTTCGCGTCGAGCTGGTGGGACGTGCGCGTCCTCGCCGAACGTGGTGTGGTCGTGAGCGGTGAGGTCGTCGCGGTCCCGGGCCTCGTTGGCGTGACGTGGCCCGAGATCGCGCCCGCTTCCAGGTACCTGGAACCAGGTGACGACGCGGCGGTCCGGTACTTCGTCGGTGACGATGTCGACGTCGTTGTCGACCCGGCGGACCCGGACCGCGCTCGACTCGCGGGCGTCCCCGGCTGGACGGCGAGCGACTCGTGGGGAATCGCTGGTGGCGTCGGCGTGCTGCTGCTCGGGATCGGGTACGGGAGGTGGGCGCTGTGGTTGCGCTTCGCTCACCACGCTGATCCCTGCCGCGGGTCCGCTGCCGGGTCGTGATGCTTCCCACAAACCAGACGGTCAGAGCCTCGTGCCGGAATGCGCGCGGCACCCTGCCGTGTTGGCGTCTGCATGACTCTTGACGCCCGCACCGATGCACCCGCCGACATCTTCTCCCCGATCGCGCTCGGAGACTTCCAGCTCGCGAACCGCATCACGATGGCCCCGCTCACCCGCACCCGCGCCGACGAGCGTGGCGTCCACGGCGAGCTCGCCGTCGAGTACTACCGGCAGCGCGCGAGCGTCGGCCTGATCGTCTCCGAGGGCACGTACCCGCTGCAGGAGTCGAAGGCGTTCCCCGGCCAGCCCGGCATCGAGACCGACGAGCAGGTCGCCGCGTGGCGTACGGTCACCGACGCCGTCCACGCCGACGGCGGGCTGATCTTCCTCCAGCTCATGCACTCCGGCCGCGTGAGCCACACCGACGTCAACGGGACGAGCCGCGTCGTCGGCCCCAGCGCGATCGCGATCGACGGCGAGGTCCGCACCCCGACCGGCAAGCAGCCGTTCCCCGTCCCGCACGCCCTGACGCTCGACGAGATCGAGACGACCAAGGCCGCCATGGTCGCCGGTGCGCGCAACGCGGTCTGCGCGGGGTTCGACGGCGTCGAGATCCACTCCGCCAACGGCTACCTCCTGCACGAGTTCCTCTCGCCCGCCTCCAACGTGCGCGACGACCAGTACGGCGGCAGCCCGGAGAACCGCGCGCGGTTCGTCATCGAGGTCACCAAGGCCGTCGCCGAGGCGATCGGCGCGGGCCGCACCGGCATCCGCATCTCTCCCGAGCACAACATCCAGGGCGCGCTCGAGACGGACTCCGACGACGTCCGCGCCACCTACGGCGCGCTCCTCGACGGCATCGGCGGGCTCGGGCTCGCGTACCTGAGCGTCCTCCACCAGGACCTCGGCGGGGAGCTGGTCCAGGGCTTGCGCTCGCGCTTCGACGGTGTGCTCATCGGCAACACCGGCTTCGGCGTCGTCACGACGCGCGACGTCGCGCAGGCCGCCCTCACGCACGCCGACGCCGTCGCCGTGGGCCGCCCTCTCATCGCCAACCCCGACCTGGTCGCCCGCTGGGCCACGGGTGCGCCCGAGAACACGCCCGACCCGACGACGTTCTACGGGAGCACCGCCGAGGGGTACATCGACTACCCGACGCTCGTGAGCGCCTCTGCCTGACCGTCAGGCCACGTCGCGCGGGTCCGGCCGGCCCGCCCGACCCGCGCGACGACGGCCCCGGGCGTCAGTCCCTGTCGCCCGCTTCGGCGATCGTGGGCTGCGGCGAGTCCGGGATCCCGTCGTCGTTCATGTCGGTGCCGCGCGCCCGGCGCGCGTCCCACCCCAGGAGCAGCGCCGCAGCGACCGCCGAGATCGCCGTGCCTGCCATGACCGCCGCCTTCGCGGCGGTCGTCGTCGCGTCGTCGTCGAACGACAGCTCCGTGATCAGCAGCGAGACGGTGAAGCCGATCCCGGCGAGCAGACCGACCGGCAGCAGGTCACGCATGCCGATGCCGTCCGGAAGGCGCAGGCGGGTCACCCGCGTGACGAGGGCGACGCTGCCCAGGACGCCTGTCACCTTGCCCAGGACGAGGCCCAGCGTCACCGCGAGGAAGACGGCGGACGCGCCCGCGCCGTTCCCGGAGCCACCGCCGAGCGTGACGCCTGCGGAGAAGAACGCGAAGATCGGCAGTGCGATCGCCGTCGACCACGGGCGCACCGCGTGCTCGTAGCGGTGCGCCCGGTCGTCCGGCTCGCCGTGGACCGGCCGAGCGGGCACCGTCAGCCCGAGGAGGACACCCGCGATCGTCGCGTGCACGCCTGACGCGTGCATGAGCGCCCATGCGGCGACCCCCAGCGGCGCGAGCAACCACGGGTGCACGTACGGCGAACGGGCGAGCGCCCCGAATGCGACGACGCACAGCAGCGCGAGACCCAGCGCCACCACCGACACCGAGTCCGTGTAGAAGACGGCGATCACGATGATCGCGAGCAGGTCGTCGACGACCGCGAGCGTGAGCAGGAACGTGCGGATCGCGACCGGCAGCCCACGCCCGAACACGGCCAGCACGGCGAGCGCGAAAGCGATGTCGGTCGCCGTCGGGATCGCCCAGCCGCCCGTCGCGGCGTCGGCGCCGGAGCCCAGCACCACGGCCAGGTAGACGAGCGCGGGGACGGCCATGCCGCCGACCGCAGCGATGACAGGCACCGCGGCGCGTCGCGGGTCGCGCAGCGAGCCGACGACCATCTCGCGCTTGAGCTCGAGACCCACCGTGAGGAAGAACACCGCGAGGAGGCCGTCAGCCGCCCAGCCGGCGAGCGAGAGGTCGAGGTGCCAGGCAGCAGGACCGACGACGGTCGACGAGAGGGTCGCGTACGAGTCGCGCCACGCAGAGTTCGCCCACACGAGAGCGACGGCAGCCGCGGCCATGAGGAGGGCGCCACCCGTCGTCTCGCGCGAGACCCACGAACGGAAACGTGAACGGGCAGGTGCGGGGGCATGCATGGGAGGGACCTCCGAGCGTCAGCGAGGATCTCACGGAGGGTCTCCGAGAGAACGCCGACCAGGCTTCCCGGCACACCAGCCACCCATTTTACGCGGTCTCGAGCGTTCGTGCCCTGCTCTGCACCATGTGAGAAGGCTGACGCTGGGACTCTTGGGGCGGCTTCTTCCACGGATCGGCGGGACAATAGAACGCTGTTTTCTCGCCGGACCACCCAGCGGCGAGCGCAACCCACGGAAGGACAACCCCCCATGAGCGCGACGAGCGCTACCGGGTCCACGCCGAGCACACCGTCGGCGCGGTCGCAGGACCACCGTTTCTTCGGGCACCCGCTCGGCCTGATGACCCTCTTCGGCACCGAGCTGTGGGAGCGGTTCAGCTACTACGGGATGCGCGCCATCCTGCTGTACTTCATCACCGACACCCTCGCCAACGGTGGGCTCGGGATCGACCGCTCGACCGGCGTCGCGATCACGTCGATCTACGGAGCGTCTGTCTACCTGCTGTCCGTCGTCGGCGGATGGCTCGCCGACCGGGTGATCGGGGCCCGTCGCGCGACGCTCTACGGTGGCCTCGTCATCGCGCTCGGTCACGTCCTGCTGGCTGTCCCGGGTGGTGCACCCACGGCGTTCGCCGGGATCATCTCCGTCGCCGTCGGTACGGGCCTGCTCAAGCCCAACGTGTCGAGCATGGTCGGTGAGCTGTACGAGCGCGGCGACGCCCGCCGCGACGGCGGCTTCTCCATCTTCTACATGGGCATCAACCTCGGGTCGTTCTTCTCGCCGATCCTCGTCGGCGCAGCCCGCAGCTGGGGCGGGTACCACGCGGGCTTCCTCGTCGCCGCGATCGGCATGGCGTTCGCCCTCGTGTTCTTCGTGCTAGGGCGCAAGGCGCTCTACGGCGCCGGCGACCACGTCGACAACCCCATCGCACGCGAGGAGCGGCCCGCGCTCGCCCGCGGTGGTGCGGCCATCCTCGGCCTCGTCGTGCTCGCGGCGCTCGCCGCGTGGGGCGTCGGGAGCTGGCGCGAACCGGGGTCGTCCTTCGGGACCGAGGGCGTCGTCGACACGATCTCCTACCTCGCGTTCGCCGCGCCCATCGCCTACTTCATCGTGATGCTGCGCTCCCCGAAGGTCACCGTGCCGGAGCGCAAGCGCGTCCTCGCGTACATCCCGCTGTTCGTCGCGGCGATGCTCTTCTGGATGATCAACGAGCAGGCCGCGAGCTCGTTGTCCGCGTTCGCGGAGGACAAGACCGACCTGTCGTTCCTCTGGTGGACGATCGAGCCGGCGTTCTTCCAGTCGGTCAACCCGCTCATCATCATCGTGCTCGCACCCGTCTTCGCGGGAGTGTGGAGCAAGCTCGCTGAGCGTGGGCCGTCGACCGCCCACAAGTTCGGCATCGGCCTGTCGCTCGCTGCCCTGTCGTTCGTGTTCCTCGCCGCGATGACGGCGCTAGCCGGCGACGCGAAGGTCAGCTCGGGCGTCCTCGTGGGGACCTACGCGATCCAGACGATCGGCGAGCTGTTCCTCTCGCCCGTCGGGCTCGCCGCGACGACGCTCCTCGCGCCCGCAGCCTTCCGCTCGCAGGCGATGGCGCTGTGGTTCCTCGCCCCCGCCGCCGGCCAGGCGATCACCGCGCAGCTCGTCTCCGCGACGGACGACCTCGCGAACAGCTATGCGACGTACTTCGGCACGATCGGCGTCGTCACCCTCGCCATCGCGGGCGTGTTCTTCCTCGTGACGCCGTGGATCACGCGGCACATCCGCGAGGGCGAAGAGGCCTGAGGCGCCTGTCTTGCGACGGTCGCCGCACTCCCCGCGGCCTGTGGTCTCCGCGGTACCTGCCACGGGCCTGCCTGCAGTCTGGGCGGGTCGAGGTAGGGGGCACGGCGCGAGGTAGGGCCGTCGACGCGAGACAGGGGACTGGAGGGGCCTGTCTCGCGTCGAGCCCTCTACCTCGAGGGGCCGCAACCGGCCCCGACGCAGCCTGAGGAGGGCACCGTGCGAGCCGACGTGCCCCTGCCGACTGCTCAGTAGGTGAAGCGGGCGACGCTCTCGCGCAGGTCGCCACCCATCTGCGCGACCCCCTGCACGGAGGACGTCATGTCGGCGACCACGCCCGCGGAGGTCGCCGACGCCGCCGCGACGCCACCGATGGTCGCCGCGATCTCGCTTGCGCCCGTCGCTGCCTCGGCGACCGACCGGGACATCTCGTTCGTCGTCGCCGTCTGCTCCTCGACCGCCGAGGCGATCGTCAGCTGGTAGTCGTTGATCCGCGCGACGGTGCTCGTGATCTCGCCGATGGCCGTGACGGCACGGTCGGTCTGCTCCTGGTTGGCGGTGATCCTGCGCGTGATGTCGTCGGCCGCGCGGGCCGACTCCTGCGCGAGCTCCTTGACCTCCCCGGCGACGACCGCGAAGCCCTTGCCCGCCTCGCCCGCGCGCGCGGCCTCGATCGTCGCGTTGAGCGCGAGGAGGTTGGTCTGCTCGGCGATGCTCGTGATCGCGCGGACCACGTCCCCGATCTCGCGCGCGCTCTCGCCGAGCTCGGTGACCGTGGCAGAGGTCGTGCGGGCCTGGGTGACCGCCTCGGTCGAGGCGGTCGCGGCGTCGTTCGCGCTCTGCGCGATCTCACGGATCGAGGCGCCCATCTGTTCTGCACCTGCGGCGACGGACTGGATGTTGCGGCTGACCTGCTCGGCTGCCGCAGCGACGACGCCCGCCTGCGAGCTGACGCCGTCAACGGCGTCGCGGACGGCGACCCCGGACGTCCCGAGGTCGGACGCGGCGTCGGTCACGGTCGTGGCGGTCCTGCTCACCTCGGACAGCGCTCCGCGCAGGGACGCCTGCGCCGTCGTGAGCGCCGTCGCCATCTGGGCGACCTCGTCGCGGCCGCGCGGGCCGTGCGTCCCCTCGGTCGGGGGAACGGTGAGGTCGCCGTCGGCCATCGCCTCGAGCGCCGTCACCGCTCGGCCCAGGGGGCGCACGATGGACCGGGTGACAGCGATCCCGAGGAGCACAGCCAGGACGATCGAGGCCGCACCGATGACGACGATGACCGTCGTGGAGAGGGCGGCAGCACTCGCGCTCGAGTCCGCCAGGTCAGCGACGCGCTCCTCGACGAGGACGCGCAGCGCGTCGGTGTCGTCGAGCAGCTCGCTCCACGCCGTGTCGAGGTCCTCGTTGAGGAGGCGGTAGGCCTCTGCTGTCGTGGCGGGTGTGTCGGTGACGAGCTGCGCGATCATCGTGTCGGTGATCGCGAAGTACTCGTCCCAGCCGGTCCGCAGCTTGTCGACGAGCGCGCGCTCGGTGGGGGTCAGGTCGCCCGCGGCGAGGGCGTCGAGAACCTCGTAACCGGCGAGCCGAGACTCGTCGAGCCCCACGATGTTGACGTTGTCGGCCGCGGTGGCCGCGGCGGCGCCGTCGACGACGGCCTCCGCGAAGATGTAGCCCTGCCAGCCGCTCACGTCCGCGTCCAGGTACCGCAGCTCGAGCACGTCGTCGCGGAGCCGGTTGAGGTCAGCGGTGGCGGTGCGAGCCTCGCTCTGCCGGGCGCCACCCATGAGGCCAGCCCCGGCGACGATGACGAGCAGCAGGCAGATCGCGCCGAACGCGGCTGCCAGTCGCCGTCCGATGGTGAGTGTGGCCAGGAGGGAACGCATGGGGTCCTCGGTTCGTGATCGACGTCGGGAGTGCCTGTCGATGAACCGATCGGTGCTGAGATGCGTGGTTTGACGAAGCCCGGGGGTGCCGCTTATCACAGACCGGCGGCCGTGCCAAGGGTTCTTTCCCGCGCGTCGCGCGCAGGGTTCAGGCCTTGAGGTGGGTGAGGTGGTCGATCACCGTGGGCAGCCACGAGGCGGCGGACTCGGCCGCCTCGGCGAACGGGTCGCCGGTCGTCGTCGCGTCGTCGTCGGCCTGGCTCGCGTGTGTGAGCAGTGCCCGTTCGAGCTCGGTCTGGAACCCGGAGATGAGCAGGCGGATGAACACGCCTTCGGGGATGAGGGAGACGACGCCGATGCGGGCCATGAGCTCGCTGATCTCGCCGGCGATCGCGTCCATGACGGCTGTCTCGCGGGCTGCGTGCGCGGCAGCGGCGCGCGGGTCGCGCATCGCGCGCAGGCGCAGCTCGCTGTTGACGACCCCCCAACGGGGGTCGAGCGTGAGCGCGCGCAGGAGGGTCGTGACGATCCGGCCGATCGTCGCGGCGTCGACGTCGGCACCGTCGCAGGTCTCGCCGGCCCAGGGCGCGTTGAGGATAGCGGCGCGGAGCTGCTCGACGGCGCGGTCCTGCTCGCGGGCGGAGAGAGCGTCGATGAGCGCTGCCTTGTCCTCGAAGTTCGAGTAGAACGCGCCGCGCGTGAAGTCGGCGCCTTCGCAGATCGCCTCGATCGACGTCGCTTCGACGCCGTGCTCGGCGAACAGGGCGAGGGCCGCGTCGAGGAGGCGTTCGCGGGTGCGCTCGCGGCGTGCGCTCGTGCGCGGGCCGTCGGCCGTGTCGGTCGCGTCGCCAGTCATCGTTCTCCTTCCGGACGGCCCCAGCCTACCGTGAGATACATCTCTGTATCCAGTACGAGGATGTATCGGATACAGTGGTGCATCGCAAGCCGCCCGCACGCCACGACCGGGAGCCCACGTGTCCTCCGCCCTGTACCGCCTCGGATCCTGGGCGTTCCGCGCCCGGCGCGCCGTCATCGCCCTCTGGCTCGTCCTGCTCGTCGTCCTCGGGGCGTCTGCCGGCCTGCTCCAGAAGGGCTTCGACAACTCCGTCTCCATCCCCGGGACCGAGTCGCAGGCCGCGCTCGACCAGCTCAAGGCCACCTTCCCCCAGGTCAGCGGCGCCTCCGCGCAGGTGCTCGTCCTCGCGCCCGAGGGCGCGGACGTCCGCGCCGACGACGTCGCCACGACGATCCGCGACGCGGCCGACGCGATCGCCGACGTCGAGCACGTCGCCGCCGTCTCGACGCCCTACACGGACCCGCTCACCGGCGACGACCTCACGGGCGACGCGATCACCGGCGCGAGCGACGACCACCGCGCCGCCCTCCTGACCGTCACGCTCGACGGTCCCTCCACGACGGTCACCGACGCGACCAAGGAAGAGCTGCGCACCGCGACCGCGAACCTCGCACAAGCGCTCCCCGACGGTTGGGACGCCACGCTCGGCGGCGAGCTCTTCGCGTCCGAGTTCCCCGGCCTGACGCTCACCGAGGCCCTCGGCGTCGCCGTCGCGCTCATCGTGCTCATGGCGACCCTCGGCTCGTTCGTCGCCGCGGGCATGCCGCTCCTCAACGCGATCCTCGGCGTCGCCGTCTCGATGCTCCTCGTCGTCCTCGCGACCGCGGTCACCCCCGTCACGTCGACGACACCGATGCTCGCGCTCATGCTCGGTCTCGCCGTCGGCATCGACTACGCGCTCTTCATCGTGTCCCGGCACCGCGAGCTGCTCGCCGACGGCCTCGACCCCCGGGAAGCCGCCGCCCGCTCGGTCGCGACCTCCGGGTCGGCGGTCGTCTTCGCCGGGCTCACAGTCATGATCGCGCTCGTGGGCCTCGGCGTCGCCGGCATCCCGTTCCTCACGACCATGGGTGTCGCAGGGGCTGCCGCGGTCGGCATCTCCGTGATCGTGTCCCTCACCATGGTCCCCGCGCTCCTCGGCTTCGCCGGCGAGCGCCTGCGCCCCCGCCCGTCGCGCCGGGCCCGCCGGGCGGCGGCCGCCGGCAAGGCAGCCGTGCCCAGCACGACGCCGTCGCGCGCCTCCCGCTTCTTCACCGGCTGGGTGAACCTCGCCGTCGCGAAGCCCTGGGTGACGATCGTGCTCGTCCTCGGCGCCGTCGCAGGCCTCGCGCTGCCCGCTCTCAACCTGCGCCTCGCGCTGCCCGACGCAGGCGTGCTGCCCGAGTCGAGCAGCGCGCGCGTCACGTACGAGCGCATCTCGGACCACTACGGTCCAGGCTCCAACGGACCGCTCATCATCACCGGGTCCGTCCTGACGAGCGACGACCCGCTCGGTCTCGCGGCCTCTCTCGCCGACGAGCTGCGCGCCCTGCCGGGCGTCGCCGACGTCCCGCTCGCGACCCCCAACGAGTCCGCCGACACGGTCATCGTCCAGGTCGTCCCCGAGTCCGGCCCCAACGACCAGGAGACAGCCGACCTCGTCCAGACGATCCGCGACCTGCGGCCCGAGCTCGAGGACCGCTACGACGTCGACATCTCGGTGACCGGGTACACCGCCGTCGGCATCGACGTGTCCGCCAAGCTCGGCGCCGCGCTCCTGCCCTTCGGCATCTTCGTCGTCGGGCTGTCCCTCGTCCTGCTGACGATGGTGTTCCGCTCCGTCGCCGTGCCGCTCAAGGCGACGCTCGGCTACCTGCTGTCGGTCCTCGCCGCGTTCGGCGTCGTCACGGCCGTGTTCGAGAACGGCATCGCCGCAGAGATGCTCAACGTCGGCCGCCTCGGCCCCGTCATCTCGTTCATGCCGATCATCCTCATGGGTGTGCTCTTCGGCCTCGCGATGGACTACGAGGTCTTCCTCGTCTCGCGCATCCGCGAGGACTACGTCCACGGGCGCGACGCGCGCGCCGCGATCCGCAGCGGCTTCGCCGGATCCGCCAAGGTGGTCACGGCCGCCGCCGTCATCATGATCGCCGTGTTCTTCGCGTTCGTCCCCGAGGGCGACGTCAACATCAAGCCGATCGCCCTCGGGCTCGCCGTCGGTGTCGCCGTCGACGCGTTCCTCGTGCGCATGACGCTCGTGCCAGCCGTGCTCGAGCTGCTCGGCGAGCGCGCGTGGTGGATGCCCGCGTGGCTCGACCGCGCGCTGCCGTCGTTCGACGTCGAGGGGGAGGGCCTGCACCGCGAGCTCTCCCTCGCCGGCTGGCCGGGCGACGGCACGGCAGTCGCCGCGCGCGGCCTCGAGCTCGCACCGCGGGCCGACGTCGCGACGCCGATCGACCTCGACGTCCCCGAGCGCGGTGTGCTCGTCGTCGACGGACCTGCCCGCGCCGTCACCGGCCTCCTCCTCACCCTCGCCGGACGCGTCCGCCCCGAGGGTGGCGACCTCAAGGTCGACGACCTCGTCCTGCCGGAGCGCGCCGCGACGGTCCGGCGCCGCGCCGCGTGGCTCGACGCCCGTGGCGGGGACGCGCGCGCGGTCGACGCCGTGCTTCGCGAGAGGCCGCGCCTCCTCGTCGTCGACCACGCCCACCACCTGCACGGCGACGACCGTGCGGGCGCGGCCCTCGCGGCCGCCGCGCAGGGCGGCACCACGCTCGTCCTCGGCACCTCCGACGCGGCCGTGCTGCCCCCCGGCGTCACCTCCACCCACCTCCTGACCCTCACGAAGGGCGAGTGACATGACCAGCCACACATCTATGCCGCGGTCGGCGCGACGCCGCTGGGGCGTCGTCCTCGTCGCGCTGCTCGTCCCGCTCGCGCTCGTCGCCAGCCTCCTCGCAGCGCAGTGGGACCCGGCCTCCCGCGCGGGAGAGGTGACGGCCGCCGTAGTCAATCTCGACGAGCCCGTCACGCTCGACGGTCAGATCACGCCGCTCGGGCGTCAGCTCGCCGCACAGCTCGTCAAGGACTCCCGGTCCCAGGGCGGCTGGTCGTGGGTCGTCACGGACTCCGAGGACGCTTCCGAGGGGCTCGACGAGGGCCGGTACGCCGCCGTCGTGACGATCCCGGAGAGCTTCTCCGCCGCCGCGACGTCCTTCGCCGCGGACCAGTCGGCTGCACGCACCGCGCAGATCGACGTGGCGACGGCGGAGAGCTCGACCGCGACGCGCAACCTCGTGACGAACGCGCTCGCCGACGCCGCGACGGTCGGCCTGGGCCGCCAGCTCACGCAGAGCTATCTCGAGAACGTCCTCGTCGGCTTCCAGGACATCAGCGACCAGCTGGGCGACGCCGCGGACGGGGCGCAGCAGCTGGCGGAGGGCGCCGGCGAGCTTGCCGACGGTCAGACCCAGCTCGCCGACGGCGCGGGCACGCTGGCCGACGGTACGGGGAGCCTCGCGGACGGCCTGAGCGCGCTCGCCTCGGGCGCCAGCACGGCGGCGTCGGGCGCGAGCAAGCTGAGCGGCGGCACGAGCGCCCTCGCGGGCGGCGCGGACGACCTGGCTGACGGCGCAGGCAAGCTCGCGGACGGCGTCAAGCCCCTCGCGAAGGGCGCGAAGAGCGCGGCCGGCGGTGCGAGCGAGCTCGCGAAGGGCACCGGTCAGCTGGCCGACGGCCTCGATGCGCTGGCGGACGGTGCGGGCGAGCTCGCGACCGGTTCCGTGGCGGTGGCTGACGGGGCCGACGACCTGGTCGACGGGCTCGAGCAGCTCGCTGACGGCGCCGCGGAGGCGCCCGCCGGGCTCGCGAAGCTCCGCGCCGGGGCCGACGGCCTCAGCGGTGGCTTCGACGAGTTCGTCGAGGCTGTGCAGACGCTGACCGCCGCCAAGGTCGCGGCTGGCTGCACCGCCGGGTCGACCGACGAGACGTGCACGGCGTTCGACGAGCAGCTCGAGGACGCCGTCGGCGCGTACCGCGACGGTCTGCAGGGTCTCGCCGGCGGTCTCGCTCAGGCCGAGGGCGCACCGGCAGGCTCTGCCGGTGGCCCCTCGGGCTCGTACCTGCTCGCGGCGGGCCTCGCCGCCGCCGTCGGCACCGACGGCTCGGACGGTTCCGAGCCGACGGGCGCCAAGGCTCTCGCTGCCGGCGCCCGCGCGACCGCAGACGGGACGACGTCTCTCGCTGGCGGTCTCGCGCAGACGGCCAAGGGAGCTGCCACGCTCGACAAGGGGGCGGGCAGCCTCGCGGGCGGCCTCAAGACGCTCGCGAAGGGCACCTCCACGCTGCGCACCGGCGCGACTGGCCTCGCGTCCGGCGCGGGCGAGCTTGCAGCCGGGGCAGCGGACCTCTCGTCCGGGACGAGCCAGCTCGCCGGCGGTGTCGCGCAGCTCTCGACCGGTACGCGGGACGCGGCGGCGGGCGCAGGCGACCTCGGGGACGGGGCGTCACAGCTCGCGGACGGCCTCGCCCAGGCCGCTCCTGGCGCCGAGCAGCTCGCCGACGGCACGACCGAGCTCGCCGACGGTCTCGGCCAGGCGGTCGAGGGCATCGCCGAGCAGGCGCCCGAGAACCCGGAGACGCTCGCGCAGGTGATCGCGGCGCCCGTCGCTGCGCCGCGGATCTCCGACCTCGGACCGCTCGCGGGCGTCGGCCTCACGGCCGCGGTCGCGCTGTGGCTCGGTGCGCTCGTCATGACGATGCGCCCGCGCACGTCTGGCCTCGCCCTGCTCGGGACGACGCGCTCGTCCGCGCGCATCGCCTGGCACGGTGTGGCGCTCGCGGGAGGTGTGGCAGCGCTCCAGGGTCTGTTCGTCGGGGCGGTCGTCGTCGCGGTCACGGACGCACCGATCGTCATGGTCCCCGCCGCTGCCCTCGCGGCAGTCGCCATGGTCCTGTTCCTGCACGCGCTCGTCGCGTGGACGGGCAACGTGGGGCGGGCGGCTGCGCTCGTCGTCGGGGTCTCGGTGCTCGTCGCGGCGTCTGCGCCGTCGGCTCCTGCCTGGCTCGGGTCGCTCGGCGCCCTCGGTCCGCTCGATGCGGCAGGTCGGTTCCTCACGGCCGCCGCGGGCGACGGGCGAGGGGCGGGAGCGGTCGTGCTCCTGCTCGTGTGGGCCGCTGCGGGCTTCGCCGCCGACGTCGCAGCGACCGCCTGGGCGCGGCGACGTGCGGGAGGGCTCGTTCTCGCGACCGCATGACGCGGGGCGGGACGTGGGAGGTCATCTCGCGTCTCACCCCGCACGCCAACACCTTTCGGGGTGTGACGCGACTACGCTCTACCCACGAGGATCGAGACTGGGGGCTGGACGTGGAGCAGGTGAATCTTCGGGAAGCCGACGACCGGTTGGTCGCGGTCCTGCAGTCGATGCCGGCAGCGGGCTGGGATGCGCTCGCCGAGGCGTTCGGTCACGCCGAGGGCGCGTCAGGCGGCTGGTCGCCGCCGTCGACCGACGCGGCTGACCCGGACGTACAGCCGACGCCGCACCTCGACGCGGAGGCACGTGCCCTCGTGGACGCGCTCCAGCTCTTCGTCGAGGGGGCGGGCATCGAGCCCGGGACGGTGTGCACGGCGGTGCTCGACGCAGACCTCGACGAGCTGGGGGAGATGAGCGCTGCTGCCGCGCTGGTCACCGTGGTGGACGTGCTGCACGCGGGACGCGCCGACGAGGGTCTTCTGCTCTCGGCCTTCGAGAGCGGCGCCATGCAGACGCTCGCGGACCGGGTCCTCACCGCGCGTCCGGCGTGACTGTCCGGCCGGTCCCAGAGTTCGCCTAGGGTGACCGGGTGAGCTCTGCACCTGCCTCGTCGCCTGCCGTACCCGCCCCGTCCGAGGACGCGTCGCCCTGGTGGCGCGACGCGGTCTTCTACCAGGTGTATCCCCGCTCGTACGCGGACAGCGACGGCGACGGCATGGGCGACCTGCGCGGCGTCACGGCGCGCCTCGACCACATCGTGGGGCTCGGTGCTGACGCGGTCTGGCTCTCGCCGTTCTACCCGTCCCCGCAGGTCGACGCCGGCTACGACGTCTCCGACTATTGCGACGTCGACCCGATGTTCGGCACGCTCGACGACTTCGACGAGCTCCTCGCAGCGGCGCACGAGCGCGGCCTGCGCGTGACGATCGACCTCGTGCCCAACCACTGCTCCGACCAGCACCCGTGGTTCCGGGCAGCGGTCGCGGCGGGGCGCGGCAGCGCCGAGCGCGCCCGCTTCCACTTCGTCGACGGGCGGGGCGCGGACGGTGACCTTCCGCCGAACAACTGGCGGTCGGTCTTCGGCGGGCCGTCGTGGACGCGCGTGACCGAGCCCGACGGGACGCCCGGCCAGTGGTACTACCACCTGTTCGCGGCCGAGCAGCCGGACTTCGACTGGGGCAACCCGGAGGTCCTCACGGAGTTCGAGCGCATCCTGCGCTTCTGGCTCGACCGGGGCGTCGACGGCTTCCGCATCGACGTGTCGGACGCGCTCATCAAGGACACGACCTGGCCTGACACGGAGGACGGCTCGCCCGTCATCCCGAAGGACGGGTCGAGCGCGGTGCACGACGTCTACCGCGCGTTCCGTCGCGTCATGGACGAGTACCCCGGCGACCGTATGGCGGTCGTCGAGACCGGCGCTCCGGACGACGTCGTCGCGGCCTTCCTGCGGCCGGACGAGATGCACCTCGCCTTCAACTTCCGCTTCGTCAAGGCGGGC
>Ga0308158_10002909_pt1 | contig 15556 bp, 14 predicted proteins | sample PhyBR2_FD_201038 | JGI IMG/M metagenome (GOLD analysis project Ga0308158, IMG submission 201038) | Phyllosphere microbial communities from UC Gill Tract Community Farm, Albany, California, United States - DLSLB.R2 | ecosystem: Host-associated > Plants > Phyllosphere > Unclassified | place: USA... | reverse complement strand
TATCGGGTCGGCGATAAGGTTAAGATCGGTTTCAAAGCCGATGCACTGTCGCTTTTCGATTCTCAGTCTGAGGAAAGGCTTTAGATGATTAGCTGCGCACGCGCTCCGTAGCGTTTCCATCCTATTTGAAATGACTGACGTCCAAGAGACGGTACGAAGAATTCGGGCCGCGACGGGTAGACTTGTCTCATCGAAGCCCAGTTAAAATTCAGGATTTTGTTCGAAGGATTAAAGACATGAACGATTATTCCTATCAACTCTACAGTTCACGCAATTTCCAACCTTTAGAGCGTACATTGACCATGCTGCGCGAACTCGGCTACCGGCAGGTGGAAGGATACGGAGGCATTTACAACGACCCTGTTCGACTGAAGGAAGACCTGGACACTTTAGGACTTTCCATGCCGACCGGACATTTCGGTCTCGATATGCTGGAAAACGAAATTGACCGTGTGCTGGAGATCGCAAAGGTTGCCGATATGAAAGCAATCTTTTGTCCCTATCTTGAAGCGGATCGCCGCCCGGCGACGGTTGCAGGCTGGCAGGAATTCGGTAAGCGGTTGGCCGTTGCAGGCGAGCCCTATCGCAAGGCAGGCTATAGGTTCGGTTGGCACAATCACGATTTTGAATTTCAGGCGCTGCCGGACGGTTCGGTTCCGCAAGAACATATTCTTGATGCTTCGCCGGAACTCGCATGGGAGGCCGACATCGCCTGGATCATCAAAGGCGGGTCCGACCCTCTGGAATGGATCGAACGTTATGGGGATCGTATCCTCGCGGTTCACGTCAAGGATATCGCTGTCAGCGGTGAAAGGACCAACGAGGACGGTTGGGAAGATGTCGGCCATGGAACGGTCGATTGGGCCCGATTATTTGCAGCTCTGCGCAAAACACCGGTGCGCTATTTCGTTATGGAACACGATAATCCATTAGACGACGCCCGATTTGCCAGCCGTTCCATCGAAACCGTAAAGACACTTTGATCTGGAGAAGAAAATGACGAACGTACTTGGTGTCGGCATTATCGGCTGCGGAAATATATCGGCAGCCTATCTGCGGCTTTCGCCGATGTTTCGGGCCATCGAAATTCGAGCATGTGCCGATATTAATCCAGCCGCCGCCAAGGCGCGCGCTGAAGAATTTGACATAAAGGCGCTTACCATCGACGAACTGCTGCAGAATGACGACATCGATATCGTCGTCAACTTGACTATTCCTGATGCGCATTACGCAGTCACAAAACAGATACTGGCTGCGGGCAAGCACGCCTATTCGGAAAAGCCGCTGGTTTTGTCCATGGAACAGGGGCTTGAACTGAAGGCGCTTGCCGATCGTCGTAACCTCAGAGTGGGCTGCGCTCCCGATACATTCCTTGGGGGAGCATATCAGCTTGCCCGACGTGAAGTCGATAGAGGTCATGTCGGGCGCATTACATCGGGCACTTGCCATGTCATGAGCCATGGTATGGAGCATTGGCATCCGAACCCGGATTTCTTCTTCAAACGCGGCGGCGGTCCGATCCTCGATCTGGGACCTTATTACATTGCCAATCTGATCAATCTGATCGGTCCGGTTCAACGGGTTGCGGCTCTGACTTCAGCTGCCACGCCGACAAGAACCATCCTGTCGGAACCACGTAAGGGAGAAATTATCCCGGTCGAAACTCCAACCACCATCCATGCGCTGCTTCAGTTTGAACAAGGTGCAACAATCACATTGTCTGCAAGCTGGGATGTCTGGTCGCACCGCCATGCGAACATGGAGCTTTATGGTACCGAGGGATCGCTCTATCTGCCCGATCCCAATTTCTTTGGTGGCGACGTACAGTTGGTAAAGCCCGGTCAACCCGCTATTACAGTTGAAAACTGGGATCACCCATTTGGCGTTGCGAATGAACAGCATTCCAACGGATTGATGGCGAATTATCGTGCTGCCGGATTGGCCGACATGGCAGCCGCCATTCTGGAAGGCCGTGACATGCGTTGCTCGCTTGAACGCGCCTTGCATGGTGTCGATGTCATGCTCGCCATTCTCAAATCGGGCGAAGCTGGACATTTCGTTGACGTAGCGACAACATGCACCAGACCTGAAGCACTCGATATTGCCGCTGCAGAGGCATTGCTACTTCCGGTGCAAGCCCAAGCAAGGCGGGCAATGAACTAGCTTTTCTGCGTTCGAACGAACACAAGCCGTTCCGAATGGTCCTACATAACCGGCCATCGGAATGGCTTGCAGTTCAGCCTGCGATTTCATTATCCTATCGTCTGGATAGATTTTATATCCGCGCCATTGATACGACCCAAAATCGCCTTGCCGAGCTGTTGCCCGGCTAGTTTGAAACTTTCCTCCACCACAATAAGGCCGGGGCGGAACCAGCGTAGAATTTGGGTGGACTGCTTCGCTGCAACGTCGACTTCCTGGCCGATATTCAATCCGGCATCTTCAATGCCTGCGACAACAGCCAATGCTGCGGCGCTGCCTGAACATATGATACCGTCAGGTCGACTAGGGCTTTTCATCAGGTTGGCGATATAGACACGAAGATTATCGAGTGGTGTATCAAGATCGACATTTTCCAGTGGCGAACCGATGCAACCAAATTCCCGCAACCCTTCATAAAACCCACCAACCATATGGCGGTAATAGGTCAGATGCGCTGGCGGCGTTAAAAGCGCGAGCTTCTTGCGCCCGCGCGCGCAAAGCTCGACCACCATGTTTCGGGCAAATGCATGATTATCGAAATCGTGATATGGATGTTCAATGCCCGCATTTGTCCGCCCGTGGGTGGCGAAAGGGAAATCATGCTCGATTAGATAATGCACACGCGGATCGTCAGGTTCGGTGCGTGAAAAAATAATACCATCAGCGGAGCCGGTCTCGACAATATAGCGTATCGGTTCAATGGGATCTCTGGAGTCGAAATAAGGAGTCACGATCAGATGATATTGCGTCTCGGCCAGAACGTCGGCGACGCCATGGATAACCTGACTGGTAAAGCCCATGATTTCGTCTTGTGTATTGAGGACAAGCGCGATGACGTTCGTCTTGCCGGTACGCAGTCGCACACCCGCCCGGTTAGGACGATAGCCGATTTGACGTGCAATAAGCTGAACACGTTTTCGGGTTTCAAGACCGATTTCGGGAGCATCTTTCAAAGCGCGCGAAACCGTCGTCACACCCAGCCCTGTCATGAAGGCGATCGTCTTTAACGTGGGCCTGTCATTCTCAGGGAACGATGTCACTGGATGTTGCGGCTTTGAAGCGCCAGAACCTCGTTTATCATTCATGCGCATTCTGTCCAAAAACCAAGGTCATTGAAGGCGTTAACACCCAAACCATAGTGTGCGGAACAGAGAACGACAAGGATTAGTTGAAGCTGTTGGTTCGCAAACTATTCGTCAATGGTGCGGAAACGGAACTCATGCCCTATATTGCACAACGTCCAACATGGGAGGAGAGTTCCTGGAAAAACGCATCTGGCGATTTCTTGCGGCCGCTTACCTCGATACTGATACGCAAAACCCAAAGGTGCTCGGCATTGAAGGCGCAATGGGCTGCGGGAAGCGGTCGCACCGGATAATCGGGTCACATAGATCTATGCCCCTGGGCTCATTCGGATATGGAGAGCCGGCTACAATTGGCAAGCGTCTACCCTGCTATATGGATATCATCGGCGCTGGCTGTCGGCGCCGATGAGTCCTGTAATCGTCAGAGCTTATCCAACCCAACTGTCATTGCGAGCAGGCCAGCCAGAGGAGATGGCTCCCGAGACGTCAGGTCGTAGGGGCACGCAGCGGCAAGCGTTGCGAAAGTCATTGCGGCGATGATGAAAATCTTCATCTCAACCTCCGTTAACGCGAACCGAAACTCAGACGAGATCCAGTTCGACTGCTATGTTTCCACGCGTTGCTTTCGAATAAGGGCAGGTCTGGTGAGCATCTTCAATGATCGCCCGGGCAGTCTCCGGCTCAAGCCCCGGCAGGCTCACTTTGAGACGTGCCTGCAGGAAATATTCTCCGTCCGTTGTTCCGAGATCAACTTCGGCATCGACCGCCGTGTCGGTAGGCAGACGGAGCTGCCGCTTGCCAGCAGCCTTGGTCATGGCGCCGATGAAACATGCCGACCAGCCAGAGGCGAATAGCTGCTCAGGATTGGTTCCGGGCTTACCGCTGCCGGGCGGTGAAAGCTTGACGTCCAGGGCCCCGTCTTCACTGCGCGTGCGTCCGTCACGCCCACCGGTGGTGTGCGTCTTTCCCGTATAGAGAACCTGTTCAATCTTTGTCATGAAACATTCCTTCTTTCGCTTGTCGCGGTCCAAGCCGCAGTCGACACGAACCGTCGACCAGAAGGCTTTTGGCGCTTCAGCGTATCCGGCATGTTTCCGAAATAACCTGAAATGTATCAAAACGTAGTCACGGTCTGGCTGTACATATTTGCTTACAGAAAACCACAAAGAACATTCGCCGCGGATGATCTCATCGGAATCTCACTTCCGCCGCCAGACCACCGTCAGTACGGTTATAGAGCCGCACAGAACCACCGATAACGGTCGCGAGCTCTTGAGCAATGGCCAGTCCAAGACCAGTTCCACCTGTATCCCTGTTGCGTGATTGCTCAAGGCGGAAGAACGGCTGCATGGCCGCTTCCAGCTTATCTTTCGGAATGCCGGAGCCACGGTCCAAAACCGTAATGACCAGATCGCCATCCTCTTTTCGCACAACGCTGATCTCGGCTGCACCAGAGTATTTGATGGCATTGTCTATGAAATTGGTGAGAATACGCCGCAAAGCATGCGGCTTGGTCGACGTTGTGCCCCGCACGATGCCCTGCACCGTCACCGCTTGACCGGTGTCCTGATAGTCATAAGCGATACTGTCGATAAAGGAAGATAGGTCGATCCGCGATGGCTTTTCACCACTGCCATGCGTGCTGCGCGCATAAGCTATGCCATCCTGAACCAGTTGCTCGATTTCACGCAGATCGCTGACCAGCTTTTCCTTGTCTGTCGTGTCGTCCGCCATATCGGCCCGCAAACGCATCCGTGTGATAGGAGTTTGCAGATCGTGCGATATAGCGGCAAGAATCTGCACTCGCTCTTCCAGATAATGGGAAATTCGCCCATGCATGGCATTGAATGCCCGTGCCGCGTGCACCACTTCGCTTGGTCCGGCTTCAACCATGGGCGGTTCATTTTTCTTCGGGTCGAGTGCTTCGGCGGCAGCGGCCAGTTCGCTCAACGGGCGAACAATCAGACGCACGGCAAACCACACGCAAAGCATCAACAGCAGCATCTGCAGAGCGAATACATATGGAAGCCACGCGGCTATCGGCATAACACCTCTTGGTGTTACGTCAATTGTCAGCGGCGCTCCGTCGGACAATGTCAGATGAGCCTGAAGGCGCTTGCCATCGCCGGGTATCGATTCAACTCGCAACGGAAATTTGTGACCAGCCGCTTCTTCTATTCTTTCGGCAATTTCTGCGCCGCGTCCGGACATATCCGGTACCCCTGCCTCTCCCGGTCCAAGAACCAGCCGGTAGTTGCCGCGGCTGAGCCGGTCAAGCCAATTCGCTCTCTCATTGGCCGGTAGACGGTCGAGCACCGCAATTGACGTCGCAAGATCGTTTTCAAGGGTTCCCAGCATCAAGGCCTTGGCCGACATATAGCGTTCGGCGAACAAGACGCTGAACGACAAGCCATAGGCCACGATCAGCCCGGCGAAAAGGACAAGAAAGAGGCGCGTACGCAGTGTCTTTGGCCACCATCTCAGACGGCTGATTCCCTCATCTAAACCGCTCACCTTCGTGGCTCCAATATCTCGACAGGGACTGACAAGACATAGCCTTCCGCCCGCACCGTCTTGATATAGACCGGTTCGCGCGCATCATCGCCGAGCCGTTGGCGCAGGCGGCTGACCAGCAGGTCGATGGAGCGATCGAAGAGTTCTGCATCGCGCCCCTGCGTGAGACTGAGGAGTTGATCGCGGTTGAGAACACGCAGCGGATGATCGATGAAAACACGCAGCAGCCTGTATTCCGCGCCGCTCAGCGCGATTTCCGTGCCATCCTGATCCAGAAGGTGTCTGCCAACCGTATCGAGCCGCCAGTTTCCGAAAGTGAGCAATTGTCCCGCTTCGCTGATCTGTAGATTCGGGGGCAGCATTCGGGTGCGGCGCAAAACGGCCTTGATCCGTGCAAGAAGTTCACGAGCAGCAAATGGTTTGGGAAGATAGTCGTCGGCACCCATCTCTAGACCGATGATACGATCCATTTCATCGTCGCGCGCCGTAAGCATGATCACAGGCGTTGACTTGTGTTTGCCCGCGCGAAGTTCTCGACACAACACCAGCCCGTCATCGCCCGGCATCATGACATCGAGCACGATCAGATCGACCGCGTTCGCTTCAAGAAAGCTGCGCATCTGGCGACCGTCGGCGACGGCAGTCGATCGCAAGCCGTTCTTTTTCAGATAGCTCGACACCAATTCACGAATTTCACGGTCGTCATCGACAACCAGAATATGATCGATATGCTCCATCGATGATCTTTCAGATATTTCCCTCAAGGTCTTTATTAGTTCCGTGATCGGCGGCTGCAAGGAAAAAGCTTTACTCGCAGCTGCCGAAGACCGTTCAGAATTTCGCCACATCCAGAATGGCTTTTGCAAAAGCCTGTGGCGCCTCTTGCGGCATATTGTGACCGATGCCGCCCGTTATCGTTCGGTGCTCATACTTTCCGGAGAATTTTGCCCTATAGGCAGACGGGTCCGGATGAGGCGCGCCATTTGCATCACCTTCCATCGTTATCGTCGGGATTGCGATGACCGGTCCTGCGGCTAGCTGCTTTTCGTAAGCGTCGTATTTCACTTCTCCCTCCGCAAGGGCCAGACGCCATCGATAGTTATGAACGGTGATTGCCACATGGTCGGGATTATCGAATGCGCTTGCGGAGCGATTGAAAGTCGCATCATCGAACTTCCATGTGGGCGAAGCCGTCTCCCAGATAAGCTTGACAAAATCCCGCGTATTGGCCGCATAGCCCAAACGACCACGTTCAGTGGCGAAATAATATTGATACCACCATGACAGTTCAGCTTTAGGCGGCAATGGCTTCCTGTTGATTTCCTGACTGCCGATGAGATAGCCGCTAACGGACACCATCGCCTTACAACGCTCCGGCCAAAGAGCCGCCATGATGTTGACGGTCCTTGCACCCCAGTCATACCCACCAAGGATTGCCTTTTCGATGCCAAGTGCATCCAAGAACGCTATCATGTCAACCGCGAGAGCCGCCTGCTGGCCGTTGCGAGGTGTTTTCTCGGAGAGGAAGCGTGTCGTGCCGTAGCCTCTAAAATAAGGGATAAGAACACGATAGCCCGCATCTGCCAGGATCGGCGCGACATCGACATAGCTGTAAATATCGTAAGGCCAGCCGTGGAGGAGCAGTACCACCGGCCCATCGGCGGGACCGGCTTCAGCGTAACCGACATTGAGAACCCCCGCCTCGATCTGCTTGAGAGGTGCGAAGGACGTATGCAACTGAACTTTGGCCGCAACCTGCGACATCGCGGTTTGTGCGTTGGCTAGCCGGGGAAGACCAAACTCTATAGCTGCTATAGTGACCGCCGCCATGCCGAAAAAGCGGCGACGCTGGTGATCGATAGTGTTGGCGTCTGGTATCTGTGACATAATATTTTCTCCGATCTGCCTGATTTATGATCGGAAAGAAGCGCTAAGCATGTATCCCCACTATGTCCCTTCCACTTATCGATTGAAAGCGGATGTAGCACAGGGGCCTTCTGATACATTTAGATACAAAATTTTCTCGCGCCCTTTGGAAATTCCGAGGTTCCGGTTCCCGTTTTGTGTCTGCCTGTAGAGACGGACCGGTTTTTCTACACTGCGTTACATTTCAAGCGAAAACCGGACACATCCGGGATACGCACTCTCTCCAGACTGGCCTCGTTGCTGGTCGTGCCGCATCGCCGTCCAGAACCCGCAATCCGGTTTCAAAGGAAACGATGATGACGCTTCTTGTTATAGCCTATCTCGGAGGAGCGCTGACCATATTCAGCCCTTGCATCCTCCCTATCATCCCCTTCGTATTTGCCCGCGCCAACCAGCCGTTCTTGCGCAGTACCCTGCCTATGCTTATCGGCATGGCAGCCACATTTGCACTTGTTGCGACACTCGCAGCAATCGGTGGCAGCTGGGCGATCGACGCAAACAGCTATGGTCGCCTCGCGGCGATCCTCCTCCTCACCGTTTTCGGTGTAAGTCTCGTCTCTCCGCATGTCGCAAGCATCGCTACCCAGCCCGTCGTCGACTTCGGCAACTGGCTGTTGAATGCTTCGGCCCCGCGCCACAAAATTCCGACTATTGCTGGCTCATTCATACTGGGCATTGCAACCGGTCTACTCTGGGCGCCTTGTGCCGGACCGATACTCGGACTTGTTCTGACAGGCGCGGCGCTTCAGGGTCCAAACATCCAGACGACCTTCCTGCTGCTGGCCTATGCGGCGGGCGCGGCCACCTCGCTTGCCATTGCCTTGAATGTCGGCGGCAGGCTGTTTTCTGCAATGAAGCGTTCGCTCGGGTTTAGCGAAGGTATTCGCAAGGCACTCGGGGTCGCTGTGCTGGCCGGCGTAGCAACCATCGCGCTGGGTCTTGATACCGGTGTACTTGCACAGTTGTCCTATGCGAAGACGGCCTCGTTAGAACAGGCTGTCCTTGACAAGGGAAACCGCGAACAGGATGCAGCAAAGCCATTCGAGATAGCGAGCAGTGGCATATCCGTCATGGCTCAGGAAGTCGGCGAACCGTTCCGCAGCGATCTGCCGGTGGAGGCGCGCGCGCCCTCGCTTGATGGTGCAGTTGATTGGCTGAACTCTAAGCCGCTGACCATGGAACAGCTCAGAGGCAAGGTCGTTCTGGTCGACTTCTGGACCTACTCTTGCATCAACTGCATACGCACTATTCCCTACGTTCGCGCATGGGCGGAAAAATACAAGGGCCAGGGCCTGGTCGTTATCGGTGTGCACACTCCCGAATTCGCATTCGAAAAGAAGCTCGATAACGTAAAAAAGGCCGTCAGCGACTTCAAGATCGGCTATCCGGTCGCAACCGACAGCAACTTTGAAATCTGGCGCGCTTACAACAACAGTTATTGGCCTGCACATTATCTCATCGATGCGAAAGGCCAGATTCGCTACCATCATTTTGGCGAAGGCAATTATCGCATGACGGAGCAGGCCATTCAGGATCTGCTGCGCGAGGCGGGAAGCCAGAAAGCTGCAAGTACTCCGGTGTTGCCTGCCACCAAGGGGGCGGAAGCAAGCCCGGATTTGCAAAACATCCGCTCGCCGGAAACTTATCTTGGTTATGAGCGTGCAGACAACTTCGCCTCTCCCGAACGTCTGCGTGCCGATACGGCCTCAAACTACTCTTTCGGGCAACCCCGCCTTAACGAATGGGGCCTTTCCGGCAAATGGACTGTTAGTCCCGAGCAGGCAACCCTCGACCAGCCGGATGGTGGCATCGCTTATCACTTTCAGGCCCGAGATCTTCATCTGGTCCTGGGTTCCGGGCGTTCCGGCAAACCGATCCGCTTTCGCGTAACCATCGACGGCAAAGCTCCCGATGCTGATCACGGCGCCGACACCGATGCCGAAGGCAACGGGACCGTCACGGCGACCCGGCTCTATCAACTTGTCCGTCAGTCGGGCGACGTGAAGGCCCATAATTTCGAAATCAGGTTTCTCGATCCCGGCGTCGAAGCCTACGCCTTCACCTTTGGCTGAACCCTTCATCCTATCCCCTCAAAACACAGGAGTATTCAATGAAAAACCGTTTCCTTCGCGTGGCCCTGCTTGCCTTAGCAACCAGCGTGACCGCATTTGCAGCACATGCCGCCGATTTGAAAAACATCGTCATCGTCCACGGAGCGCTCGCTGATGGATCGAGCTGGCGCAAGACTACAGAAATTCTGGAAAAGCAGGGCTTCAACGTTTCGATCGTGCAGGAGCCAATCACCTCGCTGGAAGACGACGTGGCTGCTACAAATCGTGTGCTCGACCTGCAAGACGGCCCGACACTGCTTGTCGGTCACAGTTATGGCGGCATGGTTATCACCGAGGCAGGCCACAACCCCAAGGTTGAAGGGCTCGTCTATGTCGCGGCTTTCCAGCCGGACAAGGGGGAAAGCCTGCTATCACTTGCGGGGTCGAAGCCGCCCGCAGGAATGAGCATCAAGGAAACAGATGACGGGAAATTTCTCTATCTCGATCCGAAGGATTTCGGGAAGGATTTCGCCGCCGATTTGCCAGAGGCTGAGGTTAAATTCCTCTCAAAGTCTCAGGTCTTCGCTTCCAAGTCCGCTTTTTCGGCCAGGGTCAGCGATCCAGCCTGGAAAGAAAAGAAGAGCTGGTCAGTCGTTGCAACCCAGGACCGTTCGATCAATCCCGATCTCGAGCGTGAAATGGCAAAACGTGCAGGTAGCGATGTGACCGAGATCGACGCAAGTCACGCGTTATTTGCCTCCCAGCCCGAGAAAGTTGCGGAAATAATCGCAAAAGCTGCGCGACAAATCGGGAAGTAATCGATCCGTTAAGAGAAAGCGCATCGCGTCGGTTTGACGACGCAATGCGCTTTCCATGTTTTCATACCCCTTCAAACCGGGTTCAAAGCGGATTTTACGTATGCAAGTTACTTCTGCCAGCTCTTGACCAGTTCGTCATAGTCGACGGTGACCGGCTTCTCTTTTTCGTTTTCAATCTTGAGCTGCGGTGCCAGATTGCCTTTTGCTACCGCATCCTTGTTCCAGAATTCGAGGTCATGCTCTTCCGCGAGTTTTGGTCCGTATTCTCCCTGAACGCCAGCACGTTCGAGGCGAGCCAAGACCTGTTCCTGATCAGCACAGAGCGAATCCATGGCTTCCTGCGCCGTCTTGGCACCGGAAGATGCATCGCCAATCGCCTGCCACCATAGCTGAGCCAGCTTTGGATAGTCAGGCACGTTGGTTCCGGTCGGCGACCACTGCACGCGGGCCGGAGAACGGTAGAACTCGACCAGACCGCCAAGCTTCGACGCGCGATCCGTGAAGCTCTGGTGATGGATGGACGAGTCGCGGATGAACGTCAGACCGACGTGACTTTTCTTCACATCAACGGTCTTGGAGGTTACAAACTGAGCATAAAGCCAGGCGGCCTTGGCGCGATCGTCTGGTGTCGATTTCATCAACGTCCATGACCCCACGTCCTGATAGCCAAGCTTCATGCCGTCCTTCCAGTAAACCCCATGCGGCGAAGGCGCGACACGCCATTTTGGAGTGCCATCCTCGTTCACGACCGGCAGGCCGGGCTTGGCCATGTCAGCAGTGAAAGCCGTGTACCAGAAAATCTGCTGAGCGATATTGCCCTGCGAAGGCACCGGACCAGATTCGGAGAAGGTCATGCCCTGCGCTTCTGCCGGAGCATAGGCCTTGATCCAGTCCAGATATTTCTGAATAGCATAAACCGATGCCGGTCCGTTGGTATCGCCACCACGTGCCACGCACGACCCGACAGGTCGTGACTGGTCATCAACCTTGATGCCCCATTCATCGACAGGCAGACCGTTCGGCAAACCCTTGTCGCCATTTCCGGCCATCGATAGCCACGCGTCGGTGAAACGCCAGCCAAGCGACGGGTCCTTCTTGCCATAATCCATATGGCCATAGACCTTCTTGCCCTCTATCTCGCGGCCCGTGAAGAATTCTGCAATGTCTTCATAAGCCGACCAGTTGACGGGAACGCCCAGGTCATAGCCGTATTTCTGCTTGAAATCGGCCTTATTCTTCTCATCGTTGAACCAGTCGTAACGGAACCAGTAGAGGTTTGCGAACTGCTGGTCTGGAAGCTGATAGAGCTTTTTGTCCGGAGCGGTGGTGAACTTGCTGCCGATAAAATCATCGAGATCCAGCCCTGGATTGGTGACATCCTTGCCTTCATTGGCCATGAAGTCAGTCAGATTGCGCACCTGCTGATAGCGCCAGTGGGTACCGATAAGATCGGAGTCGTTGACCCAGCCGTCATAAAGGTTCTGGCCCGTCTGCATCTGGGTCTGGATTTTTTCGACCACATCCCCTTCCTGAATAATATCGTGCGTGACCTTGATACCGGTAATAGCGGTAAACGCCGGTGCCAGCACCTTGGACTCATAATCGTGGGTTGTCAGGGATTCGGAAACGACCTTGATGTCCATGCCCTGAAAGGGCTTGGCCGCATCAATGAACCACTGCATTTCCTTTTCCTGATCGGCGCGCGAAAGTGATGAAAGATCGCCGATCTCTTTGTCCAGAAACTGCTTCGCTTCGTCCATTCCGGCCAAAGCAGAGCCCGTCATTGCCAGCATGATGAGTGCTGTAGTTGTCATTAGATGCCGTCGCATGTTGATCCTCCCAAAGCTTGCGAGTGCATATCGACTTACGAGCGCGGTTTGTCCCCCGTGCCCATTTTGCACGGAGCGGAAGATTTCCGCCCCGGATTTCTCACACAAAGCGGAACACGCCGATGGCGTAGACCACAGAAAGTGCCAGTGCCCACCACAGGTTCGGACCGACCAATCCGAGCCATGCGAGATTGATGAATGCACTGCCGAGCAGCGAGACGAACAGCCGGTCGCCCCTAGTCGTTTCAAATTGCAGGATGCCATTGCGAGGCCCGCCGCCTGGCGAGACATATTCCCATAAGCACATGCCAAGCAGCAGAAGTGCTATCGCGGCAAAAAACACTGCCGTCTGCCATGTCCATGCCATCCAGGAAAAATCGGGGATATGAAACATCTCAGACCCTCCCCAGGGCAAAGCCCTTGGCGATATAGTTGCGTACAAACCAGATCACGAGTGCACCTGGGATCAGCGTCAACACGCCAGCTGCGGCCAGAAGGCCCCAATCCATGCCTGCGGCTGAAACAGTGCGCGTCATCGTGGCAGCGATGGGTTTGGCATCCGTGGTCGTCAAGGTGCGTGCAATCAGCAGTTCTACCCAGGAGAACATGAAGCAGAAGAAGGCCGCCACGCCGATCCCGCTGGCGATCAGAGGCATAAATATCTTCACGAAGAACCGAGGAAAGGAATAGCCATCGATATAGGCAGTCTCGTCGATTTCCTTCGGAACGCCCGACATGAAGCCTTCCAGAATCCACACCGCCAGCGGCACATTAAACAGACAATGCGCAAGTGCGACAGCTATGTGCGTGTCAATGAGGCCGAATGCCGAATAGAGCTGGAAGAACGGCAGGGCAAAGACAGCAGGTGGTGCCATACGGTTGGTCAGCAGCCAGAAGAAAAGATGCTTGTCACCGAGGAACCGGTAACGCGAGAATGCGTAAGCAGCCGGCAGCGCCACTGAAACTGAAATCACCATGTTCATGAGCACATAGATGATTGAGTTGATATAACCGGAGTACCAGGCTGAATCGGTGAAGATGGCGCGATAATTCCGCAATGTCGGCTCATGCGGATAGAGCGTCAGCGATGTCAGGATTTCCTGATTGGTCTTGAAGCTCATATTGATGAGCCAGTAGATCGGTATCAGGAGCAGCACGATATAAATCGTGGGCACCAGCCAGCCGAAACGCGACGTATCGCGTCGGCTGGACAATTGCCTACCCGTGTGCGTGACCCGCGCAACGGTCGAGGTGCTGTTCGAAGAGTTTCCAAGGGATGTTCCCGGTGATGTAGCTTGTACGGCTTTCATCTCAGACCTCCTGATCGTGGCTGGTCATGACAGTGTAGAACACCCACGAGAGCAGCAGGATAACCAGGAAGTAGATGAGAGACATGGCGGCGGCTGGCCCCAGGTCGAACTGGCCGAGCGCCATTTTCACGAGATCAATCGAAAGGAACGTCGTTGAATTGCCCGGCCCGCCGCCGGTTACGACGAAAGGTTCGGTATAGATCATGAAACTATCCATAAAACGCAACAGAACCGCGATCAGCAATACGCGCTTCATCTTTGGCAGCTGTATGTAGCGGAATACTGAAAAGCGTGATGCCCCGTCGATTTTAGCCGCCTGATAATAAGCGTCCGGAATGGAGACAAGGCTCGCATAGCACAGCAACACCACGAGGCTGGTCCAATGCCAGACATCCATAAGGATGACCGTGACCCATGCGTCGAACGGATCGTTGACATAGTTGTAATCCAGCCCCAGCCGGTTGGCGTAGTAACCGAGCAGTCCAATGTCGCTGCGACCGAAGACCTGCCAGATCGTGCCGACGACATTCCATGGGATGAGGAGCGGCAAAGCCATCGTTATCAGGCATACGGAAACCCAGAAGCCTTTTTTCGGCATGTTGAGCGCGATGAAAATACCGAGTGGAATTTGGATTGCCAGTATGACGAACGAGAAGATCAGGTTGCGGCCGAGTGCATCCCAGAAGCGTCTGGAATTGAGTATCTGCTCGAACCAGGCGGTGCCCGCCCAGAAGAACTGATTATTTCCGAACGTATCTTGAACCGAATAATTCACGACTGTCATCAACGGAATGACCGCAGAAAAAGCCACCAGAACGAGGACCGGTAGAACCATGAACCATGCTTTGTTATTCCAGCTTTTCTCCATGGTCAGCCCTCCATCCCCACGCGCCAGGAATCGGCGAAAATACCAATTGCCTTCGGCTCGAAAAATACGTGCGGATCGGCAGGTATCTCGTCGTCTTCCTCGATAACCACGGCGAGCTTCTGCCCCTCAAAGCCCGCCCGCACGATGCGATAACGTCCTATATCCTCCACCTTCTCGATATGGACTGGCAGCCCGTCGCGGGCGAGCTTGACGAATTCCGGGCGGATGCCAAGCTCGATGCGTTTGGCATCACCGATCTGCGGTCTGCCAGGAAGTGGAATGATTTGTCTGCCCACACGGGCCACACGCCCTTCCACTTCGGCAGGCAAAACGTTCATACCGGGTGAACCGATGAAATAGCCGACAAATGTATGGCTTGGACGTTCGAACAACTCAGCCGGAGTACCGATCTGGACGATTTGTCCATCATGCATCACCACCACTTTATCGGCAAATGTCAGAGCCTCGGTCTGGTCATGCGTGACATAGACCATGGTGAAGCCCGACTGACGATGCAGCAGCTTCAATTGCGAACGCAGGAGCCACTTCATATGTGGATCGATAACAGTAAGCGGCTCATCGAAAAGAATCGCGTTCACATTGGCGCGGACCAGCCCTCTCCCCAATGAGATTTTCTGCTTTTGATCGGCAGTTAGCCCACGCGCGCGACGTCCGGCAATGCCGGAAAGGTTCGTCATTTCCAATATGTTCTTTACGCGCCGCTCCACTTCCGGTTCGGGCATAAGCCGGTTGCGTAGCGGAAAGGCGAGATTGTCGTAGACGGTCATGGTGTCGTAAACGACAGGGAACTGGAACACCTGCGCGATGTTGCGTTCCTCCGTCGCAAGGCCCGTCACATCCTCACCGTTAAAAAGGATACGCCCTTCCGTTGGCTGCAACAGCCCGGAAATGATGTTGAGCAAGGTTGTCTTGCCGCAGCCGGAAGGACCGAG
>Ga0308158_10002906_pt1 | contig 15560 bp, 14 predicted proteins | sample PhyBR2_FD_201038 | JGI IMG/M metagenome (GOLD analysis project Ga0308158, IMG submission 201038) | Phyllosphere microbial communities from UC Gill Tract Community Farm, Albany, California, United States - DLSLB.R2 | ecosystem: Host-associated > Plants > Phyllosphere > Unclassified | place: USA... | reverse complement strand
GGACAGGTGCGAGGAACCCAGGGCCGCCCGCACCGCCGGCGCCGCCGGTGGATCCCGGCGAGCCTGAAGCCGCACCACCCGCGCCCCCTGCCCCACCCGAAATCGTGGTGCCCGGTGCAACGTCGTACGGGACGCGCTCTTGTGCTTGCGAATGGACCGGCACAGCGAAGGCGGCGGTGCAGAGCAGGAGTGCCAGCGGAATTTGGAAGCAACGGAGGGCATTCGCCCCGGCGATATGCTCGCCTTGGCAAGTCTTGCGATGACGGTATAGGCGCCAACGATTGATAATGGACGTGTCCCCTCTGCCCAGAATCTCAGCGTAAGCAAGTATTTCCGAATTGTCTAATGGATGCGTGCCGAAAATCGCAGCCCGGGGATGCCAATTTGTCCTGATGGTAAATTTCGATGGCTGCCACGAAGCGGCGCGCCGGAGCGCTATTGAGCCGATCCGAGGGCGACAAATGGCGCTTGGCACGAGATATGCATCGTCATCTTCGGGTTCCTTTGCTTGGAGGGAAGAATGACGGCTTTGGTCACTGACATCGTGAGTGCCACCGGACAGCTTGAAACCGCCATCCTGAACGCGACGATTGCGTCGCCGGATATTTGGATCGGTTCCAAATCCATGAAAACGAAAGCAAAACTGCTTCCGCACGTCCTTGTGCAGCAATATCCCGAACTGTCCGAGATCGAATGTGAGCTGCGCGGACTGTTCGAAACATGCTCAAAGGCGATTGATCGGAATTCGATCAATCCCGTGGTTGCAAAAGCGGCAATCTCGCTTGCGCACGAATATCAGGCCGTGATCGAGGGGCTGCGGCGCTAATTTCAGAGGCGCGTCCAGATCAGCGAGCGGCAGATGACCTTCATCGTGCAGCCGCGCATCTTCACGGTGTCGCCGGAGACGGTCAGCACGCCGTCGAAGGTCTTCTTGCTGTCGGGTTCGATGATCGTACCGGAAAAATTGCCGTTTCCACCTGTGAACTGGCCGATCTTCTGGCCGGCATGATCGCCGGTCTTCATGGTGATGCAATAGCCGTTGCCGCATTCCGCGATCGTCGCCGTCGTTCCGACCTGCGTCTTCCACACACCGACCACCGGCTCCTGCGCCAACGCGATCGGCGTCAACGCCAGCTGCGTCACGAGCGCCAGGGGCGCTGCGATTGAAAAGAGCGGTTTCATGGGATGCTCCTGTATCGTTCATGCCTAAGCGCGGGATCGCCAAACGGCCGATCGCGCGAAATTTCGCCCATCCGAGCGCTGCTCCAACCCTTCGTCAGAGCGCTGAGACCGATATAGGTCGAATGGCGTCGAACGCCAGAAAAAAAGCGGGAATCCGGAGCCCGAATTCCCGCTTTCTCACATCATCCCGGAAGACGATGGATTATGCCTCGAGCCACTTCACCTGTTCCGGTGTCAGCTTGATATCGAGCGCCGAAAGGCTGTCTTCCAGCTCGGCGATCGTGCGTGGTCCGATCAATGGAATGACCGGGAACGGCTGCGCGATGACATAGGCGAGCGCAATGTGGATCGGGCTGCGGCCAAGCTTGCCCGCGAGCTCGATCGCACGGTCGCGGCGCACGAAGTTGCGGTCGGAATACCAGCAACGGACGATTTCCTCGTCGTCGTGCTTGTCGCGGCCGGCACGGTCGGTGAAGAAGCCACGGCCCTGGCTGGACCATGCGAAATTCGGCACCTGCCGCTCATTGAGCCATGTCTTCCATTCGTCGGTCGACGACGTCACGCAACCGGCCCAGATCGGGTCGAGCATTTCGGCGAGCGAATAGTTGTTCGACAGCGCTGCCAGCGCCAGCTTGCCGTTCTTCGCAGCATAGGCCGCCGCCTCGTCCATGCGCTCGCGGGTCCAATTGGAACCGCCGAAAATGCCGCGGATGCGGCCGCGCTTGACCTCTGCGTCCATGGCATCGACGAACTCGCCGACCGGGACATCGGTGTTGTCGCGGTGCATGAAGTATATGTCGACATAGTCAGTCTTCAGGCGATTGAGCGACTGGTCGAGCTGCTTGGCGATGACATCGGGGTAGACCAGCGGCGAATGCGCGCCCTTGCCGATCAGCACGATCTCCTCGCGGTTGACATTGCGGCTGGTGTGCCAGTCGCCGAAGATGCTCTCCGTCTTGCCACCGCCATAGACGAAGGCGGTGTCGAAGACATTGCCGCCGGCTTCATAGAAGGCATCGAGCGTCAGCGAGGCGGCGGCGAAGTTCGGGAAGAACTCGAAGCCGAGCGTGACGACCGAGGCAGGCTTGGAGATACCGGGGATGGCGCGCTTGGGAATGCTGTTGCCGAGCGTGACCTTTCCGCCGGCAAGATTGTTCACCCGCTTTGCAGCCTTCTCGACGCTGTATTCCAGGCCGATCGACGCGCGCCACTGGTCGAGCACGCGCAGATTGCCGACGGAATCGGCCCAGCCCATGCCCGGAGAGGTAAATTCCTGCTGACCGGCGCGGATGGCATCGCCTGCCGCATCGACTTCGAAGGAATAGAGCCAGCGATCTTCCTTGACCTCAATCGTCTGCTGCTCGTTGCCCTTGAAGAGCTCGATCTTGCCAACGCCGCCCTTATGACCGGAGGCGAACCAGAAGTCCTTGACCTCGATGCGGCCTTCCGAGCCGATGATGCGCAGCGTGTTGTCCTGGTTCGCCATGATCGAGCACGAGACTTCGGCAATGACGCCGCCTGGGAACTGCAGCACGGCGGATGCCCACTCGTCGACGCCAGACTGGCCGAGATGGCCGACGCCCGCGACCTTTTCCGGCTCCAGGAACCGCTTGCCTTCGGCAGCCCCCGCGATCAGCCGGGCCATGGAAACAGGATAGCCGCCGACATCGAGAATGCCGCCGCCAGCGGTTTCGTTGGCGAAGAGGCGGTGTTCCGGGCGGAACGTGCCCATGTTGAAGCCGAAGCTGGTGCGGATGATGCGCAGCGCGCCGATGGCGCCTGATTTCACCAGCTCGACGATCTTGGCCGTCTGCGGATGGACGCGGTACATGAAGGCCTCGCCAGCGAACACGCCCGCCTTCTTGGCCTCATGATAGATAGCGTCGGCATCGTAGGCGGTTAGCGCGATTGGCTTTTCGACCAGCACATGCTTGCCTGCCCGGATCGCCTTGATCGCCCATTCGGCGTGGCCGGTGTGCGGCACGGCGATGTAGACGGCGTCGATCTCGCTGTCGCCAAGCAGCGCCTCGTAGCCCTTGACGATGCGGGCGCCGGGGAAGTTTTCCGCAAGGCCGGGTTTTTCAGGGTTGCGGGTGGCGATGGCGACGAGCTTGCCGGTGCGCGAATGCGCGATGCCATCGGCAAACGTGCGCGCAATGGTGCCCGGGCCGATGATACCCCAGCGGATCGGTTGATCTGAGCTCATGGGAAAGTCCTCTTCTTTCATGTCAGTCAGTTTCAAGTCTTGGGATGGAAAGTGGTCAGCGCAGGCGTTTGCCGGCGCTGTCGAACAGGAAGACGCGTTTTGCGGTAAGCCCGACCGTCAGCGTGTCGCGCTCGGCGGCGGTGCGTGATTCCGGGCGCTCGATGATCATCTGCTCGCCACCTTTCGTGGTGGCGTAGATGTAGCTGGTGTTGCCGAGGTGTTCGGCGACGTCGATGGAGACGGTCAGATCCGTGTCCCCCTGCCCGGCATCGCTGAAATGCTCCGGCCGGATACCGACCGTGACGTCAGCGCCCTTCTCGACCGCCGAGGTGATCGGCAGCGTCAGGCGCACGTTGGGCTCGCCGGCGATGGCGAAAGTGGCCGTTCCAGGCGCCGTCTCCACCACCTTGGCCTTCAGGAAATTCATCTTAGGCGATCCGACGAAGCCGGCGACGAACTGGTTGGCGGGATCGTCGTAGAGATCGAGCGGCGCGCCCACCTGTTCGATGTTGCCAGACCGGAGCACGACGATCTTGTCGGCAAGCGTCATCGCCTCCGTCTGGTCGTGGGTCACGTAGATCATCGTGGTGCCGAGCTGCTTGTGCAGCCGCGAGATCTCCACTCGCATCTGCACGCGCAGCTCCGCATCGAGGTTGGACAGCGGCTCGTCGAACAGGAAGACTTGCGGTTCACGCACGATGGCGCGGCCGATCGCGACGCGCTGGCGCTGGCCGCCGGAGAGCTGCTTTGGACGCCGCTGCATCAGCTCGTTGATCTGCAGGATGTTGGCCGCATGCTTGACGCGCTTTTCGGTATCCGCCTTGGGATTGCCGTTCATGCGCAGGCCGAAGCTCAGATTCTCCTCGACCGTCATGTGCGGATAGAGCGCATAGGACTGGAAGACCATGGCGATGCCGCGATCGGCCGGCTCGACATCGTTGACGACCTTGCCCCCGATGTTGATCTCGCCGCCGGAGATATCCTCCAGCCCTGCAATCATGCGCAGCAGCGTGGACTTGCCGCAACCCGACGGGCCGACGAAGACGACGAACTCGCCATCCTTCACATCGAGATCGGCGCCATGGATGATCTCGAGCGCGCCGAAGCGCTTGACCACGTTTTTCAAAGAAAGTTCAGACATCAGGCGTTCCCCGACTATTTGACTGCGCCGGCCGAAATGCCGGCGATGAAGTGACGTTGCAGGAACACGAAGACCACGAGGATCGGCGCGGTGAGCAGCATGGCACCGGCCATGATGCCGCCCCATGAAACCTTGGTGAGACCGATCAGCGATCCGAGCGCCACCGGCGCGGTCATCATTCCAGGCTTGGAATTGATGAGCAGCGGCCAGAGGTAGTTGTTCCACGACGCCAGGAAGAGGATGATTGCGAGCGCCGCCATCGTCGGGCGTGCCAGCGGTAATGCGATGCGCAGGAAAATCTGCCGCTCCTTGACGCCTTCGACACGCGCGGCATCGAAGAGTTCAGCCGGCATCATCGAGAAGGCCTGGCGCATGAACAACACGCCGAGCGAGTTGAACAGCGGCGGGACGATCAGCGCCACCCATGTGTTGGCGAGCTTGAACTCGCGCGCCACCATGATGAACTGCGGGATGACCACGACGGCGAAGGGCAGCGTGATGGTGCCGAGAATGATGGCGACGACCATCGACTTTCCGACGAAGCGGTAGCGCGCCAGCGCCCAGCCGGCCATCGACGTCAGCAAGACCGACAGGAAGGTATAGACCGAGGCGACCACGACCGAGATGAACATGGCACGGACGAAGTCTGTATCGGCCTGCAGGTTCTTGAAGTTCTCGATGAAGTTCGTCGACGGCCAGAGCACGATGTCGGGGCTGAAGATGCCGTAGTCGGGCATGGTCGAAAAGACGAACATCATCCAGATCGGAAACAGCCAGACGATGGCAAGCGGCGTCAGCACGACATGCAGCAGCACGGTCTGCAGCATCTTGGATTGGGACTTGGACTTCATTTCTGTTCCCTCCCGACCCAGAGATTGAGCAGCGAGATGGTGATGGCGAGGATGGCCATGGTGTAGGCGATCGCAGAGGCGTAGCCGAAGTTCAGCGAGAGGAAGCCCTGGCGATAGAGTAGCAGGCCGAGCGTCTCGGTGCCGCCGCCGGGACCACCGCGATTGGTGATCAGGAAGGGTTCGGCGAAGAGCTGCATCGTGCCGATGACCGACAGGATGACGCAGAACAGGATGATCGGCTTCAAGAGCGGCAGGGTGATGTGGATGAACTGCTTGGTCTTCGACACCTTGTCGAGCGTCGCCGCCTCATAGACATCGTCGGGGATCGATTGCAGGCCCGCGAGCAGGATGATGGCGTTGTAGCCCGCCCAGCGCCAGGTGACGGCGATGATGACGAGCGCCATCGCGGCATTGGCATTGTCGAACCAGGAAACGGGAGACAGGCCGACCGAGGTGATCAGCTTGTTGACGATGCCGAAATCGATGCTGAACATCAGCCGGAAGACGGCGGCATAGGCCACCTCGCCGACGACCACGGGCGCGAAGAACGCAAAGCGATAGAGCGGGCGCGCCTTCAGGAGCGGCGAGTTCAAAAGCACTGCCATCAGCGTCGCAAGCGCGATCATGACGGGCACTTGGATCACCAGGATGATCAGCGTGTTGTAGAGCGCATTATAGAAGGCGGGATCGCCGATCAGGCGTCCCCAATTGACGGAAGCGCTGAATTTCCAGGGATTTACGCGCGTGTTCTGAAACGAGATCAGAAACGAACTGATGATGGGCCACAGCCAGAAAGTGGCGAAGACGAGCAGATAGGGCGCAAGAAAAAAATATGCGCTCCGGTTCCGGATCGGCATTTCATTCTCCTCAAAGTCGAAGCGAGAGATGGAAGCCGGGCACCGAAGGGGTGCCCGGCATCGTCACTCATTCCGCAATGGGAAGGCCGGTAGCGGTCTCGATCTGCTTGGCGGCATCGTCGAGCGCCGTCTTCGCATCGGGGTAGCCGCCGGCGAAGTACTTGGTCTGCGTGGCCTTGTAGATCGCGTCGGCGTCCGTCTGGAACTGCGTGCCGCGGCTCGGCTTGATCTTCGGCAGGGTCGAGAGAATATCGGCCCAGACCTTCTGGCCACCCCAATAGGGCTGCGCCTCGTTGACGAACGGATCCTGCACCGCCGACAGCAGCGACGGCACGAGACCGAAGGACTTCAGCATCGCGACCTGGCCCTCATTGGTGCCGAGCGCGTAGTCGACATAGGTCCAGGCAGCTTCCTTGTTGGCCGAGTTGGCGGCGATCGCCAGCGACGAGCCGCCGAGGTTGGCCGCATGCGGCCCATCCGGCGTCAGGCTCGGCATCATGTAGACGCCCCACTTGCCCGACAGATCGGGCGAGCCCGAGCGAACGGTGCCTTCGTACCAGCCGCCATACATCTGGCTGGCGGCCTTGCCGGCGGTGTTGGCCTGGATCTTTTCGTCCCAGATGGCGGCCGTCAGCGTACCGGCGTCCTTCATCTCCTTGACCTTCTCAAGGGTGGCGACGCAGGCGGGCTGGTTGATGGTGATGTTCTGGCCATCGGTCGAGAAGTAGCCGCAATCTTGCTCGTTGGAGATCATGCGGAACCATTCGCTGTCGCCGTTGAAGTCGGCCTGCGCCATGACGACGCCTGGATTGGCGGCCGAGATCTTCTTGCCGGCGGCGATGAAATCGTCCCAGGTCTTGATCGATGCCGGATCGACGCCGGCCTTTTCGTAGAAGTCGCGACGATAGAAGACGGCGACCGGGCCGGAATCCCACGGCATGGCATAGGCGACATCGCCCACTTCAAGCTCGGTGCGCTTGAAGTCAGGGAATTTTCCTTGAATTTCAGCCGTATAGCCGAGGTCCTTCAAGTTGGCGAAGCAGTCCGGGAATCGATTCCAGAAGATTTCGGCCTCGAAGTTTTCGACCGTTACGATGTCAGGCAGGCCCTCGCCGCCGGCAGCACATGCTGCAAGCATCTTGTCGAAAACCTGTTGGTTTCCAAGGTCTTCCACCGTGACCTTGATATCTGGGTGGAGCTTGTTGAAGCCCTCAAGCGTGGACTTCAACGCCGATGCGGCGACGTTCCAGCTCCAGATGGTGAGATTTGCGGACTGCGCGAATGCGGAGCCGGATGCAAGAAGTGCAACAGCAGCGGTTGCACCGATAAGTTTGAAGCGCATTGAAAATCCTCCCTTTTCAATTGCCGTCCCTTAGCGAACGTGACTACACTAACCGCAAGGGAGCCGCTGTCTCCTAAAAAGGGAATATGGATTTGGCGGAAAGTAAGATTGAACAGAGGGCTGTCTATCAGCCGGGAGCGAGCAGCATCGAGGGATTGCCGACGGCACTCCAGATGTTTCACAACCATCCGCCGCCAATGCTCATGCCGCATTGGCATGTGCAGGTGGAGTTGAACTACATCATGCGTGGTGAGGTGCACTACCGCATGAACGGCCACGACATCAGCATGAAAACCGGCGACATGTGCCTGTTCTGGGGCGGGCAGCCGCACCAGATGGACGAGAGCAGCGATGATTCGATCTATGCCGGCGGGCATTTGCCGCTGGTCTATTTCTTCCGCATGCGCGTGCCGATCAACATTTCGAGCCGGCTGATGAAGGGCGAGATTCTCTTCACGTCCGCCACCGATGCCGCCGACATCGAAAACTTTCCGCGCTGGGTGGCCTACGCAAAATCCGGCGATGCCGCCAAGGCGCAACATGCCGTGGAGGAGATGCTTCTGCGCATCGAGCGCATCGTGCTCGAGCCCTATTCGATGCTGGCGCCCAACGGCTTGTCGGCGACGGATGATGTCGAGCAGGCCTATCCGCAATCCTCGCGCAGTGTCGCGCGCATGTGCGATTTCATCGCCCTGAACTTTTTGCACGAGATCGATTCGGTCGATATCGCGCGGGCGGCGGACCTGCATCCGAAATACGCGATGAACCTCTTCAAGAAGACGACGGGCATGACGCTCAGCAAATACGTCAACCTGCTCAGGCTGTCTCGCGCGCAGGCGATGCTGATGAACGAAGAGGCGAATGTGCTGCAGGTGGCGATGGATAGCGGATTTGGCTCGATCAGCGCCTTCAACAAATCCTTCCGCCATATCGCCGGCATGTCGCCATCCGATTTCCGTCGCGACGCGCGCTTCATCTCGCAATACGTTCCGGCCTGAGGAGGCAGCGCCGTAAACGTTGCCGGAGTGACGTCAGCCGTTTCGCGCGCCGACAATCCGCCATGTTGCCGATGATACTTGGACGTACCGATCGGCTAACCGCATGACAATACCGCAGCAAAACCAAGGAAAATGATCGTGGTCGAGAAAACACCCCCCTCATCCAGCAACACCGCAATCGACGAGAAGACCGGGGGCCCGCAGCTTCGCTCCCGCGCCTGGTTCGACAATCTGGCCAATCCCGACATGACGGCGCTCTACCTCGAGCGCTACATGAACTTCGGCCTCAGCCAGGAAGAGCTGCAATCGGGCCGGCCGATCATCGGCATCGCGCAGACGGGCTCCGACCTGTCGCCGTGCAACCGCCACCATATCGAGCTTGCCAAGCGCGTGCGCGAAGGCATCCGCGATGCGGGCGGGATCGCGATCGAGTTTCCGGTGCACCCGATCCAGGAAACCGGCAAGCGCCCGACCGCCGGCCTCGACCGCAACCTCTCCTATCTCGGCCTCGTCGAGGTGCTTTACGGCTATCCGCTCGATGGCGTCGTGCTGACGATCGGCTGCGACAAGACCACGCCTGCTTGTCTCATGGCCGCGGCAACCGTGAACATCCCCGCGATCGCGTTGTCCGTCGGCCCGATGTTGAACGGCTGGTTCCGCGGCGAGCGCACGGGTTCGGGCACGATCGTCTGGAAGGCGCGCGAGATGATGGCGCGCGGCGAGATCGACTACCAGGGCTTCGTCAAGCTAGTCGCCTCCTCAGCGCCCTCGACCGGCTACTGCAACACGATGGGCACGGCAACCACGATGAACTCGCTTGCCGAAGCACTCGGCATGCAGCTGCCGGGCGCCGCCGCCATCCCCGCCCCCTATCGTGACCGACAGGAAATCTCCTACGAGACCGGCCTGCGCATCGTCGAGATGGTGCGCGAGGACCTGAAGCCATCCGATATCCTGACCAGGGAAGCCTTCATCAACGCGATCAAGGTGAACTCGGCGATCGGCGGCTCGACCAATGCGCCGATCCATCTGAACGCGCTTGCCCGCCATGTCGGCGTGGAGCTGTCGGTCGACGACTGGCAGACGCATGGCGAGGAAATCCCGCTGCTCGTCAACCTGCAGCCGGCAGGTGAATATCTGGGCGAGGATTACTACCACGCCGGTGGCGTCCCCGCTGTCATGGGCGAGTTGATCAAGCATGGTCACCTCGACACCAACGCGATGACGGTCAACGGCAAGACGGTCGGTGAGAACTACACGGCTTCGATGATCGAGGACGAAAAGGTCATCCGGCCGTTCGATCGGCCGCTGAAGGAGCGTGCCGGCTTCCGCGTGCTGAAGGGCAATCTCTTTTCCTCGGCGATCATGAAGACCAGCGTCATCTCGCCCGAGTTCCGCGACCGCTATCTCTCCAATCCCGAAGACCCGGAAGCCTTCACCGGTCGCGCCGTCGTCTTCGACGGGCCGGAGGACTATCACCATCGCATCGACGATCCGTCGCTGGCGATCGACGCCGCAACCATCCTCTTCATGCGCGGCGCCGGCCCGATCGGCTATCCGGGTGCTGCCGAAGTGGTGAACATGCGCGCGCCGGATTACCTGTTGAAGCAGGGCATCTCGTCGCTTCCCTGCGTCGGCGATGGTCGCCAGTCGGGCACATCGGGTTCGCCCTCGATCCTCAACGCCTCGCCGGAAGCGGCCGCCGGTGGCGGGCTTGCGATCCTGCAGACGGGCGATCAGGTGCGCATCGACCTCAAGAAGGGAACCGCCAACATCCTGATCAGCGACGAGGAAATCGCCAAGCGGCGCGCGGAACTGGTCGCGGCCGGTGGCTACGTCTATCCGGAAAGCCAGACGCCGTGGCAGGAAATCCAGCGCTCCTATGTCGGGCAGATGGAGACCGGCGCGGTGCTGGAGCCGGCGGTGAAGTACCAGCGCATCGCCCAGACAAAGGGTATCCCGCGCGATAACCACTAATCGGCGACATTTGTCATGGGCCGGCGTCTGAGGAAGCGCTGGCCCATGAGCATTTTCGGAAATAGGCGATCATTCCTCAGCATTCCGGCCTTGCCCGGCGTCGGCGAATATGATCGATTTTGCTGCCGCTGGGTTGGAGGGCGGCGCATCCCCTGGCTCATAGAGCGCGTCCATCGCTCGCGTGACGGAACATTATCATGCCTTATACCCTTCTCGACGCCGCCGCCTCGGGTGGTCTTTTCGTTGGTCGTGTCTGGAACCCTGCCGCCGAGGGCCCCAGCCTCGTGACGATCCGCGATCAACAGGTGATCGACATCACCTCGAAGGGCGTGGCGACGATGGGCGCGCTTCTGGAGCGACCTGATCTCGTGGCCTTCGTTCGCTCGGCTGACGGCAAGTCGCTCGGAACGCTCGAGGAGATCGCCGCAAACAGCACCGGCAAACCGGATGCCTCGCGCCCCTATCTGCTGGCGCCGGTCGATCTGCAGGCGGTCAAGGCCTGCGGCGTCACCTTCGCGCAATCGATGATCGAGCGGGTGATCGAGGAGAAGGCGGCGGGCAATCCCGACCGCGCGGCCGCGATCCGCGAACGCGTCAGCACGCTGATCGGTGGCAGCCTCAACAATCTGAAGGCGGGGTCTCCGGAAGCAGCCACGGTCAAGCAGGCGCTGATCGAGGAAGGGATGTGGTCGCAATATCTCGAGGTCGGCATCGGCCCGGATGCGGAAGTTTTCACCAAGGCGCCGGTGCTCTCCTCCGTCGGCTGGGGTGCCGATGTCGGCTTGCATCCGGTCTCGACCTGGAACAATCCGGAGCCGGAGATCGTGCTCGCGGTGAATAGTCGTGGTGAAATCCAGGGCGCGGCGCTCGGCAACGACGTGAACCTGCGCGATGTCGAGGGACGCTCGGCGTTGCTGCTTGGCAAGGCGAAGGACAACAACGCCTCCTGCTCCATCGGCCCCTTCATCCGCCTGCTCGATGACAGCTTCGATCTTGATGCGGTGCGCAGCGCAGAACTCGACCTCAAGGTAACCGGCGAAGACGGCTTCGTGCTTCATGGCAAGAGTTCGATGTCGAAGATCAGCCGCGATCCGACCGATCTCGTGCGCCAGACCTGCGGCGCGCATCACCAGTATCCCGATGGCTTCATGCTGTTTCTCGGCACGCTGTTTGCCCCGACGCAGGATCGCGACGCGCCGAACCAGGGTTTTACCCACAAGATCGGCGATGTCGTGGAGATTTCGTCGGCCGGGCTCGGCTCGCTTGTGAATACGGTGCGACGCTCGAACGATTGCACCCCCTGGACCTTCGGCATCGGCGCGCTGATGGCCAATCTGGCAAAACGCGGACTGCTTTAGGCCGTTGAGCAAGCAGCGTTTGATGGCGGTGTCTGCCGCCATCAAAAAACATCCGGGATAAGCCGGTTTCTCCTGTCTATTCCAAGCCGCGACCATATATGCACAGGTCAAGCGAAGCGAAGATGTGAGGGTGCGATGAAACGGACTGTGGTTGCAATTGTCGCGCTGGTTCTCATGGCAGGATGCACGACCGGAAAAGACTACTCCGCACCCGGCCTGACGCCGATTCCAGGCAGCATCATCTATAGCGGCCAGCCTCGAACGAAGCTCACCAAATCGCCGATCGGCTCGACCTTCCCGCACGACTTCATCGACCAGTATGGGCAAGAGGTCGAGGAGACCTACATGATCCAGCCCGACCGTACGTTGAAGATTGTCGACCGTGTGGTCCGGCCGATCCGGTTCGGCGGTAGAGATTGAGTGAAACGCACGTATGGCGCGTATCTTCGGGGTTTCCGCCCGCAGATCACCTTATCGTCATAATCCTGAGGTTGAATTTGATCGCTTGCTAAGACAAACTGTTGTTGCTGGATAGAGCCGGTTTGCCGGGGACTGTTTCGCTTTGATTCCGGCATAGGACATACAGGATGAATGCTAAGACACCGAATGCAATCGATAGCTATGTGGGTTCCCAAGTCAGAATGCGCAGGCAGTTGCTGGGACTGAGCCAGGAAAGGTTGGCCGAGCAGATCGGCGTGACGTTCCAGCAGGTGCAGAAGTACGAAAAGGGAATGAACCGGATCGGCGCCAGCCGGCTGCAGCGTATCGCTGAGGTTCTGAACACCACGCCAAGTTTCTTCTTTCAGCAGGATCCGTCGGAGCCCTTGTCGCTCGCCGGCCTCGATCTGACGGCAACGACCGATCCGGTCGCCGAATTCCTGCATTCCAAGGAAGGGCTCGCGCTCAACAAGGCGTTCATCAAGATCACGGACACGCAGCTGCGCGAAAAAATCGTGGCGCTCGTGAAGGCGATGGCGCAGACGCAGGTTGCCGCGGACAAGTCCGCCGCCTCGTCCAACCAATAGTGGAATTTAGGCCGACGGCGCATCCGCGCCGCGGCCCGCATGAGATGAAAGAAGGGGCGCCTGTTGCGGGCGCCCCTTCTTCGTTTCTTGGGAGAATTCAATGCCAAGCGACTACTCGTCGAGGTAGCGTTCCGTGAGGCGCGCCCACATTGCGGCACCCGCCGTCAGGCTGTCGTCGGCGAAGTCGTATTTGGCGCTGTGCAGGATCGCCGAGTTCATGCCGTTGCCGAGGCGCAGGAAGCTGCCCGGCTTGTGCTGCAGGAAGTGGGAGAAGTCCTCGCTACCGGGGATGAGCGGGCAAAGCGCGACATTGCCTTCACCGACAAGCTCCTCGGCCACCATGCGGGCGAACTCGGTTTCCTTCTCGGAGTTGACGACGACGGGGTTGCCGTAGGCGTAGTCGATCTCGACGGTGGCGCCAAAACCTTCGACGAGCGATGTCGTCAGCGCGCGGATGCGCTTCTCGAGGATCTCACGCACCTTCGGATCGAACGAGCGCACCGTCAAAAGCATGCTCGCGCTTTCGGGGATGACGTTGGCCACTTCACCGGCATGGATCGCGCCGACCGTGACGACAGCCGTCTGCGTCGGATCGACGTTGCGCGAGATGACCGTCTGCAGCGAGACGACGAGGTTGCAGGCAACGACGACGGGATCGATCGTCAGGTGCGGACGCGACGCGTGGCCGCCCTTGCCCGTGATCTTGATCTCGACCGTATCGGCAGCCGCCATCAGCGGGCCCGAGCGCATGAGCCAGCTGCCTTCAGGGGCGCCGGGGTGGTTGTGCAGGCCGAAGATGGCGTCGAACGGGAAGCGCTCGAAAAGGCCGTCATCAATCATCGCCTGGGCGCCGCTGAAGCCGCCGGCCTCTTCTGCCGGCTGGAAGATCAGGTTGACCGTGCCGTTGAACTTGCGGGTGCGCGCCAGATATTCGGCTGCACCGAGAAGCACCGTCGTGTGGCCGTCGTGGCCGCAAGCATGCATCTTGCCGGGAACCTGGCTGGCATAGGGTTTGCCGGTCTGCTCGGTGATCGGCAGTGCGTCCATGTCGGCGCGGATCGCGATGCTCTTTTTGCCGGCGCCCTGCGTCATGCGGGCAACGACACCGTTGCCACCGACGTTGCGGGTCACTTCATAGCCCCAGCCCTCGAGCTTTTCTGCGACGAAGCGGGCGGTTTCCGTCTCTTCGAACGACAGTTCGGGATGGGCGTGCAGATGCTGGCGGATGGCGCGCAGTTCGGCGTCCATGGGCTCGAAATCCGAAAGGCGGGCGAAATCGTTGTCGATGGTCATGTCCGTTCCAATTCTTTGCATGCGTGGTCCGCTACCGGCCCCATGACAGGGCCGGCCGGGTCTTCGATTGCATCATGAGCGGCTTTGCGCCGGATGAGCTGGACGTCAGAGAAAGCGCGACAGGAAGGCCTGCGTGCGCGGATGCTGCGGATTGCCGATCACATCCTCGGGCTTGCCCTGCTCGACCACGACGCCGCCATCCATGAACACCACCCGGTCGGCCGCCTCGCGGGCGAAGCCGATCTCGTGGGTGACGACGATCATCGTCAGGCCCTGCTTGGCAAGATCGCGCATCGTCGAAAGCACTTCGCCGACAAGTTCGGGATCGAGTGCCGAGGTCGGCTCGTCGAAGAGCATCAGCTTCGGCTTGATCGCCAGCGCTCGGGCGATCGCCACACGCTGCTGCTGACCGCCGGAGAGCTGGCGGGGATAGGCATTCGCCTTCTCCGACAGGCCGACACGCTGCAGGAGGTGCTTGGCGTTTTCGATCGCGTCCTTGCGGTTCTCACCGTGGACGCCGACCGGCGCCTCGATGATGTTCTGCAGCACCGTCATGTGCGGATAGAGATTGAACTGCTGGAACACCATGCCGATCTTGCGGCGCTGGCGGGCGATGCCGTTGGGCGAAAGTCGCTCCAGCCGGTCCTTGCGCACCCGATAACCGATCTGCTCGCCATCCACCTCGATGTATCCCTTCTGGATCGGCTCGAGGTGGTTGATACAGCGCAGGAACGTCGACTTGCCCGATCCCGACGGGCCGAGAACGACGACGACTTCGCCAGGCATGATGTCGAGGTCGATGCCCTTCAGCACTTCGAGATGATCGAAGGACTTGTGGACATTGCGCGCCTGAACCAGCGGCTTGGTGTTGGAGACGGCGGTCAATGGCTTGCCTCCTCTGCAGCGGCAACAGTGGTCGGCTTGGCCGTTGCGCCATTGCGGCGTTCGCTACGGCCGTAATAGGCTTCGATGTAGCTCTGGCCGATGTTGAGCACCGAGGTGATGAGCAGGTACCAGATGACGGCGACCAGCAGCATCGGGACGATCTCGAAGGTGCGGTTGTAGATCGACTGCACGGAGTAGAGCAGATCGGCCATGGCAATGACGCTGACGAGCGAGGTCGCCTTGATCATGCTGATCAGCTGGTTGCCCGTCGGCGGAACGATCGAGCGCATCGCCTGCGGAATGATGATCCGCCACAGCGCCCTGCCCTTGGTCATGCCGAAGGCCTCGGCGGTTTCCGCCTGGCCGCGATCGACCGACAGAAGGCCGCCGCGAATGATCTCGGCCATGTAGGCCGCTTCGTTCAGCGCCAGGCCGACAATGGCAG
>Ga0308158_10002903_pt1 | contig 15582 bp, 14 predicted proteins | sample PhyBR2_FD_201038 | JGI IMG/M metagenome (GOLD analysis project Ga0308158, IMG submission 201038) | Phyllosphere microbial communities from UC Gill Tract Community Farm, Albany, California, United States - DLSLB.R2 | ecosystem: Host-associated > Plants > Phyllosphere > Unclassified | place: USA... | reverse complement strand
AGGCAGAAATTCGTGCGCAGTTCGATACGAACGTTTTCGGCCTGTTTGCCATGACGCGCGCGGTACTTCCGCTGATGCGCGAGCAGCGCAAGGGCAACATCCTCAATATCACGTCGGTCGCTGGCCTGATCGGTTATCCGGGGTCGGGCTACTACGCCGCTTCGAAGCATGCGGTCGAGGGCTGGTCAGACGCGCTGCGCGCCGAGGTGCTTCCACTGGGGATTGGCGTCAGCTGCGTCGAGCCTGGCCCGTTTCGCACGGATTGGGCAGGCCGCTCCCTGCGCCAGACAACGAGCGGGATTGCTGATTACGCCGATACGGCGGCAAAGCGCCTGGCCGTCACCAAAGAAACCAGCGGCGCGCAGACCGGTGACCCGGTCAAGGCCGCGCAGGCCATGGTCACGATTGCGAACGGCGCCGAGGCGCCGCGGCATCTCGTGCTGGGCGCCTGGGGCTTAGATGCCGTTGTCGAGCGCCTGCAGGAACGCGTTCGCGACATTTCGATGCAGCGTGATCTGAGCGTGTCTGCCGACTTTGATGACGGGGCATGACCCTTTTTAATTGACGAGCAACTTTCTCATATCTCGTTTTGGAGAATCTAATGAAACCCTATGTTATTTGCCACATGATGTCGTCCATCGACGGCCACGCGCTGACCGACGGCTGGGATCGGCCCTTCAAGAAAGCCGCAGGCGAGCTGTATGAAAAGCTCGCGGCGACGTTCGACTTCGATGGCTGGATTTGCGGCCGCACGACCATGGAAGAAATCGCCCATGGCGAAGGCTATCCAAAAGGATTGGCGAAGGAGCCGATCCCACGTACGCCCTATTTCGCCAAGCGTGATGCGAAGACCTACGCCATTGCGATCGATGGTCACGGCAAGGTTGCCTGGAAGAGCAATGAGGCACTCGGCTCCCACGTCGTTGCGGTTCTGACGGAAGCCGTGTCGGACGACTATCTGGCCTATTTGCAGTCGATCGAAGTGTCGTATTTTTTCGCCGGTAAAACCGATATCGATCTGGCGCAGGTCGTGCAGACCCTGGCCCATGAGCTGGGCACGAAGCGACTGATCGTCGAAGGTGGGCCTCACGTCAGCGGCTCGTTCGTCAATGCTGGCCTGGTCGATGAAGTCAGCGTGTTGATACTGCCGCTGGTCGACGGGCGTGGCCATCATCCTGCGTCGTTTGAAATCGCTGAAGATTCCTGGAAGCAGCCGAGTTACCTGAAACTCGATTCGGCAGAGGTTCAGGACGGTGGCGGCGTGTGGCTGCGTTACAAGCGGTCGTGATGCGTCTGTAGATCATCAGGGCCGGCCAGGAATCATGTGCGCTTCTTGCGAAGTTGCTTGCCCAGAGCGATTCCTGGCTTCTCGACGTAGTGGTATGCCATGCCAGACAGCGCCAGAGTGACCAGCGCCAGCACCGCAATGAACATCCAGTAGATCGACACCGACATGTCAGCCGCTACATCTTTGCCGAGAACGAAATTGATCGCCACAAACAGCACGATACCGTGGATTAAATAGATGCCGTAAGCGAGTTCGCCGAGCCTGTGAGACGTCGGTAACGAGAACAGACCAAACATATCGGCACCACCGGCAATCACGCAAAAGGCGGTGATCAGCGCGATACACGGCGCAATCTTCAGCAGATTATCGAATTGAAGGGCTGCAGCAAAGCAAAGCAGCACCAATACCGATGCCACCTTTTTTTCACAGAATCGCGTAAATCTGGGATCACGAACCAGATACGCGGCCAGGATGCCTCCTACAAATACGGCTGCGAATCGAATATTTAATCCGATCCGCCAGCCGATCATCAGCGCTGCGGCCGAGACCAGCAACAAGAGCCAACGCGGACGTTGCCCCACGGCCAGCGAAATCAACGGCAGAGCCAGATAGAAACACCACTCGTAGCGGAGCGACCACGTCACGCCAGCCATGATGAGCCAGGAATCGGTGTGGCCGTTGAGTGGGGCTGCAGCAGGAATGGTGAATAACAACCACTTGGCGACGGCGAGGAAAATCGCCTGCAAGCTTTCGACGACGCGCCAGTCTGACAGATAGGCAACGGTTAAAAATACAAATACCAGGACCACATAATAAAGCGGCGCAATACGGAAAAAACGGCCGATGAAAAATGCTTTCCAGTCAAACCTGCGTTCTCGCGCATTCAGTAGTTTGTCATAGAATAAAAAACTCGTAATCATGAAAAACATGAGAACGCTGGCCTGGCCGAGAGGTCCGTACAAATTTGGCCGAGGCACATCCCATTTGCCTGTCTGGACTAGTACAAACCACATGCACGCATGGTGCAACATCACGAAGAGTGCGAGATAGCCACGCAAACCATTGATCGTGGCAAACCGCATCGGAGGAGGAATTTTGCCTTCGAATACGAACGTGATTTTGATCGCCAAGAATGCCAACAGCGTTAAAGCTACAGCGAAGACAGGGTTAGAAATATTCATATAATTGGCAAAGTTGGCTACTTTACAATTATATATGGTGGTGTGATGCGAGCGCCCGCTTCGACCTGCCCCCCATCTTGCGCGAACCTCTAGCCGGCGCTGGCCTTCAGTCGATCGCTCTTGCCGGGAGAACTCCATCTCGGCACAGCCTCGCGCGAAGGTATGCCGGAAAACGCGGACGCGTTGTGCGCCGGGCTGACTCAAGTCAGCATGTGCGAGCCCTGAAGCTTATGCAGGCCGCGAACGTCAGCGCTTTGCCTGCGGTTGCCTCACTGCGTCATAGAAATAACCTTGCCAAAACACGACGATCTTTTCTCTCTCTTTTAAAAACGCTTCAGTACAGTCCAAGTCGACTACCGTGACGATGTCAGGCAAACCGAGACCGCCGACTCGAGCGTGATAGCCCTCACGCACGTACTTGGCTGCGTCATGGCGGCGACGCGTCAATTTTGGTGCACGGCAAGGCTCTCCATTGAACATGACGCTGTCACGCCGAACAATCAGAACCTTGCCGACCAGCGCCACAGCTTGCTGATCAGTCAGCGAGGCGATGTCAGCCGAATCCAGGACTTTAGTCAGCGTCCATGTCCCAAGAATGTCGGCGTCCTTTTCTGGCTTCTTGGCATGCGCTGTATGGGCGACGAAGGCAAACAAGGTAGTCACGACAGCCAATCTTCCAACGATGGGTAAAAACGACATATTCGGCTCCTTGGTTTATTGTTTTGCCATCGCGGCGGATTTGGCAGCTGCGTCAAACGGCGCACTCTCTTCTGCGCGGCGCGCAATCAGGCCTCGCGCCACCATACTTTTGCCGTTCACGCGTGCTGATGTCATTGTGCGAATTTGACGAGCAGCTTCAGCTAAACGGCCAGTGTCTACCAACGAGTACACGTTGCGTGTTCCGTGGACGCCTGCGTTATAGGTCAGACTGACCAGCGCATCGAACTGGTCTTGCAGCAACTTCTGCACGCGCACCATGCGTATAACGCCGGCTTCCGCTTCTACGACCCGGCGCGCGAACTCAGCCTCGACGGCAGCTGCGCTGACCGGCCTCGCCAGTTCCTCTTTGCTACAAGGGCCTCTGTGGGCAAGGATGCCGGGACCCCAAGTGCAGTTGCCCTTTCCGGCGCCCATATCGTCGTAGTATTTAAATACATCCCGCTCCAACCGACGCATTCGGGCGCGCACTTCAGGGCTCATCTTCATCCCGAAATTGACAGAAGGCGCAGCGGCTACCTGTGCATGTTTGGTCATTGGCTTGCCTTGATCAGTGGGTAAAGGCTGTCAATTTAGACCGGACACGTCACCTGTTTGTTGCGACATGACAGGCAGGCTCATCTGAAGCATTCGAGTAATCGCCGTCGAGGGACGCGGTGTAGAAAAAGCCGGAGATGTGTCGCCGGGGTCCATGATCGGCTCAGTGACGTATGGGGGTAGAGATGGGGGTAGGCAGAATTGAAAAAGCCCCTTCTCAGGGGCTTTTCAGTATTCTTGGCGGAGAGAGGGGGATTCGAACCCCCGGTAGGCTATGAAGCTAACTACGGAATGCCGGAATTGTGTTTAAAACCATCTACTTATGCGCGGCGACCTGTACTATCAAGTTGACCTCCGCACCCTTGCAAGCCCTTGTTTCTATTCATTTCAGCAAGTTTGAATAGTACAGCTCGGCTGCCGCTGGATCACCGGCGTAAGCGCATCGGTAGCGCCGCTTCGGGGCAATAGAATAGCCGTCTAACTGGAGGGAATATGGGCAACGAGATTTACGACGACCTGGACGAGCTGCCGGCAGCGCCGCGAGTCGACATTCCGGAGGCCGACCTAGTGCTGCTGGAGCGGGCGGCGCGCGCTATCGGCGCCGTGCGGATCGAGGTGGTTGATGGCGAGGGCTACGTCAACCTGCACTTCGCCGACGGCTCGGTCGTGCACAGCTGGAATTCGCTCATGTTCAGCGGCGACGCATTCGACTTGGCCGTGCGGCTCCGGCTTGAGGTCCGCATCCACGAACAGGACGCCACCGCGATGACTGCAGATCTCAAATTGGCGAACGAGCCGCACGACGACGACGCCGGTGCAGCCACCCGCCGGGCCATTACTCGCGTCGCAGGCGAGATCGAGAACTAGCGCCCTACTTCGGCCAGGCCTGAACTGTCTTCGCGCAGTGCCTCAACGCGTCAATGCACACTGGCTAATTTTGCTCAGGCGATAAAAGCGAGCACATAGCCTGACATAATCAGCCCATGGAACAACGAACCGACCGTCTCACCGCCGCATACGTTGACCTGGCAGTCAACATCGGCATCTCGTTCGGACTAGACGCCGGCCTGCGCGTTCTGCGAGATCAGAAGACGCCGCCGGCGGTGGTGCAGCGGGTGCTGGTGGAGGGTGGGCCGCGCCGTGGTTTTACTTGGGCCAGGCCTGAACCGTCTTCGCATGACGCGCCGCGCAAGTAGCGTACTGGCCGAGCAACTCGTTCATCCATTCCTGCCACGCGTCGTAGTCGGGCGCGGCGGGACGCTTGACCACCGGACACGGCGCGGCCAACGCGCTATCGAGGGATGCTTTTGTTGGCGGCTTCGATTGCGGCGTCGAGGTTGCGCACGCGGTCAGCATCAGGCACGCAACCAGCAGGCAGAGGTTTCGCATTGCGCAGCTCCTTGGTGAGCGCCGACATTCGCGGCGCCAGGGTGGATTGAATGGTGGCGAACTCGGTGGCCGCCTCGGTGATGCGCGCGGCGTCGGCCTGCAGCGTGGTCAACGCCAGCTCCGACTGGCTGCGCATGGTTTCCGCGTGCGCGCGCTGCAGCTCGGCGATCTCGGCATCGTGCCGCCAGCCGTTCGTGAACCAGCCGGCGGCACCGGCCAGCATCATCGCCAGCAGGAGGCCCAAGCCGGCCAGCAGCGCTCGCGACGATGCGGCGGCGGCCGGTGCGGCGGCTGCCGCTACGACCGGGATCATGGCAGCCCCTTTAAGCACAGCTCGCGCTCGGCCTGGCGCCGGCGCGTGAGGCCGCGCACTTCCTCATAGACCCACTCCATCACGACCTTGCCGCGGGCATCCTTGAGCGGCTTCCCGTCGGGGCCTTTAACTGCCCGCAGAACCTTGACCTTGTTCCAGGCCAGCAGCGCATTGCACGCGCCGACCATGTCGCCAGCGTTCGCGCGCCGCGCCATGCTCGAGCCACAGAACCCGCTCACGCCGATGTTGTAGGCGATGTCGACGAAGGCCACCTTCTGGCCATCGGTCAGGCGCGCGAGCGGAATGCACATTGCGATGCCGGCGGCGTGCCGCTCGAGGTCGCGGTCGAGCTGCGCGCGGCACTGAGCGGGTGTGTACGTCTTGCCCCAGGCCGCGTTCTCGGTGGCACCGGTGCAGTAAGTGAGCACGCCGGCCATGTCCCGGTAGGTGGACAGCTCCGTGCCTTCGAACGCGGGCGTGAAGCTGAGCAACGCCGTCGCGGCCACGGCGCCGACCAGCGCGACCAGGCCGCGCCGCTGTGTAGGTGCGCTCTTAACCATTGCCGGTCAGCGCCGGTTGGGCCACGACGCGAGCGATCGCTGCGCCGAGCGAGGTCAGTCCGGCGGCCACCACCAGGATGGGCGCGGTACCGCTGGCGTACAGGTTCATGCCGGCTTCGATTGCCGAAGCGACTGCAGCCAGCAGCGCGAAGCGTACCGACCACAGTCGCGGGAATTGCTTACTTGCGTCTTCGATGAATTTCATGGTTTCTCCAGTGGTGGGCAAAATGGCTTTGCTTCAGGCGCCTGAAGCTGCGCGAGGAACTGCGCCAGGCGCACTTCCCGTTCGTGGCACTCGAGCTCGGCCAGCCGGTTCTCGCGCGAGTTGCGCTGATGCGTGTACCAGGCGTTCAGCAAGAACGTCAGCAGCGCGGTGAGGATGCCGACGATGACGCCGACCTGCGTCAGGGTCAGGGAGGTGGCGACCGTTACTGCGGCGCCGGCGTAGCTGCCGACTTCCGGCGGGGTTGTCTTGCTGATGCTCATTGCTGCCTTTCGATGGGCGTAAAAAAACCCACCGAGGCGGGCTGTGTCTTGCAGTGTGCGACCGTGCCCGGGTGGGCGGCGAGGATTACAGCCGTGCAGCGGTGATGAACAGTTCGTCAAGCGCGTCGTCGTCGAGGCCCAGCGCGGCGCCCATCATCACGACGAGCGGACTGTTGCGGGCAACGACGCTCGAATAGTCCCACTCGATGCGCGCGGCCTCGCGATCAGGACTCGGCAGCGATTCGATAGCGGCGTCGACCTGGCCCAGCACGCCGCGCGCCAGCAGCGCCAGGCGGGCTTGGCGCATGCTCACCTCTTGCGGGACGGAGGGTTTCAGCGCCTCAGCCTCGCGCGCTTCGATCTCGGCGAGTTCTTCTGAGGTAGCTTCGCGGTATTCGCCGCTGTCGAAAATCAAGGCAGACATTATGCGATCCCCACTTGGTTACGGTAGCCGTACACGCGCAGCTTGCCAGCCGCGATGACGCCCGCCGAGGCGTAAAGCTGGAAGCCCGTAATTATCGAATTTACATTCACCATCATTAGGCCGTCTTTCGTGTCAAAAGCGCTCGGGCCACGACAGATGCCTGAGAGACGGGCAAGGGTCGGCGAGTTATTGGATGATGTATTCAGGAGGTCAACACTCACGCCGGGTGAGTACGCCGAGCTTGCAAGAGCCCCGGATAGCGCCATCGCGGTTGCCGTAGCACTTGGATCAGACGAGCTGGCGACGGGATTAGGAGTGTAAGTAGCGCCACTGTATACCGCGCCTGCAATGGCCAAGCGCATGTAAAGGATGGAAGTGCCACCCGATAGCAGGAACTCAGAAAAGTCGATCAGATAGTGGTCGTACTCGCTGGTGAAAAGGCTCAGGTAGTTGATTGTCGAGACGTTGGCAATTGTCGCGCTCGCGAGGCAGACCATGGCGCCGCCGAGCGGCTTGTCGCCTTTATCGCCCGTGCGCTGGAACGAGAGCATCAGCGCATCGCCATTCGTGAATGGACTGGTCGTGCTGCTGTCGGTGCACACCACCGTGAGGTTGCGGTAGCCGCTCGGCATGGCCAGCGCGGTGAGGTTGAACGTCATCCACTTCGTGATGTCGCCCTGCTTCACCAGCCGGATCGAGCCCTTGACCGCGCTGCTCGAATCGTCGAACGTGTCGATCAGCGTGGTGTAGTCCTGGCCGGCAGACGTCAGGTCCAGGCGCATCACCGTCGCGGCATTCTGCGTTGTGCTTGACAGGCGCAGCTTGCCGGCGCCCGGGTCGGCGTCCGTGGTCGTGGCATCGAAGACGTACGGGATGGCAAACGCCCCGCCAGCGGCAATGACGGCCGCTTGAGAAACGATGTCCTTCATCTCGGAGACTGAAGCATTGATCTGGCCCGGCAGCTTTCGCTGCGCCAGCACCATCGCTGCCGCTTTCTCGTTGAAAGCCTGCGGGGTATCGGTTGCTGGGTCTGGTGCTGCTGGCAATTCTTCGACTAGCATAAACTTTCCTTGTTAAATAAGTCCGCGCCATTCGACAGGCATTTTTTTGCCGTCGATTGAGAGCGGCAGTTCCCACTGGCCGAGATAGCCATACGAGATCGTCATTGACCAGTTTGTCGAGGCGATCGCGACCATCTCGACGTTTTCCGCTGACTTCATGTATCGATAGACCTCGTCCTCGTATCCACGCGGGATCGCGACCTCGAAATTCATTTTCTTGGCGCTGTCGCGCTTCATCAAAGTGACGTTTCCGAAGGTATCTGCGGTCGAACCCGAATAGCTGAGGATGCCGGCCGTGAGGCCCCACTGCGTCTTTCCGATGAATTTCGATTTGCCGAGGAAGAAGCCGCCAACGGCCGCCTGATTCGATGGGCTTTTGACGGCGACCGTGACAACCGAATCAATGTACGGAGGAAGATCGTCGAATACGGTGTCGCCGATCCACAGAGGCTCCTGGTACCAGAAGTCGTACCAGCTCAAAACGTCGTGCGAGACCAGAGAGCGGGCGCGCGAATAGGTACTCTCCGATTGGCTCACCGAAACCGAAGCACCGGTGACGTTGAGCAGAGTCAACGTATTTGCGAGCTGGCCAGCCTTGACGACCACGATTACTTCTTCGGGCCAAATCGTCTGGCTGTTCACAGCCTTGTCGAACATCTTCAACCGGTTCGTGATCCCGAGCGGAAGCCACTTTGTCTTTTCGGTCAGTGCGGAGGTGTTGCCGTCTGCTAAAGACTCGAATACGAAGTTGGCCGCGTCGCGCACCCGGGCACCCTGCGCATAGCTCCCGGCAGCCCAGAGCGGCTCGGTGATCGGCACGTTCGAATACACCAGGCCAGCGCCGGCGCCCACCACGTCAGCAGCGCGGGTGACTGGAGCGGTCGTAGTTGGGACGTAGCTGCCGGCGCCAAGCATTGCACCCCACACGAATGCGCCGCTTGCACCATCCCCTTGATACACCGTGGTGCTGGCCGGGCCGACCAGGCAAACCCGGAAAAAGCAGGACGCGTCGGACGTGCCCAAGTTGAATATTTGGGTCAGGCGCCACCAACCATTCGGCAGCCGCTGCGCGCTGTAGCTTTGCACCACTCCAGTCGAGCTGGTTTCACCGAAGAAGGCTCCGGTCACCAAATCAAACGAGACGTTAGCGCGAGCAGCGACCGTCGGCACGGAATACATCTCAAGCCGCACCTGGGTACGCTCGCCAGCTTTGACGAACACACTGCGCGTGTACTGCGCGCCGCCATTGATCGCAATGGTCTGGTCGACATAGTGCCCACTGTTCGACGAATTCTCGATCAGCTTGTCAGCCGTGAGTGTGCCATTTGGAGCAATGATCGCGTTTCCTATGACCGAAACGCCATCCTTGCCCCACCGCGAGTCATCGAACGTTTCCGATTGCAAGGCGATGTTCGTCGCGGCTGACTCGAGCAGCGCCCACGGCGCTTTACTCAGGTCGGCGGGATCGTACGTCACGCCCAGGGTATTGGCCGGCACCTCGACAAGCGTGCCGGTCCGGTTGTACACGAACTTGGTGGATGGCCGCGTGAACGCCACAGCGCCAGTGAGCGGCACGGGTTTGATCAGTCGAAAATCTTCTGAACTCATGCAGTCAGCTCCTTGGTGCGCATCGCAGTTCCTCCATCAGTAACAATGTCCAGCGTGTCGGCGCCACGTCGCGTGTTGCGCTGGATCTGATCCAGTGCAGCGCCTTGGCGCTCGATCACCCCCGCTTGGCGTTCGACGGTGGCATTGAGCCGGTCGACCGCTGCAGCCAACGCCGCGCTGTTCTCCTGCGGGCTGGTGAGGCGACGCATCATGCCTTGCGTCTGGCTGGTGTTGAAGATGCGCGCCGCGCCCGTTGCTTCGAGCTCTGGTCCGTTCTCGCCCACCAGCCGCCAACCACCGGCGTGGTCACCGCCGGCCGCATAGCCTGGCACCCGCGCCGACTTTTCTTGGCTGTCGAGGAACGTCTGCTTGATCGAGCCGAGGCTGATGCCGCCCTTGAGCCGGTCCATCCAGTAGTTCAAGCCACCGGCATCAGCCGGGCGCCCGAACACGTCCTGGTACAGCTTCTGGATCTGCGCCTCAGGCGAGTTCTTGATCGAGTCGACGATCGCGCCGGACGAAATGCCGCCGGCCGCGCGGTCCTGCCAGTAGCCCATACCAGCAGCATCCGGCGCACGGCCGAGAGCGGACTGGTACGCCTGGTTGATCGCCGTGGTGGCCGAGTTCACCGGGTTCGCGCTGGCGGCCAGCATTGCGCCGCGCAGCGCCTGGATTGCCTGCTCGATCGAGATCCCCGTCGTGCTGAGGCCTTTCAGGACGTCGATCTGTTCCTGCTCGCGCTCGAGCATCAGGTCGAACTGCTTGACCTGGTCCTCAAGGTTGCGCAGGCCGCGCTCCTCGACCGACAGTGCATCGTCGGTAATGGCGGCCAAGTCCTGCAGCCCGAGCTGCGTCGAGTAGAAATCACGCAGATATTCCTGCTGCGTTGCGAACTGGCCCGTCGAATCCTTGCCGATCGTCGACAAAGCATTTTTCAGGCTGTCGGCATCTGGCAGCACGCCGCTGGCCTTGGCAACCGCCAGAGCATCGCGGATCTGCGCCTGAGCCGATTGGCGGTCTTCTGCCTCGCGACCTGGCGCCGACATACCATCGAGCGTGCCGCGCAGCGCCTGCGACAAGGACTCGATCTTCTGCACGGACTTGGTCCGAACGTCGATCTCTTCCTGGATCGCCTTCTTCTGCCGGTTCACCACGCCCTGCAGGACGGAAAACGCGCCGTCGACACCGCCCATCAAACCTGATGCTGCAGTTTTAGCGGCCTCGGCTGCAGTTTTCGCCGCCTCTGCCGCAGCGGTCTGCGCTTTGACTGCCTCGACTTGATCGAACAGCGCGCGGTTGCTCTCGTCGAGCGCGCCACGCTGTTTTCCCAGCAGCTGCGCCGATGTCATGGTCAGCTGGTCGAACTCGTCCTGCAGCGTTTTTCTCTCAGCGAGAACAGCATTCGCACGTTCGGCGGCCTGCACCTGATCGAACAGCGCGTGGTTGGTCTCGTCGAGTGCCGCACGCTGTTTATTCAGATACTGCGCCGAGGTCATGGTCGCTTCGTCAAGCTGGTCCTGCAACGCCTTGCGCTCATCAGCAACCGCCTCAGCGCGCGCGGCCAGCTGCTCGAGCACTTCCGCTTCCTGCTTGAGAGCGGCGAGCCGGTCATACAGCGCGACCGTAGAAACATCCATGCCGTTGACTTCAGCAGCGCGGCGATCGCCGGGCGACATGCGGGCCTTGAGCATTTCGTCAATCTGGTCCTGATACCCCTTGTTGGTCTCGGCCAGTCGCGCTGCCGCTTCCACGGCAGCGTTGCCAATCTCCTTGAGGTGATCGGCAACCGCTTTGAACTGCGGAGCCAGGGCGAGCAGGCCGGCGTATTGCGCTGCGCCGCGCTCGGTTGCAAGCGCGCCCGACGAGGCCAGGCCCTGCACGGCAACCTTGAACTGGTCGGCTGTGGTCATGCCTGCGTAGCCCAGCGCGGTCAGCTGCTCGTTGAGCGGCTTCTGGATGATCGCGATCTGTTCGGCCTGGCTGAGGAAGTTTTCGTTGAAGAATGTCGTCTTCGATGCCAGCGCATCGATGCCGCCAGCGAATCCCAGCAAGCGCTCGCGCGCCTCCAACGATGCAGTGCCCACGGCGCCGAACGCTGCCTGCGACGTCGCGCCCATCACCACCAGGATCTGGTCCATCGCCGTGTAATTCACCGCCAGGCGCTGCAGTGTGCTCGATGCCTCCTCACCCTGGGCCTGGAATTTCGCGATCTCCGGCAGCAATTCGCCAGCGACCGTGTTCGCCACGCCCGTGAAGAAGTCAGCGATTGCCTTCTGGTTCGCTGCCTCATCCTTGCCCATCGCGATCTTGATGGCCTGCGTGCGCGTGGCGATGCTGTCAGCATTGATGCCGAGCGCACGAGCGAAGTCAGCCGAGGTCGTCTTGATGGCGTCGTACGCCGATGTCAGCCCGGCAGAAAATTCCGCGCTGACTGGGTTCTTGTCGACGTCCTTCTTGTCACTGCGGAACCAACCGCCCTTCTTCACCCAGGCGGCATCCATCGTTCCCGAAAATCCACCGACGTTGAGCGAGCCGTTGAGAGTTTGGTCGCCGGTGTATTCCTTCGGGCCGCGGCCAAACGCCTTCTTACCGATCGTGTAGACCGCCAGCGCGCCGGCCACCCACGGCGCGGCAGCTGCCAGGCCCGAGAGGCCCGATGCGATTCCGCTGGCCACGTTCGGACCGACCAAGCTGGCGATGCCGTTGCCGATGTTCATGCCGAGCGCCGACGTCAGGCCAGACCCCATGCCGGCGCCGTTCAGGCCGCCTGCCAGGCTGCCCAGGAATCCGGTACCCATGCCGCCGGCCAGGGTGGCGCCGCCAGTCAGTGATCCGTACAGGTTCGAGGCGCCATTGGCCAGGCTGGCCATCGAGCCGATCGAGCCGACGCCACCACCGGCGCCCGTCGCAGCGCTCGCATTACCAGCCAGGCCCAACGAACCAGTGAGACCAGCCGACAGCGGGCTCAGTGCCGCCGAAATAACCGGGCGCAGCACCAGCGTGCTGAACATGTTTTTCAGCGTGTCGATCAGGTTTTTCCCGAACGACTTGCCAGACTCGAAGCCGCGCAGCAGCGCATCGGTCAGCGAGCGGTTGATATCTTCACCCGCGCGCTTCCAGTCCTCGGCGGCCTGCTCGGCCGCCTTTTTGCTCGTCTCCATCTGGTCGACCTGGCTGATGGCCACGACGCTGCGCCGCTTTGCATCGATGACCGCTTCCAGTTCCGCAATCTCGCGGGTGTACCCTTTCGAGGCATCGGCCTTGGCCAGCTTTTCCTCGAGGCGCGCGAGCGTCATCTGCTCGATGGCGACCTTCGACATGCCGAATGTGCGCGCCAGTTCTTCGTTGCGATCGGCCTCGTCGTCAGCAGCTTTGATGGAGGCAGCCGACAGCTGCGCTTGCTGCTCGGCCTGCTGCAGGTAGAACGCACCTTCTTCGATGGCGGTTTCCTGGGCGGCTACCTTGGCGATCAGCGCGCGTGTTTCTGCCACGTGCGCCGGGGTCAGCTTGTTCTTGCCCGATGCGATCGCCTCGTCCAGCTTGATCGTCATCTTCTGCGAATCGGACAGCTTGGCGTACCCGCTCAGCTCGAGCTCGTTCGCTGCCGCCTTTTCACCGATCGACGTGACCAGGTTCTGATACGCGGTGGCTTCGGCCTTGATGCCTTGAGCAACGCCCTTGTCGGCATACTTCTCACGGATCCGGCGCTCCATCTCACCGTATTCTGCGGTCTTGCCCTTGAGGTCTTCGATGGCTTTCAGTTCGGCCGCCATCTGCTCCTGCTTGGTCGCGTGCTCCTTTTTGAACGCTTTCACGCGTTCGTCCACCGACTGCGCGACGACGGCCGCGCCGGTCGAGTCGGCTTTCGCCATTTTCTCGGTCAGGTCCGTGATATCGCGCAGCACACCGATTCGCGCGAATTCGATATCGGTGTTGCTCTTGCCAGCAAATGCACCGGCACGCATGTTGATCTGGTTCAGGCGCTCCGACGCAGCGGCGAGCTGGTTCACGAACGGCAGCTGCTTTTCTGCGTCACTCTTGGTCACGCCCAGATTGCGCAGCTTGAGCAGCTTCTCGTTCTTGTCGATTTGCTCGTCGAGGCCTTTAATGATGCGCACCTGCGCTTCGTCGAACGACTCGGCGGCCTTCTCGGTCGCCTCTTTTGACTTGTTGCCCCACACCATCCAGGCGGTGGCGGCCAGGCCCAGCAGCGTGATGATGGTGCCGATCGGGCCGCCCATGAACATCATGGCGCCGCGCAGCACGCCCATCGCGCGCGCAGCAACGCCGGTTGCCGCCGCTTGCGCCGTCAGCGCTGCGCTGGCGGCGCCGGCGGAAACGGTCGCACCGTTGGCGGCGACTGCCTGACCGGCCAGTGCGATAGCATGGGCTTCACTGAGAGCGATCGCGCGCGCCTGCGCCGGGATCAATCCGTTGGTGGCGATGGCGAGCGCCACGGCGCCCTCGGCGGCCAGCACCGACGAGCGCAGTTCGGCCACGCGCGCGGTCGCGAGATTCGCCGCGGTCGCAGCGGTGCGCACGTTGGCCTGGGCTTCTGCCAACTTCGCGGCCGCAATGACCGATGCTGCCTCGGTGGACGCTACTGCGCCAGCCAGCGTCGACGTGCGAAGCGCGTTGTTGTCGGCGATCTGCTTGTAGGTTGCCACGCCCCAGCTCTGGAACATGGTCACCAGCTTGGAGACGCCCAATGTCGTGATCACGCCCGCGAGCAGCCCGAGGTTACTCGACAGCAGCCCGATGACCGATACCAGACCGGACACTGCACCGCTGGCGTTGGCCTGGATGCCCACGAACTCCATTACGTTATTGCGCAGCACCGTGAAGGCGCCCGAGATCGTCTGGATTTCTTTCGCCTCCACGCGCAGTTTTTCCAGCGCAGCAGGCAGCACGTCGGCCATGATTTTCGACGTGATCTTGCCTTCTTCCGCCATTTTTTTCAGGGCGCCCACAGGCAGGCCCATACCGTCGGCCAGAGCTTTCATCAGGCGCGGAGCGGACTCGTTCACCGCATTGAATTCTTCGCCCCGAAGTGTTCCAGAAGCGAACGCCTGGGAAAGCTGCAGCTGCGCGGACGCCGATTCGGACGCGGCCGCACCTGAAACCACCAGCGCAAGGTTGACCGTCTCGACGATTTGCGAAACCTTTTTTTGCTCGACGCCCAGCTCGCGCGTACCGTTGGCAATCCGTGCGTACAGGATGCCGGTCTCCATCAGCCCTTGCGTCGACTGCGTCGCGATCCGCTTCACGTCGGTATAGGCCGCTGCGTATTCGCGCTGTGATGTAGTCGCCAGCTTGAGCTGCGAGGTGAACTTGGCGTACTCGTCGACCATACGGCCGAGTTGCTGCACGCCGAGCGCGCCAGCGATCGAGGCGATCGCGCCCTTCGCAGCATTGGCAGCCCGTTCCATGCCGGCGGTGGCATTCCCGACCACCTGGCGTGCGGAGTCCATGTCGCGCTGCAGCCGTGCGATATCCGCGCGCAGGCGAATTTCCATGTCTCCGATAATCATCTTGTATTACTCCAGAATTGGACAAGCCACCCGCAGTTGGCTTGTCAGGTTTTTTGCGACGCGCGACTCTGTGCTTCCATCGCGATGCCGTCGAACATGTGGATAACTTCCAGCTCCCAGCGATTGAACTGGACGCCCCACAGCTGCTGGTAGGCCAGGATCTCTTGCGAGGTCAGTTCGCCCGGGCCCGACACGCCGGCCGGGCGCCCCATCTTGCAGAAGGCATCCCACAGCGGCCGGCCCGCCTTGGGCCATTCCATCGTCAGCAGCGGGTCGACCTCTTTCGTGTTCTTGGCCAGACGCTGCAGGTGCGTGCGCAGCGTGGCGCCATCACCCTGCCGGGCCGAGAGTTCGAACTCGGCCCGGGCGCAGTCCGCTAGGCTTTCGCGGAGTCGACGATAAAAAGCTCGGTCTTGTGGATGCCAGCGCGGACCTGGGCGCGCAGCCACTGCTTCTTCGGATCGGTCAGCACGGTGCGGACGTTCGC